>Ga0137360_10001396_pt1 | contig 14194 bp, 9 predicted proteins | sample Mad1_60_16metaG_FD_104924 | JGI IMG/M metagenome (GOLD analysis project Ga0137360, IMG submission 104924) | Vadose zone soil microbial communities from Angelo Coast Range Reserve, California, USA - Mad1_60_16 metaG | ecosystem: Environmental > Terrestrial > Soil > Vadose zone | place: USA... | reverse complement strand
TGGGTTACGGCCAACTTCAAGGAGACGCAACTTGCCCACATGCGGCCAGGGCAACCCGTCGAGATCAAGGTGGACGCCTACGGCCGCACTTGGAAAGCACATGTAACCAACGTGGGCGGCGGTACGGGCGCGGTGTTCAGCCTGTTGCCTCCGGAGAACGCCACTGGGAACTACGTGAAAGTCGTGCAGCGGGTACCGGTGCGCATCGATTTTGATCACACTGCGGGACCGGATTTCAATGCGGAAGGACTGCTGAAGCCGGGCTTGTCCGTTGAACCCAATGTGAGAGTCCGATGAGCGCCGCCGGATCTGGCACCGCGGGAGAGGATCTCTGGCAGCCCAAAGTCAACCCTTGGATCATCGCGGGTGCGGTTTCACTGGCGGCGTTCATGGAGGTGCTTGATACCAGCATCGCCAATGTGGCCCTACCCCACATCGCTGGCGGTCTGGCCGCTAGCAACGACGAGAGTACGTGGGTGCTGACCAGCTATTTGGTCTCCAATGCAATCGTTCTGCCGCTAAGTGGATGGCTGGTCGCATCGCTTGGGCGGAAGCGCTTCTTTTTGATCTGCATTATGTTTTTTACAGTCAGTTCCTTTCTCTGTGGGATCGCGCCCAGCCTCGGGTTTCTTCTCCTGTTCCGAGTCTTGCAAGGAGCGTTTGGAGGAGGTCTGCAGCCGATGGCGCAGTCCATATTGGGCGATAGCTTTGCTCCCGAGAAGCGGGGGCTGGCCTTTTCGCTCTACGGAATCACAACGATCTGCGCTCCTGCCATTGGTCCAACGCTGGGAGGCTGGATCACGGACAATTATTCTTGGCGCTGGATTTTCTACATCAACGTTCCGGTTGGCATTCTGGCACTCGTACTGGTCTATCAGCTTGTCGAAGATCCCCCGTACATAGCCCGCCTGAAGGCGCGGCTCTCCGGCTTCGACTTCATCGGATTTTCGCTCCTGGCCCTCGGCGTAGGCGCCTTGCAGATCGTCCTCGACAAGGGACAGGAAGATGACTGGTTCGGATCTCACTTTATTACGACCTTGGTTGTGATCGCCGTCGCAGGCTTGGTTTCACTGGTAGTTTGGGAATGGTTTCAGGAAGAGCCCATCGTTGATGTGCGTTTGTTCAGGAACTTCAATGTCGCGACGACCAATTTAATGTTCCTAATGCTGGGAGCGGCCTTATTCAGTTCCACGGTACTCATGCCGCAACTCCTCCAGACTCTCATGGGATATACGGCGCAAAAGGCGGGGAATGTGCTTTCCGCCGGCGCCCTCGTGGTGCTAGTCGTGCTTCCCATGGTAGGCAAACTCACCACTCGATTCCAGGCGCGTCACATCATAGCTTTTGGCTGGATAGGTCTAGCGGTAGCCATGTACATATCGAGCAAACAGGTTGATCTGCTTATGAGTTTCCGCGCGGCCACCTTATTGCGCGTGTGGCAGTACATTCCGGTGGCCTTTCTATTCGTCCCCCTCACGCTTGCCGGATACGTCGGCTTGCCAGCGGAAAGAACCAACGCTGCCGCCGGGCTCATGAATTTCTCTCGCAACATGGGGCAGAGCGTCGGGACATCCGCGGTCACAACGCTGATTGCCCGACGCAGTCAGTATCATCAGTCCGTCTTAGCGGAATACACATCTTCCGGCCGGTTTCACTCGTCTATCACGGCTCTTGTCATGCGCCTGACGCGCGCCGGATTGAGCGCGCACGCCGCTCAACAACAGGCACTGGGCCGACTGTACGCCATGGTTCAGGCCCAAGCGGGAGTTCTCTCTTACATCGAAGTGTACTGGCTGCTGGCGATGGCCTCCGTGATTATGTTTGTCGCCTCATTTCTGCTGAAAAGAAATGAACCGGGCAAGAGTGAGAAAGTCTCGGTCCACTAAAGCCTGTACGAATTGAGCGCCCCGGCATGCGCGATGGTCTCTGTCCACCAAGCTGGCAGAGCAACTCTACCCGTTAGGCTGCACACTTTGGTTGCCGTGCGGCTCCATCGAGAGCCGACTGCCCCGAGGTCCCGCGCTGGCTCCTCTCCGGGTTGCCTGAACCGAGCAGAGGACAGGTGACGAGGAAAGGCATGGCGGTCGAGGTTGAAAGGAAGTGCAGCGAGGTTGGAGCCCCCTTGCTTAGGCGGACCTGAAATGTAAGCCGCGCTTCGCTTTTGGCAAGCTCGTCACCCTGCCCACGTTCAGGCGTCGCCCGCAATAGGGCCAATCAGCGCGACTGCCTGCTCTGCTCGTCGGCGGACTCTTACCCCTCTTGGAGTCGCGGCAAAATCGACAGTTTCGACTTTCAACACCAGCTCCCGAACGTTGGCTTCAATCCCATTCCATTGCATCGAGTTAGCAACAACCTCTGCGCCTTGCTCTGGCATCCCGGTTGCCCTTGCCTCAGTTGGAGGCAGCTAGAGGGCTTCGATTCAGTTGTTCTACATCGGCCAATTTCCATTGGGAGAATGCGCAATGTTCAGTCGAGCAGTGACAATTCGGACCAATCCCGGCGACCAGCAGAAGTGGTCGACTCTTTATTCGTGCGCGCTACCGTCGTTGGTTTTCGTATTTGCCGTAATGGCAGTCGCAAGCCTTTACGCTCAAACCTCAACAACGGGAGCCATCGCCGGTGTTGTTACAGATCCAACAGCGGCTGTGATGGCTGGCGTCTCTGTGACGTTGAAAAACGTCGAGACTGGAAGCTCCAATTCCACAACAACCAACTCGCAAGGATCGTACAATTTCCCTATGCTACAACCCGGGCACTATTCGGTGTCGGCGACTGCAGAGGGATTTCAAGCCATCACCAAGACTGTGACTATCGCGCTGGGCTCCAGCGTTACGGCGAACCTGCAACTGTCTATCTCGTCGCAAAATCAGACGATTGAGGTAGTAGGCGCGGTGACCGGAGTTCAAACAGAGGATGCCAACCTCGAAACAAACTTTAACGCTCAACAGATCGCCGTCTTGCCAAATCCTGGGAATGATCTGAGCGCGGTCGCGCTGACTGCGCCGGGCGTGGTGATGAACACGACCGGCGGTTCTGTGTTTGGTGGTGGTAACTACGAGTTCTTTGGCTTGCCGTCGAACTCCAATGTGTTCACATACGATGGCGCCAACGACAACGATCCCTACTTCAACATCAATAACAGTGGCGCGACCAACTTAACCCTGGGTCTGAATGATGTTCAGGAGGCCAGCGTCGTGACCAACGGATATAGCGGACAATTCGGCGGTCTGGCGGGAGCGAACATCAACTATATCTCGAAGTCTGGCAGCAATTCTTTCCACGGCAATGCGGAGTACTGGTGGAACGGACGCGCTCTGAATTCCAACAACTATTTCCGGAATCAGGCGAACGCCATCGCTGGACGCGAGGTCGATCCGCGCCCATTCGTGAATGCAAATCAGTATGCGGCCTCATTTGGAGGACCGATCAAGAAAAATAAATCCTTCTTTTTCGTCGACTATGAAGGCATACGCCTCGTGATTCCATCACTGTTTTCGGTCAACCTGCCTACTCGGCAGTTTGAGAATGCGGTAATCGCAAACTTGAACAATGTCAGCCCTGCTTCGGTGCCGTTTTACAACCAACTATTCGGCATCTGGAATGCAGCTCCAGGCGCGGCACGTGCTCAGAACACACTCGGTGGAGGAGGTTGTTCGAACGTTAGCAGTCTGGCGGGTATTGCATTCGGAGCAGCCAACCCGTGTGCCACCCAGCTGCAAGGGGGCACATCTCAGGCCACTAACGACTATCTGATTGTGGGCCGCTATGACCAGAACATCGGCAACGATGACAAACTGTTCGTGCGAGTGCAACACGAAAGCGGGGTCCAGGCCACCTACACCGATCCTCTGAGCTCCGCCTTCGATGCTCATAGTACTCAACCGGAATGGCAGAGCCAGTTGAGCGAAACCCATACGTTCGGCGCCAACATGGTAAACAACTTCGTCGCCTCACTGCAGTGGTATAGCGCCCTCTTCACGATGGTGAACCAAGCCGCCGAATTCCAGACTCTTCCTCAGACGGTTGCATTCGGCGACAATTCACTGTTCCCTCTGAACAACGATGGCACTGCCTTTCCGCAAGGCCGATCGGTGACCCAGTACGGAATTGTGGACGACTTCAGTTGGACTCGCGGGAGACACAGCTTCCGGTTCGGCGTCAACTTCCGCCGCGACGATGTGAGCGACCACAATTTTACCGGCGTCATTCCTTTTGCCCAGGAAGTCTCCCTGAAGGACTTCGCGTTCGGAGGCGTGGCGCCGGCGAACAGCAGCGTGGGAAATCTGGTGGCTCAGAGCTTCCCCGTCAACACAAATGTACCGATAGCACTCTATCAACTTGGATGGTACGTGTCAGACGAGCTCAAGGTCACTCCGAACTTGAAGCTTACGCTAAGCATGAGGTTTGATCACTTGTCGAATCCAGTCTGCCAGACTAATTGCTTCCAAAGTCTTTCTGTACCATTTCAGGACCTGAATCGCACGGCGCCCGTGAATCAAGCCTTGAGGACGGGCTTGAATACTGCATTCCCCTCCGTTACGTCTGTCGTGTATGAGCCGAAGGTCGGGTTCGCCTGGTCGCCATTCGGCGCCAGGAACACTGTCATCCGTGGCGGATTCGGTGTCTTCAGCGACGCGATTCCTACCGGTGCGATTGATGACATTCTCACCAATGCACCGAATGATCCGTCGTTCGTTCTTTTTAACGGTCCGCTCTCACCGGCGGCGGTAGGAAATCTGAATGGACAAGCGGCGGCGGCCAATGCCGCTTTTCGCGTCAATTTTGCTAACGGCGGTGCCGTTCCTGCCTTCAATTTCTTTAATCCCGGCAAAGTGCAGATCCCGCGTTACGACGAGTGGGACCTGGAAATACAGCAGGCTCTGGGCTGGCATACCACGCTGAGCGTGAAGTATGTGGGCAATCACGGTGAGCATGAAGAAATCACGAATCCAGCCCTGAACGCCTTTAGTCCGACGGGCGCTGCATTCGGAGGTCTCCCGGTCACCCAGCCAGACGCGCGATTCGGAGTGGTTGCACAGACACAAAACGTCGGCAACTCAAACTACAATGGCATCACGGTGACTGCCGCGCACAATTTTACTGGAGGGTTTCAGTTCCAGGCGTCCTATACCTACAGCCATGCGCTGGATGAAATCTCCAATGGTTCTTTGAACCCGTTCGGCTTGAACGCCAACGGCAACGTTGATGTTGTCACGCCCTTAAATCCATTCAATATCCGGCAGCTTAACTATGGCAATGCTGATTACGATGTCCGGCAATCGTTCGTCATGAACTATGTTTGGAGTGACGCTTTCCGCCACCTTACGCGCCGCGGTCCGGGCGCGCTGGTGAAGGGATGGACATTCTCCGGAACCATCTTCAAACACACTGGGTTCCCGTACTCGATCTGGAGCAGCAACGAGACCGCGACTCTACAAGGAAGCCTGTTCGGCAGTACAAGTCCTGCGACCACCACAGCGGCGCTCGCCAATGTCGTGGGCTTTCCTAACATCAACTGCGGTGGCTCAGCTGCCCAGTTGGTAAACGGCTTACCCAATCCCTGCTACAGCGCTGCTAATTTCGCTGACCCAATCAATAATTTCGGCACCCAGCGCCGTAACCAGTTTCGCGGTCCAGGCTACTTCGACACTGACTTCGACGTGGAGAAGGCCTTTGCGATACCGAGGTGGGAGAGCGCCCAGTTCTCCATTGGCGCAAGGTTCTTTAATCTCTTCAATCATCCGAACTTTGCCTTCCCGAACACAAATGCGAACAGCGGCCAGTTCGGACAAATCACCCAGACCGTTAGTCAGCCGACGACCATTTATGGTTCCGGTCTGGGTGCGGACGCGTCACCAAGGGTAATCGAATTACAAGCGAAGTTCGTCTTCTAATCATCTCCAAAATGTCGGTAAAGTGAATTTTGTTTCTCCCAGCTTGATTGTGAGTCAGATAGTACCGCTCAGTTTCAACCATGCCGGTATGGTGGGCGACCTCGATGGTTACGCCGTCGAAATCGAAGAGAAGTAGCAAGGAGAGAGCGACGGTCTAGCTTAGCTTAGCTAGACAGGAGGGCCGTTTGCGTCAAAAGCGCACGAGGGCGTCGCCGTAATTTGACCGGACAATCATGATACGAGCGCGTCTGCTTGCCGCTGCTCGTCACTGGTTCTTCCACTTTCTTGGTGTCGGCGGCAACCGACAGTCTCGACTGTCGACACCAGTTCCGGAACGCTGCCTTCAAGTGTAGAAATCGTTCTCGTGGGCTACGACCTGCCCGATGCCAGTTGCAGCGCGGTACGGGCGGAGATGATGCGGACCAAGCCGGACGTCTTGCCGTTAGCCCGCAAGGGAAGCCGAGCACCCGTTCCTTTAGTTTGTTTTGCTCTCATTTCGGAATTGCGGGAGGCCAAATCGGTTCTTCGCGACTTGGACGGACTGCAGGCAATAAGCGCCAGACGGCAAGGCCGATATGCACAACAGCGCGGCAACAAACAAAAGGTGAGAAGTGCGTTACATTTCATTACAAACATTCTGACACAGCCGCGGCTTTTGCCTGCGTCTGCTCACCCAGAATCCGCATCGAATCAATTGCAGAAGGTGGCATGATCGCATTAAGATTGGTACGACTGATTGAACGTCATTGCGAGGAACTCGCAGCCGAGTTGGTCACGAAACTCGAAACTTCTCCGCGCACCACCGACCTGCGCAAAGTCCCGGTCGAGGAATTGCGGCGCCGAATCCAGGAAATCCTGCGGCACCTGAGCGACTGGCTGCTCACCAAGACGGGCCACGACATCAAGCAGCATTATTTTGAAATCGGTGAGCGCCGCGCCTCCCAGGGGGTCGCGCTTTCCGACTTCTGCTGGGCAATTGTTCTGACCAAAGAGCATCTTTGGGAATTCTTGCAACACCACAGCTTCATGAGCGGCCCGGTTGAAATCTACGGCGAGATGGAGTTGTTGCGCCTGCTGGACCAGTTTTTCGATCGGGGTTTGTGCTATGCGACCGAGGGGTATGAGCAGTACCTCCAGTCGCAGAACGGCTCTGAAAGCCGCGCTCGCGAAGCAAGCTGAGGGCGATCAAATCGGTAATACGACTTGCATAGCCCTGTCGCGGGACTGCAGGTATCCCCATGTCGACGATGACCCACTCGAGGAACGTGGCTCCGATCAGGGCAAAGAGCAGATGACTGTCGACCACCGATACGTCCTGAGAACTGTGAGGACTGTGCCCTCGAGCAGCGCTGCACTCTGAAGCTCGTATTGAGGAATTCAGAAAAAAGCTGGCTCTCAGTGATACCGGTACACAATGGGGTCTCATGTCCATGAGTTGCTGAGAGCGGCACCATCCCAAGCATGTCCCGGCCTTGTGTCAGAGAATTGTCAACCTTTTAACTTTCAACACTTCGCTGGAATGTGTTTTTCAAATCGGTTTCTATTTTCAGCGATTCAGGAAGGATCGTATCTCGCCTTGCTTGGCAGCCCGGTTGCATTGCGATAGTTGGAGGCGGCTAAGAACCTTACGGAACGGCGAAGACGCACAACTCGATGTCTAGCTATCGACAACCGCGTTTCAATCGGCTTCCATCTCCGGCGAACTTGTAGTGGAGACTTAACGTGCCGAGGAACAATCAGCAGAAGGAAGCGCATGATCATGGAATCATTTCGGACCGAGAAGTCTGGTCCGCGATTCGGTACCTAGATCCGGAATCAGATCACAGGCAGAGTGACATCGCGGCAACTATCGCTCTGTTGGCGGTAGTTGGCATAATCTGCCTAGTTTGCGTCTTGCTTAACAGTCGCGGATTGTAAGATCCGGACGACTCCGACAAGTTGTCTCCAACAAATTTCTTCTTCGCCACAGTGCATTGGCAACGAGCAGTCGAGCTTGCCGGATAAAAAGGGCGCGGGGTTGTTAGTTAACCTGCCAATCTGTCTCGGTTCTCGAGTTCAGTGATAGCAGGCTCAATCGCTGTCCCGCTGCCCCAATTCCTTCAGTCTCCTGCGCCTTCGGCACTTAGACCGGAGCCTTGTTGGACCTGCCTGACATTCCACCATATGACAACACGGGTTTGGCACGCTTCTTGCTTTCTCATCTCCCGAAAGCAGAGGGGGGACCCGAAGGAGTGAGAGAACGACACAAGCCAACATCTTCGAATGCTATTTCGCACTCTGCCGGCCCTGTTCTCCGGATAGAGCAGTCCATTCGAAGTGAAATTGCTGCAATCTCACCTTGCGTAGACGAGCTCATGCTCTTCATCAAGAAATGCCGATGTGCGCCTGGAAGCGAAATCGACGTTGAAATCTCTTTGCGAGAAGCCTTGGCGAATGCCGTCGTTCACGGCAATCATGAAGACCGTCACAAGCATGTTTACGTCGGCTGCTGCTGTATGCCCAATCAGGAAGTCACCATTGTGGTCAGGGACGAAGGAAAAGGATTTAGCCGCACCGAGCTCCCTAACCCGACTAACGCAGAGCGGCTTGAGTCCACGCATGGCCGCGGCGTCTACCTGATGACAACTTTGATGGATGAGGTTCATTTCGACCGCGGTGGGGCCGAAGTGAACATGCGAAAGAGGCCCACCAAGGGTAATCACCCCGGAGCGAAGCCTCTGTGGTGAAGAAAACGATCTCGACTCTCGTTAAAGGGAGTCTTGAGATTGTCCAGCGATGACGATCTTAAACTCGCAACCAAATTCGGTCGCGCCAAGTTTGGGTCACAGTGACCGGGCTGAGCGGTCGACCGGTCTTGTCCAGGCTTTCGAGAATGAGAACGGAGGAGTTCCTTACTGTGTGGGCGTTTCGGCGAAGAGACAAATAAAAATGACTAGTGGCGCGACTTGGCCCCGAGCAGCCACATTGCAGGGATGTGTACGGGCACGTAGGCAACAGCGGATCAGGCTGGCAGTGGCGGTGGTTCTCTGGGCGGGACCCGCAGTGGCTTGTTGCCACCCATGGTGCGAACCGGTTCCGGCCCCGACGATCTGGCCGATGCCCCCGCCTGGCGAACCTTCATCGACGCCGGCGGCCATCCTGTCGCCACAGCAGGCGTTGCTCAGCTACCAGGCAAGGGCGCTGCGACAACTGACCACCCTGGCCGCATATTCGGACAAAACCATTATCGAAGCCGAAATACCAGCGATGGCAGAAAAGGGACGATGCTCCTTGAGGCGAACATTTTTCGCACCGCAGTCGCTGATTTACACCGCGGTAGAATTCGTGGGGGATACCTTCGTTAAGACCAATGTGATCTACCGCGTCCTCGAGTCCGACGTGGAACGCGTGGGGAAGAAGAGGGGGCCGAGAGTCGCCATCCTAGAGAGTAACTATCGATTCTCCTACAAGGGCATTGAAGACCTGAACGGCCGGCCCCTGTACGCGTTCGCTCTTAAGCCGCGCCGCAAGGATCCAGGCCTGTTCAAGGGGAAGATCCTCATTGACCCGCAGACAGGGCATATCGTGCGGGCGGTGGGGCGGCTTAGCAAGTCACCGTCGTGGTGGATCAAGCGAGTCGATTTCATCCAGGAGTATGTCGACGTCGGCGACTTCACGCTGTCGGCGCAGATCCAGTCGATAGCTCGGGCACGCATTGCCGGGCGCATAGTGGTTAATATTCGGCACTCCGCCTATGAAGTGCCTCCAATCGAGCAGCTAAAGTCGGCTCCAAACTCGATCAGACCTTGCCCATCAAGCCGTGGTGGTCCGACGTGATGCGTCCAATCCGTTTGATCAGCGACCGGTTAACCGCGATGCGTTTCAACCGGAGGCTACAACCTAGCACCGCACGACAGTTGTGATGGAGTCAGCGGAAAATCGCTACCATCGCCGTTGCCGATTCGTCGTGGCTTTCGAAGCTGTTGAAGCTGACTTCGACAGCCTCAACAGTCGTCATGTGCCGGCCCGCGTCATCTTTGAATCTTCCTTGGTTTCAACCGCTTACGCAAACGTGATTTCCTGTGAGCTTTGGCACTCGCCTTGCCCCTCTGCTCCGCATGGGGAAATCCAGCCACACGTTTGCCGGGAGCACGGACCACATGCACAAGTGCAACAAAGTTGTGTCGACCAAAGTTCCACCGTTCATTCTTTTTGCTGTGGTCAGCCTTGCGATGATTGGATGTGGACGAACCCAAGCAGCGCCGCCGCCGACGGCTCCTGAAGTGAAAGTTGCCCCGGTCATCCAGCAGGATGTTCCTGTGTACAGCGAATGGGTGGCCACCTTGGACGGCTACGTAAACGCACAGATCCGACCCCAGGTCTCAGGCTACATAGTCAGGCAAGACTACAAAGAAGGCTCGCTCGTCAGCAAAGGCCAGTTGCTGTTCCAAATAGATCCGAGGCCCTTCCAGGCGGCCCTCGACCGCGCAAAGGGTGACCTTGCGCAAGCACAAGCACAACTTGGCAAAAGCACTCTTGATGTGGAGCGCGACACACCGCTTGCGGAGGCCAAGGCCATCGCGAAGAGTCAATTGGATAACGAGATTCAGGCTAAACTCGGCGCCCATGCGGCCGTCGAATCGGGCAAGGCGGCCGTGGAGCAGGCGGAACTCAACCTTGAGTGGACGAGAGTCACTTCGCTGGTGGATGGAATCGCGGGGATTGCACAAGTCCAGATTGGAAACCTGGTGGGGCCCAATTCTATCCTGACTTCCGTTTCACAGGTGGATCCCATCAAGGCCTACTTTCCGATTAGTGAACAGGATTATGTCCTCGCACAAAAACAGAGCAGCAGCGTTTCTTCCAAGCACACCATCAGTTTTTTCGGAAACTCGCTCGACCTGATCCTGACTGACGGCAGTATCTACCCTCGAAAGGGCAAAATCCTGCTGGCCGACCGGCAAGTGGATCCAAGCACAGGCACGATTCGTATCGTCGCTGCCTTCCCCAATCCCGGCAACATTCTGCGCCCCGGCCAGTATGGACGTGCACGGGTCGAAACCAAGATGAAAAACGGCGCTCTGCTGATACCTCAGAGCGCCGTTACGCAGTCACAGGGAAGTTATCAGGTAGCGGTTGTAGGCAGCGATCACAGGGTTAGTATGCGGACCGTGAAGCCCGGGGAGACGGTCGGGACGATGTGGGTTATGGACGAGGGCTTCAAGCCGGGCGAGCAGGTGGTAGTTGAGGGACTGCAGAAGCTCAGGGACGGAACTCTCGTTACACCTAAGCCCGCGCAACTCGCCGGGGAAGGGAACTGAGCTATGTCGAAGTTCTTCATCAACCGTCCGATCGTGGCGATGGTGATCGCCATCCTTATGGTGATTGTAGGCGCGGTCACCATCACAACCCTGCCCGTAGCGCAATTTCCGAACATCGTTCCGCCTGAAATTCAGCTACAGGCATCCTTTGTCGGGGCCGACGCGCAGACCCTGGAGCAATCCGTCGCCACGCCCATCGAACAGCAAATCAACGGCGTGGACAACATGAACTACATGTACTCGCTGAACGCTACCGGCAACTCACAAACCACCATGGTCGCGGACTTCGACCTGAAGACGGACCCGAACACCGATCTAATCCTCACACAGTCGCGCGAGCAACTGGCTGCTGGTCAGCTTCCGCCTGACGTTAACAGTTATGGGGTGACCATCAGAAAGTCGGTGACTGCCCCGTTAATGCTGGTCGGACTATTTTCCCCGAAGGGGACTTACGATACAAAATTTCTCGGCAACTACGCCTATATCAACCTCAACGACCCGATCGCCCGTTTGTACGGCGTTGGCCAGACACAGGTTTTCGGGGCGGGGCAGTATGCCATGAGGCTTTGGGTGCAGCCTGACAAACTAGCGAAGCTAGGCATCACGGTCACGGACATCGTCAATGCGGTGCAGGCGCAAAACACGGTGAATCCCGCCGGTCAGGTCGGAGGAGAGCCAGCTCCCGCGAACCAGCAATTCACTTATTCCGTGCTGGCGCAGGGTCGTCTGAGCTCTCCTGAACAATTCGAAAACGTGATCGTGCGCGAGGCGCCAGATGGCGGAATCGTTCGCGTGAAGGACGTCGCCCGCGTCGAGCTGGGTGCACAAGACTACAGCATTGTCAGCCGCTTGAATGGCAAGCCCGCCATCGTTATCCCCGTTTACCAGTTGCCCGGTTCCAATGCCGTCCAAACAGCCGCAGGTGTCCGAAAGCTGATGGCGGAAATGAAGCAGCGCTTCCCGCAAGACATGGATTACGCCATATCGCTTGACCAGACGAGCGCCGTGACGGAAGGCATAAAGGAGATCATTGTGACTCTTTTGATTGCCATCGTACTCGTGATCCTTGTGGTCTACCTTTTCCTGCAGGACTGGCGCGCTACCCTAATCCCGATGCTGGCCGTTCCCGTCTCGCTGGTGGGCACGTTTGTTCTCTTCCCGCTGTTCGGTTTTTCGATCAATACACTTTCTATGTTCGGGTTGGTGCTGGCCGTCGGCCTGGTGGTGGACGATGCCATTGTCGTCGTCGAAGGCGTCCAACGCCACATCGACGAGGGTCTTGCTCCCAAGGACGCAGCTCGAAAAGCAATGCAAGAGCTCTCGGGCCCAGTGATCGGTATCGCTCTGGTTCTCTCGGCGGTTTTCGTTCCGACAGTCTTTATCCCAGGCATTACGGGACGGCTCTACCAGCAGTTTGCCTTGACTGTCGCAATCTCGGTGATCCTCTCGGCTTTTAACGCCCTCACGCTAAGCCCGGCCCTTGCCGCGCTACTGCTCCGGCCACGGAAGGAAAGCCGCGGGCCACTCGGAAGGTTTTTTGAATGGTTCAATCGCATTTTCGAACGCGCCTCGAAGGGCTATGTCCGACTATCGGGCGGGCTAATTCGGAAGAGCGCGCTGGCGCTGGTGTTGCTTGTGGCCTTCGGCCTTGCCGGAGTTTTCTTTGGCAGCCGCGTGCCATCCAGCTTTTTGCCCGATGAAGACCAGGGCTACGTGTACATCAACATGGACCTTCCGAACGCGGCTTCGCTGGAGCGCACCAGCGCAGCGGCGAGACAGGTTGAGGAGATCATCGCCAATACGCCAGGTGTCGAATACACCACGAGTGTTGTTGGCTTCAGCTTGCTCAGCTTTGTGCGGACTACTTACAACGGCTTCTTTTTCGTCACGCTGGAGCCCTGGAGTGATCGTAAGACCAGAGCGGAACAATATCAGGAAATCAAGGTGCGCTTGAACCAGCACCTTAGCAAGCTTCCGCAAGGAACCGCTTTCAGCTTCTCGCCGCCAGCAATTCCTGGAGTCGGCACATCCGGCGGATTTCAGTTCGTACTCGAAGACCGTGCCGGGCGGGACGTTCAGTTCTTGGCAAACAACCTGGACAAGTTCCTGGCAGCGGCTCGCAAGCGTCCCGAAATTGGCTCGATATCCACCTCCTTTCTACCGAGCGTGCCGCAAAAGTTCTTGGAGGTCGACCGGGAGAAAGTGCTGAAGCAAGGTGTGGCCGTCAACGATGTTTACAGAAGTATTCAGGCTTTTATGGGCGGTCTGTTCATCAACTACTTCAACGATTTCGGCCGTACGTGGCAAGTGTATGTAGAAGCCGAGGCTCCTTACCGATCGGATCTTTCGAACCTGAGCCAGTTCTACGTGCGCAACGGTGGAGGGCAAATGGTGCCCCTCACCGCGCTGACTAAGTTCGAGTCGCGTGACGGCCCCGAATTTACGATGCGCTACAACGAGTACAGGTCAGCGCAGATCAATGGCAGTGCCGCGCCAGGCTACAGCTCAGACCAAACCACGGCGGCTTTGGAAGATGTTTTCAAACAGACGATGCCTGGCGAAATGGGCTTTGATTATATGGGCATGTCTTATCAAGAGCAGAAGGCCCGGCAAGGAATATCGGCTTCGGTCATCTTCGGCTTCTCGCTGTTGTTTGTATTTCTGATCCTGGCGGCCCTCTATGAAAGCTGGTCATTGCCTTTCAGCGTGTTGCTAAGCACTCCGGTCGCGGTATTTGGCGCTTTTGGAGTCTTGTGGCTGCGGCGGACGGTGCTGGGTGCTCTCTATCCGGCTTACATGGTGCAGATCGAGAACGATGTCTATTCGCAGATCGGTCTAGTGATGCTGATCGGATTAGCGGCCAAGAACGCGATTCTGATCGTCGAGTTTGCCAAGGAAGAGTACGAAAAGGGTAAGCCTCTGGTGGACGCTGCGCTTGAAGGTGCCAGGCTCCGCTTGCGGCCGATTCTGATGACCTCTTTCGCATTCATTCTCGGTTGC
>Ga0137360_10001392_pt1 | contig 14206 bp, 14 predicted proteins | sample Mad1_60_16metaG_FD_104924 | JGI IMG/M metagenome (GOLD analysis project Ga0137360, IMG submission 104924) | Vadose zone soil microbial communities from Angelo Coast Range Reserve, California, USA - Mad1_60_16 metaG | ecosystem: Environmental > Terrestrial > Soil > Vadose zone | place: USA... | reverse complement strand
GCAATCAGGTCCGACACTATCGTCAAATTCGGCCCGCAGCTTCCACAGAGTCCACTCACGTAGAGAACGCTCGGTCCGCTGACCGAAGAAATCGAAAATGGCCCTCCGGATTGCTTCAGCGCCGAGCCGGTAAACGGCGGGTCACTGGACTGCGGGTCGAGACTGATAAATAACACTTCGCTTGCGGATATCACGTACGAGCTCATGTTCACGGTTTGCGTTCCGACCTTAAAAACCATCGTGCCTCGGCCATTCGAAGACACCGTATAGCTCCCCGTAAATGGCAGGCCGCTTGTTGGATAATTCAAGCCGCCGCTCTTATTCGTGTCGCCGCTATCGTTGGCATCCAGCTCGCCGTTGGTGATCCCCGCGCTTCCGTCGGCGGCAAACGCACCGACCATGGCGAATCTGTTGCGGGCGCCGTTGATAAGAGTTGTCGTAATGTCTGCGCCAAACGCGTAGCTGCCGTTAAACTGCGACGCCGAGAACGCGCTGGGATCCTGCTTCTCCATTACCCCCGACCCCAGCGTTCCCGTATTATCAAACTCGATGAAGCGCCCCTTGCTGGCCACACCGGAGTTGAAGACTCCGAGCGCAAAACGATAGATCGAAGTGCCGGCGGAGGTCGCAATCGCCATGCACCCCCGATTGTCGGCTCCTACGGAATACGCGCTGCTCGCGCTAATGATAGGAACGTTCGTTTGAATTCCTGAGCTGCTGTTTACGTCTTCCACGCCCACGGCCCGCGCAATGTGTCCCGCGCCGTCGGCATCGAACACGCCGCCCAGCGCCGCCGCCCCGTTTGCATTGAATCCTTGCATAGTGAATGCGTACTGGCCGTTCAAGAGCGATTCGTGACCGGATCCACAATTCAGGGCAGGAGCCGAGCCATCGATCGTGATGCTCAGATTCTGCACCGCAGATTTCGCGCCCGCGCTGCTCGAGTCCGTGGCCTTCACCGTGAAGCTGCTCGTACCGCGCGGTCCCGTCGGCGTGCCCGTGATATGCCCGGACGAATCCATGTTCAATCCCGCCGCCAGGCTTCCGCTGCTGAGCGCCAGCGTCACTGTCCCGGCGCCGCCAGACGTCGTCACAGTCTGGCTGTACACCGTGCCCTGCGTTCCTGGTGGAAGAGAAGTCGTCATCACGGAAGGAGGGGACGTGACGCCGATGGTTACCGACGCAACCTTCGTGGAGTCGGCCGCGGAGGTGGCAGTGACTGTTGCCGTTCCCGTATTGCCTGACCCCGCATTGCCTGACGAGGGCGCGTTATAAATAGCGGAGGTTGCCGTCTCCCCGGAAAGAGTGCCTGCGCCCTGCAATGTCCAAGTAACTCCCTTATTCGAACTATCACCGGCCACCGACGCACTCAGACTTACAGTCTGGCCAAAGTCGATGGCCTGTGCACTGCCCGGCGTCAACGTCACTCCAAACGGTGCACGCGGTGGATCTAGTTTCATTCCCGCGGCGCATCCCCCCAATATTCCAACCGCCAATAGTCCAACCAACACAAGCAATAGGCACACAGATAGTACTTTCATCACCCTTTCCCTTCGGTGGTCGTGTTCTTCTAAGGTTTTTCCTTGGACTAGCCGCGCCCCGGGGTGGGATGAGGGCGCAACAGTGTCCACACACTCATTTAGGCCACAACAGTATCTATGGGCCGGATAAAGCGGGGAAAATAGAGGTCACCGCAAGAAATTTTCCGCCGAATTCGTTCTCGTGGGGATATTTCGTCGCGCTCACGCGTCGCTTTCGACAGGCGGGTGGTCATTTCTTCAGGGGGCCAAACGAAAAATTAGTAGATGTGGCTCTCGAGTCGGAGTGCGGCTCGACCACCCGAGGCGCGGGGAAGATCGTCCCATTTGACCGAACGTCTCGGGAACTCTACGCCTATGTAAAAGCGTTCTCTCGTTTTTGGCGCACAATAAATCACTCTTCCAGCTTGCGGGAACTCGCCCGTCAACGGAGTAACAAGAGTTTGTTCGCCAGACTCCCAGGACCGCTTGCTGATTACACGCGCACCGTGGGGACTGATGTTTTCTGTAACCGTGCGCTCACGAGCAAGGGGGGCTCCCAAGCTTGCGAGGTAGACGGGAACCGAAGCTGGCGCTTCTCAATCCTGCCATCGAACAGCCTTTGGTTGTGTCTTCTGCGTTGAGCAGAACCTTCCATCACCTGCTCCTTCGGGCTGAGAGGAGAAGTCCCCCATAGTACTTTTTTTAGCTATCAAATCGGCTCCCATAACCTATTGAGTCGTCCATCGGCAAAAGACCTTAATCGCCACACGGGTGATTCTCTGAATACCGAAGGATTCCAAGGAAGCCTACACGGCGTCCGCGTTATAACAAAGCGTGAGTGGAAACCGGGAGAGCGCGTAATCGTGAAGTCCTTTCACGGCAGCATCCTATCAGTGGCAAGAGTGATTTATTGTTATCGTTTGGAGCGAACACGATATGCCGTCGGCTTGGAGCTGCATTCAGCGTGGGGACGTGGGTGGAGGTATCACGGCTGCAAGCACAAGGGGTGGAAGCGTAGCCAAGCGTCAAGCGACCTCGGGCGAATCGGGGGGAGCGCCAGCACGTCAGCTCTGATTTTCGGGTTGATAGCCAGACGTGTTTCCGGTCGCGGCGGCTTGAGAAAGGTCGTCATTATTTCTCCGCATCGAACTGCAACCGGGGCATCTCCATAGCCGGAAGCTGCTCTGCTCCTCTAGAACCTCGGCAAGATACATAGGCAGCCCATCTTGCGAGCACGAAACAGCAGGCATCAGGTCTCGGTCGATCCCATTCCCATTGTGCGTGACGATGAAGTATCCGCGTGAGCTATTGTAGTGAACGAAACAATCAGGCTCCGAGCACGCATACACTAGAGTCTCAGCTGGCTCGCCACTGGTTTGCAGTGGAACTTCGGCAAGCCGCATCTCAAGATGATGCTCGTGACAGAGCGGTTGAAACGCCCTGTTCCTTTGCAAAGGCTGCACCAGTTGTGCTCCGAAACAGCTTGGAAGGGGCTTTTCTGACCGAGCCTGGACTAGAGATCCGGTTTGCATCGCGCCAGTGTTTTCTTCCATAAATCACCTCGCGTGGTCATCCCGCTTTGAATTGAGCTTGAAGCAAACCGCGTGCCAGTCCAGAAAGTTGATGAATCTACTTGAAACAAATAGACATAGAGAATGTTGGGCAGTACGAGTTTTTGTCACAACAGGAAGAAATTACAAGTTCTAGTACGCAGGAATCGGGCCATTGCCGCAGCCGGAACGGAGGCGGTCATTTTTTCTGCGCCTCAGCCAGCGTGCGAATGCCGTTACGATCAAGGTGGTTCTGCCCAAGCATAGATACTAGCTCTTTGGACCGTTTCTGGTGGCTATGATTGCCATAGTTGGCCGGTAGATTAAGTGGAACTCGCTTGACTTTCCACCAGCCAATTCATCCAACTTGCGGATGGCATCCGCTTCATCTTCGATGCTGGCTTTCCAGATTGAAATTCCAGCCGATAGAACTTCGAAAACGTCGTAGGCGCGGTCCATCTTGCCTCGCAACGCCCACGCAGGTTCGCGCTCTTCTAATCAAAGAAGGTTCGGGTGTAATGGGACCCTAGCACCTTTCTCTGCAAAAACCAATCAACAACGGGATCAGGTAGTGTCTCAGTTTCAATTTAAGAGCAGTTGTGCAAGTAATAGCATCGCGGAAAATGATTGAATAGCAGCCAGATTGGCCAATAGAGTGCCATCTGCGCTCCCACAAGCAGCCACAATCCACGCTTCTTATAACGCCAAAGGCAAAATGCCAGTATCACCGCCCAGGCAATCGCGAACGGAATACTTCTCGAAATCATAGCGTCATAATCAAGCGGCATTCTATAGCTGGGCGCCTTGCTTCCCAAGTAAGCGACGACGAGCGAGGCTATCAATGCGATCCAGTATTTTTGGTTCTCATTCATACCAATAGTGTAATTTCCTCCAGCGACCAGACATGATCGGAGAGTCCCGCAGCCATTGCCGGCGTAACCCTTAGCGTCTTGTGTATCCGGCCAAAATTGTAGTACAGGAAATGAATCGCAACCATCGCGGCATGATTATCGACCTTTTTGCTGAACGCATTGGTTAGGCGAGTGAAACGGCGCATTCCCATACGCATCGTAAGGTTCTGCCGTTCGACGTAGCTAGTACTGACGTGCTTTGGCTCGGGATCGCCACTTACGACCTTGAGATCACATCCGATGCAAACGGCGGGAGAATAGCGCGTGTCCGGCTCTTCTGGTGCGCCATAAATCTTTTGAAGTTGCGCGTAGTCAACGTCAGCGCCAAAAGCATCCTCCACTGCGTCCAGATAGACCCTATGACCGTCCGTTGTGATCTGGATTCGACCTTGTACGCGAGAGGCGCAATCGTTCATAAACTCGCGTGCCCAGCCGCCGTCACGACCGCCAACAAGATAGCTGACACATAGTTTTGTGTCAGCGTCGAGCGCAACCCACGTCCAAGTATCGCCCCATCCTTCCGCTCTCCGCTTCGGTCTTAGATGTTTGGCTTTTGCGCCCACAAAGCTCCAGATTTCATCGCATTGCAGGCGGCGCACGCGAACCCTGCGCACGTTCTTGTGGTGGTATTCGGCGCACGCCTCGCCTAGTTCCACGAGGAGTTTGGTTACGGTGTTTATGGACACGTCTGCGAGACGGCTAGTTGCTCTAAGGCTATTCCCTTCAACGAGCATACCCAAAATTGCAGCGCGTCTCTCTATTGGCAGGCGGTTCATGGTGAGCTAAAGATAGCAGGCCAAACTTCATTTGTCAAGCATATAATTCAGTTTAACTACTATCGTTAAGTAGATATTGACAACGAGCTTTCAGTAGGTTACATTGTTTCACGGCGGATGATGCAGCATGGACGTCGAGTTTCGAGACAAGACACTTGCACTTATAGAGACGGACCGTGCAGCAGAGACGCGGTTGCCAATATCGGTGATCAACTCGCTGAGACAGAAATTGGTCGTAATTCGGGCAGCACCGGACGAGAGAACGTTGAGAAATTGGAAGAGTCTTCACTACGAAAAGATGGACGGCGACGAGCGGTCCATCCGAATCAACAAGCAATTTCGTTTGATTTTCACACTCAACACCGAACCCAAGCCGAACAAAATGACCATTCTGAGGGTATGGAATCATGATTAGCGAGGTGGAGAACATGGCGACAGCAAGCGCAAGTTGGATTAAGCATCCTGGTAGTTACATCAAGGAGGAAATGGAAGAGCGGGATTGGAGCCAGCGCGATCTGGCTTTCATTCTCGGTTGTTCAGAACAGGCGATTAACCCCATTTTGAATGGAAAGCGTGGAATCAGTCCTGAAATGGCAAAAGCTCTTGGAGACGCATTCGATGTCCCCGCAGAGTTTTTTGCAAATCTTCAACAAGCCTACGATTTGGCACAGGCCCGTAAGCCGGACCCAAGCGTAGCAGCAAGGCGTCAAATGCAGACGGCGTATCCTATCCGCGAAATGATTAAGCGCGGATGGATTGAGCAAACCGATGCCCCAATGCTCACGATACAACTAACAAGATTCTTCGAGGTTTCTGACGAAAATGCGATTCCGTACTTTGCGCATGCAGCGAAGAAATCGGGCTACGAAGAGCGGGCGGTTCCAGCGTCTCAATTGGCATGGCTTTACCGAGTACGCCAAATCGCAAAGTCAATCAGCGTGCCGAAATATTCTGAAAAAGCCTTGCGTCAGGCAATTAGGGATGATTTTCCAGCCTTGCTGCACGCACCTGACGAAGTTAGGCAGGTGCCAAAAATCCTTATGGAATGCGGAATACGATTTGTTCTCGTTGAAAGACTTCCGAACGCAAAAATCGACGGCGTATGTTTTTGGCTTGACGGCTCGCCTGTTATCGGCATGTCTGTCCAGCATGACCGAATCGATAATTTTTGGTTCGTGGTTAGACATGAGATCGAACACGTCCTAAATGGGCATGGCCAAGAGGAAGAGATTATTGACGGCGATCTGGAAACTGTCAGCACTTCAATGTCCGAGGAGGAGCGTATCGCAAATGATGCCGCTTCCAATTTTTGCACTCCGAAAGACAGGCTGGACTCTTTCATTCTGCGGAAAAAGCCCTTCTACTACGAAAAGGATGTTGTGGCTTTTGCGCGTGTATTGGAGAGGCATCCCGGCATTGTCATTGGGCAAATGCGGAGACGCCTAAACAGATACGACTATTTGACCCGGTATCTAGTGAAGATTCGGCAGTATTTGCTGCCGGGTTCAATTACGGACGGATGGGGACAAACGGCTCAAGTCTCACTGTGAATTGGAGGGGAAGAGCAATGGTCAGCAGAAAAGAAAGACTACAAAGGATTTGGCACCTATACGACTCTAGGCGCGACCATAAACCTTCCAGCGTGAAACAGGCGGTTGCATGGGCGGTCGCAGACGGATTGCTCCAACTGCCTGAGGTAGACCCATGTGACATTTTGGCAGAACTCATGGCTCAAGCAGTTCGAGAAGAGTACAAAACCGATTCACAGGGAAGGCGCTATCGTGTAAACCATGCCGTCAGAGCCACAAAGAGCGGAGTGCAGTATACGTTCTGGGGTGTCATGGGGTATGCGCCCCACGATCACATGGAAAAGGCGTTTGCTCAGCGCCGTGAGTTGATCGTAAGCGAAAATTTTCAACTCAAGATAGATATTGACGTGTACAACGAAATGAACGCCGGAAAGCATTCGGCAATTCAATTAGTATTAGATTATCGTGATGACGTTGCCGAGCGTGAGGAATTGATGCGCCTTCATTTCAGAAGGCACGTAGCCTAGTCTTTCTTCTTCCAGCGAGCGCGAGCGGCCAGCTTAGCAATCTCATGCCGTTCATTTGGACCTAAAGATTCGGCCCGTGATTTACCGCCTTTTAGACCGCCAGCCCGCCTCTTGGAAGGATGCCGTTTTGATTCGCTGGCCGTATCCTCTGCCTCACCTGTGGCAATGTCCACAATGAGCTTCGCGAGTTGGTTTGGGTCGCGCGGACGCTTCGCCATGAGCCAAGTATGCCACAATCTTTCAACAGCGAACCAAGACCCTAAACCTCAAACTGAGACACTACCCGGGATCATCCCTGCCGGTGTCGCTGCTGCCAGGCGAACAAGCCCCCTGCCAGTGTTGGGTACCCCGCAGACAGCGGCCCTTCGCCATCGGTAATCTTCAGACCTTTTGAATTCAAATCGAGGTGGTCATGGAGCCGATGCGTCGCAAACTGGTATGGGTCGAAAGCCAGAGTTTTCAGGGTTGGGCTTGCTCCGAATGTGCATGGGTGTTCAACCCTTCATGGCCGCTCGTTGGCGAATCCGTTGACGAGATGAAGACGGACTTCGGACAGCAGCGCGACAACGAGTTCGCATCTCATGTCTGTGCCGAGCACCCGAGAGCGAGCTGAAGCTGTAAGCCGAGAACCCTAGCCAAACGGGAGACGTTAATCTGTATCCCGCCGTTCGCGTCGAGATGACGACGAAATCCTCCTCCAGCCGAATATTGCAGTCTATTTCTTTTTCTAGTCGCACCCCAAATGCTTGGTCTCGCCATTTCGACTCAACATGGTTTTTCAGCCAGCACCGATACCACAAGCTAACAAGAGCGCAGTTCTGAAGTTCCGCTCGCATCCGCTTTGCGCGCCTGTTCCGTTCCTCAAAACCGAAACCGCGCTTCTACTAGGCTGGCTATTTCTTGAGGTCCAACGGAGGACCGCTGACGCGCTTCCACTTGAGGTCGACAGTCACCTCGATGCGATCGGCGATCTTGATGAAAGGAATGCCGCTATTCATTCCGAACTCCTTACGGTCGAAAGCCATTGTTCCTTTGACGTCGCCTGCGCCTGTTCCTGCGCCAGTAGCCGTGAAAGTCAGCGCCTCGGGTTTAGAAACTCCTCGTATTGTAAAGTCACCCTGTACTTCAACGGTGTCGGGGCCGGTCTGCACAAACTTCTTAGACACAAAAGAGATTATCGGATCGTCTTTGACGTCGAAGAAGTCTTTGCTCTTCAGCTTGCCGTCCTTCATGCCGCTGCCGGTATTCACACTGTCAGCCTGAATCTTGATGTTCAAAACGCCTGTCGAGATATCAGAAGAGGTAAACGTGACAGTGGCATCCCACTTCTGGAAGATGCCCTCAAGCGCCACCGACGCCTTCACGAGGAACTTAACCGAGCTGTCTTCCTGCGTAATCTTGAAGACAGGAACGCCCTCAGGAGCCTGTGCTTGACTCAGTGATGGAAACACGGCTGAAGCTAGAAGGCACAGGACCGCAAATCGCAAGAGTGTAAAGTAAAACAACCGGTGACCTTCTGTAAGTTCAAGTTTGCGTGCCCTTTTCAACAAGAAATTTATTTTCTTCATTCCTTCACCCCTTTCACCCTCCACTTTTTCACGGCTTGTATCAGCGAAGCATCGTGCAGCTCAGCTTCGGCTGTAAAAAACGCCATTCCGACGAAAGCATTCTGCTGTGTCATCCGGACACCAACGCGCGTGGAGCCATTGTTGTTTTCAACTTGTTCCCGTAGCGCCAGTTGAAGATGCCGTTCTTTTAGTTGAGGTCCACACGGTTGCCGTCCGAAATCACGAACCCGGCATCGGTGGACGTGTTCCCGGTTGCGGTCCAAGAGACAACAAGTCAATTCTCTACCGGGCTCCAGCCGGAATCGGGATCGAACTTGCTCATTGCGGTTGCCGTTTCAGTTGTCGTCGTCCCCAAGTCCTTCTGGAGCAGCACGCCATCCTGGTTGATGATGAATGTCATTATTCCCGAATTACCGTATTCAGCCGGATACGCGACGAAGGCGAATCCAACCGTCTTCCCATTCACCACGTAATCCTTCGCGCCACCCTGCGCATGAGCGCCTTGCCGGGTCAGCATGCGGAAATAGTACCCATGAAAAGGCGTGTGAGAGTTCGGCTTTGTGCTATATCCCTCGGCGGTTGCGAATGCCGCCAAAGGCCCGAGCGGGCTCTTGGGTTGGCCTTCTGGCGATTCCCAGTACAAACCGTTCTGCTTTCCAGAATCGCTGATGAACTTCAGAGCGAACTGCCCCTTGCTTCCGCCGTCGTGAGGTTGCGAAAAGTACTCGGCCTGGGCGTCGGCTACTGCTCCACAAACTTCGATTACAGCCAGTTCATTCCGGCCAATGCGGCGTGTCAGAATCTCCTCCTTTCCCGCTGCCGTGTCAAAGAACCATTGCCCGCCATCACCCCTCTTCAAAGGGATTGGAAATGGAAAATTGTCTGCTCCGATCAGTAAAACTTGTGTCCCATCCGGCATCTTGCGCCAACGATGCATCACTCCATAGGCCACGTTGAATTTGTCGGCCGCGGCCTTGTCCTGCACGGGATCGCCAGAAAAAATGATATCTTTCGATTCCACGCCGAAAATTGCCAGTAGTGCGTTTTGGTCTCCCGATTTTGCCGCTTCCATCAATGTAGTGCTCGCGTCTTCGGGTGAAGCAAACACTCTGAACGAGGGTTTATTGGATTTGTTGCACGCCGCAAGGACTATGATCAGCGGCAAAAGCGGCAACGACTTTGTAACAACGATTCTGCAGGCTTTGAGCAACATAACCGTCCTCCAACTCGGTCACTACGGACACTTTACCGATACCACTCACCAGACTTGTCTTCGTTTGCGGCTGCATCGCTGGTTCACCTGCGACCACTGGCGCCCCTGCTCGCCGATCCACGAGCACTGGCCGACCTGGATTGCCAGCCCCCGCCGCTGCTTCCGCTGAAGGCTGATGATCCGCTGCTCTTTTCCTGCCCCCCCCAGCCCTTGGAAGCGGCAGAACTGTTCGTCGAACTTCCTCCCTTCTGCTCCCAACCGCTCCCAGTGTTGGCGTAGGCTTTGCCATTCGCTGTCGCATACTTGTTACCGTTTGCGGTTTCTCCCGCCGCTGCGCTGTTGTACTGTCCCGACGCTCCAACAGCCTTACCACCGTTTGAGGTTTGTACCGAACCCGTGGTTCCTTGAGACGTCGTTTGATGCTGGCTGTACGCAGTATTGCCGTTTTTCGAAACCTTCGAGCTTCCCCAGCTGCCATTGGCATTGGAGCCTTGCTCAGTGGCGCCGTATGCGCCGGTCTTCGGGTTATACGCTTGACCGGCACTTTGGGTGCCGTAACCGTTTGAGACTGTGCCGCCACGTGCGTAAGTCCCAGTGGACGGGTTATAGCCGGAGCTGGCGTGCGCGGAGCCGTTAGGACCATAGGCAGAGGCGCTCGAACCATAGTAGCCGCCGTGCCAGGCATTATTTCCGTAGTACGCCCCGCCGTGATAAACGACTGTAGTGGTGCCGTGCCAACCACAGTTCCAACTGCTATAACCCCAGACGCAACAGCTACTACTCATCATCGCGCCGACCGCAATGCCAACTCCAAATGCAACCACCGCGGTCGCCGCTAGGGGAGGCGCGACGTATGCGGGAGTCACGTAGGGATACCCGTAAACCACCGTAGGGTTGTACACGGGAACGTAGACGACCTGCGGATTCACTGGCTGAATCACGATGACTTGCGGCGACTCTTCGACGACCGTAATCTGTGAGCCTGTTTTCAAATTGCCGGCAGCTTTTGCTTTTGCGCGCAACACCTGGACAGCCGACATGACGCCAGCGGCTTGCGTGTGATACGCCTCTCCCATCGCTGAAGTCCAACCGAGGTTCTTCGCAAGGTTGTCGAGCACCGAAGGAAATTGCGTGAGTGCCTTCACACTGGGATCCCACGGTTGCTTATCAACTGTCTGCATCAAAGCAGTGCCTTTGAGGTTGCTATTCTGTTGAAGCCAGCCGTCAGCCGCAGCAATCTGGTCTGGAAAGGTCGCGGCTCCAAGAACCTGCGCTACCAGGGAGTCCGGGTAAAGCGCGATGGGAGCCAGCAATTGTTGCAGCTCGTCCGCAGAAAGCGGCGCTCCTTGGCCCGGATAACCCGTCGTTCCCTGTTGCGCCGATTGTTGAGCGCCAGCACCACAGGGCGTTGCCGCAATGACTAGCAGCAATGACAGTGTGGTTGACAGAAGTTGTTTCCTGAGAGTCTTAGTCATTATTCTTCTCTCCGTCGCGGGAAAGCACACCAAGCCCGTTCTGTGCGTTTCAATGGCCGCATAGATGCCTGCCGCATGCCACATGCCAAGATAAAAAAAACTTTGGACGCTTCTAATGAGCTGAAAACACACGCTGTTGCGGCAGATTCAAACCATAAGGGAACAGAAGCGTGTCCGACATTTCGGAGTGTCCCCGAAATGTCGGAGTTCTCCTGCACCCCTATTTACAAGCTAGTGAGTCAGGGCTCGTCTGGCGAGGATCGTCCACCGCGAACAGACCCCGCTCGGAAACGCGGCTACTGGCAGGAGCCGTCGTCGACAAACTGATTGGCAGTAGCCATGGCAGCCAGAGAACGCCCGCAAGAACGCATCTTCTGATCCAGAGGATCAGCGTCAAGTGAGCCTGGTGCGATATAAGTCCTGGACAAACTGATCTGAAGATATTTGTCGCTTAATTGCCTCATGCTGTTGAACTCGTTGCTCAAGAAGGGATAGGCATTTTTGTCAGCATCAGTGCTTGAGGCGAGAGAAGCGAGTCGGAGAGCCTGCTGTGCCTGAGCGCGATGCGCTGTGAGCCAGTCTTCTGCTAGAGGATAGCTGCGATCGATGGCGCCTTTCAATGCCGCGTGCCATTCCCGCATCTGGGCCATCGCTTCCATGCCCGCAGCGACAAAATCCTTGGAGAAGCCTGGAGCGGAGGTGACGGGTGTAGGAGCGTCTGCGGTGGAACCGGGCAACGTCAAGATAATTTGATTTCCGTTCAAACTGATTGAGCTCTTGGTGAGACGGATGAGGCCTTCGACCTCGACGTAGCTGCGGCCATCAAATTGGATAACCTTGGCCGAGCCCGGTTGCCCGGCGATGATGAGCAAGTTGCTCTGCTGCGCCTCGAGGGATAAAGCCACCGCTAGCAAAATAAGTAGCGCCGTCAGTGGCCACCGCGTTTTGAAGGATTGGATATGCATGGGGATAGCCTTCCTTGCCAATCGTACTTTAGGTGCAGAAAGCGCAAGGAGCAAGGTTGATTGGCTCAATTTCTGAAAGAAACCTTGCTCCTTTTCTCCCGAATCAGAAATTACGATCGGTAGACCGACCGAGACGTTGCGGCTCCAGGAACTGATGCCCCATAAGGCCCACAGCCTTCTGCCTTACGGATTAAGGGCGAACGCTTCCGGCACATATCGGGGTTCAGCCAACGTGTGCAGTACGCGATGATTCTTGCTCGCACCTCCGCCCGCACGCATGCGCGCTTTTCTGCTGGCAACCTCCGAAGGCCAGCGGGCTCGATTGATGCTTCCAACGGGTGTGCTGTCAGATGTTGAGTTCCCTGTGACATCGAAATAGGTCAGTTCGCTGTCCTCGGGCTGAAGTTGCGAATTCCGTAGAAGAGTAAGTCGCGCGACCGTATGGAACTGCGCTTCCGCCTCCTTCCACTCGACACTCGCGTTTTCAATCCAGAAGTTGGCGTCACGACGCTTCCCCCAATAGGTCATTCTGTCGGCGTCGAGGAACTGGACTCCAAAATCAAAGCTGCTCATCTTGCCATCTTCCTTGAGGTGCCGGATGAGCTCGTCTTGGAGACCCTTCGGGTTACTCCTCTGCAGAGGGTGCGCCGGATTGTCGGGGCACGGCGAAGCCGAATACTTCACAATATCGACCGGTCCGTGACGAAACGGAACGTTGCTCCCATAACGCAGCTGCTGATACGGTTTGATTTTCTGGTGCGTCTGAACTTGCACCAAGGCGATGGTCCTCAGCACTCTAAACTTGTCCCTGAAAGACAGAGACCACCAGCCCGCGGCCGGGTTCGAAGCCGTAAGCAGTTTCATGGTCGCCAGAAATGCAGTTGAGTCGTTAATGGGTAGAGTCGTCGTGTTTTGCAGTGAAAAATCTTGGCGGCCAACGTTTGTGCCAGAAGCTATGGTGCCATCCCGAGTAAGGTCGACCGAGAAAGACAACGATCGCACATCGGGCTTGAAGTCAGAGTTTACTTTCGGATCGGCATTTCCAAACCGCAAGGTGGCGGGATATACCCCTGGTTTTGAGAAAATTCCCTTCGCGAGCCGCGCCGCCAGTTCAGAATCACGCCCGGTCGCGACATCAAATACCTCGAATTCGGCTCGAGCGCAGACGCCCTTCGCATGAGTTCCACGGCATAGCGGTCGTTGCTGCTGGTCGGCAGCGTTTCTCTGCATCAAGAGACTTCTCTCGACGATCTCTTCGATCTCAGCCTTTTCCTTGGCGAGGTTCCGCTCAGCGTCGCTGCCGGTCACCCCAAACCATCTCGTCAGAAACAACATAGGAAGGCACCTCAACCCAATTGGGCAATGTACTTGATCGCAGTGATGCTTGGCAGAAAGCAATAGGCGGCAGCCTTCGTCGTTACGAAGGTCGAGAACCCAATGACCTTGATTGGGGGCGAGCCGTTCGCCTGCGGAATCACGAAAATGCTTTCCGCTGGATCCTGAGTGCCAATCATAGGATCTTTCGACTTAGGGTGAAGCCTGACCGCCCCGGCGAATTCGCTCTCATTGACCCATTGGCTCAGAACGAACTCATATTGATTCTCGATGCTTGAGTTGATGAAATAGCCGAGAAGTCCGCGCTCGATGCCATCATACGGTTGCTTCGGGTCAAAATTTGGCCCGTAGGGCATGCCACGGCGGATCAGGCGGTGAGTATTGTTGCTGCCCCCGGGTTGGCCTTGGCCCGTTACTGGCTGGCCCCGCGGATTTATGCGACGCATGTGCGCGCCAACAGGGCAGCGCAGTCCTTTCGGATCGCCTGTACCATCTAAGTTCACGTATTCATAGTTGTTTAGCTGATCGAGTGGAATGCCCCCCGGAGGGCTATCTGTTTCCGGCGACAACGCGAGAGGAACGCCGTTGCGCCACCGTCCGCAGATCTTGGCGGCAAGCAGTTCGGGATCGATTTTGTCTTTGTTCGATTGCAGGAAATTCTCGAATCCAAGCACGTCCGTCATGATCATTTTGAAAACAGCAAAGCTGCCGTTCAGCCCAAGCTCCCGAGGCTCCGGCACGAAGTAGTTCTCTGCCTGATCCTGCAAGACGAATAGCCAAGGTTCGCTGGGTTGCTGGTGATCCTGCGGATACCGCTCTGGACCGCCGCGAATGGTG
>Ga0137360_10001383_pt1 | contig 14276 bp, 8 predicted proteins | sample Mad1_60_16metaG_FD_104924 | JGI IMG/M metagenome (GOLD analysis project Ga0137360, IMG submission 104924) | Vadose zone soil microbial communities from Angelo Coast Range Reserve, California, USA - Mad1_60_16 metaG | ecosystem: Environmental > Terrestrial > Soil > Vadose zone | place: USA... | reverse complement strand
GCCAGCCGTCCTGGTCGAAATCCGCGGAGTCCACGCCCATGCCAGAACGCGCCTGGCCGTCCTGACTGAAAGCCACTCCTGATTCGAGACCAACCTCCTCGAATTTTCCGTGCCCACGATTCAAAAAGAGGAAATTGGGCGCGGTGTCGTTCGCAATAAACAGGTCCATAAGGCCGTCATTATTGATGTCGGTGGCGACCACGCCCCACGCTTTTCCTAGAACCTTAGCAATGCCGGATTCCTGGGAGACGTCAGCGAAAGTGCCGTCGCCGTTGTTATGAAAAAGCCAGCTTCTCGAGGGATGGTACACGCGAGGGACGCAGTAAAATCGTTCACCCGACTGCCCGTTGCCGCATAACTTATTCTTGGATTTATCAAAGTCCACGAATCTGCACACGAAGAGGTCAAGCTTTCCATCGTTGTCAAAGTCGAACCATACGGCGCTGGATGCCCAGCCGTGCACGGCAATCCCGGCTTTCTCCGTGACATTGGTAAACGTACCGTCGCCATTGTTGTGATAAAGGATGCTTCGGCCATATTGACTGAGAAATAGGTCTGGATAACCGTCTCCGTCGTAGTCGCCGACCGCAGCGCCCATTCCGTAGCCACCGCCCGAAACACCCGCCTTTTCCGTCACATCCGTAAAGGTTCCGTCTCGATTGTTTCGATAGAGAGCGTTGCGAAGCGGCGGGTTGGGTTCGTAGAAGTCACAGCGGCCGCTGTTCACAAGATAGATGTCCATCCAGCCGTCATTGTCATAGTCCAGGAACGCGCATCCCGCACCCGTTGTCTCTGGCAGGTAGTAACTGGGGGACCGCCCATTCACGTGTTTCCAGAAAATGCCGCTTATGGAAGGCGGGACCTGCTCAAACAATGCTTGGGCGCGTCCCTCCAGTGGCGAAATGCCGGACGGAACGGTCCCCGGAAACCAGCGCGAAGGACGAGCACCCAAGCTCCTGAGGAGAACAAATGAAGTGCCGAGTGCTTTCAGGAAGTCACGCCGGGTAACTGCGGTCATCAGTTGACATCTCCCGAATTTCGTATGCACAAGCCGGCGTCCTCAACTCGATTGAATGCAAGAAAGAAATGACGAGAAGCTTACAGACCTCACTCCCGCGGCTTCCCAGGCGTATCGGAACCAAGCTTTTTCTCTGATAACCCGGATGGTTTTTCTCCGTAATACATGGCCTTGGATTCCTTCTCGTTCTTCGCGTTCAAGCGCGCAAATACCGCGCGGACGCGCACCGCTTCGGCCTTTCGCCCGGCGCGCGCGTAGGCGTTTCCGAGGGCGAAATAAAGTTGTGGAAGGTTTGAGTAGGAGCGTTTGGCCGTTTCGAGCTCGGAGATGGCGCCGGCGAAGTTCTGGGTGTCCAAGTAGAGCAGGCCGAGCAGGTAGTGCCCGAAGGCGCGGCTTGGCTCAAGTTTGACCGCCTCCTGCGCATACTTCAGGGCGCCCGCGGAATTCACGCGATACCAGGCAGCGGCAATCTGAAGGCGTGCCGGCACGTGATCGGGGCTGGCTTGAATCTGCCTCTGGAATGCGGCGACCGCCGAATCGACTTCGCCGAGTGCCAGCAGAAACCTCCCAAACGCGAAGTGAATGTTTTCGATTTTCGGAAATTCATCCGCTACGCTCGCATATTCCTGGCGCGCCTCATCGAATTTCTTTGTGGCAGCGAGAAACTCTGCTTTTCCGACCCGCATCACGACTTCGCGCGCCGTGGAACCGTCTGGCGGGAGTTTTGCCGGAAAAATATACAAAGCCGACATTCCCAAAGCAAGCATCAGTTCGCCGTCATCGCCGCCGTCGCGGCTCAAAACATACAGCGCCTCCTGCGCGTCCTCGAATCTTCCTTTGCGGAGCAGAAGGAGCCCCTCGTGGTACAGCATCACGCGCGCGAGCTGCGGGTCTTTGAGAATGCCCAATTGCCTGCCTCTTTGAATATGAGCAAGGGCGGAGTTGTCCTGACCGAGTTCAAACTCGCACAGGCCTAGCATGACATTGGCGCTGCCATGGTCAGGCCGCAAGGAGACAACGTGCTGGAACGCGTGCGAAGCTTCCGCATATTTGTCCTGCTCATACAAAATGGTCCCGAGCGACCACCATCCTTCAGCCCATCCCGGCCGCATCCCCAACGCTCTGCGGTAGAGCACGATTGCTTTCTCCAAATCGTTTGCGTCGCGAGCCTGATCCGCTTGTGCTGCGATACGCTCGAATGGATTCGGCGCGGGAGTTTTTTCTTGTGGAGAGGTAGCCGTGAGACAGAAAAAGACGACTACGCAGAGCGCTACCGTGCGGAACAACAATGGATGGCGGGTCGACCAGTAGAAGCGAGATGGTCCTCGAATGAGCATCAGCTAAGGAGACTCTCGGATGAGATGGTAACTTCCTGGCTTCAACCCTGACAAATTCTGGGTCTCTCCATTTGGCCACACGATCTGCAAATCAACGGATTCCGGTGCCTGTTTGCCAAGTCCGAATACAACCCGCTTGTCATGAGACGAAAGATAGCTCGATCCACCTGTGATCCAACGTACCAGCCTGCGGTTGCCCGCCTGAAGGATGAGTTTTGCTCCAATCGCGTCACGGTTGCTCTTCGTTCCGACCAATTGAAAGCCAATCCATGAGTTTTTCGCGCCCAAATTGTTGTGCAACAGGGCAGGCCGCGAATTCAAAGAAGTGAAAATCAAATCCGTGGCGCCATCGTTGTCGTAATCGCCGACGGCAAGTCCGCGCCCGCTATAACCCTTCTGAAATGCCTCGCCCGCGCTGACAACCATGTTTTCAAACACGCCCTGCCCATTGTTGCGGAGCAACAGCAAAGGTTGCTTGTATTTCACGTCGCCCCTAGACATCTCGATCACTTGATTCAAGTGGCCGTTGATGATGGCCAGGTCGAGGTTCCCGTCATTATCATAGTCGAACAAATGAGTACCCCAGCCGACATAGGACTTGGTGAGGGACGCCAGATGAGAGCGCGTGGTCCAATCTTCAAAAGGATATCTCCCCAGACTGATAAACAAAGAATGAAATTCGTCGTTGAAGTTTGTCACCACGAAGCCAGGATGGCCGTTTCCGAGAACGTCGCCAGCATCCACACCCATGCCCGCCTTGGCGACACCATTTTCATCGAAAGAGATTTCAGCTTCATCGCCGCGATCCACAAACGTGCCATCGTGTTTGTTGATGAGAAGGAGGTTCGGTGAGGCGTCGCGCGCCACAAAGAGGTCAGGCCATCCGTCGTCATCAACGTCGATAGCTGCCGCGCCCAGAGCGCGGCCGACGAACTTGTCGACTCCGGAAGAATGGCTCACGTCGGTGAACGTGCCGTTGCCGTTGTTGTGATACAGCGTCAGCGGCATTCCCGCATACACCTTTTGATCGCAGTACGTCCGCACGCCGTTAAATTCGCATACCCTCGGATTGTTGAGGTCGATCTGCGTGTAGTTGCAAACCAGCAAATCGAGATAGCCATCCCGGTCGTAGTCAAACCAAACCGCACAGGCCGACCATCGGCCCTCGTTCTTCACGCCGGCCTTCTCCGTGGCATCCGTAAAAGTGCCGTCGCCGTTGTTGTGGAAGAGCGCCGCTCGCGGCGTCCCAGTGATGTAAAGATCTGCGTGGCCGTCATTGTCGTAGTCGCCTGCGGCTACTCCCATGCCGTAAAACGGCAAGTGGTCGACGCCGGCTTTCTCGGCGACGTCCTCAAACTTTCCGTTTCCCAAGTTGTGATAGAGGGCGTTCCGTACCGGACCTGGGCTCTTTCCTTTGGGGGTCTCTCCGCCGTTGACGAGAAATATGTCCAACAGCCCGTCGCCATCGTAGTCCACAAAGGCCACGCCGCCGCTAGCAGCTTCAATCATGAAGCGGTCTGGGGACTCGCCACTGAACTGCTTCCACGTAATTCCGGCCGCGTCCGTGACATCCGTGAAAATCTCTCCGGAATTTATGGCTGCCGCCACGGGGAGAAGGCACAGCAAAAAAACGAGGCACACTCCGACTTGCTCCTTCACCACGAAGGAGCGGTTCCTGTGACTAGAAAGGAATTTCATCCAGAGTTCTCTCACGGGTGACGTGTTCCGATTGCCGCGTTGACGTCGGCATTCTGCTCTTCGCTCGCCTTCAGCTTTCTGTGGAGCTCCGTTTCTTTTTCGGCTTCCTCCGTGCGTCCTGCCCTCCGATAGACACGAGCGAGAGCAAGATGGGCCTTTGAAAGGTCCGGCTCGAGCTTTGCGGCGATTTGCAATTCCTTCAGCGCTTCATCGTACTTGTTCTCTTGCATCGCAAGATTGCCGAGTTGAAAGTGAGTCTCGGCCATCGAGTCATCCAGTTCCTCGGACTTTTTCAACAGGTTTTTGATTCGAGCCACCTGCTGCGCGTCGCGTTCCCCGGGCGCATTCAAAAGGAACAAGGCATATTTCAGAAGGAAAAATCCATCGCGCGGAAACTTGCGGACGCCTTCCTCGAACGCCTTTGCCGCATCATCACTTCGATCCATGTTCCATTGTGTTAGGGCGAGGCCGAGAACCGAGCGAGGATTATTGGGATCGAGTTCGACGGCTTTGGAGTATGATTTCAACGCCTCCGTGAGCAGGTACATCTTCAATTCCACGGAGCCCTTCATGCTGTAGACGCTTGACGAGGATGGGAATCTTTTCGCCGCTTCTTTGGCGACTTCTATCGCCGTCGCATAATTCTTTTTTTCGGCCAGCCCGTCGCCGAGGTCGATGTAGTAGGTTTGATTGGCGGGGTCCATGTTAATGGCCTTTTCGAAGGCCTTGAGCATCTCAGGGAGGTGGTCCTGTTTCTGATAGGTCCAGCCTAGCAGCGCGTAAGCTTCCGCTGTTCCGTGTCCATATCCTATCGATGCCAGAAGGGTCTTTTCACAATCGGCATAACGATTGGCGCTGAACTGAGCGAGGGCCAGGTTGTAATTCAGTGTGGCGGCATCGGGATAAGTTGGCTGGATGGAGAGAAACATCTTTTCGGCAGTGTCGTAATCTTTGAACTCCACGGCAAGGCGGCCTCCCTTGAAAACAGCTTCCGGGCCGGCAGGGTGTCCAACATGCATTTGCAGCGTATTTCGCGCTTTGTCCGTTTGGCCAAGATGGTAATAGGCGCGTGCCAGGGAGTTAATGGTCTCCGGACGCTGGCGAACCAGCGGAATGACATCGGCGAGCAACACTGCGGCGCGCTCGTGGTCGCCCAAATCCTCGGACACCATTCCCAGAAGCAACACGGCGAGCGTGTCATTGGGGCGAGTCTTAAGAACTATTTCCAGGTTCTTACGCGTTTCAGCCAGCTTTCCCAGTTGCCAATAACTCGTTGCAAGGGTTCGCCTCGTCTCCATATCACCGGGATTCAGTTTCAGCGCCCGCTCGAGATACGGCACAGCCTCGCCCGGCTTGCTCTGCATGGCAAGGATAGAGCCAAGCTGGGCAAGATACGCCGGATTGGTCGGTGCACGCCGGATGGCCTCACGCAACTCAGCCTCATGCTTGGCGGGGTCGTCGCCCTGCGCATCGGGAAGCGTTCTTTGCGGAAACGTGGGCAGGGCAGCTCGGGGAGAAGGGAGTGCGCTGGCCATTGCCGAAGAACTGAAGAGGCCGAACACAACGGGAAGCAGCATCGCAATTCTCGTCAGGATCGTTCGCAAGCTCATGCGCGCAAGCCTAAATGGTCTCGCTTCCATGATACCTGCACTATCGAGCGCGTCCCTTCTGAATTCCTCGCAACCACTTAGGTCCTGACGTCCAGAAAACCATTGCAAAACAAGAAAGGGAAGCGGCAAGCCGCCTCCCATTCTCTGCTCCATTATCCCGGGGTGAGGGGTTAGAAGCTGAACCTTCCGATGAATTCAAACACGCGTCCGCCAAGGGCGCCGGCCGCCTGGCCGAATCTTTGGTTTGTGTGGAAAAATCTACCCATATTCGAGCCCGGTGGAATAAACGCGCCAGGTGGACACAGATTATTGGGGTCCGCATTATCGCAGTTTCGGAAGTCTCCCAGTTTTGTGCTGCCGTTATTGAAGCCGAAGGGCGTCAGATCGAGTTTGTTGAAGATGTTGAACGCATTGGCCTTTAGTTCAAAGCCCGCGTTCTCGCCGAACACGCGCATTTTGGGTAACGTAAACCGCTTGCCGAAGGACATGTCAAATCCCGTATATCGTGGGCCGCGGAAGGAGTTCCTCCCAACGCCCGGAATTGGTATAGAGCCACTGCTAGTAATTTCGACGACGGTAAAATACTTGGTTTGACAGGTTAAAAACGTAGCCATTGTGCAAGTGCTTGGAGTGGTCGAGAACCCTTGGAAATTCCCCCCCACTTTTTGGAAGTTGCTGGTGCTGAAATCGCTACCAGCCCCTCCCAAATAGGCTGCGGGCCGGGTTACGCAAAGCTGATCAAGGCCTGCTCCCGCGCTCTGGCAAACGTTGGTTGTGGGGGTCCAAGGGAAGCCGGAGCTCAGTGTCAGGATCGCATCCAGCTTCCATCCTCCAGCCACAGTGTAAAGCCAATCGTGCCGGCCCTTGAAGAAAGGCAGTTCGTATAACGCGTTCGCTGTGAAAGAGTGCGTCACGTCGAAGTCCGACGGCCCCGTTTCAAACCGCTGATCCCACGGGTACGTCTGGTTGCAGCCCTCGTCGCCTGAACACTGGTCCACGCTCTTGCTATAGCGGTAGCTGCCCGTGAACAACAATCCATGGCTCAAGCGATGAGTCATTCGGGCAAGCAGCGCATTGTAGTGAGAGTTGACATCGGTCCGAAACATAGTGACTCTATTGATGAGGGGTGTAGTTGTGCCAGGAACGACGGGTCTCTGGTCGAGCAGGGCGTAGTCAAATGAGCGCATGTATTTACGGCTTTGACTTCCTTGGTAGCTTAGCGCAGCCACCCAGTCGTGTCCGAGGTCGTACTCGCCTTCCATCGAGTAATGCCAGGTGTACGGCGTGGCTAGGTTCTGCACAGCGCCGGTGATGTCCGGTGGCGTGAAAAACTGGCTTGTCGGCTGCGGCAGGCCCGTCGTGGGATCAAAAGTCAGATTGACAGACGGGTTTGCAGGATACCCCGAGAACGACTTGACCCCTCCCGAACTAAAGGCGTAAACGATCTGTTGTCTGGCCGCGCACGCAGTATCGAAGGCACAGTTGCCTGCGACGCCCGCCCTGACGAAAGAAGGAGGGTTTGCCGCAGAATTCCAAAGCTGTGAACCATTCACTCGGTTGTAGGCAACTCCGACGCCGCCGCGAAGCACGAATCTGTTGTTCCATTCATGACCGAAGGTATTCCGTGGGCTCCAGTTGATGCCTAGCTGCGGACCGAAATTATTGCGATCCGGGTTCGTGAAATCCCCGCCCGTTTTGATTTTCGCCCCTGTCAGGGCAGCAGCTCCCTGTCCTAGTGCCAGATTGCTCAGATTGCCAAATTTCTCACCCAGTGGAGTGAAGTAGTCATATCGCAGCCCCAGGGTCAGCGTCAGATTCGGCTTGAGCTTCCAGGTGTCCTGACCGAAAAAGCTATAGGTCGAAACACGGAAATACTTGCGAAAGTCCGTCGGTACGCCGGTCTTTGGGTTGTAGGTAGTGGCACCGGTCCAAGGGAAGAAACTAATACCTCCCTCGTCATTTGGGGCGTCATTGGCAAAGCTCCAGAGATTGTTGAAGTCATACCGCGGCCTTGCATCCCCTGTGCTCACGTTGGTGTTTTGCTCTTTGGAAATCTCGCCGCCAAATCTCAGTACGTGCGTGCCATAAACTTTGCTCAGCGTGTCGCGGAACACGTATTTGGTCTGGTAGAAAACGCCGGGCCCAAACGGGAACCCGGCGCCGAATTTATTGTTACAGCAGTCGCCGGGTAGTACGATAGTGACTTGGGGAATGCCGAACGGCGCCTGGGGGTTCGATTTCAGCTCGTCGAAATACCATCGTGTTACGTTCATGCGCGCTTCGTTGATTAAATTGGGATTGATGGTGCGTGTATAGAGCAGCGATGCAGTTTCGTTCTTGCCGTCCGTGTTAAAAGTGTTGTATTGACGCCCATCTACCCATCCACCCGGAAGGAATGTCTTTGTCAGCGGTACGGTAAATAAGCTGAACGCAACCGAGTCCTTTTGCGTCACGTTGTAGTCAATTCTGCCATTGAACTGCGTTGTGCTAATATTGTCGCCCCTGGTGTCATATTCCACTAGGGCCACGTCAGGGCTTCCGTCAAGTCCGCCTCCGACAGGGTTGCAAATATAACCGGGTATGGCGGGGTCGCAGCCAGGATTCGTCGTATTGCTACCAATATCTATTCCGCCCGTCACGACCTTTGTCCCAAAGAGGCCACTACTATCCTGGCAAGTCGTGGTGCTCACCGACAATCCGAGGGTCGCACAGCTTGTCCCGCCAGTACCATCAGGATTTGCAGTTGAAACGCCCGTAACCGGAAGAATCTTGGGGTTCGTGAATCCGGATCCGGGAACGGCGAAAATTTTGGCGCCGAGGCTGCCCGAAGGGAGATTACCGACCCACTGGGAGGTTTCTTCCCAACTAGACTGCCGGGACACATTCCCGGCCAGCTTAAGGTGCTCGAAGGAAAAGAACGCAAACACCTTGTTCTTCCAGATCGGCCCGCCAAGGCTGCCGAGATAACTGTGCAGGAGCAGGTTGTCGCGGTTGGGTGATCCGCCATTCGGGCCGCCCCAGCGTTGAAAAGCGTTCAGCCCAGGGCTTTGGGTCCGCAGAACGGCGCTCCCATGGAAATTATTCGTGCCGTTCTGCGTAACAACCTCAACGATGGCGCCGGCGCCATTGGCGTTCTCGGCCGAATACGGGCTTACTTCAATCTTCACTTCTTTCACCGATTCTGTGTTTGGGGTGATGACAGATGACCCACCGTGGCCCTGGCTGTTGGTGCTCACGCCATCGAGCTGGTACCCGTTAGCTTCCACCCGGGAACCATTCGCGCTGACCTGAACGGCATTTTCCACCTGGAAAATGCCTCGACCCGAGCCGCCTGGGCCGTTATAGCCGGGGAGGTTGGCAGAGTCTCCCCCGGCAGTGCGCGCGCCGGTCCCGAACACCCCAGGAGTCAGTCTCAAAAGCTCGAACGGATCACCCCTGAATTCCGGAAGATCCTCTATCTGCTGTTTGGTGATTGTCCCGGTGAGGGAAGCGTCCTCAGTATCCAGCGTCGGAAGAGTATCGCCATTTACAACGACCTGTTCCGTCGCGGCTCCGGGTTCGAGTACCAGGTTCACCCCGCTGGTTTCCTCAGCCTTGACCTGCACGTCTTTGATCACCTTGTTCTTGAAACCCGCCAAGGTGGCATTAATTGTGTATAGTCCGGGCGCAAGGTGGGAAACACTGTAGAAACCTTCGTCATTCGAGGTCGCTTCCTGTGAAGCGCCGGTCTCCTGACTTGTTACGGTAACCTTAGCCCCTTTAACAATTGCTCCCGTCAAATCCGTCACGGTCCCCTCAATGCCAGCGCGAAACTGCGCCTGCGCCGCTACGGCAAAGAACACCCCGCAAACCAGCAACAACGCCACCCGAATAGAAAGCTTGGATAGGCTCATGAATCGCTCCTTCACCCCAAAAAGAATCCGCGAAAAGCCCAGAACTCTCAGCTAAATCGGTTCACTACTATTGCCGGGGAGTCTAATCATCGTATTTTCAAATGTCAAGCAATATTGATTTCAATCCTCTCCGCGAACGCCCGTGTTATCGTAGCCGGAGTTGCCGCCCATTTTGGAGGTTTCTTGGCAGCCTTATTTCAGGATTTCAGGCGGTACTGATTCGGTGGGGAAATGAACGGAAGGAAATGGCATGTGGCGGTCCTATGTGTTTCTTCCCTTGCGCTTTGCGCGCCGCGCGCTCACCCGCAAACTGCTGCTCAGTCTCAAAAAAGGGTCGAGACCCCCATGGCCACCGATGAACGCGCGGAGGCTCCGGGATGGTGGCCAACGAAAGGCTCAACCTCTCGCCAGGACTTCGTCGGCACGGCGGAGTGCGCCAGGTGCCACGCCAAGCGAACGGCCTCTCAGCTCACCACCCCCATGGCGCACGCTTCAACTCCCGCAAGTAGCTCGGATATACTCAACGAAAACCTTCATCTCACTCTGCAACTCGGTCCGTATTCCTACGCGATCACCAACAGTGCTGGCGGCGGCGTGTATTCCGTCAGCGACGCCACCAACTCGATTTCCGAAACGCTCGCATGGGCATTTGGTCTGGGAAAGAAGGGCCAAACCTACATTTATCTGCGGAACGGGTTTTACTATGAGAGTCGTCTGAGCTTCTACAAAGCCATAGGGGGCCTTGATCTCACCACAGGTCATGGAACTAAGACGCCCGCAAATCTTGAGGACGCCTTGGGTCGCCTCATTGATCCGGACACTCTACGGCGCTGTTTCGGCTGTCACACTACGGCTTCCACTACCACGGCTGGGTTCGATCCTTCACACCTGATGCCCGGAGTGACTTGCGAGGCTTGTCACGGCCCGGGCGCTAAACATGTCGCCCTGATGGATGAGGAAGAAAAAGCCCAAGGCCGCCTCGCCATCTTTAATCCCAAGCGCTTGAATCCTATCGCCCTCGTCGACTTCTGTGGGGCTTGCCATCGCACGCTGAACGACGTCTATGAAATGGGCGCTACCGGCGTCGCTAACGTGCGTTTCCAACCCTATCGCCTGGAAAACAGCCGGTGCTGGCGTGACGGCGACCCGCGCCTTACATGCATCGCTTGCCATGACCCGCACCAGCCGCTTGTCCATGATGCAGCCGCCTATGACGAGAAGTGCCTGGCGTGTCACATTCTCTCGCCCGCCAAAAACGCCTCGCGCGATCATCCTGGCAGACCCTGTCCCGTGGGCAAGAAGGATTGCGTCACCTGCCACATGCCCCTTGTGGTCCTGCCAAACATGCACGCGCCCTTCACCGATCACCGCATTCGCATTGTTCGTCCGGGCGCTCCCTATCCGGATTAGAGTGATTCGGTATTCCTCGAATTGCTGTCACAACGGGTCAAGAAGCAGCTCTCTGGGCGCGAGCGATTCTTACGAAGTTTAGGAACCTGCGCGCTAATTCGCGAATTCGGCCTTCCTGCCTTTGTTGCAGAGCTTCTTTTGGGATCAACTCACGGCCTATGCCAAGTGCAACGGCCCCTGCTAGAATGAAATTACCCGCGGTTTGTTGGTTAACGCCGCCAGCCGCGATCAGGGGAACTTGCGGGAATGGTCCTTTCAGCGCCCGGATGTAACTATCGCCACCAACCTGGGCGCAGGGAAACACTTTCACGAAATCAGAACCAGCCTTCCATGCGGTGGTGACTTCAGTGGGTGTCAACGCGCCCGCCATCACACACAGTTTTTCCTTTGTGGCGAACTCCACGATCTCTACATCAAGACCAGGGCTGGTGAGGAAGCGAACCCCTGCATCCACACAGCGGCGCGCGGTATCCAGGTCCAAGAGGGTTCCCGCGCCGACGATGACATCGGGAAGGTTTTCCACGAGATAAGAAATAACATCAATCGCGCCCGGCACCGTCATGGTGATTTCCACGATAGGAATGCCGCTTTTGGCGACTACTTCGGAGGCAAAGCGCGCTTCCTCGGCCGAAGATGTGCGAACCGCGGGAACTATCCCAACTTCCTGAATCTTTGCGCAGACCATTTGCTTTTCCATGGAATTCTCCCCTCACGATGCGTCTCCAAAATACAGGAAAATCGCCGGAAGTGGGCCATTTCACCTGCAGGAGCATCATTTCAGTGATGAAGGATGTGAATCAAATCGTACACGCGTCACTGGATAAGATTGTGCGGTCTTCGAGGCGGATGGTATCCTAACAGTGTTGACCGCGATGCGCTCCGGACCACGCGGATTTGAAGGCTGGTTTATCGTTTTGGGATTTTTGAGCGCTGGCTCATGAAAACGCTGCGTCAAATGCATTTCTCTTGGTCGAAGGCCGTCAGTACGGCATTTGCATTTTTGTGCTTGGCCCTGGGCTTCGCATCTTGCTCAAACGCAGCGCCCGGTGTTCCTCAGAGTGGGGCTGCTTCCTCCCCGCAGGCCACCTCTCAATTCGCGATAGCAGACTTTGATGGCGACAGGCGGCCCGACCTCGCCACCGTTCAGGTCGGGCAAGACAACTCCAGGGATACACACTATTGGATCGCCTTCCAACTGAGCGGCGGATCCCGACAGACCCTGGGCATCACAGGGCCGACCGGCGGACTCCAGATCACATCGCGCGATGTAAACGGCGACAGCTTTCTTGATGTCGTCATTACGACGGCATGGACGAACCAACCTGTCGCCGTCCTTCTGAACGATGGTCAGGGGAACTTCAGGGCTACCAGTCCATCTGCATTTCCGGGAGCCTTCGCCACTTCTGAAAGATCGTGGGCTTCCACTGTCGATGAGATTAAGGACGCCACTGCCGTCCTGCTTTCGCGCTATCCCACGGGCAATTGCTCAGAGGGCAACAGGTTTTCCTCTCCGCGAAACGTGACAGGGCTGCTTATTCTGCGGGCTTCTCGTAATCTGCCCTACCGTCCAGTTGTTTCTTTCCTCGGTCGAGCTCCACCCTCCTTCATTCTTCACATCTAAACCCGCTGCCGGGAAGATGTAGACTGGCGCGCACGGGCGCATCAGTGCAGCTTTACAAAGCGCCGGACACACGTCGTCAATCAAGCTCTCGCCTACGCGTAGCAGCGCGCCACGGCCAGTGGCGTGCGCAAGCGCAGCGTTTCAGTCGCTGTCAAGAAAGTCCGGGGAGGTTTCATGAAACGTTTCTTTAGTTGTCTGTGCACTGGGCTATTTGCGAGCGCAGTTTTGGCGCAAAGTGGGTTCGCCCAAAAAGCACTGACCTGGCAAGAGGTTCGAGACAAATTCGAAGCCGCGAATCCGGCCTTGCGAGCGGGGCAAATTGGGATCGAGGAGTCGAAGGCGCAAGAGATTACGGCGTTTCTTCGTCCGAATCCGAATTTCACTCTGACGGCGGATGGAACCCAGATCGCTCCTCATAATAGCGTCTGGCGGCCGTTAGCCGGCACGTATGAAACACCAGGCATTAGCTATCTTCACGAACGTCGGCACAAGCGCGAACTGCGCCTCGAAAGCGCCCAGAAGGCCACAGGAGTCGCCGTGTCCGGCCAGGCTGACCTTCAGAGAACGCTCCTTTTTACTTTGCGGATGGATTTCGTACAGGCCCTGCAAGAAAAAGCGATTCTCGACCTCGCGAAGGAAAATCTTTCGTATTACGACCACGTCCTGGACGTAAATCGCGAGCGCTACAAAGCCGGAGGCATTTCCCGGGTGGATCTGGACCGGCTTGAACTTCAACGAGTGCAGTACGAATCCGACATGCAAATCGCGGAAGAGAGTTTGGAAACCGCAAAGATCCTGCTTCTCATGCTGTTGAATGACCGGACGCCCGTAGCGCAATTCGACGTTACGGGTCCCTTCGACTTTTCAACTCAGATCATGCCTCTCGAGGAGGTTCGCCAGGCCGCTCTGGACTCACGGCCCGACCTGCGAGCCGCGATGCAAGCCGTGGACAAAGCCCAGACCGACCACAAGCTCGCGGTTGCCAATAGTTCGACCGATCCAACTCTTGGCGCGTGGTATACGCACAACTCATCCAACAACAACCCCTTTGGGATCAACACCGCCGGGGCCAGCATCAGCATCCCGTTGCGCATTTTCGACCGCAACCAGGGCGAAAAGCTGCGGACGCAGTTGGACATCGACCGGAGCGCAAAACTGGCTGAAGCGGCCAAGGCACAGGTGTTCAGCGACGTTGATTCCGCCTACGCCACTGTGACCAGCACGTTGACGCTGCTCCAGCCTTATAAGGATCGGTATCTGGACATGGCCTCGAGAGTACGAGATACGATTGCGTTTTCATACGAACACGGCGCGGCATCGCTCCTTGATTTTATGAGTTCGCAGGCGGAATACCGGAGTGTGCAAGTCAACTACTTGAATCTGGTTGCTTCTTATCTGAATGCAGCAAACCAATTGAATCAGGCAGTGGGACGCGAGGTCATCCGATGACACGCGCATGCCTCGGAACGGCGGCTCTGCTCTTCGGTTCAGGACTGTTCCTCGCGAGCTGCGGCCAAAGTAAAGGAGATCCGAAAGCGGAAGCGCCTCCTCCGGTGAAGGTCGAAAGCGAGCACGATGTGAATGTCTTTCAGGTGGATCATCCGGAGCAGTTTCCGCTGGCCACGGCGGTCGCGCATGAATCCGCGTCACAGTTGACCGTGACGGGAACAGTCACTCCAGACATCACTC
>Ga0137360_10001373_pt1 | contig 14348 bp, 9 predicted proteins | sample Mad1_60_16metaG_FD_104924 | JGI IMG/M metagenome (GOLD analysis project Ga0137360, IMG submission 104924) | Vadose zone soil microbial communities from Angelo Coast Range Reserve, California, USA - Mad1_60_16 metaG | ecosystem: Environmental > Terrestrial > Soil > Vadose zone | place: USA... | reverse complement strand
TGACCCCATTTGAACGTCTATGTCCGAACTCCCGGAAGTGGAAGCTGTCGTTCGCGCGCTGCGGCCCCTCGTCGAGGGCCGGCGAATCCGCTGTGTCCACGTCTTTCACCCCATCGCCGTAAAACCTCAAGCCGCATCACATGTTGCTTGCTATTCCCAGGGCCGTCGCATCCGCACCGTCGATCGCAACGGTAAATATGTTCTTCTCATCCTGGACCGCGGCTTGCTCACCATGCACTTTAAGCTTGATGGCCAACTCCTATGGTTCTCGAATGGCAAAGAATTACTACAGCGTGCCAACCAGGGCGAGATCGGCGTGCACGTCGATGTTGCCTTCGAACTGGACAAAGGTGTCCTTGGTTTCGTCGATCGCCGTCACTTCGGCCGCGTTCACTACTGGGAATCCGTCGATGATTGCCCCGGGCTGACGGTTTTGGGGATCGACGCCCTCTCGACCGATTTCACCTTGAATCGTCTTACTCAATTGCACGCCCCTTCGAAGCGTCCCCTGAAAGACTTTTTGCTGGACCAATCGCGCATCGCGGGTATTGGCAATATGTATTCTTGCGAATCGCTCTGGCACGCCCGCCTTAACCCGCGCCGCCGCGCCAACACCTTGCAACCGCAGGAAGCTCGCCGCTTGCACAAAGCAATTGTGTCCGTTCTCACGCGTGCCTTAGAATGCTGTTTGCATCCGGCACCCAACTTTCGCGATCCCGAGTGGTGGTTCCAGGGATTGGAGAGTATTCTTCGCGTGTATGGTCGCGAGGGGAGACCCTGCCGCCGCTGTGGCGAGCCGATTCGGCGTATTGCCCAGGGCAGCCGGTCAACTTACTACTGCGGGCATTGCCAGAAATGAGCGTTTCCATGTGTAAAGGACACGGGCCGATCGCGTGAATTTACCTGCTCCTAAGAAACCCGAACTCTCGAAAAAGCCCGATTTTGAGCGCTCGCTGGCACGCCTTGAGGAAGTCGTTCGCCGCCTGGAAAGCCCGCAGCTCTCTTTGGACGACGCGATGAAACTGTTCGAAGAGGGCGTCGCACTCTCCCGCGAGTGCCAGAAGCAATTGGAGGAGGCGGAAGGTCGAGTGGAAATCCTCCTGAAGAAAGCGGATGGCAAGCTTGCGGCCGAGCCATTCGATCCCGAGCGGGAGAGCGAATCGTGACCAGCTTCCGCCGCCTGCTGCCCGCCAATTCCTTTTAGCGATGAAACTTCCCCCATTTTTCGAGGAGGACCGTCTCACCGTCGATGCTGCTCTTGAGCGGCTCCTTCCGTTGGCGACCGCGCAGCCCACTTCCATCCATACAGCCATGCGTTACAGCGTCTTCGCCGGTGGAAAACGAATTCGCCCCATCCTGTGTCTCGAGACGGCGCGAGTTTTCGCCAGCGATGTCACCCCCGCGCTCCATCCTGCCTGCGCCATCGAATTCATCCACACCTACTCCTTGATTCACGATGACTTGCCGGCCCTCGACAACGATGACCTCCGCCGCGGCAAACCCACGTGCCACAAGAAATTCGGCGAAGCCATCGCCATCCTCGCGGGTGACGCTCTTCTGACGCTTGCCTTCGAAACCATCGGTGGGACGCCGGCCGCGGCGGAGCGCCGCTCCGCCATCCTTACAGAGGTTGCCTCCGCTGCCGGCACGATCAATGGGATGGTTGGCGGTCAGGTCGCGGATGTCGAAGCCGAAGGCAAGCCCGTTGATCCGCAGATGCTCGAGTACATCCACCGCTCGAAAACCGCGGCTCTCATCCGAGCTTCGATCACCGCCGGAGCCTTGTGCGCAGGGGCTGGTTCCGAAGATGTCGCCCGCCTTCGCCGATTCGGCGAAACCATTGGCTGGGCTTTTCAAGTCACGGATGACATTCTTGATGTCGAGGAATCCTCCGCTGCGCTCGGAAAGACGGCGGGCAAAGACATGGCGCAGCAAAAGGCAACCTATCCGGCAGTCTACGGCTTGGAGCGCTCTCATCAGATTGCCAATGACCTTGCCACCAAGGCCATCGCCGAGCTCGCTCCCTACGCGGATCGCGCCGCACGGCTCCACGAGATTGCCGAATTCCTCGTCCTTCGCCGCGCTTGATCACCCGAACGCCTCATGAAACCAAAAGCAGTCCGCAAACGCCTCGATCTTCTTCTCGTCGAGCGGGGCTGCGCCGGCTCTCCTCAAAAAGCCATAGCCATGATTCTCGCCGGGGAAGTTTTCGTGGACGGCCGACGAGCGGAAAAGGCCGGCATAGCTATCGCCCAAGACGCGCGCATCGAAATTATTAGCCGTGTGCAGAAGTTCGTCAGCCGTGGCGGACTAAAGCTGGAAGGAGCGCTCGAAGACTTTGCGATTGACCCAACGGGCTCTGTCTGCCTGGACATCGGCTCATCGAACGGAGGCTTTACCGATTGTCTGCTCCAGCACGGCGCCGAGCGCGTCTACTCCGTGGACGTAAACGTGGAACAGCTTGACTGGAAGTTGCGGCAAAATCCTCGCGTCATTCCCATCGAGCGGAACGCCCGCGAACTTCGCGCCGCAGAGCTGCCCGAAAGCGTCGACCTCGTAGTGATAGATGTCTCTTTCATCTCGGTTCGCAAAGTAATTGCTCCCGCAGTTGCCGTAGCAAAACCCGGGGCCACTTTTCTCATCCTCATAAAGCCTCAATTCGAATTGCGTCGCGAAGAGATTGCGCGCGGCGGCATCGTGGAGGGCGGGAAGCTTCACGATCAGGCCATTCTGTCTGTGCGCAAACATATCGAATCCATTGGCCTCCAATGCCTCCGAGTCCACCCCAGCCGTGTACTGGGCGCCGAAGGTAACCAGGAGTATTTTCTCCACGCACTCAGAAAATCCCTGGAGTAGAATCGCTACGCACATGCGCCCCGGACAATCCTTTCAAACCATCGGCGTCATTTCTCGTCCTCGCCGTTCGAATCTTGTCGTTGTTGTTCCGCCGTTGTTGAAATGGCTCGCTGCCCGCGGCATACAAACTCTCATCGACGAAGAGACGGCCAACTGCTTGCCCGGCGGCTCTAAGGGTCAGACCCGCCAGAGCGTGGCGGACGCCTCGCAACTTCTCCTCGTGCTTGGGGGCGACGGCACGATGCTGGCCGCCGCGCGTCTCGCCGCCCCTCGCGGCATTCCCATCCTACCTATCAACATGGGGAGCCTCGGCTTCCTGACCAGCTTCACTTTGGAAGAGCTGCACCCGGCCCTCGACGACACGCTGGAGGGCCGTTTCTCGCTGAGCGAACGCATAATGATCAGCGTTGAGCTCGAGCGCGCCGGCAAAGTTATCGATACTCAGCGCGTGTTGAACGAAGTCGTCATTAATAAAGGCGCGCTTGCCCGCATGATTGAGCTTCAGCTCGCGGTTGATGGCGAATTTGTCTGCCGCTATCGCGCCGACGGCCTCATCGTAGCGACTCCAACTGGCTCGACGGCCTATTCCCTTTCCGCCGGTGGGCCCATCGTGCATCCTGCCGTGGAATCTTTCGTTATCACTCCCATCTGTCCGCACACCCTGAGTGATCGCCCTCTGGTAATCCGAGACTCCTCCTGCGTTGTGCTGAAGCTCTCTGGCGACACCGAGTCTGTTTTTCTTACCCTCGATGGCCAGCGCGGCATCCCATTACAGCCCACGGACCTCGTCCGCGCCACCCGGGCGAAAGAAATGCTGAAGCTCATTCAGCCGCCGAAGAAATCATATTTCGAGATTTTGCGTAGCAAGTTGAAATGGGGCGAAGCGTAGGCTTTTGGAGCGTGGGAGCTTGCTCCCGCTTTTCTGTCCGTGACTACCGAGCTATCTGCCGTTGATAACGACTGCTCGTTTGAACGCAGGTCCAATTATCCAAGAACATCTGTGCGTAGCAAATCGTCCTGAGTTTCCCGCCGGCGAATCAGCCGAAAACGTTTGCCCTCCACCAAGACTTCCGCAGGACGCCGCCGCGCATTGTAATTAGACGCCTGCGACATTCCATACGCGCCCGCAACCCAGATCGCGAGCAGATCGCCCGCCTTTACTTCCCCGAGCGGCCAATCTCGCAAAAAACAATCACCGGTTTCGCAAACCGGCCCAACAACATCGACTCGCTTGCGCCTCGCATCATTTTCCTTTCCTTCCCGCGTAATTTTCGTAATGGGATGAATCGCCCCGTAGAGTGCTGGCCGCATCAGGTCGTTCATCGCCGCGTCCACCACCACAAACGTCTTGCCCCGATTCGTTTTCGAATACACGACGCGCGTCAAAAGCACGCCCGCTGCCGCAATGATCGACCGCCCCGGCTCCAGCAAGAGGTGCACCCCAAGCTTGCGCACCATCCGCGAAACCAGCTGCGCGTACTCTGTTCGCGAAGATGGCTTCTCGTCGGAATAGCGCACTCCCAAGCCGCCTCCCACGTCCAAGTAGTGCAAATCAATTCGCTCATGCCGCAGCTCTCCAACAAATCCCCTCAGTCGCTCGAGCGCCCGCCGAAATGGAACCAACGTCGTAATCTGCGAGCCAATGTGCGCGCTGATCCCCTGCCACCGAATCCATTTTGAATCACGATGCGCAAGATAAAGCCGTTTCGCCTCCGTCCAATCCAACCCAAATTTATGGTCGTGTCGCCCGGTCGCAATGTGCGGATGCCCGCCGGCTTGCACATCGGGATTCACGCGAATCGCCGCTGCAGGTGGCTTCCCTCCCCGCCCCGCGGCTCGTGCCGCCTCCTCGATCAAGATTTCCAGCTCCGTATCAGATTCAGCATTGAACAATAAAATCCCCGTGCGTTCGCTTCGCTTATAGGATCGATAGTTTAGCGCCTCGCGAATTTCATACCGATCCTTGCCAACTCCAGAGAAAACGATGCGATCTCCGCGCACGCCGATGCGCTGCAAGTGGTGCAACTCACCGCCGGACACAATGTCAAAACCGCTTCCCATCTCCGCAAGATGCTTCAGGATGGACAGATTTCCGTTGGACTTCACCGCAAAACACAGCGTATGTGGCAGCGCGCCAAGTCCTTTATGCAGTTCCTGATAAGCATCATCAACCGCAGCGCGGCTGTAAACGTAAGTAGGCGTGCCAAACTTCCGCGCGACTGACTCCAGCGCCACCTCCTCGCACACCACTTCTTCGCCGCCCGCATTCCAAGCCCCACTCTTCTTCCACGCGAAATGCGGCGTGAAAGTAGCCGGGTCTGCGTATTTAGTTTTCCGTGAAGTCAACCCAACTGAATGGCTCATCGCACTTTTGCGACCACCAGTGTCCGATCGTCGGCAAGCGGCGCGCCCTGTGTGAACCAATCCACTTCGCGCAGGACTACATCCGCAATTTCCGTCGCGGATGCTTCATGGTGCTGTTCGATCAGTTTCATAATTCGCGTCGCGCCGAAGAACTGGTTTTCGCTGTTCATGGTCTCCGCGATTCCATCAGAATGAAATACCAGAATATTTCCCGGCTCGAGCGTCACGCCCCATTCGTCATAGTTCACTTCTTCAAAAATGCCCAGTGGAAATCCCGTCAACTCGATCTTTCCGCAGCGTCCGTCTTTATAGAGCAGTGGCTGCGATTGCCCGGCGTTTGCCACGCGCAGCTTCTGCCGCCCTTTTTGCCATGTCGCGAAGCACGCTGTCATGAATCGCCCCTCGATGCGCCGCTCGCCCACCAATTGGTTCATTTGCTTCAGCATTTCCGCAGGCTGCAGTTTTTGCGGCGCCAGGCTGCGCATAATTCCGATCGCCACCGCCCCATAGAGCGCCGCCGCGGTTCCTTTGCCGCTCACGTCTCCCAGCGCAATCCCCAGTTGCTGCGGTCCGTAACGCAAAAACTCGTAGAGGTCACCGCAGACTTCCCGTGCCGAAATGTACCGCGCGGCCATTTCCAATCCGTAGTCTTCCGTGGGAACCGGCCTCAACAGCGCGCCTTGAATTCTTTTCGCCGCCTGCAAATCCCGCTCCATCCGGGCTTCGTCCCGCGCCAATTGCTCGTAGAGCCGGGCATTTTCCAGCGAAACCGCCAGGTTCGCAGCCAGAATCGAAAGCGTCTGCACATGATCCTCGGTAAAATAATTCAATTGCGGGCTTTCCAAATCCAGCACGCCAATGATTTTCCCTTTGTGCAGCATGGGAATTGCCAGTTCCGACCGCGTCTCCGGGTTCACCATCACATACCGCGGATCAACCGTCACGTCCGGCACGAGTACCGCTTCCTTCAGCGTTGCCGCCGCGCCAACGATCCCCTCATTCGAAGTCGCTCGCAGCTTTCCCTGCACGTGACGGCCGTGCTTTACGTCCAAGCGGTGCCGAAAAACCTTTTGCTCTTCGTCATAGAGCATGATGCTCAAGATCTGATAATCAATCACTCGCTTGGTTTGTTCGGCCGCGCGGCGCAGTAGTTCCTCCACCTCCAGAATCGCGCCGGTTTCGCGTCCGACTTCGCTTAACAACAAAAGCGTGTCCGCCTGCGCTCGCACCTTCTGGAACAGCCGCGCGTTCTCAATCGCCACGGCCAGCCGGCTGGCCAGCAGCGTCAGAATATTTTGCTGGTCGCGCGTAAAGTAATCGAGGTGCCGGCTCTGAATATCCAGCACGCCGACGCACTTCCCTTGCAGCATCAGCGGCACAGCCAGTTCGGAACGCACACTGTCTATCGCGTTGATATACCGCGGATCTTTGGAAGTATCGCTGATTCGCACGGAGTGGCCCGTGGCCGCTGCCGTTCCCGTAATCCCTTGCCCCATGGGAATTCGCAAATTCTCCGCCAGCTCCCGCGAATAGCCGATAGAAAATCGGTGCCTCAGGTAACTTCCGTCTCCTTCGATCATCAGCACGCCGAAGATTTCATAATCAATGTGCCGTTTGATCAAAGCCGCCGACCTCGCCAGGACCTCGTCAAGATCCAGCGAACTGTTCACTTCCTCGCCGATTTCCGCGAGTGTTGCAAGCACTTCGGCGGAAACCTCCGCGCCGCCGCTCAACGCGGTTGCTGTCGCATGTTCATCCGTGTCATTCATGAAGTCTATTATTATAGCAGGCGCTTGTAGGACCTGCCCGGCGCCTGTCCTAATCTTCTGCGGGTTTTTTCTTCAATCCGGGACCAAGCAATAGCACGCCAACGTAGGGCAAATTCCTATAACGCTCGGAGTAATCCAGCCCGTACCCGACCACAAATTCATTCGGAATGGAAAATCCAACATAGTCCGCATGCACCGCTGCGATCCGCCGTTCCGGCTTGTCCAGCAGAACCGCTACGCGCAGATGTTTCGGCCTGCGCTGCTGAAACAATCGCAGGAGGTACTGCAGCGTCATTCCAGTATCAAGGATGTCCTCGACAACGATTACGGTTTTGCCTTCAATGCTGGAGTCCAGGTCCCGCGTCAACCGCACTTGCCCCGACGAGTGTGTTTTCTGCCCGTAGCTCGACACCGCGATGAAATCAAAAGAAACTTCCCCAGGGATATTCCTGGCGAGGTCAGTCAGAAAAAAAACTCCGCCCTTTAGGACGCTCACCAGGTGCAGCGGCTCGCCAGGAAAATCCTTCCGGATTTCTCGGGCGAGCGCTTGAATCCTTCTTTGAATCCGCACCCCCGTAATCAGCACTCTCACGCGTTCCCGCGGCGCTCCGGAACTCTGCTGCCCGCCTTTTTTGCGTTTCGGCATCCTTTTCCTCAAACGTGGCACCGAGACTCTATCCCACGCGTGTCTAGCGGGCAAGGCGCAGTTGTAATGCTCCATTCTTCGAAGGTTCATACGCCTTCAATCTGCCTCCCTTAGTCTCTGTCCACTGCTTGCTTTGTCATTTGCGCTCCGTTCCTGGTGCTGGTGCGCATTGAATTTATTGCTTCGAGCGCGCCAAAGTTTTCCACAGGGCTCCGCTTCAAATGTATGTGATTCCTGTGGTAAGCATTAACAACTTGATTTGAGTGGACTTGCTTCGATTTTTGCTTGCGCGGGTGTGCGCCTATCGGGTCAAATAGCTTCCCCAACCCCGGGGGGCTTCAAGGCGACGCATCACCAGAGCGAAGTATGCAATTTGAGTCAGGAGGACTCTCTATGATGGCAACTCGCAGATTCTTTTGCTTACTGCTGTCCTGCATGACGGTGTTCGGAATTATGGCTTTCTCGGCCCCTGGGGCGCATGGTCAAGGCGCAGGAAGCGCAGCCTTGACCGGCACGATTACTGATCAGAATAGCTTGGTTATCTCAGGCGTTCAGGTATTGATCAAGAATGCAGACACAGGGATCGAACGCACCCTGACCACGAATGACGAAGGATTCTACACCGCGCCTTTGCTCCAACCTGGCACTTATGAAATCCGCGCAATGAAGCAGGGCTTCGCGGAAGTCATTCGGAAGGACGTTCACCTTGCTGTCGGCGAGACCCTCGCCGTTGATCTCCGCTTGCCGGTGAAGGCTACGCTGGAAAGCATCACGGTGACTGGAGACACGGGAGTGGTTGAAACAGAAAAATCAGATGTCAGTACTTTGATCGACCAGACGCAGGTGGAAAACCTGCCGCTTAATGGTCGGCGCTGGGACAACCTGGTTCTCCTGACGCCGGGCGTCAGCGAAGACGGGGGCTTTGGGGGTGTGAGTTTCCGCGGTATCTCCTCTCTGTATAACAACAATATGGTGGACGGCGCGGACAATAACCAAGCGTTCTTCGCCGAGGCTCGTGGGCGCACGCGCCTGCCTTACGGGTACAGCCTGGACGCTATTAAAGAATTTCAAGTGACAAATGCGGTGTATTCCGCCGAATTCGGCCGTGCTGCTGGAGGCGTAGTCAATGCGATCACGCGATCGGGCGGCAACAATTTCCACGGCGACGGGTTTTATTTTGTCCGTGACCAGTCATTCCTTGCCCAAGACCCGCGTTCCAAGGAACTTGGTCAACAAAAACCGGATGAGCGCCGCCAGCAATTTGGTGGATCCCTGGGCGGACCGATCAAGCAGAACAAGCTTTTCTATTTCCTAATTTATGCCCAGCAAAAACGGAACTTTCCCGCCGTCATCGGTCCATTCTCTTCCACGTCTTACGCCAAGGAAGGCGATCCTCTGAATTGCACCCACCCTACCTGCCCGGCTGTTATAGCCGCCTTCAACGCTCTCACTTTCACGACAAATCCACGCACCGGCGACAACTACCTCGGTCTCGGCAAAGCCGACTACCAACTGAATAACAGTAATCGAATAAGCGCCGTCTTCAACATCCTCCGATGGAATTCGCCCAACGGTATCCTGACGGGGCCTTTGCTCACCTCTACCTCGCTTTCCAACGGCACCGACAGCGTCAGCAACGAATTCATCACCGCTAGTTGGAATTCCATCATCAGCCAAAATCTTGTGAACGATTTTCGTTTCCAGTATGGGCGCGACTTTGAGTCGCAGGTTGCCAATGCCTCGGGTCCGAACATTCAGGTCACTGGCGCAGCGAATATCGGCATGCCAAACTTTCTTCCGCGCGGTGCCTTTCCAAATGAGAAGCGCTTCCAATGGGTTGACGGCTTGAGCTGGGTCAAGGGTCGCCATGTCTGGAAATTCGGAGCGGATGTGAACTACGTCCGCGACAACATTCAAAATCTTTTTCAGGGTGGAGGGGTCTACTCCTATCAAGACACGACTTCCGGAACGACCATCACGAACCCCGCGCTCCAAAAACTTGCGGATGATTTAGCCAACGGAACTCTTCAATATGCCTCTTTCACTCAAGCGGTCGACCCTATTACAGGAAGCGGCAAGGGCTTTTTCACAACTAACGATATCAACTTCTACGTGCAGGACAACATCAAGCTCAGGCCTACCCTCACTCTGAATCTTGGTGTTCGCTATGAGCTCCAAACCATGCCGGGCGTCGTTCAAGCCAATCCCGCTGTTCCAGAAACGGCGAAGCTGAATACCGACAACAATAATTTTGGCCCTCGCGTGGGTTTCTCGTACGGAATCGGGCAGGATCAGAAGACTGTCCTCCGGGGCGGCTACGGTATTTACTACGGACGTACACAAAACAGTAGCTTGTTTGTATCCCTCTTCCAGAATGGTGTCTTTCAGCAGACTTTCCGCTTCACACCTTCATCTTGCGGCGCACCCACAGCGCCCAATCTGGCTTTTCCGCAACCCAGCACTGCGCCCGCTTTCACTCCCGTCTTCGGCTCTCAGGGTGGACCAACACCGACGGCGAAGTTCAATAGCTTGCAGGCTTTTCTGACAACCTGCCCGACGGCAGCTTCCAGCGCTTCAGTTGTGGACGCTCTATCACATGATTTCGTGAATCCACTCGTGCATGAATACGATCTAGGAATCGAAAGGGAGCTACCCGGAAAATTCAGCTTCTCTGTCGGCTTGGTCGGCGCGCGAGGCCTTCGCCTACCGGTATTCTTGGACGCCAACCTCCCACAGCCAGACTCAACCCGGACCTTTGTTGTGCTCAACAGCGCAAATGCCGTCGTGAGCCAGTTTACTCTGCCGTTCTTTTCTGGAGCCGTCCCTCGCCCGAACCCGGCAGTCGGTGTGCTACTTGAAGGCAAGAGCGTGATCAATTCCTGGTACAACGGAATGGTGGTCACGGTCCGCCGTCGGATTTCCCATGGCTTTTCGGTTGACGCCAATTTCACCTGGTCGCAGGCACGAGATACCGGCGAGGTGGCAGGCGTAAACGGCACTTTTGCAGGCACCGTTAGCCCATTGAACCCGTTTGATCTCAAAGCCGAAGCCGGATTGTCGCAGATCGATATACGGCGTCGCTTGATCATCAACTCCTATTGGGAGACACCTTTTGCGCAATGGACGGACAACCAGACTCTTAAGCACATTGTGGGCGGGTGGCGCTTTTCGAGTATCTGGAGAGTCCAGGACGGCCGACCTCTTGAGCTCGACATGTCTAACCGGTTGCCTGGTTCTGCTACCGGGACTGTTTCTCCCTTGGCAGTCTGCACCAGGGACGGAGGCCTCACTTGTGGGGCCGTTGATGGCAACGGGAACGCCCTGAACGATAGGGTGCCATTTATTACTCGCAACTCTGGCTTTACAGGCCCGGGCTTCTTCGATACTGACATGCGCGTCAGCAGGGAGTTCCATATAAGAGAGCGCTACCGAATGGAGTTCCTCTGGGAGGCCTTCAACGTTTTCAACCGTTACAATCCTGTGCCCAGCAGCGGAATCTTTGCCGTGGACAATCTTGCCTACAGCTTCACGGCGGCAAATACCAGCGCCACAGCCACCTGCAGCACAACGACCGTCGGCGCCGGCCTTACAAACTTTGCAGGCTGCCTCTCGCCGCGCTCTAGCTTCGGCAGTGTGACGAGCACTGGCAATACCCTGTATACCGCGCGTCAAATGCAATTTGGACTGAAGTTTTCGTTCTGATTGCCGGCCATGTGGAGGCACAATAAGTTCGATTGTGCTCGGATCCATTATTCGCTGTGATCTCGCCTTCAGAGGGGGCATGACATGACTTTGTCATTCGTTTCCACGTGCAGAGCCGTAGGCATTTGCATGGCTATTCTGATGTTTCTTGTTTGTACTGCTAGCGCCCAACGCGGCACCAGCGGCTCGATTGAAGGCACCATTACCGATGCTCAGGGCGGCGCCATCTCAGGTGTAAAACTCAGCGCCGTCAATTCTGATACCGGCCTGAAGCTTGAGTCCACCAGCGACGAGAACGGCATCTTCCATTTCCCTGTCGTGCCTACTGGAACTTACGTTGTTACCGCTGAGAGTAGCGGGTTTTCCCCTTACGCCGTGCGCGCCTCGGTTACCGTCGGCGCCACCATCGATTTGCCAATCCAGCTGAAGGTGGGAGCCCAAGCTACGTCCGTCACAGTCACCTCGGACGCCCCCATCGTTGAACTAACACGATCATCAGTCCAATCTTCCGTCAATGAGCTAGCCGTGAGCGATCTCCCCACTCTCGGCCGCAATTTCATCAATTTCACTCTCCTTACTCCAGGCGTAACCACCGACGTGCGCGGCGGTGACATCAGCTTTGCCGGCCAGCGCGGCACCCTCAATTCCCTCATCGTCGACGGCTCCGACAATAACAACACCTTCTTCGGCCAAACTTTGGGCCGCACGGGCTCTGGACGCGCTCCCTACCAGTTTAGCCAGGATGCCGTTCAGGAATTCCAGGTCAATTCAAATGCCTATTCCGCCGAATACGGCAACGCCGGCGGCGCCGTCATCAATGTGGTCACCAAATCTGGCACCAATCAGTTTCATGGAACAGGTTTCGAGTTCTTCCGCGACCGCGGCCTCAATGCCACCGATCCAATCGCCAAGGCGCAGGGCAAGGCCAAGCAACCCTACCATTTCAACCAGTTTGGCGGGAATCTCGGCGGCCCGGTTCTCAAGGACCGTCTTTTCTTCTTTTTTGACTACGACGGCCAGCGCAACATCACCCAGAATTTGGTTCTCTCGGTCAGCGGGTGTGCTACGCCTTCTACCGATGCCAATGTCACCGCCGCTTGCACCTATCTGCTGGCGCGAAGCGCCTCCTGGACCAGTGGTTTCAATCAGGATGTTTATCTCGGCAAGGCGGACTGGCATATCAATTCCAATCAACTTCTGACCGTGCGCATCAATAGCCAGCGTTTCACCGGCGCAAACCTCGAAAATGGCGGCTCCACGAACTCCCTCGAACACACCGGCGCTGCCAAAGTAACTTCGGATACCATCTCCGGTCAGCTTACTTCCACGCTTTCGCCCCGCTTCGTCAATGAATTCCGCGCCGCCTATGTTCGCGATAACGAGCCGGGTCAAGCGAATAGCGCAAATCCCGAAGCTTCCGTCTTCAATGGCACGTTGCAGCTCACTGTCGGCCGGAACTTCTTCAGTCCCCGCTTCACCAACATCAAGCGCGGCCAGTTTGCCGATGTCCTCACCTGGATCAAAGGCCGCCATACCGTCAAATTCGGCGGTGATGTTTTGACCGATGCGATTGCAAACTTCTTCCCGGGAAATTTTTCCGGCGCTTACACCTTTAATAGTTTGAGGACCTTCGGCTGCAGTCTCTTGGGCGCCCCTTGCTATGGCAATGGGGACCAGTTTGTTCAGGCATTCGGCGGTATCGGCACTACCGGGCCCACCACCCATCCGAACCTCAACGAATACTCCGCCTTTATTCAGGATGAATGGCGAATTACCACAAGCTTTACTTTGAACCCGGGCCTTCGTTACGACTACGAGTCGATCGCCCAACCGTCCGTCCTGAATCCCATCGCCGCCCAGACTGGCATCCTCACGAATCGGATCAATAGTGACAAGAATAATTTTGGCCCGCGTCTCGGCTTTGCCTGGACCCCGAATCGCTTCCATCAACGGATCGTTGTCCGCGGCGGCTATGGCATTTACTTTGGCCGCACACCTTCCATCTTAGTGGGAACTTCACACTCCAACAATGGCCTTCAGGTGACAACCCTCACCTACAAGAGCACTTCCATTCCGGTCACGTATCCCAACACTGTCTGCGGCGCTCCGGTTGCCAACCCCAGCTGCCCGCCACCCGCTCCGGGTCCGGGGGTTCCGACGCCACCGCCGCCGACAATCTTTGTCTTCAATCCCAGCTATGTGGAACCCTACACGCAGCAAGCGAGTCTGGGAATCGAATACCAGTTGGCAAAGGATACGGCTCTTACCGTTTCCTATCTAGGCGTTCGCGGTGTCCACCTCCAGCGTACCCGCGATGTCAACTTGGCGGGAGAAGTCCCCGCCACCATTGGGATCGCGGGAACCGGCACGGTTTTGAATTATTTCCGGTATCCGAGCCCCACCGGCACACCAGCTACCTGCCCCGCGGGCCTTTTCGTTGTCACCCTCAGTAGCCCATGCAGGCCCAACGGCAACTTCCAGCGCATCGAGGAAGTCGAGAGCAATGCAAACTCGATCTACAACGGCCTCATCCTCCAACTCAATAAGCGCTTCGGGCACAACTATCAAATCCTGGGCAGCTACACCTACGGAAAAGTGATTGACGATGCTCCGGATTCCACCTCCGTCGTACCCTTTTCGGGTGGCGACGACGCCAAGATGGTTTCCGATCCCGGCAACGTCCGCGCGGATCGCTCCGCTGGCATCAATGACCAGCGCCACAGATTTGTACTCAGCGGCGTTTGGAATCTGAACTACGCCCAGCGGTTTTCTGGCGCTGCCAAACAGATCCTCGGCGGTTGGGAGCTCAGCGGAATCTTGACGGCTCAGTCTGGCCAGCCATATTCCGCGATGGTGAATACCGACCTCAACAATGATTCGAATCGCTCCACAGACCGCACGCCGGGGCTGGGGCGCGACACCTTCTACCTGCCGCGCAGCGTTTCTCTCGATCCTCGTATCACCAAAAATTTTCAACTGACCGAGCGGCTCCGCCTGCAGCTTATCGGCGA
>Ga0137360_10001370_pt1 | contig 14363 bp, 13 predicted proteins | sample Mad1_60_16metaG_FD_104924 | JGI IMG/M metagenome (GOLD analysis project Ga0137360, IMG submission 104924) | Vadose zone soil microbial communities from Angelo Coast Range Reserve, California, USA - Mad1_60_16 metaG | ecosystem: Environmental > Terrestrial > Soil > Vadose zone | place: USA... | reverse complement strand
CGGCGAGGAATCAGGCACCTGAGTAATTACCCCTGTTTTTTGGCAAGAGTCTATGGTATACTCTCAATAGCGTCTGCTTTGTAGATCACTCTTAGTGAGCAAAGCACAACGAGACGCTCAGAGGCCCCGTTGACTCCCTGCTGTTCCTTGCAGCAGCAACGTCGGCATAAAGCGAAGCTCTTCTACTGATTGAGATGTAACACAACTATGTGTTACAAGAGCGCAAAGGAGTATTTTTCATGGCTCGTGTTCAGTTCGACCACGTCTACAAACGGTTCAACAAAGTCGAGGTTGTCCACGATATTAATCTTGATATCGTGGACAAAGAGTTTCTGGTCCTGGTGGGCCCTTCTGGTTGCGGCAAGAGTACCTGCCTGCGCATGGTAGCAGGCCTGGAGGATCTGAGCGAAGGGGAGATTTTTATCGGCGATAGGCTCGTCAATGGCGTCCCCCCCAAAGATCGCGATATCGCGATGGTTTTCCAGAACTACGCCCTCTATCCTCACATGACCGTCTACGACAATATGGCTTTTGGCCTCAAGCTACGTCACTTCCCTAAGGATCAAATCCAAAAGCGCGTTGACGAGGCCGGCGAAATTCTGGGACTCCAGCTTTTGCTCAAGCGCAAACCCAAGGAACTCTCCGGTGGACAACGCCAGCGCGTCGCGCTTGGCCGTGCTATTGTGCGAGAGCCGCAAGTCTTCCTGATGGACGAACCGCTCTCAAACCTGGATGCGAAGCTGCGTGTAGAGACACGTGCCAATATCACCAGGCTGCACCAACGCCTCCAGACGACCGTTATCTATGTAACACATGACCAGACCGAAGCGATGACCATGGGCGACCGTATCGCCGTGCTTAACGCTGGCCTTATTCAGCAGCTCGGCGCGCCCCAGGAGCTCTACGATCACCCCGCGAACCGCTTCGTCGCAGGCTTCATCGGCTCGCCGTCCATGAACTTCTACGAGGATGCTAAAGTGGTCACCGAGGGAGGAAACGCAAAGATCGTTCTTGATGGCATGGGACAGATACAGGTGCCACCACTCTACGAAGGGCAGGCCAAAGAAGCAGCAGGCAAAAAGCTCACCTTTGGCATACGCCCTGAGCACTTGAGTGATGCTTCACTACTCGCCTCGGAGTCCGACGGAGCATCTAGCATCCTGGGGTTCGTAGAGGTCGTCGAGCATCTCGGCAGCGAGTTGCAGGTCTATGTCAACACCGGCAGCAAGATGACTATCGCACGACTCGACCCACGCTCACGAGCGCATGTCGGGGGCAATATCACGCTACACGTCGATACAGAGCAGATCCACCTGTTCGATAGCGATACGGGCCTGGCGATCTTCTAACATTGTTGGTAACTATTCAGGTACCTGACTCCTCGCCGCCTGCGGCGGCTCGCACGTTTTTATGCAGCGGGCATGGCAGCCTGCGGCTGCCATGCCCGCTGCATAAAACTCTTGCGAACCACCGTAGAGTGCCGATTTATCGAGCACGTCACGTGTGGTGAGGAGTCCTGAGCATTACCATTTGTAGAGATATGTTTGGAGCTTGTCCCCGCCCTATAGGGAGATCATTCCAAACGTCCTGCTCGGCCTGTCCTCTCGTTTGGAATGGTCTCTATGTTTTTCTCTCTTTTTTGCTCCGATGCAGCGCTTCGGCTGCCCGTTTCAATCTCGCTAACGACTCTTCTACGCCTCGTTCAAACACCTTACCCATCAGATGTTCAAAGAGCCAGCCCCGCCATCCAGGCGGGAAGGTGAAGTCTCAGCCATATTGCACCCGCGACGTTGTCGCATCCACAGGTGTACACTTGATAGTAGTATCCTCTGCAATGCCAAAGGGCAATGTTACCTTGAATTGCATCTCGTGCTTCCCAGGATCGACCCTCTCGATGACAAAGCTCACGTCCACACGTTTCCCCAGAGCAGTCGTCCAGGCGTGAACCCATTGGCCTGCGACGGCAGGCCCTTCCGGTACAATGCGCTCGGTATGTGCATCCCACCATTCGTCGTACCTGGAGGGTTGCGAAAGCAGTTCCCACACGTCTTCGACCGGGGCAGCGACAACTGCTGCTGGACAAACGCTTATGCCCATGAAGGTTACCTCACACCGGATACCCTTGCTTTTCGACGATGATGTCCGCTAGCTCACGTTGCACGGCAACGCCATTGAGCAGGTAGTCGCCAACATAGGCGCGTACACGTGGCAACTCTTCCTGCACTTCGCTCTCGCTCATATTGGTCATTATGGCCTGATCGAGATTCGTGCGCATGCGAGCGAAGGCTAGCCATGCCGCGAGCTGTGCCAGCTTGACGTGAACGGCACTGTTCTCGTCGCCGCGCCGCACTGCTTGCACCGCGCGAGCCAATGCACTATCGCTGGCATACAGGTCGATTAGCAGGTTGGCCAGGTATTCGATGAACTCCTCCTCTTGCTCAAGCGCCTGCATGTACTTCATGGCGATCTTCATTGCCACGTAGATGGTCGCATCTTTGGCACGTTCTAATGCATTGATGGCGTCATGCAACTCGGCAGGAATTCCCCCATCGGCAAAGTTGGGAGCCTGGCCTGATGTGACACGAGCATCAATCGCGGGATAGCGCGTTGCCAGGTCCAGCTTACCCGCCAACACGCGACGGAACAAGGTACCGGCGGCAACCAGGCGATTGATCTCGTTAGTACCCTCGAAGATACGCTGGATACGTGCATCACGGTAGGCCTTCTCGATAGGAAACTCTTGCATGAAGCCGTAACCGCCAAAAATCTGCACACCTTCATCAACGACCTGTGCCAGCACCTCGCTGCCATGCACCTTGGCAATCGAGGCTTCGATCGCATACTCCTCAATCGCGTTGAAAGCACCCTCCGTGTTGTCGCCAGCGCTGCGCCTTGCCTGCTCAATATTGGCAGCCGTGCGGAAGACTTCGCTTTCAGCAGCATACGTCTCAGCCGCCATATATGCCAGCTTCTTCTTAATCATACCGAATTCATGCAGGAACTTGCCGAAGGCTTTACGTTCGGTCGTATATGCAGCAGCCATACCCAGTGCAGCGCGTGAGCCGCCCACAGCGCCGGCACCCAGTTTCAAACGTCCGATATTGAGGATATTGAAGGCGATCTTGTAGCCCTTATGAATCTCCCCGAGCAAATTCTCGACCGGAACGTGCATGTCCTCGAAGAACACCAGGCGCGTGGAGGAGCCTTTAATGCCCATCTTGCGCTCTTCCGCGCCGGTAGAAATGCCCGGCCACTTCGTCTCAACAATGAAGGCTGACGGCTTCTCATTGCCGATACGTGCAAAAACGATCATTGTATCCGCGAAACCGGCATTCGAGATCCATTGCTTCGTGCCATTCAGAATATAGTACTTGCCATCGGCAGACAGTTCTGCACGAGTGCTCAGCCCCATCGCATCGGAGCCGACCCCCGGCTCGGTCAGGGCGTAGGCAGCGATCCATTCGCCCGAAGCCAGCTTCGGCAAATAGTGTTGCTTCTGCGCTTCGGTGCCATAAAAGACGATGGGCAGTGTGCCAATCGTGGTGTGCGCGCCAATGGCCACAGCAAAGGATGCCTCGCGCAGTTCCGCCCCAACCAGCGAACTCGTCAACAATCCTAGCTCCGCGCCGCCATATGCCTCCGGGACGTCGGCCATCAGCAGGCCCTGCTGGCCCGCCTTCTTTACCAGACTCGGCATCAGGCCAGGCTCCTGGTGGTCGATTGCCTCGATCTTCGGCAAAACCTCGCGTGCAATGAATGCTGCCGTCGACTCTTGAATCCAGCGCTGTTCTTCATCCCGTTGCTCCAACGTGAAGATTTTGTCAGCGCTCTCGCTCACAGATGTGGTTAAAAATGATGTACCTGTCTCTGTCGGTTTCGCAGTTGTTGTCATGTTGTTTTTTTCTCCTCTAGCCTGGCACCCGCAAGAGGTACCACTAGGTTTGTCGAAGTTCCCGTCGGAGGACTTTGCCGACGAGAGATTTCGGCAAGCTGTCACGAAATTCCAGCTTTTTAGGGACTTTGTATGGCGTCAGTTCGCGTTTGCAATGGGCGAGAATATCCTGGCGAGTTTCCTCTGATGCGGCAACGCCGCATTTCAATACTACAAAGGCTACTACCGTCTCACCACGATACTCATCTGGCACACCAACAACTGCCGCCTCCTGTACCGATGGATGCTGGAACAGCACCTCCTCGATTTCACGCGGGTAGATATTAAAGCCACTCGCGATAATCAAGTCCTTGGCGCGTTCCACGATATAAAAGTAGCCATCCTCGTCCATTCTGCCCAGGTCGCCTGTACGCAGCCAATCATCTTCGGATACCTGTCCCCCAGTAGAGTGCCGATTTATCGAGCACGTGGTTCCCGCTGTCTGGGGGACAGGAATTGAGCGCCCGAAGATGGCGGCAGTCTCTTCATCGCGGTGCCAGTAGCCTTGCATCACATTTGGCCCTTTGACCGCAATCTCCCCCACCTCGCCAACGGCTACAGGCTTCCCTGTTGCCGGGTCCAGGACAGCTGCATCCACGTTTGGCAAGGGAAGGCCTACGCTGCCATCACGAATATCGCCATTCAACGGATTGCAATGTGTCACCGGTGCTGCCTCGCTCAATCCATACCCTTCAACCAGCTTGCCATGGGTCATCTCCTCGAAGTCCATACGCACTTTGGCAGGCAAGGGAGCCGCGCCACTGATACAGTATTTGATCGAGCGCAATTGTTCCGTATGTTCGCCCGCCTCGCGCATAATCGCCACATACATGGTCGGTATGCCCGGCAGCATCGTTGGATGGTAGCGGGCGATCGTCTGTACTACGTCCTTTGCATTGAAGCGTGGCAACAGCACCATCGTCGCAGCCGCCAGTATAGAGAGGTTCATACCTACAGTCAAGCCATAGGAATGGAAGAATGGGGCCACACACAGTGCCACCTCTCCGGCCTCTCGTACCTTGGGAGCCCAGTAGCGCGTCTGGAAGGCATTGGAGAGTAGATTACGATGCGTCAACATGGCACCTTTTGAGAGTCCTATGGTTCCGCCAGTGTACTGAAGAGCTGCCAGATCGTCTGGGGAAGCATGCACGGGCAAATTGAAGACCTCTATTGCACCTCTGGCCGGTGGCCGCAGGATGACGTTCATGGCATGGAGTGTTGCATCTAGTTCCTTCTCGGTCAGACGGGGTTCCGGGTTTTTGGCTTTGCGCTGACTGAGGGGATAGAGGATACGCAGCACAGGTGGCAGAAAATCGGCAGGACTGGTGACGATGACATGCTCCAGGGCAGTATTGGCGCGCACCGCACGCACGATAGGATAGAAGGTATCGAGCATGACCATCACACGGGCACCCGAATCCGCTAGTTGGTGCTGCATCTCACGCTCAGTATACAGAGGATTGGTTGGCACAACGACAGCCCCGGCACGCAGTGCACCGTAGAAAGCAATGGGAAATTGCGGAATATTCGGCAGGGAAATTGCTATACGATCCCCTTTCTCTACACCCAGGCGCTGCAAGCCAGCGGCAAAGCGATTGGCCAGAGAGGAAAACTGGGCATAATTCAGCTTCGTCCCATAGTAAATCAATGCTGTTTGCGTCGGATGATTAGTCACAGCTTGATCGAGCAGCCAGGTCAGGGGTTGTGCTGGGATATCGAGTTCGGCAGGAACACCCTGCTCATAGTGACGTAGCCATGGTCGAGTGGAAGAGACCGCCTGTTCCTGTCCCAGATGAGCATCGTTGGTCATGCGTGAGTCAGACATCCTGATAAGAACTCCTCATGTAGAACGGTGCATAAACAAATGGGCAACTACCGTAACTCTTCAGGACTCCTCACTGCCTGCGGCAGTTCGCAAGCGTTTTTGTGCAGCGGGCATGGCAGCCACAGGCTGCCATGCCCGCTGCACAAAAACGGTGCGAGCCTCCGTAGGCGGCGAGAAGTCAGGCATCTGAATAGTCATCTCTATTATTATATGATGTTCAGCACCGGAAAGACATGTTGCCAGCTAACAAATTTTAGGGCATAATAAACGAGTAGCTAACGCAATGATGTGTAGTTATGCGACGATCCGGGCTGCCTCTAGCCTCTCGAGGTCAAAGGTGATCACAAGCAATCTATCTGACTTTGCACAACTCATCAGCCAGTACCGGCAGCAGCGCGGCATGTCGCAGGGGCAACTTGCGCAAGCCACACGTCTCTCGCGTACCTATATCTATCACCTGGAGGCTGGCATGCGTACCAACCCATCGCCACACGTGGTGCATGGGATTATACGTGCTCTGGGCCTGGAGGCGGGAGCACGACGTCAGCTCTACGACGCCTATACGACATTGACGGGGCAACAAATTGATGACGAGCAGCTTGAAAGTACGCTCCTGGACCTAGGTGAACTGGCACGCCTGCTCGTCCATAACACTTCATACCCGGCACATTCGCTTGACCGCCTCTGGTTTCTGCATTCATGGAACGATGCCGCTATCAAGCTCTTCGAGATAGAGGAAGAGCTGACCAGAGGTGAGAAGCAGCATCTGCTGGAATTGGTCTTCAATGCTCATCGTCGTCGTCATTTCTATGGCTGGGAGAACCTGGCCCGCCGCCTGGTGAGCGACTTTCAGTATAACACTCGCACCATCACCCATCTGCCGGAGTACAAACAGTTATGGAAGCATTTACGAGAACTGCCGGAGTTCCGCCGCATAGCTTCCGCCACTTACCCTGAAGGCAAACCCGCCCCATCCTTTGTCTTACAGGTGCATCATAGTGAACTTGGTCGCCTGACGTTACGCACGGCGACGACGGTGTTCAGCGGCAGCAACAACTATTCGATGGTGAGTTACGTCCCTGGTGATCAGTCGACGCTGGCGATATATCGTCAGCATGGATGGCAACCGGGATAGTCCCCCGATTTATCGTGGGGAATTCCTTAAGGAGAACATCGCATGTCAACATCCTCTACGCCAACCTGCGCCGTCATTCACACCCAGGACACCTACGAGGGCAAGCAAGGCCTCACCTACTTTGCCGGGATCTCTGCTGAAAGTGTTGGTGCCAAGGGCATATGTATGCACCTGCTAACACTCCCGCCTGGAGGCCGGGCTCATGCACACCTCCATGAAAATCACGAGACCGCTATTTATGTCCTCAGAGGTGAAGCCGAGATGTGGTATGGTGAGAGACTACAGGAGCACATGGTGGTCAACGCCGGCGATTTCGTGTATATTCCAGCGGGCATGCCTCATCTCCCCGGCAACCGTCATCAGACCGAACCATGCCTCGCTCTGATCGCACGCACCGATCCCAATGAGCAGGAGAGTGTCGTGCTCTTACCTGAACTGGACAATGTACCGACCCAGAGGAAGCACTAGCGGTAGACCATCGTCTGGAGCAAGTGCTCAAGAGCAGCCTCGGGGTCAGCGCACAGACCTGTATGTACGGGAGAGGTTTGGATGATCGTGCTGCGCGGTGACACTAACCAGTGAAACCGTTCTGATTGTGACATCCCTCCCAGCAGACCGGCTTCTGCTCCTCCTTCGCAAATACGTACCACCGTATCCAATTGCTGCTGGATGGCAGCAAGATCGAGATCAGGGGCCAGAGCGAGTACACGTGCCGCATCCAGGTAGATACGTGCTCCGAGAAAACTCTCGGTGCGGCAAAAGAGAAGGACTCCAACGTTGAGGCACTCACCACGTTCGACACTGGGGACGACCCGGATGAGCGCATAATCATAGGAACTGAGTGCGCGCATGTAAGGCCTCCTCCACAAAGGAGCGTGAGGCTGCCAGGCGATCGAGCAGATACACCTGGTAAGCCTCGCGGTGAGCATCAGAGCCGGTGAAGAAAGGATCATGGTCAAGCCAGCTCTCGGGAATCGCGTTGACCGTCTCCTGGATTATCTCTGGTGTCAGAATCTTTTTCAAGAGAGCGTCCGCCTCCTCAAGAGCACTCGCCGCGGGAAGGAGCACATGCTCTTTGATCAAAGCGAATCGGCTGCGACTCCGAGAGAGGTAGTCCCCTGTACTATGGTGGAAGTAGAGCGAAGAGCCGTGGTCGATGAGCATCAGTCGCTTGTGCCAGAAGAGCATGTTGGTATTGCGCGGCGTGCGATCTACATTCGTTACGTATGCGTCGAACCACACGATTGAAGAGGCCAGCAGCGGGTCAATCCTGCTCGCATCGGGCGGATTGAAAGCGAGAGCTCCGGGTAAGTAATCCAGAGCCAGATTCAAGCCGGCACTGGCTTTGATCAGAGATTGGATCTCATAGTCTGGTTCAGAACGTCCAAGCACAGGATCAAGTTCCATGAAGACGATCTCGGGAACAGGTAGCCCCAGGGCGCGGCCAAGTTCTCCTGCCAGCAGTTCGGCGATCAGCGCTTTTGCACCTTGACCAGCCCCACGAAACTTCAGCACGTAGAGGCCATCGTCATCAGCTTCGACGATGGCCGGCAACGAGCCACCTTCCCGCAGTGGCGTGACATAGCGAGTTACCTTTAAAGTTCTGAGCATGGCTCTATTGTAGCATACAGTTCCCAAGAATCTCTTCTTCTAACCTTCACCAGGCGGAACCGTATATGGAATCGAAGAAAATCTACGATTTTGTCGTATACTACACATAATGACAACGTAATGCGAAGGAGAGCAATGGATAGCAGATTTTATACCTCTGAAAAACTAGACATCGAACGGCTCGCCACTGACCTGGAGAACATCTACCGCCTCCAAGGCTACCAGGTACAGCAGCTTGGCAACAAAGAACAAAAGCTCATACAATTACAGAAAGGTAGCGATGTCGAGGCGCTCGTCGGCTTGCAATCGGCATTAACGGTGTCCATGCAACGTACTTCTGGTGGTATACTCATAATGATTGGCCAACAAAAATGGATCGATAAGGCGGCAGTTGGGATAGTCGGCCTGGCTGTTCCCATGTTATGGCCACTCACCATCACCGCAGGTCTTGGAGCATTGCGACAGGTCGGCCTCTCCAGCCAGGTGATGCATATGGTGGATGGATTGTTGCACCAGCAGCAGCCCGATGTACAGACGGGACCAGCTCCAATCAAGCAATAAAGGAGAGATAGATGGACGCCAGATTTTACAACTCGGAAGACATAGACATTGAACGGCTTGCCATAGACTTAGAGAACATCTATAGAGTACAGGGCTACCAGGTGCAGCAGATCGTCACCACAGGCCAGATACTGGTGCAGTTGAAAAAAGGGGGCGACTTTGAGACGCTCATCGGCATGGGGGTAGCGCTGAGTGTGATCATACAACGCACCGCCGGTGGCGTCCTGGCGATGATCGGCCAGCAGAAGTGGATGGACAAAGCGGCAGCGGGAGCAGTGGGCGCTGCCGGCCTGGTGTTCTTCCCACTCTTACCACTGGCCGTAACGGCGGGCGTGGGTGCGCTGCGGCAGATGAGCCTGGCCAATCAAATTCTGAATGTGGTGGATGGATTGGTGCGCCAGCAACGACCTGGAGTCCAGGGAGGCCCCATTCCGATGCAATTGCTGCCGCAGGTTCAGCAACAATGGGTACCGCCGACATACTCAGCACCCCCACCAACCTACACGCCACCTGTACAATACATACCACCGCCTCCACAACCACAGGTAGTGATATCCCAGCCTGTCGCCACACCCGCGCCGGCACCGGCACCCAGCAAATTGCGCTGTCCCAACTGCAATACGCCTTACGAAGCTGGCGATACGTTCTGTTCCGGCTGCGGCAAGTCACTGGCACAGCAGAAGACACTCTGCCCCAATTGTAAGGCCGAGTTGAAACCGGACGTATCTTTCTGCCCGAAGTGTGGGGCCTCGACTTTCCAAACACTTTCAGCGACACAGGCCGCCGTACCCGCACCTGCTCCTGCGCCACAGACTTATACACCACCAACCTATACACCGCCGACGCCAACCTATACACCGCCGACGCCAACCTACACTCCACCGGCACAACCCAGGCCAACGCCGCCGCAGCCACAACCGTACGTGCCATCTGTGCCACAGGAGCCGCCCGTAGCTCCGAAGCCAAAAGTGACCATTGTACCTGCCGCGCCTACGCAGCAGCCAGCCGCTGCCCCGAAGCCACCGCCGCAGCCACCAACACCATTGTACATTCCATCAACACAGGCAACAGCACCAAGGGCACAGACGCCACTGCCACCAACGAAACCGATTGTGGCGAGGCCATCAAGCGAACCGGTCTTTGACCCCAATGCCACCTGGGGCTACCTGACTTTCAGTGACGGCAAGCAGGTCAGGCTCGTCGGTGAACGTGCCACAGTGGGACGTTCCGACCACGACCTGGGCGGCATCAATCCAGAGGTCGATCTTGCCAGCATGCAAGGGGCCGAGACTGTCTCGCGTATTCACGCCGCTCTTGAGCACATCGGCAGCACCTACACCCTGACCGACCTCAACAGCACCAACGCCACGCGCATCAACGGCAAGCGCCTGGAGCCGGATAAGCCTTCGCCGATCAACGATGGCGATACGCTCACTTTTGGCAAAGTAACATGCACGTTTAAGAAGGCCTGATAATGGAAATCGATACCGAACGACAAAAACAAGCACGCACATACGCCCGTATACGCCATCGTCTCATCCTTGTTGACCTGGCGATAGCCGCAGCAGGCATCCTGATCGTCCTTTTCAGCGGCCTGGGGACCTGGCTGCGCAACCTGCTACATCCACTGGCCTGGCAACCTGCCCCAGGCTGGCTCCCCTGGCAAGTGCTGGTCTACTTTCTGATCTTGATCCTGGCCTACCAGGTCATCAGCGCACCACTCAGCTACTACAGTGGCTTCGTCCTGCCCCATCGTTTTGGCCTATCCACACAATCCCTCAAAGATTGGTTGCTCGACCTCTTCAAAGGGCTCGTGCTCGGCCTCGTCCTGGAAGTCCTGGCTATTGAACTGGTCTACTGGCTCCTGGCAGTTCAGCCGCAGACGTGGTGGCTCTGGGTTGCACTCGCCTTGCTTTTCTTCACCGTCGTGATGGCAAACCTCGCGCCTATCCTCATCCTCCCGCTGTTCTACAAATTCAGCCCGCTACCCGAAGGCGAGTTGACACAACGGCTGCTGGCATTGGCCGATCGCGCTCATACCCGCGTGCGTGGCGTATTCACCATGCACATGAGCAACAAAACGACCGCCGCCAACGCTGCGCTCATGGGCCTGGGGAATACCCGTCGTATCGTGGTGGGAGATACGATGCTGGACCGCTACACGCCGGACGAAATCGAGGTGGTGCTGGCGCACGAACTGGGCCATCATGTGCATCACGACATCTGGAAGCTCATCGTCAGTCAATCAATCCTCACGCTTGGCGGACTCTACCTCATCAACCTGGTGCTGCACTGGGCTGTTGACACACAACATTACTACCAGGGTTTAGCCGACGCCGCCACGATACCGCTCATCATGCTGCTGACCGCTGCCTTCGGCCTGATTGTCATGCCCATCAGCAATGGCTATAGCCGGGCCATCGAGTACCAGGCCGACGAGTATGCGCTCCAGGCAACGCAGAAAGTCGAAGCCTTCAAGAGTGCGATGACTCGCCTGGCGAACCAGAACCTGGCCGAGGTCGAGCCATCACCGCTCATTGAAGTGCTGCTGCATGACCACCCCTCAATTGGCAAGCGGCTGAAGCACGCCGACGAGTACGCGATCCAGCATGGTCTTCAGGCTTCTGATTTCAATACATCCCTGAGCGCACCAAGTTGAGAGGCAGCATCGTCGACTGACCCAGCGGGCATGGAAAGCAATGGCTCATCGACACCTGCAGCGGCCCACTGATCGAGCTTTGCCACCACCTCTTTGGGCGTACCAATGATGGAGGTGGCATCAAGCATGGCCGGACTCACGGCCCCGACGCCACCTTTCATGCCCTGCTTCCAGCCCTCCTTCACGGCCTCCACATCTGCACCGAAGCCGTGGCGTGTCAACATCTGTGCGTAGTAGTCGCCCATCCTGCCAATGTAGTACGCGAGGGGGCTAGCTGCATGGAAGCGCGCAGTAGCTCGCTGTTGCTCATCGGCGTTCTCTGGCAAGATGACGCTGGTGATGTAGGGTGCAATAGCGGCGCTATGCGGCGGGCGACCGGCGATCCGTGCCCCTTCGTCAAGCTGTTCGCGCAACTCACCCCATTTGTTCCCTGGCCAGTAGACGGGCAGCACACCATCGGCGACCTCACCCGATTGCACGACATTCTTTGGTCCCATCGCTGCAATGTAGATCGGCAGGTCTGCCCGCAGCGGAGTGAAGCGCAGTGTGAAGCCACGTTCGAGATTGAAGAACTCGCCATGATAAACCAGCTTCTCGCGGCGCAGGATCATTTTGATGATCTCGACATACTCGCGGGTGCGCTTGACCGGCTTTTCAAAGCGGACGCCATGCCAGTGTTCGATCACATTGGCTCCCGATGGGCCAAGGCCGAGAATAATGCGCCCCCCCGAACGATCATCCAGAGTAGCCACCGTGCTGGCTAGCAGTGCGGGCGTGCGTGAATAAATATTGGCGATGCCTGCGCCGATCTTGATACGCTTCGTCTCGCGCACCAGGTCGGCCATCGAGGTAAAGAGTTCGTAGCCCCACGACTCGCCTAGCCAGACTGAGTCAAAGCCCAGTTCGTCAGCAACCTTGACCTTTTCGACCACTTGACGCCATTCCGCAGGAAAGTTGGGCGCGTCGGCCACAAAGCCGATTTTGTTGCGGTACGCTTTCGTTGCGCCGGAGTTTGTGTCTGTTGAGGTGCCGGGTCCGCTATCTGTTGTCATGCGCTGATCCTTTCTTTACATGAGCAGTGTCGGTAGTTAGGTAGGGGTAGCCAGATAGTTCGCCATCACATCAGTATACATTACTCTTTACTGCTATGATAGAGTGGAGTAAGAAACTAATCAGCAAATCTCATAGGGGACCATCTTCTGAGAGGACCATTGCCATGCAGACGATGATCACAAGAGAGCCACGTCAAACCGCAAAGCGCTTGGTCATCGGTCGCTTTTCCAGGGGAGAGCAACGATCTTTTTCGCCGCACGTGACGTGCTGGATAAATCCGCCGTTCTACGAACGATGCTCGATAAATCGGCATTCTACGGGTAAATCGGCACTCTACCTACTGGGCTCCATGCTTCTCCTGCTGGCTATAGTCGTGTCTGGATGTAACCATGCATTGAGCCCGATGCCAGCAACGCCAACACCAACACCAACGACGAAAGCGGTAGAGCCTCTGACAGCCATAGAGATGCTTGATGAGCACCAGGGATGGGCATTAACCGCTACCTCCATCCTGCGGACCAGTGATGGAGGTAGCCATTGGAAAAATGTCTCCCCTGCAAATGTCCCTTATCTCCTAGGGCTTCAAGGAACGTTCCTCACTGTTTCTACTGCATGGGTGACGGCAGAAATGAGTGAGAGCGAGCCACTTCGTGTCCTTCGGACCACCGATGGGGGAAATCACTGGGACAGCATTTCACTACCGCAGATCCAAGGGCACTTCATAGGCGGCCCAGACTTCATCAACCCGTCCGACGGATGGCTCGAAGTGAAAACAGTGGAAGCAACAGGGAACAAAGGGATAGCTATCTATCGCACAACGGATGGAGGGAAAACGTGGAGAAAGGTCTCAAGTACCACCTTGCAGACCGGGAGAGCCCCGGGTCATCTTCCCTGGTTTGGGAAAAAATCAGGCATTTCCTTTCTCACTGCTCAAACAGGGTGGGCCACGGCAGGAGAAGCGACAAACATCTGGTTCTATGTGACCCATGATGGAGGAGTCACCTGGCAGCCTCAACCCCTCACCTGGCCTTCGGGATTGGTCTACCCAACAGCCACCACGATCCCTCCTATCTTCTTTGGGAAGGATGGTCTGCTTCCCGTTCTCATCAACGATCTCACACATCACAATCTTGATCTCTACGTGACCCATGATGGGGGAGTCACCTGGCAAAGTACAAGCCTTACTGCCCCCTATTCAACCTCTCTTACTGCCTCAGATATGAATCACATCTGGATACTAGATGCACCGAGTCTTGCCGTGACGAGTGATGGCGGACAGCATTGGAACCAATTTACCCCTCATGCAGACTTTACGAATGTCTCTGCGCTGGATTTTATTTCGAGTCGCGTGGGGTGGGCCATTGGCGGACTAGAACCGACTCAATCCCTCCTGCTCAAAACGACTGACGGCGGTCACCTCTGGACTAAGATCACCTATAGCATTTTGTAAGAGAACCTGGCAATTCGCTGTCGCGACGTGCCCGCGGGGGTGCCAGGTCGCTATTCCAGGAGGGTGAGCGTCAAAATTTTGCGTGCAGCCAAATCACCCAGCCCCAGGGCGGAGCTTGCCTCCGCCCTGGGGGGGTGG
>Ga0137360_10001353_pt1 | contig 14431 bp, 15 predicted proteins | sample Mad1_60_16metaG_FD_104924 | JGI IMG/M metagenome (GOLD analysis project Ga0137360, IMG submission 104924) | Vadose zone soil microbial communities from Angelo Coast Range Reserve, California, USA - Mad1_60_16 metaG | ecosystem: Environmental > Terrestrial > Soil > Vadose zone | place: USA... | reverse complement strand
TGTGCCTTCCACTTATTCGTCCGATCGGGCTCACGCCGCCCGCCGCAGGTATTCGTGATGCAGTCCACCAACGCGCGGCACCTTCACCACCCTGCCTTCGCTCGGCAGCTGCACACTCCTAGGTTCGGGTGCGTCTTTAGACAGCGATAAATGTGTCCGCGTCCCGTTGTAGTAGTTGACGTACTTCGACAGGATCTCGCGAAGATGCCGTTCGCCGATCACGACAACGTGGTCAAGGCATTCCGTCGAATCGAGCCAATCACCCGCTCGGCATACGCGTTTTGCCACGGCGAGCGGGGCGCGATGACCGTCTCCCGGATGTCCAACGTCTTGGCCTGACGCGAAAATCGCTCTCCATAGACTTGGTCTCTGTCCCGAATGAGATACCGGGGCCCCTCCTCCAGCGCGCACGCCCCGAGCAGTTGGCGCGCCGTCCATTCCGCAGTCGGATGCTCCGTGACATTGAGATGCACCAGCCGGCGCCTGCTGTGGCAGTATCACGAGCACGAACAGGACTCGAAAGGTCGCGGTGGGCACCGTGAAGAAATCCAACGCGATCAGATCCGGGGCGTGGTTCTTCAAAAATGTCCGCCACGCCTGCGACGGCGGCCTCCGAGGCCGGACCATGTACTTCGAAACCCTCGCCTGCGAGACCGTTAGGCCGAACTTCAACAGCTCGCCGTGGATTCTTGGTGTACCCCAAAGGGGATTGGCGCGGCTCATCCGCCGAATCAGATCGCGGAGCTCGGTCCCAAGCCTGGGCCGACCGCGTCGGTGCCGACTCTTCCACGCCCGGTAGCATCTGAATCCATGCTGGTGCCAGCCGACCACGGTCTCGGGCCGTACCACGTGCACCGAATCCCGCCAACTCGTCCACAACCTCGACAGTAGAACCCAGAAGATCCGGTCCATCTCCGTCAGCCGAGGCCGTGGCTGGCGCGCCTTCCACACGGCGAGTTGTTGCCGCAGCGCCAGGTTCTCCAGCGCCAACTCGCGGTGCGTGCGAACAGAGCTTCTCAGTGTCCCAAAGAGGATTCCGAGCCATCGGACCATGACCGGCGAAATAGCCGATCAGTCCGCAGAATGCAAATTAATCGCGGCGGATGACTTTTTAGAAGGGACAAGTCAACGAATACTCAGCCATCCCACCCGTTCTTGCTCACGCCGGCGTCTTCGCCTAGCCTGTCGTCGATCGCAGCGCGGTTCTAAGGGGCAAGAAGCAGGGAGGGGCCGATGCGTCGGCGTGCAAAGCCCGCGAAGGCTAAGGTCGAAGCCAAGCTCCCGGCTGCGCGCAAGTCGCGGAACAACCAAGGCTCTAAGGTCCGTGACCTGGAGAAGCGCCTGCGGCGCGAGACGGCATGGCGCGAGCGTGCAGAGCGCGCGCTCTTGGAGACGTTGGATCGGCAGAGGGCAACGGGCGAGATCCTGCAGGTCATCAGTCGCTCGTCGGCCAATGCCCAGCCGGTGTTTGACGCCATCGTCAATGCCGCCGCGCGACTCCTGCGGACAGACGGCGGGATCCTCACCCGAATCGTCGGCGATCTGATTGAGCTGGCGGCGTTCACGAGCAGTGGCCCGTCGGGCGATGAGGTCTTGAAGGCTGGATTCCCGGTTTCCGTTCATGACTCCGGATCGATGCAAGCCATCACCGTCCGGGACCAAGCGCCCTTCGTGAGTGCCGATTTCGTAACGGATGGGCGGTTGAATGAAGGGACCCGCAGCCGTCTCCGCGTCCGTGGATTTCGAAGCGGCGTCGCGGTCCCGCTGCTGCAGCAAGGCATCCCGATCGGAGCGATCTCCATCACTCGTCGTGATCCGGGTGCATTCACCCCCGACGAGATCGCCCTGCTCCAGACCTTCGCCGACCAGGCCGTCATCGCGATCGAGAACGTGCGCCTGTTCACGGAATTGCAAGAGAAGAATCGGGCATTGACGCACGCCCATGCGCAGGTGACGGAAGCACTCGAACAGCAGACGGCGACTGCCGAGGTCTTGAAGGTGATAAGTCGCTCGACGTTCGACCTTCAGCCGGTACTCGACACCCTCATCGAGAACGCGGCTCGACTGTGCGCGTCACAGCGTGGGGTAATCATGAGACGGGACGGCGACTCGTATCACGGAGTCGCCTTCTACAACGTCTCCCCTGAGCTCACCGATTTCATCAAGCGCCATCCCATCACGCCCGGACGCCACAGCATTACGGCGAGGGTCGCGCTCGAGCGACGGACGATTCATGTTGCCGACCTCCAGGCAGATCCTGAGTATCGTTACGCGCTGCGAGACGCTGACCCTATTCGCACGGAGCTTGGCGTTCCGATATTCCGAGGCGACGACATCGTTGGCGTCATCATCCTCCACAAACTCGAAGTCCAGCCGTTCACTGACACGCAGATCGAGTTGGTCGAGACGTTCGCCGACCAGGCCGTCATCGCCATCGAGAACGTGCGGCTGTTCAAGGAGCTCCAGGAGCGTAACCGAGACCTCACTGAGGCCCTGGAGCAGCAGACGGCGACGAGCGAGATTCTGCGGGTCATCTCCAGCTCGCCGACGGACGTCCAGCCGGTGTTCGACACGATCGTCAGGAGTACCGTGAAGTTGTGCGACGGACTCTTCAGCGCGCTCTACCGGTTCGACGGCGAGCTGATCCACCATGTCGCCCAGCACAACTACACCCCCGAAGCCCTCGAGGCGGTGCATCGCGTATTCCCGGCGCGCCCAACCCGGGCCCTGGGGACAGGGCGGGCGATCCTCGAGCGCGCGGTGGTCCACATACCCGATGTCGAGGGTGATCCGGAGTACCTGAATCAAGCGCTGACCCGCGCGATCGGCTTTCGAAGCGGCCTCTTCGTCCCAATGCGGCGGGAGGGCGCTCCCATCGGCGTCATCGTGGTGGCGCGCGCCGATCCCGGGCCGTTCTCAGATAGCGAGATCGCCCTTCTGCAGACGTTTGCCGACCAGGCCGTCATCGCCATCGAGAACGTCCGGCTGTTCACCGAGCTGCAAGAGAAGAACCGCGATCTCACCGAAGCGCTCGATCAGCAAACCGCGACGAGCGAGATCCTGCGGGTCATCGGAAGCTCGCCCACCGACGTGCAGCCGGTCTTCGACACGATCGCTCGAAGCGGCGTCAGCGTGTGCGCCGCCCTGGGCTGCGCGGTGTTCGTCGTGGACGGGGATATGCTCCGAGTGGCCGCAACGCACGGAGTCCGGCCCGAACGAGTGGCGCGGTTCAACGCGGAGTACCCGAAACCGCTCGCTGCTGCCGACGACGACGCCGCGCGAACCATCCTCGAGCGCAGTGTTTTTCATCTCGCGGATATCGAGCACAACCCGAACGCGACCGCCAAGGACATCGAGAACGCGCGGCTGGCGGGGTACAGGACCCGCCTGATGGTTCCGATGGTCCGCGGCACGACTGCCCTTGGTCTGATCGCCGTCACAAGAGAAGCCCCGACACCGTTCTCGGATCAACAGGTCGAACTGCTCAAAACGTTTGCCGATCAGGCTGTGATCGCCATTGAGAATGTACGGCTGTTCAAGGAGCTGGGAGCACGTAACAATGAGCTGCGAGTCACCCTCGAGCAACAGACGGCGACCAGTGAGCTACTCAAGGTCATCGGCCGGTCCACCTTCGATCTCAAGCCGGTGTTCGAGACGCTGGCCGAGAACGCGGTCAGGCTGTGCGAAGCCGAACATGCGTTCATCTTCGGCTTTGACGGGCAGGTTCTGCGCAGCGTGGCCACCTACAACATCCCCCCCGCGCTCAAGGCATTCGTCGAAGCGAATCCTATCCGGCCCGGACGCGAGAGCGGCGCGGCGCGCGCTGCGATGGAGCGGCGAACCGTCCACATCGAGGATATTCAGACCGAGGCCGAGTACACCTACGGGGTGACCCAGGTGGGTCCCATGCGGACCCTGCTGGCGATTCCCATGCTCCGGGCCGACGAGCTGCTGGGAGTGATCGTCATCACCAGACCCGAGGTCCGGCTGTTTACGGACGGTCAAATAGCCCTGATGGAGACCTTCGCTGACCAGGCTGCCATCGCCATTGAGAACGCCCGGCTCTTTCGCGAGATCGAGCACAAGAGCCGCCAGCTCGAAGTCGCCAGCCAGCACAAGAGCGAGTTCCTCGCCAACATGTCGCACGAGCTGCGGACCCCGCTCAACGCCATCATCGGCTTCTCCGAGGTCCTGACGGAGCGCATGTTCGGAGAGCTGAACGAGAAGCAGGACGAGTACCTGAAGGACATCTACGCGTCTGGCCAGCACTTGCTCTCGCTGATCAACGACATCCTCGATCTCTCGAAGATCGAGGCGGGGCGCATGGAGCTCGAAGTGACGGACTTCCACCTGCCGGCGGCGCTCGACAACGCCCTGACCCTGGTCCGCGAGCGGGCGGCGCGACGGGGAATCGCCCTGCAGACGAATGTCGATGAGCGGCTGGGCGAGATTCAGGCCGACGAGCGGAAGATCCGACAGGTCGTCTTGAACCTGCTGTCGAATGCGATCAAGTTCACGCCGGAGGGCGGGCGGATAGAAGTCGGGGCAGTGCCAAGAGACGGGTCTGTGGAGGTGTCAGTCAGCGACACCGGGATCGGCATTGCGCCGGAAGACCAGGAGGCGGTGTTCGAGGAGTTCCGCCAAGTCGGGACGGCAGAGAAGAAAGCGGAGGGAACGGGGCTGGGGCTGACTCTCTGTCGGAAGTTCGTCGAGTTGCACGGCGGCAAAATCGGGGTGACGAGCGAGGTGGGCGTGGGCTCGACATTCACGTTCACGATCCCGGTGCGACGTGGCGAATGAGGAGACTTCATTGCGGATGGTGATTGCCGCGAGATGGACATGCGATTCTGGCTGGAGCGGGCGGAGGCGGAGATCACGCAGACAGGTTGACAGTCAGAGGAGGCGCGCTGCGGTGAGGCTCTTCGCACTACTCCTCGCTCGAATCTAACCATCAGGGGCGTGCACGCCATGAAGATTGTCATTCTGGGCGCAGGTGCCCTGGGGTCGATTATCGCCGGCCATCTGGCGCGGGCCGGCGAAGAGGTGACCATCATCGCGCGTGGGGAGCGCGCGGCATACTTACAGCAGCACGGGATCACCCTCACCGGACTGGCGGACTTCACCGTGCCGGTCGCCGTGGCCACCCAACCGCAGATGGTGCGCGAGGCTGACGTTCTAGTGGTAGCCGTGAAGACCTATGACACTGCACCTGCGCTGGAAAGCGTCAGCCATCTCAAGGTGGGCAGCGTCCTGTCGATCCAGAATGGCGTGCTGAAGGATGAACAGTTGGCGCGCACCTTCGGCTGGGACAAAACCTTGGGAGCAGCGGCCTTTCTGAGCGGTGGAGTGACACCTGCGGGGCCAGTGCGCTTCACAGTCAATGAGTATCTGGTCCTTGGCGAGCTTCCCGCGGGCATTTCCGCACGTGTCCAGACCTTTGTGGCCGCTTTGGTCAATGCCGGTATCCGTGCCGACGCGGTGCCGCAAATTCAGACCGTGGAGTGGTCCAAATACGCGTTGTTCATGAGCTGGATGGCGCCAGCCGTGCTGACGCGTCTAGAGTCGTACAAGTTTCAAACCCACCCCGACACGGCGGCGGTCGTGGCGCGGCTCGTGCGGGAGACCGGCCTGTTAGCTGCCAAACTCGGCATTCCCCTCGAAGATCGAGACCCGCTGCCCATTAAGACCTTGTGCGATGTGCCACTGGCCGAGGCGGTGGCCACGATCCGTCACTTTGGGACGGTGATGGAGGCCCGGGCTCCCGCCCACAAGCTGTCGACCCTCCAGGATCTAGAACGGGGCCGGCGGCTCGAAGTCGAGGAGACCCTAGGGTATGCCGTGCGGACAGGCGCGGAATTGGGGATTCCCCTTCCCACCATGGACACCTGTTATCGACTCATCGCAGGCATCAATCGGTCCCTTCAGTGAGTAACGCGTGACAGATCGAGGGACCGTCCTGAACGTCGGTGCCATGTTCGTGCTCGGACTTCAAGGCACCGGGGTGTTGCCCTCAGGAAGACGCTGAGGGATGGCTAGACCACGGCCCGAGAAGAAGCCCGCTTCTGCCGCACCCTCCACCACCCGCATCCTGCCGATGCAGCTTCGGATCGGTGACCGTCTCGTCCATGAGACCGGGGAATGGGAGGTCATAGGCCCGCTGTACAGATCACCAGGCGGCAAGACCGCGCACGTTCGCGTCCAAGGGGTCGGCCAGCCTGCCGTCACCGATCTACGGACCTGGGGCGCTCACGAGCGCATCGCCGTGAGGCGAGTGACCACCGAGGAGGGCAAGCGATGATGCGACTCGCACGAAGGGCCACACTGCTCGTCGCGTTTTCCCTGCTCATCTCGGCCGCGACGGCCTTCGCCGAGTGCGCGTGGGTGTTGTGGGAGCAGATCAATACCCAGCCGTGGTCAATGAAAGATGGATTCGCGGACACGGATTCGTGTCAACGCGCATTACGAAGCGGCGTTAGGAAATCGGTGTCGCGCTATCCGGGCTCCGAAGACAGCGGCGGTAACAGCGCCGTCATTAAAAAGGCGAGCGGGCGATTCACACTTACGTTCGCCTGCCTCCCCGACACCGTGGACCCGCGCGGGCCGAAGGGGAAGTAAGTTATTGTTGTCGGATTGCGGACGAATTCGGGGAACAAGCCCGGAGGAGCGCAACGGCGTTCGAGGGGCTGCTGCATCGTGCAGGTCACGAGCACCCGTGCTCCACGTGCGGCACGCCGGTCCTCTGCCGCTGCCGCGTGCGTCACGTGCCCTCGAAGCTGCTCTGCCAGGCTTGCACCGAGCGGTTGCAGAAATGATGTAGACCAGCCATCACGAGCGCGCCGAGCCGAAGTGGAAATGAACGACACCGACGCTCGCCTCGGGCATCCCTGGCTCCGCATCAACCGAGTCCTGCGCGCGATGCTGCATGAGCGCTGGAGCGCGGAGACGTGGCCCCAGGTCAAGGCCGAGTTCAAGAAGGCCCTCGCGCTGAGGAGTCAGATCCGGGGCGCGGGCTGGTTCAACTAGCAGTCGTGGCCAGACGACCCGAGAAGAAGCCCGAGCCGGCGTCGGCGCCGCCGATCACGCGCCGCGTCCATCCGATGGATCTTCAGGTCGGCGACCGCCTCTCAGACGAGACCGGTGAGTGGGAAGTGGTCGGGCGGCCCTACACGACGGCCGGCGGCAAGAACGCGCGTGTTCGCGTCCAGAGGGTCGGCCAGCCCGCCGTCAGCGAGCTACGTACCTGGGGCGCCCACGAGCGCATCACTGTGAAACGGACATGACCTGGCGCACGCTCTTCCTCGACGTCCGCTCCGGCCTCTTCGTCCCGCGCCTCCTCACCTGGGACCCGTTCTTCACCCTTCGAGCAGGAGACGATGATCGGCCACTCCTCCGGCGTTGTGTTTGACCCCACTCGCCATTGCCACACCACCCGGCCCTTCCCATCGGCCATCTTCGGACCCAGGCCCTTAGCCCGCGCGGGACATGGAAAAAGGACGCTTTCAAAGTCTTCCAGCGGGACTTGAATCGCGTCGTTCCTCGAATCTCTCTCATAAGCCAGACCTATATTGACTTTTTTCACCAGCCTTTCCTGATCGTCAAAGATGGCGGTCATGTCGGCTCCGCGCGCGTCCTGATCACGTCTTCTGGGAAGCTGCTGAGCGGAGTCCCGGATTTGACGGAGAAGATGCTCGTGACGCTCTCGCGCCGCGTCCGCGGCGCCGGAGATTCACGCACCTTGACTCGTCATCTCAAGACGCGCACTGTTCGGCCCAGATCAGACAGTTCTCCGGGGAGGCCATGCCGAAGACGATTCAGCACAAGGTAAGCTTCCGTGCGTCGCCCGAGACGCTCTTCAACATCTACTTGAGTTCGCGGAAGCACGCTGCGGCCACGGGGGCGAAGGCAGCGATGAGCCGCAAGGTGGGCGGGCGGTTTCTGGCCCATGCTGGTCACATCCGCGGGCGGAATCTCGCAATCGTGCCGAAGCTCCTGATCGTGCAGTCATGGCGCGGCGCGGACTGGCGGAAAGGCAATCTCGATTCAATCCTGGTGCTGGTCTTCAGCCGCATTCGGGGTGGGGGGCGGATTTCGATGGTGCATTCGAATGTCCCGGATGCGCACGCGGCGAGCATCAACCGGGGTTGGGAGGAACATTACTGGAGGCCGTGGAAGGCGTACTTGAGGCGGAAGTCTCGAGCGCGCTGAGTTCGCTGCGTGAGCATACGACTCTGGCTGGAGGTCGTCATGAGTGAGAATCGTCGACTCGTGGTCGCGATCGCGATCGTCCTCACCGTCGGCCTCACCGGCGCCAGCGGCGCAGCGCCCTCGGGTCCGCCCGTGCGGATCGGCGGAACACTGGCGTTGACCGGGCCGCTCGCCGCGACGGCGCTCCTGCACAAGATCGCGGGGGAGATCTACATCGACGAGATGAACCGGGGCACCGGGCTGCTCGGCCGCCCCGTCAAATGGGTCCTTCTCGACGATCAATCCAAGGCGGAGGTGACCCGGAGCCTCTACGAGCGCCTGATCACCGTCGACAAGGTCGATTTGCTCATGGGCCCGTACGCGACGAACGCGATCCTCGCCGCCATGGCGGTGGCCCAGCGCTATCAGAAGATGCTCGTTCACCACACCTTCGGCATTCCGTATCTCGCGAAGTACGAGATGCACTTCCCGACGGCGGCTTGGGGACCCGAGCCTAATCGCACCACGCCGAGCATGGTCTTCGATGCGCTCGCCTCGACCGCGAATCCTCCGAAGACTATCGCGATCGTCACCAGCAAGTTCTCGTCCGCGCAGTACCAGTCGGCCGGGGCACGAGACGTAGCGGCGCAGCGGGGACTGAAGGTCGCCCTCTATCTCGAGTACGAGTTCGGCACCCGTGACTTCGGGCCCATCGCGGCGCGGATCAAGGACGCGAACGCAGACCTTCTGTGGGTCGGTGCCCTCGGCCTCGACGGCAACCAGATCCTAGAGGCGCTGAAGAAGCTCGACTACACGCCACCACGGCACTTCCACCTGTTCCCGGCCCCGGGCCCCCTTGCGGTGACGCCGGACGGCAAGCTCGCCCTCTCGTTCACACAGTTCGAGGAGCACCCGCCCTTCACATCGAACCCCACGACGGCCCGGCTGGTCAGCCTCTTCCACGAGCGCGCTGTGAAGGCCAACCTTCCTTATCCTTACGTGGACACCCAGCCGGCCAATTCGTTCGCGGCGTGGCAGGTGCTCGAGGCGGCGGTAAACGCCACAAAGAGCCTCGACGACAAGGTGCTTGCGCAATGGCTCAAGAAGAACCGCGTGGACACGGTCCTCGGTAAGCTCCACTTCGATGGGCCGAACAACTACGGAGACGACCTGACGAAGATCAAGCAGGTTCAGGACGGCAAATGGGTGGTCGTGTGGCCAAGAGAGTTCGCGGCCCCGGGTGCCCGACTGCTGGCCCCCTGACCACGGGTGCGCCTCGAGCCACCGAAACGATCACGGAGGGGAACATGCGACGCATCGCTATCGGCATCGCCTTGGCAGTCGGGCTCGGCCGGTCGCCCTCTCGGAGATACACTGTGCCAGCCTCCGCGCGCGTGTCTGGATGACGTGCTCGTGCGTCGCTGTGCTGGTGCGAGTCGTGGCGGTCGGCTAGACTCCTAACGTGGTGGGTTACGACGCCAACGCGAGACGGCGGACTAGCGCGGTGACCGTCGTCCTTAGCCCGATCGGGGAAGTCATCACGGTCCATCCAGGAACGCCTTGGTCGCGAGATTGGAGTCAAGCCTAACATCGCGGTAGCCAATCGCTGCCGTGCTCAGCCGGCACGCGAGCCGTGGCGACATCAGCCGATTCGCTCGGGGTGCAGGATATGGCGATTTGGGCGAACACTGACTGGGGCGAGCCGGCCGATGGACGGTCGGCTCAATGGCGAGCCGTCAAGGGGGGCGGCGATCCATATCGTGAATCCCGGCCCAGGAGAAGGGGAGATTCCGGATGAGAACTCGGTACGCCGTCGCAGTGGCCGTCGTGATCGGCTTCGGACTCGGCGCCGTCGCCGTCCAGGTTCTTCATGCTCAAGCCAAGCCGCCCGTCTACTACATCGCGGAGATCGACGTGACGAACCTGGACGCCTACACTAAGGAATACGCCCCGAAAGCTCAGGCGTTGATCAAAGCATCGGGCGGTCGCCTCCTTGCCGCAGGACAGAATGTAACTTCGATCGAGGGAGCGCCGCCGAAGCCGCGCGTTGCCGTGCAGGTCTGGGACAGCATGGAAAAAATTCGAGCCTGGCGCAATTCAGCAGAGTTCAAGGAGATCCGGAAGATCGGCGAGAAGTACGCCAAGTTCCGTTCCTTCACGGTCGAGGGCCTTCCGCAGTAGCCCACGCGGAGTGTCCGACGCGGCACGAGCAAGGCCGCCATCTGCGGCGGCCTTGTCTGACGCGTGCGCGCGGCCTCGATGTTTCTCTCGCGACAACACGTGAACGCCGGGGGCCTCATGAGTTATGGACCGAAGTTCGCCGAGCTATATCGACGCGCCGCGTCCTTCGTGGACAAGATTCTCAGGGGCGCCAAGCCCGCCGACCTGCCCGTCGAGCAGCCGACGAAGTTCGAGCTGGTGATCAATCTCAAGACCGCCAAAGCCCTTGGGCTAACGATCCAGCAGTCGATCCTGGGGCGAGCGGACGAGATCATTCAGTAATGAACCGCCGAGCGTTCATCGGAACCCTACTCGTCGCGCCGCTCACCGTCGAGGCGCAGAAGGCGGGGAAGGTCCCTCGGATTGGATTCCTTGGTTTGGCATCTGCCTCGAGTTTTGGGAAGCAGGTGGAAGCGTTGAGGCCGGCGGCCTCTTGAGCTATGGAGTAGACATTCTCGGATTGTTTCGTCGCGCGGCCTACTTTGTGGACAGGATCCTCGAGGGCGTCCCTCCCGCCGACCTACCCGTCGAACGGCCCACGAAGTTTGACCTGGTGATCAATCTCAAGGCCGCCAAGGCGCTCGGCCTCACGATCCCGCAGACGATTCTTCTACGGGCGGATCAGGTGATCGAATAGCTCCGTGTTGGCCCGCGAGCCCTCTACTCGTGACTGAGCGCCTCGGACGCCTGCTCCTCGTCACGCTGGAAGCGGTCCGCGTAGACGCTGATCTGCCCGTGCTTGGGGCGCTCCGCTCGTGGCTGGACTCGTGGCGAGGCATCGGCGACGTCGAGCGCGGCATGGAGCGCCAGGGCTTCGATCTGGAGCTCACTCGGTACGATGCGCGCGGCTGGCGTGCGACGTTCTACACGAGCGGGATGGAGCACTCGCCAACGAGCGCGACGGGCACGGCGTGGGAGCGCACGCCGTGACACGCGACGCAACGGGCGGCGTGGCGGCAGTGAACGAGGCCATTACTGGTGTGTGACGACGGTGGCGCCGACGAACTTGCCACGTTCGAGACGATGCACAACCTCGACGGAATCGTGCCCCACGAAGAGCCGCAGAAAATATCCCTTGGCAGAGCGGGTGCACCTCTCGCGCGGCTGCGTCGTCACATATCAGGCCACGGGCTCGAAGATGTGGGCAAGGCGACCATCTGGGCATATCGCCCGATCCCATCCATCCGATGCGCATGTGCGCGGACCATAGCTCCAGAGGACGAGCCAGTCACGTCGTCGGTCCGGCTCATCGGTCTGCTGATGAGGTCAGCAAAACTTCGTCCTTGACGCGCGGTTGCCGTCGCGGTAGAGAGCCGACATCCGTCAGCGGCCGCTTCGGTTGAGGAGGGTGCCCATGGACACATTCCGTCCGCGGCTCCGCCGAGGGTTGACGCGTCGAGATTTGCTGAAAGCTGGCCTCGTGACCGGGGCCACGCTGTCCGCCGACCCCCTGCTGGCACCGCGTCGCGGCGGGGCCCAGCAGCCGAAGCGTGGAGGCATCCTCCGCGTGCGCGGCTACGATCCGCCCCACTTCGATCCCCATCTCACCCTGAACTTCAAGATGAGCACGACGCTCAGCTTCGTCTACAGCAAGCTCGTGCGCTTCAAGGTAGGCTCCGGAGTGCCGCCGGGCGTCTTCACGGTGGAGCCCGATCTGGCTGAGCGCTGGGAACAGCCGGACGACACGACATATGTCTTCTACCTGCGCAAAGGTGTTCGCTGGCAGAACGCGCCGCCCGTCAACGGGCGCGAGCTGACGGCCGAGGACATCAAGTTCACGTTCGAGCGCTTCCTCGCGGAGAAGGCGAATCCGCACCGCTACCTGCTCGACGCCGTGGACCGCGTCGAGGCCATGGATCGCTACACCGTGAGGTTCCGATTGAAAGACCCGTTCGTCTGGCTCCCGCACGTGCTCGCCAGTCCGTGGGCCAGCTGGATCGTCGCCCGCGAGGCGGTGGAGAAATACGGCGACCTCAAGCGGCCCGAGGCGGCTATCGGCACCGGCCCCTTTCTCCTGGTCCGCTACGAGCCGAACGTGAAGACGGTCTTCCGGCGTCACCCCGACTATTTTCGGGCGGGCCAACCGTGGGTGGACGGGGTGGACTGGCTGGTCATGGAAGACGACGCGGCCGCGCTCGCGGCCTATCGCACGGGGCAGCTCGACGCTGGTCCTTGGCACTTCTGGACGGTCCGCCAGGCGGACGTCGATTCGATCAAGAAGAGCCATCCCCAGCTCGTCTACCAGGACTTCCTGTCCAGCGTGACCCAGGTGATCTACATGCGGACCGACAAGCCCCCGTTCAACGACCTGCGGGTGCGGCGCGCGATCTCACACGCGGTCGACCGGCAGGCGATCATCGACTCCGTCTTCCTCAAGGGGGAGCCAACGCCCGCGGTTGCGCGCGGGTTGACCGAGTGGTCGCTCCGGATCGATCAGCTCGGTCCAGGCGCCCAGTACTACCGTCACGATCCGAAGGAGGCCAGGCGGCTCCTGGCCGAGGCGGGCTTCCCCCAGGGCTTGAAAACCCAACTGACGACGACCAGTGGGCTCGGCTCCGACCTCGTCGACGCCGTTCAGCTGGCCCAGCGCCAGCTCAAGTAGAGCGGCATCGAGACGGAGTTGAAGCTCCAGGAGTTCGGCGCCTACGCGTCGACGACTTTGGTGGGAAAGTTCGAAGGCATGGTGATGGCTCCGTTAGGCATCGCCTGGGAACCCCATAGTCCCCTCTACGGCTTGTACATGCCCGAGCAGCCGCGGAACTCGAGCCACGTCAGCGATCCGAAGATCATCGCGATGGTGAAGGAGCAGATGCGCGTCAAGGACATCGAGACACGTCGGCGGCTGGTCTTCGACATCCAGCGCTACGCCGCCGAGCAGCACTACTACGTCTATCTTTACTCCGTGGGACTCATGGGGTCCTGGCAGCCGTACGTGAAGAACTACGCGCCGAGCCCGAGCTTCGACTACGGTAACCGCGCCGCAGCCCTCTGGCTCGACCGGTAAGCGCGGTGCCACGACCGGCCGCGGGTTCACGGCGTCCGTTGGTCACGGCACCTCGCGGAGTCGGCGTGTCCAAGACGCCTTAGAAGCTGAGGAGTCTTGGCCCGAGGGCATTCCTTGCATCCTCCACCGAGGTGCCCATGCGGCTGATCGGGCTCGTCATTCTCGCTTTCTCCCTCATTCTTGCGCCGCTCGCCGCCGAGGCGCAGCGCTCGGGCCGGATCCCGCGGATCGGATACCTCAGCAACGGGAACCCGGCGAAGGTGTCCACGGAACGGGAGGCGTTCCGCCGAGGCCTGCGCGAGCTGGGCTGGGTGGAGGGCCAGAACGTGACGATCGAGTATCGCTGGGCGGAAGGGAACCCTGACCGGTTCCCGGCCCTCGTCGAAGAGTTCGTGCAGCTCAAGGTCGATGTCATCGTGCTGTCCGGTCCACCCGCGCTCCACGCCGCGCGGAGGGCGACCAGCACGATTCCCGTCGTCTTTGTCGTGCTGGCCGACCCGATCGCCGCGGGGCTCGTGACGAGCCTAGCGCGCCCGGGCGGGAACCTCACTGGACTCGCCTCCCAGTTCGAGGAGCTGATCACCAAACAGCTTCAGCTGCTGAAGGAGGCTGTACCCACGGTCTCTCGGGTCGCGCTTCTGCATCACCGCGAGAGCTGGCCTGCGGTCGTGAGCGCGGCAGAGACGGCGGCGCGGAGCCTCGCTCTCGTGGCGAGAACTCTTGAGGTCGAGGGGGTCGAGTTCGAGAACGCCTTCAGGACGGCACGGAGGGAGCCCGTCGGGGCCATCCACGTGCTGCCCAGTCCCATCTTCTATGCGCACCGCGGACGACTGATCGAGCTCGCCGCCAGGTACCGCCTGCCCGCAGTCTATGAATTAAAGCCCTTCGTGGAGGACGGCGGGCTCATATCCTACGGTCCGAACATCAACGAGATGTTCCGACGCCAGGCGAGCTACGTCGACCGGATCCTGAAGGGCGCCAAGGCCGGCGACCTGCCGATCGAGCGCCCGACGACGTTCGAGC
>Ga0137360_10001342_pt1 | contig 14513 bp, 11 predicted proteins | sample Mad1_60_16metaG_FD_104924 | JGI IMG/M metagenome (GOLD analysis project Ga0137360, IMG submission 104924) | Vadose zone soil microbial communities from Angelo Coast Range Reserve, California, USA - Mad1_60_16 metaG | ecosystem: Environmental > Terrestrial > Soil > Vadose zone | place: USA... | reverse complement strand
GGAGATCCTCGGATCAAAGCCTGCTTGCGGCTCCCCGAGGCTTATCGCAGCTTGCCACGTCCTTCATCGCCTTCTGGCGCCAAGGCATTCACCGTACGCCCTTAGTAGCTTAATCATAAAACTTACCCAATCCGTCTTCCGCTGTTTCGTAGCGCCGGGCTTTAGCCCGGCATCTTCGCTCCAACTTCAACGTCCTGATTTCTGCGCTTCCATATTTCCTCGCAACCGATCTTTCAGCAACCCGGGCATGGGCCACTAAGAAGTCCGTCTGATTTGTCTAGAATCATCCAGGTATCGGCTGCAGGCTTTCGACTTCGCAGTCTTCAAACAATTGGCTAAGCCGCCTTTTCTTCCACAGTATTGCTCGATTCTCGAGCAAAACTTGTAAATAATCCACACCATTGCCCCAGCAGGAACCGTAATTCCTGCCAAGTTATCGGCGTGGACTTGCCAGCCTTTCTGTTGTCAAAGAACATTGACCCTGATCTTGTCAGAGTCCCCAACATTCCGTTGGGATTTTGCTTTCGTGTTTTAGAGCTTTGCGACTTGCTTCGGAATTCCCTTGCGGAAACTCACCGCTTGTTCACCCTGAGCGGTTAACGAAGGGCCACTCGCCACTAATCACTGCCGCAAAATAAAAAACCCGGCGTCGAGCGCCGGGTACAGCCACCCACACTTAGGTGGCTCCACGCGATGCTCGACTTCGTTCTAGCCTGTGCTCGTAAAGAACCTCACTATAGGATCTACTTCTTGGCCTTCGCTTGGTATTACGTTGGGAAGACGCTTCTTCGACCCGACTGTGATGCCCCTGCTGGCTCAGCTACCCCCGAGCCATTTGTAAGTATACCGATTTTTCTGTATCCGTCAAGTCCCCGCAATAATTATTTTTGCCACCCTGTGGTTTTCTGTGCAAAAGCCAATTGGCACAAACCTCAAGCTCAGGCGCTGCGAAAGCGCAACCATTACTTCGCCTTCTTTCAGCCGTGTTCTTAGCTGTCCCTGCTCATTCTGCGGTACCAGGGTAGGACACTTACAAAAAACACCCGGGGGGGAGTCGTTTGCGAAGCGAGGGGAGGCTAGTCTGTCATCGGCTTGGCAAGCTACCTCGGCCCGCACACGGCCGTCTAACCGCCCGGAGCCTCCGCACCCATATGTCTCGAACCACGATGCCACGCTGCGCCATGCTTTTTCTGCTCTTTCAAACAGTTGCATCCGCCCAGCAGAATTCTGCCACCCCGCCGCAGCCTGATCCCGATCCCGCACGCGTCCGTTCTGATATTCAGTACGTGGAAAACGCGTTGCCCAAGATTCCGGATCGCGCCGCAGCTCTTTTTATATTGGCTCGGCGCTACGCTCAATCCGGCGATCTGCAAAAAGCTCTTTCGCTTCTGAAGGAATGCGACTCTTTCCATGAAGGATTTGATCCCTCCGAATCCTCTGCATTTCAGCCATTGCGCTCATTCCCGGCCTTCCGTCAGATCGTCGACGAAGTTCACCGTCGCCATCCTTCCGTGCATCGCGCACGAATCGCCTTCACCATCCCGGAAAAAGATCTATTTCCCGAAGGCCTCGCCGTGGATCCCGAGCGTCATGTCTTCTACATGGGCAGTATGCATCGCAGGAAAATCCTCAAGATCACCGAGTCTGGTGAAATTTCTGACTTCGTGAAACCGGACCTTTACAATCTCATGCCCGTCGGCGGCGTTCATGTCGACCCCGCCGACCATGGCCTCTGGGCCGCTAGCGATCCCGGCGAAGCGGATCGCTCGGAACTGCTCCACTTCGACGCGCAAGGCAAACTCCTCGAGCGCTTCCCCGCGCCCGGCCCCGGACCTCATGACCTCAACGATCTCGTCCTTCGCAACGCCCAGGAGATTCTTGTCACTGACACCTATGCGCAACAGGTCTACCGTTTTGACCGGGCTTCGCGCCAGTTCACCACTCTCTCCTTTCCTCGCCCGCTTCTCTATCCCAATGGCATCACAGTATCAGGCGACTCGAATTTGCTTTTTGTCGCGGACCTGTTCGGCGTGCTCCTCATGGACCTGCGGAATGGCTCTGTCCACGAAGTGAATTCCGGAAAGGGCAATACGCTGGCGGGGATTGACGGAATGTATTGGTACCGCGGAGACTTGCTTGGCGTGCAGTATGGCACAGGCGCTTTTCGCGTTGCGCGTTTTCGTCTGTCGCCGGACGGTCTTCGTGTAACGCAGACCGACGTCCTCGAACATCGCACTCCGCTCCTGAGCGATGCCACCACCGGCGCCATCCTCGGATCAAATTTCTACTTCATCGCCGACACCGGCATCGACAATTTAGATGACAACGGCGGAATAATAGACCCCAAAAAGCTTGCGCAAATTCATATCGCCGTCGTGCCTTTGAAGTAGAGCCGACCTCCTGCCTGATTCCTGTTTACCTTCCGTTTAGGAAGCCGGCCCTAGACTTCGCCTAACGGGGAGGACACTTCCTCATACAGGAGAAATCATGACAAAGAAATACGTAGTAGCTTTTGCGGCGGGCTTCTTGCTAATTGCGGGCAATGTTTCAGCCCAAGAAAAGAAAATCAAGCGATCGGACCTTCCGCCTGCTGTCGAAAAAACAGTTGTGGCACAGAGCGTGGGAGCAACGATTCGCGGATTTTCCACCGAAAAAGAAAATGGCCAGACTCTCTACGAAGTCGAAATGACGGTCGGCGGCCACAGTAAAGATGTCTCGATGACCGCCGATGGCTCCGTCGTCGAAGTCGAAGAGCAGGTTGCTCTCGACTCGCTTTCGCCGGAAGTCAAAGCCGGATTGCAGGCCAAGGCAGGCAGTGGCAAGATCCTGAAAGTCGAATCCATCACAAAGAAAGACAAGCTAGTCGCCTACGAAGCAAAAGTCGAATCGAACAAGAAGAAATCCGAAGTTCAGGTAGGCCCTGACGGCAAACCGCTCGATCACGAAGAGTAATTTAGCGCGCCACGAGCCGCATCCCTTCCGCGACGCGGTAATGGTGCATTTGCTGGATGCCAGGAGCAAAAGCTTTCACGCATGTGAAGAGGGGTTCGCCTTCGTATTTTTGTCTCCGCGCGGAGGGATGCCAAAACCGCCAGGTTAGTTTTCACCACGAGGAGGTAAGCGTTTGTGCACGCTCGGCCGAACACGCGGGGAGCACAACTCTCCCTGAAGTGCTCCCCCACGCGTCTCCCGACCAATTACCCCACCACTGGCACCTGAAACTACGGTGCCCCATTGGTTAGAACAGGGGCATTTGAATTGGGATTGGCCTTACTACCTGCATAGTGCGCGACACATCAGAATCGTTTCACGCTGAAACCCGGAACCTTAGAAATCAGGAGACGCGGCTCTTGGCAACTGCGCGCATGGCACGACCGCTGTACACCATGCGTTTTGATAGAATCTGTTCGAATGCCGCAGCACCCATTCTTCCGCTGGATTCTCCCCGCCATACTCGGCTTGCTGGTAGGGTTTCTCGCGCTAGCCTGGGCAGTCACAAGCGAATCATCCCTGCCAGTTCCGCTGGTGTGCCTTTTTTCACCCGGTCTGAAAATTGCGGAACTCATCATGCCCGCCACGCACGAGTCGCTCGCCTGGACGTTTGGCTGGTTTCTCCGCATCGCCATTGCCGTCAATGCCATCTTTTACTCTGCGATCTTCGCTTTGCTCTCCTATCTCGTCGGTCGCCGCCGCTCCCGGACCAGCTAGCAGCTTCAGCTCTACCCGCGCGAACCCCAACGAACACCTTGCTCATCCGCGTGTCCAAGCCTGCCGGAGTCGGCAAAGTGAAAGGAACGCTGATCGGTCCGAATCACAATGACGTCGCTGGACAACCTAGCTGCAACAAAGCGGCCTTCCCGTGTGTCAACGGCGTCTACGGCTATCTCGGCTATCCCACAGCTTGGCTGATGTTCCAGCTTCAGGGAGACAACTACGCACGCGGGGCGTTTGTCTCGGCAACCGGTGAAATGTTTTCTGAAACGAAAAACTGGGAGTACGTGGCGAGCAACATTCCCTAGATTAGTCCAGAGGGCTCGTGATAATTCTGCGCCGCGGCCAGGTCATCTTCGGCCGGGTCACTTCGCCGTGGGCGCGATCGGCTGCAAGCGTTCCTTGTTAATTTTGAGCACAATTCCCGCGTTGCGATCGGCGGCTTCGCTCACTTTGTATTCCGCTGACGTGCCTAACACCTGCGCCACTTCGGACGGCGTCAACTTGTAATCGTCCGTCAGCCACTGCGCCATGTTGGCCGTGGCGGTGCGGAAAGCGTCATCGAGCGACCCATCGAGCCCAACAGCCATAATGTGCGTCGCCGACTCTACCCTGGGCCCCATGATGCGTTTCCCGGGAATCACGTCCACGGTGAACTCCACATCCATCGACGTCTCCAGGGCGTTTCCGTTTAGCTCGCCGTCGCCCTGCGCGGCGTGTCCATCGCCCACATAAAGCAGAGCGCCGGGAACATTCACAGGCAAATAAACCGTTGCGCCCTCGACGATCTCATTGAAGTCCATGTTCCCGCCATAACGCCCAGAGTCGCCCGTTCCCGGAGCCGCTTGCGCCGAGTTCGGAGCCACCGCCACGCAACCCAGCATGGGCCGCAGCGGTACCGCATATCGCATCAAATGTTCGGCCGGCTTTTCTGGCGTGGCCACGCCATGTTCGGTGTCCAAATGCCATCGAATCGACTTCCCAACGTCCTTCATCTTCACCGCCAGATCGTTGTCCAGTGCCCGGCCAACAACAAAGTCATCACTGCCGGCCCAATCGCGATTCAGGCGCAAGCGCGTAAGATGTATTGCGACCGTATCTCCCGGCGCGGCTGTCTCCACGTAAAAAGGCCCAGTCTCCGGATTTCCGCCCAGAACGCGCGAAATGCCCTTTTCGTCTTTGCCGCCGGCATCGACTGTAGAGGTGTGTATCGTGTCGCCCGGAGAGACGGTTAGCACCGGCTTGTTCGCAGCGGAGAATTGGCGATAGAAAGTTGTTGGCGTAAATTCGTGTCGTTGGGGCGGTCCCGGGCGGCGCTGCGGAACAAGCATCGCGGTGAACCTGTGCGTGCTTGGTGGTTCCGGATCATCCCCGTCGGCAAACACCACGGTTCCCGAAATGGTGTCGTCCTTAACGGTGGCGTTGCATTCCTCCGTGCCGCGCTGCTGGTCTTTAGCGACAAAATGTATGGAATTGCCGGTGAGAGTTCCCTCCAGCTTGTCTCCGCTAAACTGGCCGGTAAGTTTGTCACCATCCTGCTTCAGCTCCATGGATATGTTGATCGGAGTGCCGTAGAAGTCCGCGCTGACGACCCACCGCCCGGATACCGTAGCGTTTCCGGGACGCGCTACCTTTTGTGCATTCTGTGCCCAAGAGTCAGGTGACAGAAAAAGACTCAAAACAAGAAACAGCAGGAATAGAAGCTTTCTCATGGATTCCTCCCAGGTGACAAATCTAAGACGAGAGGGTAATAGAAAAGTTCCTTTTTTTTAAGAGAAAGCTGGCTAGTAAATGCGCGGTAATGGGGAAATTGGCTCACCGCGCTTTGGTTTGTAGTTTCTAATCCTCTTGACCCCGCATTATTCGTATCGGAGCGCCACGGTCGGATCAACGCGCATCGCTCTTTGTGCCGGAATGTAGCAAGCGAGCCCCGCAACGAGCGCCAGCAAAATGGATACACCCGCGAACGTTTCGAAATCGGTGGCGCTGATTCCATAGAGCAGGCTGGACATCAGTCGCGCCAGCCCTAGCGCGCCGGCAATGCCAATGGCGATTCCGATGCCAGCGAGTTTGAGGCCCTGGCCGACGACCAGCCGGAAGACGTCCCGCCGCGGCGCGCCGAGCGCCATGCGAATGCCAATTTCGTGAGTGCGCTGGGCTACTGAATACGAGATCACGCCGTAGATTCCAATGGCTCCGAGAACCAGCGCAAGCCCGCTAAAGAGGCCGAGCAGCACCAGAGTCATGCGCCGCGTCGAGACCGAATTGCTCACCAGTTCTTTCATCGTCGAGATAGCAAAGAGGGGTTGGTCCTTATCAATCGACTGCACGGCCTCGCGAATCGCCGAAGCCAGGGCCGCTGGATCGGCTCCCGATTTCACAAGCAAAGTCATCTCGCTCGTGGCGTTCTGCCGAAGCGGCGCATACACTTCGAGTCGCGCTGGATTCGCCAGTCCGTATAGCTTCGTGTCGCTGACAACGCCGACAACCGTGCACCACTTTGGCGCGTTCTTCGCGGACGGATGGCCAAACATAAAGCGCTTGCCGATAGGATCCTCATTCGGGAAAAAACGCTTCGCCGTCATCGCGTTAATCATTCCAACGAGCAGCGCTTTTTCGTCGTCTGCCTCGGTGAAGGTCCGCCCGCGCAGCAACGAGACTCCGAGTGTCTCTGCAAATCCTGGACTGATGATGTGCACATCCGGATGCGGATAATTCCCTGGCGTCGGCAGAGCCATACCTTCCACGGTAATATCTTGGCGGCTGTGACTGCCTGTCAGTGGAACCACCGTGCCCACCGCGGCGGCCTCAACTCCCGGCAGTACGCGCACCTTATCAAGTACCTGCTGCCAAAAATTTAAAACGGCTGGATCTTTCGAATATTGCTGGGTCCGCAAATTCATTCCCATCGTCAGCACGCGATCGGGCCGAAACCCAGGATCAACCGCCAGCAAGCGGTACAGGCTTTTCATCATCAGCCCCGCGCCTACGAGAAGAATCAACGCCAGCGAAATTTCCGCAGTCGCCAGCGCTGCGCGAAGGCGGTTTTGCCCTGCGCCGACGCTGGCGCCGCGGCCGCCTTCCTTCAATTCCGATTGCACATCAGGCTTGGTCAACTGCAAAGCTGGTGCCAGTCCGAAAATGAAAGCCGCCAAGGTCACAGCGCCCGCCGCAAACAGCAGAACAGCGCCGTTCAGATTGACGGTAGAGCCGGACAGGATGTCCGCCGGAATCAGCCGCGACATTCCGCCAATCCCGGCAACGGCAAGCGCCAGGCCCAATACGCCGCCGAGCACTGCCAGAACAAAACTCTCCGTCAGCATTTGGCTGATGATGCGGCTTCGGTTAGCGCCAAGGGCAATGCGCAACGCGACTTCCTTGGAACGGCTCGCCCCGCGAACGAGAAACAGATTTGCCACATTCGCGCACGCAATCAGCAACACAAACATGACCGCACCAAAAAGCACCAGGATCGCGGGCCTTATGTTGCTGACGAACGCATCTCGAATCGGCTGGAGCGCCACGCCAAACCGATCGTTGCTCGACGGATATTCCGTTGCCAGCCGTGCTGCAATGCCTTCCATCTCCGCGCGCGCTTTCGTGAGGCTAACGCCCCTCGCCAGTCTTCCAATCACAACCAAGTCGCCGCGAGCTCCACGTTCCTTGGCATCTTCGGAATTGTCCCTCGCCCACACACCGATCGGCAACATCACGTCGGTTTTGTCCAGCGAACGATAGTTTGGAGGCAGCACACCAACGATTGTGAAACTGCGGTCATCCAGTTTGATCGTTCTACCAACAATGTTCGGATCACCTGCGAAATGGGATTGCCACAGCGAATAACTCAGCAGAATCACCGGCGGCGTGCCGGCTTTCTCTTCCGATGCCTCAAAATCCCGGCCAAGGAACGGGCGAACGCCCAGCATGGAAAGAAAAGTCGGCGACACCGCATCGCCGCTGATATTCTCCGGCTGCGTCACGCCCGCGAGATTGAAACCGACCCCGCGAACGGCGGCCATCTCCAAAAATGTGCGGCTCTGGTTGCGCCAATCGAGGAAGTTTGGATACGACACGCTGACGGTGCCAACCATCGGTGTCGTCTCGTTCAGCACGATAAGACTCGAGGACTCTTTGTACGGCAATGGCCGCAGGAGAACAGCATAGACTACGGAGAAGACGGCGGCGTTCGCGCCGATGCCCAGCGCCAGGGTCAGCACGGCGACGGCGGTAAAACCGGGATTCTTACGCAGCATGCGAAGCCCAAAGCGAACATCCGCAAGAAGTTGGTCGAGCCAGACAACGCTCCACACCGCGCGCGTTTCTTCTTTGACGTGCGTGATGTTGCCGAACTTGCGCATGGCTGCATAGCGGGCATCTTCAGGTGACATGCCGCGTTCGATGTTGTCCCGGGTCTCCCGCTCAAGGTGGTGGCGAATGTCCTCCTCGAGCGCTTCCATCATGCGCTTGCGTTTCATGATCCGCTCTCCTGCTTCGTGGGTCTCAGAATTCGTGCGATCGCCCCTGCCAACTTGTCCCACTTGCGGGTCTCGAGAGTGAGTTGCCGCTTGCCCTTGGGGGTCAAGCCGTAAAATTTGGCACGGCGATTGTTCTCGGACGTTCCTTCTTCGACCGAAATCCAGCCCCGCTTGATCAGGCGATGCAGCGCCGGATACAAAGAGCCCTGCTCGACCTGCAGCACCTCGTCAGAGTTAGATTCGATGGTCTTGGCGATAGCATGGCCGTGCGCGTGACCCAGCCGCAGCGTGCGGAGAATCAGCAAGTCCAGGGTTCCTTGCAACAGCTCGATGCGCTCGCGTTGTTCTTTGGTAGACATTCTAGGTGAAGATACAGCGCTTCTAGTAGAATGTCAAGGTGAGCGTGGCCTGTTTTGGGGGACAGAAATTGCCGCGAACTACCGCTTGGTGGCTTGCTTCGCTTGCTGCGAGCGCGCTTCCACTTCCGCACGGCAGTGGCGCAGCACTTCGTCGGTGTTCCGCACCGATTTGCCGTCCAGATTATCCGCATCCCCGGGCAGCAGGTCGATGACGTGCCCAAGCTCATGGAGCAGCGTCACCATCTGCGCGGGCAGCGTGTTCCCTAGATAAGCTCCAACAATCAGCAGACGCGTGCCATCCCCGCGTACGGGACCGCCTTCCGGGACTATTTTCAGCACGTTTCCTTGCGACCGGTAGAACGCGCCGTGCGCATTGATTGTTATGGTCGTATACGGTCCACCATCCTGCGTAGCTTTGGCGACGTAGGGCTGCCGCCAAGCGACGACCGAGTCAGCCTGCCGCGACTCGAAAATTTCTTGCGGGCCATGCTGGTCGAGTAGAAAATTGAGTGACTGGAAAGTAGCCGCAGGGGTCGTGTCCTTCGTTGCGAACCATTCCGTGCATGCATTCTCGGTGCGCAAAATATCTAGAACCTCTTCGCGCGCCCGCGCGATCTTCACACCCGGTTTGCCAAACGCGGAGAGCTGCGCCAGAACCGTATCGTCGGAATCGTTACAGGCAAGATTGCGGGGGACTCCTGGGACGCGAGGAAGACCAGGGGCACCTGCAACATTCTCGGGACAAGGATTGTCCGCAGAAAAGCGTGGCGTGGCTGGAGGAGCCGACTCGATACATGGAGCCTCGGGTGTGCCCGGGTCGTTGAAATCGCCTGGGGTGGCGTTACCCGCTGCCGGCCATTCGCGCGCTTCGCTAAAACGCCCGCCGGCAAGTGTGTTCGCAGAAGACGCATTGCACTCAGCTGACCAGGCTCGGTAACTCGCTCGCCTGCCTAGTGACTTGGAAGCGTCTAAAACCGTAGAGCTTTGCGAATAGCTAGGTGCGCTGCCAATCAAACAAATGAACAAAACCAGTAAAGCAGCCAGGAGACTCTTGCATGCGGCCAACATCGCTCCCTCCCCTGCCCCAATTGCGCAACCACCACAGGCCGCTTGCAGGGGAGCTTTTTCGGGTGGCCACTAACCCAATCGAGCTGAGCAAACGGTTCAATCTTTTTACCGGGGCTAATGGGAAGACGAGAATTTCTTGGGGATGTCTCCTCAATTCTTTCTGGAATTTCGGCGAGTTAGAAATTAGAGAGAGTGGGATTGCAGGCTTTAGATAATCTTATGATGTACGGCGGTCCTATGGCTGGGTTTGCGTGAGGTCAAGTTGCTGCAATGATTCAAACTTTCTGGCTTTCTTTCGCCACTTGTTTGGCCACTACCGCCTGAGTAGGACGTGCGTTTTCTGCGATGTGATAGGGCGCCGAAACCGTAAAGATGCGCTCGTTGCCGCGAACCAGCAAAGTCCACTCGAGCAGGCGGCCGCGCTGGTTGTGCAGAAAATACTCGTACCAGCGGTCTTCGACCAGTTCGGGAATGACCACGACTATCCGGCGGTCGGGATGCTTTTCCGAAAGATCGAGAATGTACTGCACCAGAGGAACGATGATGAAGCGGTAAGGCGACGGAAGAACCTCGAACTTTGGCGGCTCCGCGCCGATTTCGCGGAACGGCCGCTCGACGTAGCGTTCCCAGTCCTCGTGCAACAGCTCGGAGTGCTCGCCCGGCTCGACGTGAAGGGCAATAATCTCCGGCGAAAGCCGCGTAGCGAATTCCAGCGCCTGTTTGCAGATGCGGCTCCAGCGGTCGATGGGCACAACCACGATGGGATGGCGCCCATGTTGCGCGGGAACGACTGCATCGGAGCTGGTGGTGGCGACCACGACGGCGTGATAATGACACCGCACTCTGTGGAAGAAAAATATCAGCAGCGGAATAAAGAGCAGCGTGATCCATGCGCCTTCCGCGAATTTCGCGACTAGCACCACGATCACGGTAGTCCCGGTAACGATGCCGCCGAGGCCGTTGACCATCGCGCTCTTGACCCAGTGCGGTCCGCGATTTTTCCGCCAGTGCACGACCATCCCAAACTGCGACAGGGTAAACGCGAGAAAGGCGCCCACGGCATACAAAGGAATTAGTTTGTCGGTCACGCCTCCAAAAGCAATCAGCAAAAGAGCCGTTAACACAGCCAAAACCACTATGCCGTAGGTGTAAACGAGACGGCGGCCGCGATACCCGAACGCATGCGGCAAATAGTTGTTCGAGGCGATGGCTTTGCAAAGCCTCGGAAAATCCGCGAAGGCGGTGTTCGCGGAGAGAGAAAGAACGAGCAGAATCGAAGCCATCGTCAGGTAGTAGAAAACTCCCTTGCCGAAGACGGCCGCAATCAGCATGGAAAGCAAGCTCTGGTAGCCGGGCTGGCCGGGGTCGGTGGCGGCGATGCCATAAATCTTTACGAGATAAGAGATTCCGGCGAGCAACAGCGCCAACAGAAAAATAATGATTGTGAGCGTGCGCTGCGCGTTCTTTACGGCGGGTTCGCGGAAGGCTTTCACGCCGTTGCTGACGGCCTCGACGCCGGTGAGCGCCGTGCAGCCGCTCGAAAACACTTTCAAGAGCAGCCAGAAGCTGACGGCCTGCGTCATGGACGGAGGCGGCGGCAACGGCGCGAGCGGCACTGGATGTCCGCCGGTGAGGAACGTGCGCACCAAACCGCCCGCGATCGTGATGAGCAGTGTGCCAACGAAAAGGTACGTGGGCACGATGAACGCACCGCCGGCTTCGCGGACTCCCCGGAGATTGATGATCGTGATGATGAAGAGAATGCCGACGCAGATCGCGACTGTGTGCGGCAGCAACGACGGCACTGCGGAAACCAACGCGCCAACGCCTGCGGAAATGCCCACCGCGGCGGTAAGAATGTAGTCGGTCAGCAGAGCTGCCGCAGCCAGCAGGCTCGGGAAGGCGCCAAGATTGTAGCGCGCGACTGTGTATGAGCCGCCGCCCGATGGATACGCCGCAATCGTCTGGCGGTAGGAAAAATAAACGATGATCAGCAGCGTGATGATCGCCGCACTGATGGGCACGATGTACTGCACACCCATAAGCCCAAGCGGAATGAGCAGGCTGAGGGCAGCTTCCGGGCCGTAGGCCGCCGAACTGAGCCCGTCCAGACCGAAAATGGGAATGCCTTGCAAGGGGCCGATCTGTTCGGCGCGTTCGTCGGAAGTCTTGATGGGCTTGCCAACGAGTAGGTCGAGGATGTTCATGGGCGGCTCGGTCGGGTGGTGTGCATTGTGGCGGGTCCATTTGTATCGAGATGGAGAGGAAAGTCAACCATGGGAAAACGGTGATTGTTGACGCGGCTCGTAAGAGGAGCCGGGAAGGTGACTTATGAGGAGATTCACAGTCGACAGTTCAAAAGCGAAAGGGAAAAGAAAGAGATCGGAGACGTCGAGGGCACAGAGGTCGCGCTGAGACGAAGGGATCGTCGGAGGCGCACAGCGCGTCGAATTCACAGGACATATTAGCAGGGTATTGGCTAAGTGGGAGCAGGGGCGGGCCAAGCCGAATCCGCAGGCGGCACTGGTGCTGCTGGTGCGGAAGTATCCGGATACGCTGGAGCGGCTTGAGAAGGTGGCGAAGCAAGTGAGTAAAGACGGAGATTGCAAAGACGAGAAAACGCGAGGTGCAGCAAAAAAACGAGAAGCAGATCCCTCGCTACGCTCGGGATGACAAACGAGACGTGGTGGATGAGCGTAGAATGAAGCGGTTCTTGGAAGTAAGAAGGAGATTTCAAATGAATTCCAATCTAGCGGAACGGCTTCAGTGGATCGCACTTACAGTTTTGGGAATCGTAGCAGGGCTGGCTTTGGCGCTGCCCTTGGGAGTACCGATTTTTGCGGTGCTGGGCGCGATGGCGGGAACGCCGATTGTTTTGGGCATTGTGGGATTGAGTCTGGGGACGGCGCAATGGCCGGTGATTCGGCGGCATATTTCGTCCTCCGCGTGGTGGGTGGTTGGCAGCGCGGTGGGAATGGCGGTGGGACTTACGCTCGGCGTGGTTCTTGTGGAGCAAATCGGGCGCGCCGTAGCCGGCGGGCCGATCAATTTTCGGATGCTCGGAGTTCTTGCGCGCGCTGTGAGCTTTGGAACGATCGGTGTGATTGGCGGCGCGGGCGTGGGGCTGGCGCAGTGGCTTGTGCTGCGACGACAGGCGGCGAAATGCGGCCGGTGGGTGCATGTCAACGCACTGAGTCTTGGAGCGGGGCTTGCGTGCGGATCCTTGCTCGCCGATGCGCTAGTGCTGAGAACCGGATCTTTTGCAAGCAATGCGGCAAGCACTGCGGTGTTGCTTGTGGTTGGGAGCGGCGTTGCGGGCGTGTGCACGGCGAAGGCGCTCGCGACGGTCTTCAGGCCGCAGCCGGAGCAAGTTTCGGCAGTGCGGCGATAGTCGAGCATCGGCTCCATGATCGCTGCGGCCTTGTTTCCGAGGCGTGCGGGGAACGATCCTTCGAGGGCGCGAACTTGCCAAAGCACGGACTGCGATGGACGGATGCCTGGGACAAAACCAACCGACAATCCGCCTGACAAACCACCAGTGGCAGCACCGGACAGGCTCCCGCAGAGACTACCGGACGCGCTACCGGATGGGGGAGCCCAAAGCCGCAAGAGACCAGCCCTCCTGCGGAGGAGGTTCGCTTGTTTGGGGCCGGGAGTCATCACGGGGGCAGCGGACGATGATCCGTCAGGAATTTCGACGTATTCGGTGGCGGGCGCGGCGTACGGATACGCGACGCTATGGATCGCGCTGCTCACGTTTCCGCTCATGGCGGCGGTGCAACTCATGTGAGCGCGGCTGGTGCATTGTTACCGGGCAAGGACTGGCCGCGGCGGCGCGAAGCGCAGAGTTGTGGTTCTACTACGCGGTGATGGCGACGCTCGGCTCGGTGCTGGGAGGGTTCGTCACTTACAGGCTGGCGCGCAAGGGAGGGAAAGAATCGCTGGCGCGAAGAGCACCTGCCCAGACGATGAAAAGAGTTCACGGAATTCTCGAAAGATGGAGATTTGCGGCCATCGCTATCCCGGCCGTGCTGCCGCCACCGATACCCCTAGTCCCATTTCTGCCGGCTGCGGGGGCGATAGAATATTCCGTGAAGAAATTTTTGTTGGCTATGACGCTGGGACGAATTGTAAGGTACTCGATTCTGGCGTATCTGGCGGCGCGCTATGGACGAAAGATGCTGCCGTTCCTTTTGCAGCATGGACGCCCGATGGTGGCGGCTGTGGTGGGATTGGGTGTTACGGCTGTTTTGGTTTACATTGTGCTTCGGGTAATTAAAAGCAAAAAACGAGCAAAGAGTTAGGAATTCCCGCTAACGAGAGCAATGCGGTGAATGCGGTGGCGCCTGCTGTCGCCTGCTTGACAAGGGCGGGGAGTGGGCCTAGGCTGCACAACCTTCGAGGGGACGAAGAGCGGGACCGGGAGCAGCGGGTCCGGGAAAAGCGGTTTAGAGAAGGGCAGAACGATGCAAATGAATTTGTGGCATGGCTTCAGGACTGGGCGACCGAGGGTCGCAGCGTTGATTGTGTGCGCAGCGATGTGGGCTACGGTTTTGGCGTTTGCGGGGGCGGGAGCGGCGCGGGCGGCGGAGAATTATGAAGTGATTGTCGAGCGGAACGTGACTGCTAGGATGCGCGACGGCGTTACGTTGCGGGCGGACATTTACCGGCCGAAGGCGGAGGGGAAATTTCCGGTGCTGCTGGTGCGCACGCCTTATGACAAGACGGATGAGTCGTCGTTCGGGATGAAAGGGGCGGCGCGTGGCTACGTGGTGGTCGAGCAGGACGTGAGAGGGAGATTTGCGTCGGAGGGCGAGTGGTACACGTTCAAGAACGAGTCGCAGGACGGGTACGACACGGTGGAATGGGCGGCGGCGCTGCCGTATTCGAATGGAAAAGT
>Ga0137360_10001339_pt1 | contig 14533 bp, 7 predicted proteins | sample Mad1_60_16metaG_FD_104924 | JGI IMG/M metagenome (GOLD analysis project Ga0137360, IMG submission 104924) | Vadose zone soil microbial communities from Angelo Coast Range Reserve, California, USA - Mad1_60_16 metaG | ecosystem: Environmental > Terrestrial > Soil > Vadose zone | place: USA... | reverse complement strand
TTGGAACGCCGTCTTCTACGGCAAAGGCCTCGAGCTACGCGAGCATTACGCGACCAAGCCGAATGGGCTGGTGCTCTCGACGCCATGCTTATCGAGGTAATTTGGTGAGTTTTTTCCCTCCCTTTCCCTACCTGATTTGAGTTAACAAGCAGGCCTGCCGAAAGGCGGACGTGCCTTCTCCCTTTCTAGGTGGTCCTCGCGTGTTTGTACAACTGCATTGTCATAGCCACTATTCGTTTCTGCGAGGCGTGGCGTCGCCGGAGGAAATCGTCGCGGCAGCGCTTGAGCAGAAAATGCCTGCCGTGGCGCTGACGGATACGAACGGGCTGTACGCCGCTGTATCGTTTTACCAAGCAGCGAAAAAAGCAGGCATCAATCCCATCGTCGGCGTGGTGTTGGACGTCGAATTTTATGTTTCGAGCGAGCCATTTCGAAATTGCAAAACCAAAACTCGACATTCGACGAGTGGGCCTCTAACGCTGCTGGCGGCGGACATGGAAGGCTACAGCAATTTGTGCCAACTCGTGACGCTGCGGCATTTGGGCACCACCAAGTTGTCACAAAACATTCGTTCCCCGGAAACCGATGGCCGACCGGTGACATTGCAGGAGTTGGCGGAGCACAACCGCGGCGTGATCGCATTGGCACCTGCGAATCATCTGCAGTTGATATCCTTCGCTTCGCTCAGCATGACAAACGAAAAGAAGAGGGCGGGCGGGGCAAGTCCTGCCCCTACAAAAACAACTCAGGGAGACGACCATTGCCAGGAGCAAGTAATCTCTTCCACGAGTCCCGAGTCACCAGTTGCCACTCACTTTTCACAACTCAAGGAGATTTTCGGCGCCCGCTTGTATATCGAGGTGCAGCATCTATCACCGGGCGACGGACAAACGCTGCGCGAGGCTGAGCGCCTCGGCCACGAACTGGGCGTACGGCTGGTAGCGACAAACAATGTGCACTTCCTCCGGCCCGAGGAGCATCTGCATCATCGCACGGTGAACGCCATCCGCACGGGCGGCTTGCTGACGACAGTGGCGCCACCGGAAATCACTACCGGCAAGGCGTGGTTCAAACCGGCGGCAGAAATGCAGAAACTTTTCCCTGATCATCCGGAATTACTGCAAGCAACGCTGGAAATTGCCGAGCGCTGCAACTTGCAACTCGAGCTGGGGAAACTGATCTTTCCGGAGTTTACCGTTCCGGAAGGCGATACGCCGGATTCCCATTTGCAAAAGCTGAGCCTCACAGGTGCACTGAAACGCTATCACTCATTTACACCAGAAGTGCGCTCCCGGCTGATGCGTGAATTGGAAGTCATCAAAAAGTGGGGCCTGGCGCCGTATTTCCTGCTGGTATTGGACATCGTGGAAGAAGCGCGGCGGCGCGGGATTCCCGCCGTCGCGCGCGGTTCGGCGGCGAGCTCGATGGTCACGTATTGCCTGGGAATTTCGCGCGTGTGCCCGTTACGATGGGGGCTGTACTTTGAGAGATTTTTGAATGACCAGCGTGGCGATTGTCCGGACATCGACATCGATATCTGTGGTGCGAGGCGCGATGAATTGCTCGACTATGTGTACCAGCGTTGGGGCGCGGAACACGTCGCCGTGATCGCGAGTTTCATCACCATGCACGCGCGGCTCGCGGTGCGCGAAGTGGCCAGAGTGTTTGGCGTGTCACCGGGAGAGGTGGACCAATTCACAAGGCGGCTGCCGCATCGGCCGGTGCGCGACATTCTTTCGGCGATTCGCGATCTGCCGGAGTGCCGCGACCTCCCCGTGCACGACGACCCCTGGAAAACGGTCCTGCAAGTAGCCTTGCGGCTCGACGACCTGCCACGGCATCTGGGGACTCATCCCTGCGGCACAGTGATTTCTGCGCGCCCGCTGACGTGGCTGACGCCGCTGGAACGGGCGACAAAAGGGATCGTCGTGACGCAGTACGACATGAACGCCATCGAAGCGCTTGGCCTGGTCAAGATGGATCTGCCCGGACAACGCGGCTTCACGACACTGTCGCTGGCACTGGACAACGTGGAGAAAGCTGAGAACGGGAGCACTGACAACAGAACAATAGCGCCGGATGGAACGACACCGTGCCCAAAACCGCGGGAGATCGATTTTGACGCCATACCGGAAAACGATCCCGTGACCTGCGACGTGATCGCCGCCGGGCGAACGATCGGAATCTTTCAGATCGAATCGCCGGCAATGCGCGGATTGCTACGAACGATGAAAGCTCGCACCCTCGAGCAAGTGGCACAGGCATTGGCACTGATCCGCCCAGGCGCGGCGGAGTATGGGTCGAAAGAATTATTTGTGAAGCGACTGCGCAAACAGGAAAACGTGACATTCGCTCATCCAAGACTCGAGCCCATTCTCGGCACCACACTTGGCATATGCATCTTCCAAGAGCAGGTAATGCAGATCGCACAGGCCATCGGGAACATGTCGCTGGCCGAAGCCGACCTTGTGCGGCGGGCGTCTACAAAGGTTTCCGGCCGGAGCGACCGCCAGCGATTGCTCGCGAAATTCACGAAAGCTGCAGGAATGATGGGATTGACGAGAGTCCAACAAAAAGAAACCTGGATGATGGTCGAAAAATTCGCCGGCTTCGGCTTCTGCAAAGCGCACGCCGCGACGTATGCGGACATCTCCTACCGCCTGGCGTATCTGAAGACGCATCATCCAGCGGAGTTCTTGGCAGCGATGTGCAGCGCTGGAGCGGGGTTCTATCACGTGTCGGCGTATGTGGAAGAAGCCAAGCGCTGGGGCATCGCGGTGCGGCTGCCGTCGGTGAATCGCTCGCGGATGGAATACACGGTCGAGGCCGGCGAAAACGGCGCACACGCGCTTCGTATTGGACTGATGCAGGTGAAGGGCCTGCGCGTCGAAACGATCATGGCTATTCTGCGCACGCGGGAAGAAGCTGGCACGTTCCGCTCCCTGGAGGATTTTTTGCATCGTGTGACAGTCGAACGCGATGAAATTCAAGCTCTAATCAAGTGCGGCGCGTTCGACGAAGTCTGCAATATGACGCGTCCCACGATGCTGTGGCGCTGGACTTTCTTGCAAGCCGGTGGGAAAAATGCACTATCAGGAACGGCGGAGCTGACGGAGAACGCAAAAACGCTGTTTGTCACTGCGGATCCACCTGATGCCATTGCCGCGGCGCTGAAGGAAATGCACGCGCCGGAATATACGATCGAGCAAAAGTTAAAATACGAACGCGAGATTTTGGAAGTCTGCGTGAGTGGGCACCCGCTCGATTTCCTGCCGCGCAACGGCGAAGCCTGGAGCGATGAACTAACGGGCCTGCGCGGGGAACGCGTGACCCTGTGCGGCTGGGTGGTGACGTACCGCCACGTGGGAACAAAAAACTATCGCAACATGATGTTCGTCACGCTCGAGGACCAGCGGGGCGTGTATGAAGTGGTGCTCTTCCCCGATGCCTACGATCGATATGGCGGTCTGGTGTTTGAGACACGTTTAATGCGCGTGACCGGTCGCGTCCAGCACGATGGGCAGATCAACGGCGAGAAGCTGGAAGCGTTGAAAAAGTGACCGCTGATTCGTGAGTGGTGACTCACGGAAGCCATCTCGCGAACGCAATAGGTGCGTCATGATTCAGCCAAGAAAACAAAACCCAGCGCCAGCGACTGAACCGGAGACAGGGCGCCCGGCAGGGACCGCCGAGGAGTGGCTGGGGCGAAACCGCAGCAGCGGGCGCCGGCTCTGGGAGCGATTGAATCCGCGGAGCCGCGGGCAGATTCGCATGATTGCCGAGGCGCTGGCGCTGCGGCAAATTCACGCACAGCTGCCCGAGCCACTGCGCGCACGCCTCAGCACTACGATAAACGAACTCGAGCGGCTGGTAGCCCGGACGCGGGCGCTGCTGGCGGAGGTAGCACGACGGACACCGCCGCAAGTGTGAAGGTTGCGGCCCGCGCTCAGCAGCGGGATACTTTCTCTATGGCTGTCCCCAATAAGCGCGGCCCCCTTTTGCTTGCGATTACTGTTCTGACGTTCTCCGCGATTGCTCTTTCCGCACGGGCGGATGAGATTCGCCTCAAAGACGGCAGGAAGCTTTACGGCGTGATTGTCGCCTACGAAGACAACATGTTCAAGATCAAAACCGACTTTGGATATGAGCTCATCGAAAAGGACAAAATCGCGTCCATTGTTCCGTCAACACCGGCAGGAAAACCGGAAACGCCCCCCGCGGGGAAGAAAGATGCGGCCCAGCATCCATCCAAGCCCGACGCCGGTTCACAACCACAGGCTGAGCCAGCGGTCGCATCGTCTTCCGACGGTTCGGCCACACCAACGAATGCGAGCGCAAGAACGGCGGATCCGGGCCCGGCGGGGAAAGGCGACAAAACACGGCCGAAAATAGGGAACGCGGCTGTGAAACCCGCAGTTCCCACGAATACAGCGGCGGCCAATGTCCCTGCGCCGGCGATCAAGGGATCTCCGGCGGTAGTCGCTAATGGACTGGCGTCGGCTACGGCATCGCCTACCCCGCCGAAAGAGCCCGAACTTCCCGCAAACCACGAAGAGATCCAGGGCAATCTCTACACGAATTACACTCACGGCTTCCGCATGTACAAAGCGCCGAGCTGGAGCTTGATCGAGGAAGCGCGAGGCGGCCTGCCAAACGCGATCGTGGCAATGGGCACATCCAACGAATCAACCCTGATGGTAGTCGGCGAGGAGCAAACGAAAGAGCCTTTGGATGCGGCGGCCGCGGGTGTGGAAAAGCGGCTGCATGGGGTCTACTCCAACTACCAGCGATTATCGGAGCGCAAAACGGCGGTCGGCGGACTACCAGCCGTGGAGTATCAGTACCGAGGGAAGGCCGACGACCACGACTGGTCGGGAAAGCTGGTGGTTGTTGCGCGCGGCAAGGACGTGTTCACGGTGCTGGCGATGACCTATGCCGACAGTGACCTTATTCAAATTCAGGAAAACGTGATCGCCCGGGCCATCGCCAGTCTCGTTTTCAACGCAAACTAGCCCACTCTCTGCGGTTGGCAGTTCTTCATAACAGCAGAATAAGCGCTCGATCTTCCTCGGTTCCCGCCAAACGAATTGAGAAGCTCCGCGAGCCGGGACGTCAGTGGGTACCCTGCTACTGCCCCGGCTGCCTTTCGCAGAGAGCGCGGAACTGGTTGAAAAGAAAAGGAGTTGCATCTTGCATAAGCGCAAGAATGTGCAAAAGCGGCTTGGCGTTCCGCGCCGGACGGTGAAAGAGTGCGTAAATACCTGATACGACAGATGGTGCGATAATTTTCGGATTGAGAACGAAAAAGCGGCCGGGCGCCGACCGGAGCTGGGTAAACCGTCAGACTCTAAAACCAGTCCGTACCACGACCGAGATCTAGAGAAAAGTAGGCAGAGATAACCGACCTAGCTGGCGGCCGCTTCGCCAGGTTCGGCGAGCTTACGGTGTTCGCGGATCATGCCGATGAGGGCCTGGGCGGCGCGAGGGAGGCTGCGGTCGCGGCGGTAGACGAGGCCGAGTTCGCGCCAGAGATCCACGCCTTCGACGGTGAGCAGCTTTACCTCGCCGGCTTTCACCTGATCCTTCGCAAAACTCTCGCTGATAAACGAGACGCCGGCATCAGCGGCGACGAAACGCTTGATCATGCCGATACTCGGCAATTCCATGGTCACGTGCAGGCGCGAGCGGTACGGGCGGAAGAGTTTGTCGAGCACCTGGCGCGTAAAACCAGTCCTCGGAAAGATGAGCGGCTGTTCGGCGACCTCTGCGAGCGTGATCTTCGAGCGATGGGCAAGTGGGTTTCGCGAACTGACCATGAAGCGCAGGCGGTCTTTGTAAATGTGGTGCATCTTGAGATTAGGCGACTTGATAGGCAGGGTGACGATGCCCACGTCGGCAGAGCCGTCCTCCACGCGCTGCAAGATCTTGTGGCTGAAGTTGCGGTAAATACTGATGTGCACCAGCGGATAGCGGCGCTGAAATTCCGCAAAAATATCAGGAAGCAGGTAGAGGCACGTCGCTTCATTGGCGCCAAAAACGATCGGGCCCTGAACCACGTTGCCGCGGTCCGCGACGACCTGAATGGATTCGTCACGCAAGCGAAGCAGCTTTTCCGCGAACTCGAAAAGGACTTCGCCGGCAGGGGTCAGTTCCACGGACTTGGCGGAGCGGTCGAGCAGCCTAGCCTTGTATGCTTGTTCGAGCTGGCGAATTTGCGCACTAACAGCGGATTGCGAGCGGAAGACCTTCTGGCCCGCGCGTGAAAAGCTCTTCAGTTTGGCGACGAAAACAAAAGTAGCAAGTTGATCGAAATCCATAGTCTAAACGTCCGGTGATAATTATAGCGGATTCTTCCCTGGCGGACGCGGAGTTACTGTCCTTCCTCTCAGGCGTGAAGCGCAGTTTGTGAAATCGGCGCGATCGCTGGCACCGGCAAAATCGCGCGACGCCGTTTGAATTGGGCGAGAATGGCTCTCCAAGTACCCTCCACCGTACCCTGAAAATGTACCGGCTGCACGCGCATCAACGGCAAAGCCCCTCGCCGCGAGAGCAAGCGAGCCGCGCGAGGACTCGCCGTGAAGTGAACGTGCTCCTCCAGGGTGCGCCGCAACCAATTCTCTTCATCAGCATCGAGGTCGGCGAGCGTCACGAAATCGCGATGAAGCACATCCTCGGCCTCGGCCCGCAACACATAAGCCAGCCCGCCGGTCATGCCCGAACCGAAATTCAGGCCGAGTGGCCCTAGAATGATGGCCACGCCGCCGGTCATGTACTCACAGCCATGTTGACCGACGCCTTCCACCACCGCGAGCGCACCGCTGTTTCGGACGCCAAAACGTTCGCCGCCCCGGCCAGCGATAAAGAGCTGGCCCGACGTCGCGCCGTAGAGCACGGTGTTGCCCGCAAGAACGTCACCGCGCCGGGAAGCAGCAAGCCCGGCGGCGATAGCGATGGTCCCGCCGGACAGTCCTTTTCCGACGTAGTCGTTGGCTTCGCCATTGAGCTTGAGCGTCACTCCCTCGGCTAGAAAAGCCCCGAAGCTCTGACCCGCCGTGCCGTGAAATTCCTGGCTGATCTCACCATCGACAAGGTGACCGTTCTTACGCCGGCGCATCAGTTCGCCGCTCAGGCCCGTGCCAACGCTGCGATCCGAGTTCTGAATCGGCTGGGATTCATTTTGCAGCGTCAGCGAAGCATTGAAGTGAACCGAATCTTCCAGCGCCGCGACGTGGAGGCCCGGTTCCTGCTGTGGTGCCACTCGATTCGAGGAGGAGATCGGCACAATCAGGAGCGGATCCATTCCCGATCACGCACTGAGCCGGTCGTACCAACCCGTGAGCTCGCTGAGCGAACGAACGCCAAGTTGCGCCAGCCGATTGCGCACTTCCTCAGCCAGTGAACGGAAGTACGCGATCACCATCTCCGGCTTGCCTTCAAATCTCGCACGCAACTTTTCGTCCTGCGTGGCGATTCCCACCGGGCAAGTATTGAGATGGCACTGCCGCGCCATGACGCATCCGATGGCCAACAGCGACGCGGTGCCAAAGCCGAATTCGTTCGCGCCGAGAATAGCGGCCAACACGATATCCCGCGCGAATTTCAGGCCTCCGTCCACGCGGAGAGAGAGTCGTGAACGGAGGCCCGCGCGAACCAGTGTGTCATGGGCTTCGCGCAATCCGATTTCCCAGGGAAGACCGGTATTCTTGATGGAGGTCAATGGCGAGGAGCCGGTACCGCCGTTGTGTCCGCTGATGGTGATGACGTCCGCACCTGCTTTCGCAACGCCCGCGGCAATGATGCCGACTCCGGCGCCGGAAACGAGTTTTACGCCGATACGCGCGCGCGGATTCACGGCGCGGAGGTCGTGGATCAATTGGGCGAGGTCTTCGATACTGTAAATGTCGTGATGCGGCGGTGGTGAAATCAACGGCGTGCCTGGCGTAGCATGCCGGATGCGCGCGATGTATTCGCTGACCTTCTTCGCGGGCAACTGGCCGCCCTCACCGGGTTTCGAGCCCTGCGCCATCTTGATTTCGATTTCTTCGGCGTGGACGAGATAGTCCGCGGTGACTCCAAAACGCCCCGAGGCAACCTGCTTGATCTTGTTAGCCGCGGCTGGCTCAAAGCGATAGGTATTGGGATCTTCGCCGCCTTCCCCCGTATTGCTCCGGCCACCAAGCTGATTCATCGCCAGCGCCAGTGTGCGATGTGCTTCCGGACTGAGCGAACCGAGAGACATTGCTTGTGTGCTGAACCGTTTGACGATGGACTCGAGCGGCTCGACCTCCTCCAGCGCAATGGCCGTGTCCGGAACGGTGTCGAGCAAGTCCCGCAGGAAGATCGGGCCCTGATGGTCTGCCAGCTCTTCAAACGCCGAATAGGTTTTCGCTCCGGGCGCGCGCACATGCGCGTGGAGCCGGCGAACAACTTCGGGCGAACTGGCGTGAAGTTCTGCGCCTTTCCGGAACCGATAAAGACCGGCATCCGCCAAGTCATCGGATTCGCCAGAAAAGGCTGCTTTGTGCAAGTGCAGATAATCCAAGAGAAGATCGTCCAGCGATTTCTGGCCAGGGAAATCAGCGGCATCTTCAAATACTTCAGCGCAGAGATCCTCGGAGAGGCCCACGATTTCAAAGAGATGGCTGTTGCGATAACTGGCCAGGGTGGAGACACCCATGCGCGCGAGAACTTTGCGCAGCCCGGCATTGATGGCCGCACGGGCCTTTTCTATGCCGCCGGGTTCAAGAGATTCCGCAAACTCGTCCGCAAGGTAAGGCACGACGGCACTGGCGCCAGCCGCGACAAGCAGCGCCACATGATGCGTATCAAAGACCTGTGCCGATTCGACAATCAGCGGGACATCCCACCAGCCTTCACCAACCATCGCTTTCCACACTGCCGCAGTAGCAAGCAGCGCAGGCAGCGATGCACGATCGGCACTAATCGCGCGATCCGAAAGGAGCAGGAGCCCCGGGCGCCCACCGCTGCTCAGTGGGGTAGTAGAAAGCTGAGCAAAACTGCAGCGCGCCCCCGAGACTCCACTGGCGGCAGGAAAAGTAATATCGATTCGGTGCGGGGGTCCAAGAATCGCGAAGAGTTGCGACAGTTGCCCGGCCGAAATCACCGGACTCGGCAGCGTGATTCCGTCTTTCAAGTGGACATCGAGAGACATCACGTGGGTTTCCCGCAAAGGGTCGATCGGCGGGTTCGTGACCTGCGCGAACCGTTGCTTGCAGTAGTCCCACAGAGTTCTTGGGAGGGCAGAAAGAAATGCGGGCGGCGCGTCATCTCCCATGCTCCAGTCCGCTTCTTTGCCGTGCGCCAACGCGGAAAAGATAATTCTGAACTGATCTTCCGTCCAGCCGGCGGCGCCCGCGACGCGCTTTGGCTCATGGAGGGGGGCTGGCGGTGAGGTCACCGACGCCGTCAGCATTCTTTGCGGAATGGCGTTGCGTGCCTGCTGGATCGCGAGGCGCTTGAGGATGTCGCGCCAGCGCAAAAAGAGCCCGGTGGCGGGATTGGCAAGGATCATTTCTCCGGGGCCAAGCCGCTGGCGTTCAGCGATTCGCGATTCGTCCAAATCAACCAAGCCGGTCTCGGATCCCGCGATCAGCAGCCCGTCATGCGTCAAGGTGTAGCGCAGCGGGCGCAATCCATTGCGATCCAGCTTCGCTCCGACAAACTGGCCGTCGGAAAAAACCAAAGCTGCGGGGCCGTCCCAGGGTTCGCTGCGTTGCGAGAGCGCGGTCAGCGCGCCGCGCACGTCCCGCGAGAGCAAAGGATCCTTTTCAAAGGCGGGAGGAACCATGGCGAGCATGGCTTCCTCCGATGACAAGCCTTCAAGCAGCCGCAGCTCGAATCCGTTGTCGAAAGTGGCGGAATCGCTGACATTTTCTTCGAGAAGGGGGAACCAGGATCCCACTGCAAGCCGCGAGCGGAATTCGGTTGCCTTGGCTCGCAGCCAGCGCCGGTTCGAGACAATCGTATTGATTTCACCGTTATGCGCCACGTAACGAAACGGCTGCGCCAGATGCCAGGAAGGCTGAGTGTTGGTCGAATAGCGCTGATGAAAAACAGCGAATGTCGTTGCGAACGAAGGATCGCGCAAATCTTCGTAAAACTGCGGAAACTGCCAAGGCGTAAGCAGCCCCTTGTACACGATGGTCTGCGAGGAGAGCGAGCAGATGTAACATCGCGGCGGCAAGAGTGATTCTGCCCGTTTTCTTAAAAGAGAGAGACGCCACTCGAATCGCGCCATAGCCCGCGTCGGATGGAATGGTTCGACAAAAAACTGCCAGATTTCGGGCATGGTTTCAAGCGCGCGGCGCCCTAGAGCATTGGTGTTCACCGGCACACGGCGCCAGCCGATGACGCGCAGACGCTCAACGTCTGCGGCGGCTTCGACAGCGGCGCGGGCTTCGTCGATGACGGAAGAAGGAAGAAAGGCGAAGCCGACCGCGAACATTTCGGGCAGTTCAATTCCCTGCTCTTGCATGCGGGCGCGGAAAAAGGCCTGCGGGAGCGAAGTGAGCAAACCGGCGCCGTCGCCGCTGGCTCCATCGGCGTCAACGCCTCCGCGATGGGTGAGGCGCTCTAAAGCCGTCAAAGCAAACTGGATAATGTCGTAGCTGGGAGCGCCACCAAGGCGGGCAATGAAGCCCGTACCGCAGGCGTCGTGGTCTGGGTGGCCCCAGTTGGGGTGACCACCCCCAGTCGAGCGCGCATCCGCCGTGCTGCTGTGGCCTCGACCGTTCGGGTAGTACATACCAGTTTATTGAACGGGCGGGGGGTGGATGTACAACGCAGAATTTTGATTCTGTGAATTGATTTCTTGATAGCTGAGGCTGAGCGCCAGAAACGCTAGAACTTCGTCACTTCGGAGAAACAGAAGTCACGAACTTTCATGGCGGGCACGACCATCTCGAAAGCCTCTTCTCCGGTGGCCCGCACGGCAGGACCGAGCAGTTCGACGTTTTTGAGCATTTCAAGGAGCGACTGATTGAAGCGGAAGTTGCGCGCGGCGCCGGTAACCCGCCCATTCTCAACGAGAAAGAGGCCATCACGGGTCATCCCGGTCATCACCTTTTCATACGGATCGACCTCCCGAATGTACCACAGGCGGGTCACGAGCAGCCCGCGGTCGGTGGAAGTGACCATTTTGTCCATCGACGAGTCTCCGCCGCCGAAGACGAGATTCATGGGCGCTTCCCCGTATTCATTGGGGAGCGCAAAACCGTGTCCGGTGGGCCGTTTGCCCGCGGCTTGGGCGGCAGCGCGTGAATAGACAAGATTCTTCGGAATACCGCAATCCACCAGCGATATCCGCTGACGCGGCAGCCCTTCGCCGTCGAATGGCGCGCCCTGTTGGAGTGCATGATAAACGTCGTCGCTGATGCTGATGTTTTGCCCGAAGAGCTGCTTGGCCATGCGCTCGTTCAGGCAGGACCGTTTGTCTTCCAGGGCCGTGGCGGCGAAATCGTAGAAGAGAAATCCGACGAGATCTAACACCGCAGCAGGTTCGAGGATTACCGTGTAGCGTCCAGGCGCAAGCTCGCGGGAGTTGACGGCAAGATGTGCTTTTTGGCAGGCTCGCGCGGCGAGTTTTTGTGGGTCGAACGCGCGAACATCTGCGGAATTGGCTTTGGCCCAACTCGCAGCAGGGCCTTCCTGTGCCGTGATGGAAAACTCCGAGTGCGTTTCACGATAGGCCGCAAAAAGGCCTCGAGAATTTCCCAATACGGACTGGCTTTGGCCGTTCGAATAGATTCCGGCGGCAACCTGGCCTTTCTTGACGGCCAAATCGCAGGCACGCCGGACGGCCCGGGCTCGTTCTTCAGCGGAGAGAGCGGCGGTCTGTTTGATGAACCGGTTCACGGCGCGATAACGCTGTTTTCCTGGCATCGGCAGAAGGCGCGGATCCTTCGGCTGGCGGTGTGCAAGAGAGAGAGAAACTTCGATCGCGGAGCGAAGCGAGTCTTCATGAATGCGATTGGTTGTGGCGCGCGCAGTGCGGCCGTCGACGACCGTGCGAATCGACACCGTCAGCCCGTGCTCGGCAACGTTTTGATGGATGGCGTTGTTGGCGAAACGCGTCAACGCGTCCGCAACTTCGTCCACATGGACTTCCGCCTCTTCGGCTCCCGTGGACTTCGCGAGACGGAGAACGGTATCGACGATTCGCCGAAGCTCGCGTTCGTGGAGAAGTTCAGCGGCTCCGGCGCTCCACGCCGTTGATACTTTCCTGTTCTTGGCGGCCGGTTTCATTGGTTCGAAAATGCCGTCCCGATGTGCACATTGCGGAAACGCGCCGGTGCTGCCCCATGGCCGGTGCCCATGGTCTGCATAGGCTGCCCTTTTCCACAATTGGGGGTGCCCCACAGCGTCCAGTGATCGAACCTGCAGATGGCGTCGCAGGAATTCCAGAACTCCGTGGAAATTCCGCTGTAGCTGGGATTCTTCAGCATGCGGACTTTCTTTCCGCCTTTGATCTCCCAGCCGATTTCCGTTGAAAACTGAAACTGGTAGCGCCGGTCATCGATGGACCAGGAGCGATTTGTTTCCATCAGGATTCCGTCGTGCGTGTCGGAAATCAGATCGTCGTAGTCCCATGTGCCGGGCAGTAAGCTGACGTTGGTCATGCGAATGATCGGAAGGCGGTTCCAGCTTTCTGAGCGCATCGTTCCTGAAGAGCGATCCAGACCCACCAGGTGCGCGGTTTCGCGATTGGAAAGATAGCCGCGGAATGTCCCATCTTTGATAATGTCCGTGCACTGCGCGGGAACGCCTTCGTCGTCGTAGGCAAAGGTGCCCAGTCCCTGTCCGTGATCGAGCCGCGCGTCCGCGACGACGTTCACAATGCTCGAAGCATATTTCAGCTGGTTCAACTGATCGAGCGTCAGAAAACTCGTGCCCGCGAAATTCGCTTCCTGGCCGAGGACGCGGTCCAGTTCGATAGGATGGCCGATCGATTCATGAATCTGCAGTCCGAGCTGGCTGCCGCCGAGGATGAGTGTGCCGACCTTTTCCGGGCATTGCGAAACCGAATGGAGCGCGGCGGCTTCTTCGGCGATGAGTGGCGCGTTTCTCATCAAATCGAGTGATTCAACCAGTTCGTAACCTTGCAGCGAATGCTGGCCGCCAAAGCCATTAGGATATGAACGTTTTTGGATCTCCTCACCCTGAAAAGAAGTGGCGGCAATTCCGCAGCCGGAAATCACTTTACGCTGGTGAATGCGCGAGCCGATGCTCGAAGCAAACCAAGAATCGATGTTGCGGAATTGCATGTCCGTTTCCGTCAGTGTCACGCCTTTCACGAGGCGCATTTCGGCGTCGGCCGCGAGCAGCAATGCCAGCTGGGTTTCGAGGGGAATTTCGAACGGGTCTTTACGGAACGGGCTCTGCCAACTGTCCACGTAAGCCTTTTCCGGGGCAAGAACGACCTCGCTGCGTTTTGCCAGTGCCGAAGCCTTCGCGATGGAAACGGCCTGCGCTGCACAAGCCGCGACGCCTTCGCGCGTCAAGCGGTCCGTGGAGGCAAAGCCCCAGGCACCGTTCGCCAGAACGCGAATGCCCAGGCCTAGCGATTCGCTCTGTGCCAGCGTGCCGACCTGGCCGTTCTTTGTCGTGAGGTCGCGCTGGCGCAGATGCATCACGCGCACGTCGGCGTAGGTAGCCCCGCGCAGCTTGGCCGTATCAAGCGCGTTTGTGCAGAGATCCCACATGCGTGTAAGTCAGACTGAAAAACCTGTCAGCAAATGCATAAGGGCGCAGCACTGTTCCGACCCGTCGGAATACTGCGCCCCCCCAGAAAGATAACACGATCAAGCAGCCCGGAATGGCGGCGAGAGTTACGTGCCTTCCTGCCAGGAAGCGAGATAGCGTTCCTGCTCCGCCGTGAGCTTGTCCAGTCTGTGTCCCATCGAATCGAGCTTGAGGCGCGCGATTTCCTTATCCAGATCCTCCGGCACGACATACACCTGCGGCTTGAGATTCTTGTAGTTCGCGCGAAGGTATTCGGCGGACAGCGCCTGGTTGGCGAAGCTCATGTCCATTACCGAAGCGGGATGTCCCTCGGCGGTCGACAGATTGACAAGACGTCCTTCTGCGAGCAGGTAAACTTTGCGGCCATCCCTCAGTTGATATTCGTCCACGAGCGGGCGCACTTCGCGCTTGCCACTGGAGATCTTTTCCAGCGCGGAGATGTCAATCTCCACGTTAAAGTGGCCGGAGTTGCAAACAATGGCCCCGCCCTTCATCTTTTCGAAATGCTCGCCGCGGATCACGCTCTTGTTTCCCGTCACGGTGATGTAAACGTCGCCCTCCTTCACCGCTTCGGCCATGGGCATGACTCGGAAGCCGTCCATGACAGCTTCGATGCCCTTTACCGGGTCGATTTCCGTAACGATCACGTCCGCGCCGAGGCCCTTGGCGCGCATGGCCACGCAGCGCCCGCACCAGCCGTAACCGGCAATGACTACCTTCACGCCAGCAAGCAGAACGTTCGTCGCGCGAATAACGCCGTCAATCGTGGACT
>Ga0137360_10001334_pt1 | contig 14567 bp, 16 predicted proteins | sample Mad1_60_16metaG_FD_104924 | JGI IMG/M metagenome (GOLD analysis project Ga0137360, IMG submission 104924) | Vadose zone soil microbial communities from Angelo Coast Range Reserve, California, USA - Mad1_60_16 metaG | ecosystem: Environmental > Terrestrial > Soil > Vadose zone | place: USA... | reverse complement strand
TGTTCTCCGCGAGCCGGGCCTTGTCCACGAGCCAGTCGGGCTGCGGATAGCTCCCGACCACCGTGGTAAGAACGCGGTCGCCCACGCTAACCCCCCAGAAATCGGCCTGCGCTAGTGCATGACGAGGCCGCCGTCCACGCTGAGGGCCTGTCCCGTCATGTACCCGGAACGCGGGCCCGCGAGGAAGGCGATCACGTGCGCCACGTCTTCCGGCTTTTCCATGCGCCCCAGCGGCACCTGCGCGGCGCGGTGGCGTGTGAACTCTTCCGCCGACATGCCGAGAAGCGCGCCCTGCTCCTTCGACACCTGCGCCCACATGTCCGTCTCCACGAAGCCGGGGCAGACGCAGTTCACGCGGATACCCTCGGCGGCGTGGGCGAGGGCGAGGCTCTTGGTCATGCTGACCACCGCCGCCTTGCTCGCGTTGTAGGGGAGATTGGTCTTGCTCCCGATCTTCCCCGCCATGGAGGCGAGGCTCACGATGCTGCCGCTCTTCTGGGCGGCCATGGTCGGGATCACCGCCTGGCTCGCGAAGAAGACCGCCTTGGCGTTGATGCTCATGATGGCGTCCCAGTGCTCTTCGGTCACGTCGACGGTGGCGGCGGCGCGATAGATGCCGGCATTGTTCACGAGGATGTCGATGCGCCCGAACTCCGCCTTGGTCCGGTCCACCATGGCGCGCAGGTCCGCGCGCGAGGTCACGTCGGTCGAGGTAGCCACGGCGCGGCGGCCCAACGCGCCGACCTCCTCGGCGGTGCGCTTGGCCCCCACCTGGTCCATCTCCGCGATGACGATATCGGCGCCGAGCCTGGCCAGCTCGAGGGCGGTGGCGCGACCGATGCCGCGGCCGGCACCGGTGACGATGGCGATCTGTCCGGTGAGCTCCATGACTTCCTCCTGCTGAGGGTGACTGAGGCTAGGGCTTCGCCGGCTCGAAGAGGGCGCGGTATTTGCCGTACCCTTCCGCCTCGAGCCTGGCCACGGGGATGAACCGGAGCGACGCCGAGTTGATGCAATAGCGGAGGCCGGTGGGCCGGGGGCCGTCGGGGAAGAGATGGCCCAGATGCGAGTCGCCGGCGGCCGAGCGCACTTCGGTCCGCTCCATGCCGTACGAGTCGTCGGTGTGCTCCGTCACGTTGGCCGGCTCGATGGGCCGGACGAAGCTCGGCCAGCCCGTGCGGGAGTCGAACTTGTCCGCGGAGGAGAAGAGCGGCTCCCCCGAGACCACGTCCACGTAGATGCCCGGCTCGTGGTGATCCCAGAAGGCGTTCTGGAAGGGCGGCTCGGTGGCGCTGCACTGGGTGACATTGTATTGCTCGGCGGTGAGCTTGCTCTTGAGCTCGGCGTCGGTGGGGCGTTCGATGGCCATGGTTGGGCCTCTCTCTTAGCGCGCGCTGGTGGGCAGCTGGTCGAAGGGCAGGTCGCGATCCACCCGCACGTCCTGGGGCAGGCCCAGCACGCGCTCGGCGATGATGTTGCGCAGAATCTCGTCGGTGCCCGCGGCGATGCGCCCGCCCGGCGAGCTGAGCAGCGATTCCTGGAAGGCGGCGCGCAGCGGCGCCGTGTCCTTGTCCATGACCACGCCGCCCATGTCGAGGAGGTCCATGGCGAAGGAGGCGATGTCCTGCGCCTTGGGCGCGTTCACGAGCTTGCCGATGGAGTTCTCCGGCCCCGGCGTCTCGCCGCGTGAAAGCGCGGTCATGGTGCGGAAGCGCGTGAGCCTCACCCCTTGGGTCTTCACGTAGAGATCGGCCAGCCGCTCGCGCACCGCGGCGTTCTTGATGGCGGGGCCGTCCTCGAGCGAGACCGAGCGGGCGAGGCCGAAGATCTCCTCGAAGTCTGGACCACGGAGGTCACCCGAGGTGAGCCGCTCGTTCATGAGGGTAGTGATGGCCACGCCCCAGCCCGCGCCCACCGCGCCCAGCCGCTGGCTGTCCGGGATGCGCACGTCGGTGAAGTAGACCTCGTTGAAGTGGGAGGCGCCGGAGATCTGCTTGATGCGCCGGGTCTCGATGCCGGGCGACCCCATGGAGAGGAAGAAGAAGGTGAGCCCCTTGTGCTTGGCCGCCTTCGGATCGCTGCGCGCCACCAGGATGGCCCAGTCCGCCCAATGCGCGCCGGACGTCCAGATCTTCTGCCCGTTGATCACCCACTCGTCGCCGTCACGCTGGGCCCTGGTACGGAGGCCGGCCAGATCGGAGCCCGCGCCCGGCTCGGAGAAGAGCTGGCACCACACTTCCTGGCCGCGCAGGGCGAGGGGCGCGTGCCGCCGCTTCTGGGCTTCCGTGCCGAAGGCGAAGAGGGTGGGCATGCACATGCCGAGGCCGATCTCGAAGTAGCCGCGCGCCACGAGGTAGCGTGTCTCTTCCTGGGAGTAGATCACCTGGTAGATGGGAGGGAGGGCGCGGCCGCCCCACTCCACCGGCCAGTGCAGCGCCGCGAATCCCGCGTCGGCCTTCTTGGCCTGGAACTCCTTCGCGCGCTCGAGGCCTTCGTAGCCGTCGCGGCCCGGGTAGCGGCTTTGCCACGTCTCGAAGGCGCCGCTCTTCGACTCGGCGTTGGCGGCCAGCCACTGCCGTACTTCCGTGCGAAACTCCGCTTCTTCCCGGGTGTCGTCGAAGTCCACGGCGATTCTCCTAGGCGGCTCCCGCTTCGAGCCGCGCGACGAGCAGGTCTTTCCAGCGCCGCGCGCTCCCCAGCATGAGGCCGGTGAGCTTGGCGCGCCGGTAGTGGAGATGGCAGTCGAACTCCCAGGTGAAACCCATGCCGCCGTGCACCTGGATATTCTCCTTGGCGGCCTGATAGTAGGCCTCGGTGGCGGCCACCCGCGCGGTGGCGGCGGCCACGGGCAGCTCGGGCGCGTCCTTGGACAGCGCCCACGCGCCGTAGTAGGCGTTCGACCGCGCGAGCTCCACACCCACGTACATGTCGGCCAGCTTGTGCTTGATGGCCTGGAAGGATGCGATCTGCCGGCCGAAGGCGAAGCGGCCGATGGCGTACTCGCGCGCCATGTCGAGAGCGGCCTGCGCGCCGCCGAGCTGCTCGAAGGCGACGAGCACGGCCGCGCGATCCAGCAGGCGTTCCACGAGAGGCCAGCCCTCGCCCGGCGCGCCGAGCGGCTCCGCGGCGGCAGCCTCGAAGGCGAGGCGGGCGTGAGAGCGTGTCGGATCCACGGTGGTCAGCGACGTGCGCGTGACGTGGGCGCCCTCGAGATCGACGAGGAAGAGGCCGGCGCGCCCGGCCGTCTCCGAGGCCGCGACCACCGCGAAGTCCGCCACGTCGCCGTCCATCACGGGGAGCTTGGTGCCGGTCACGCGTCCGCCGACGGCACGCGTAGTGAGGTTGCCCGGGGTGGCCACGTGGGCGCCCTCGGCGAGGGCGAAGCAGCCGATCGCGTTTCCCTGGGCGATACGAGGCAGCCAGCGTTTCTTCTGGGCCTCGCTGCCCGCGAGGAGCAGGGCCTCGGCGGCGAGATAGATCGTGGAGGAAAAAGGCGTGGGGGCGAGGCTGCGGCCCAGCTCCTCGGCGATGACGCAGAGCTCCAGGTAGCCGAAGCCCGCGCCGCCGTGCACTTCCGGGATGGCCGTGCCGATCCAGCCCATCTCGCCCATGCCGCGCCATAGCTCGGCGTCATAGGGGGCGGCGCCCTCGAGGATGCGCCGCACTCGGGCGGACGAGGCCTGCTCGGCGAGGAACTTTCGCGCCTGGTCCCTGAGCGATCGTTGATCCGGCGAGAAATCGAAGTTCACAGCGCGAGGATCATACGGCATCCGCGAGCGCCGCGCCAGCCGGGCCCGGGTTCGAGTCCGGGCCGCCGCCGGAGGCGGCATCCGGCTATACTTGCGGCCTATGGCTACCACCGATCGCTACGGACTAGAGATCACGACCACGTCGGCAAAGGCCGCGGAGCGCTTTCAGGACGGCATGGACCGCCTGCTCTCGTACAGTGCGGGTGCCGAGGAATCCTTCGCGGCCGCGCTCGAAGCAGACGAAAATCTCGCGGTGGCGCACACGGGCCGAGCGCTGCTCGCGCTGGTCCAGGGCGACGCGGCGACGGCGCGCGCGGCCGCGGGGCGGGCGCGCGAGAGTGTGGCGGGGGCCACCCGGCGCGAGCGACAGCACGTCGAGGCGTTGAGCGCGCTCATCGCCGGGGAGACCACGCGCGGGCTCGCCCTCATCGACGAGCACGTCCGCGATTTCCCGCGTGATGCCGTGGTCGCGAATCAGGCCGGCAATGCCATTGCCTTGGCAGGCGGGAGCGATCGCGAGGAGCATCGCGTCGCCTTCATGGAGCGGCTCGTCCCCGCCTACGGCGATGACTGGTGGTTCCAGTCGGCGCTGGCTTTCGCCTATCACGAGGTGGATCGCTTCGAGGAGTCGCGCCGGCTCTCCGAGCGGTCGCTCCAGCAGTATCCGGCCAACGCCAACGCGGTGCACAACCTCGCTCACATCACCTTCGAGACGCTGGACACGGAGGCGGGCGCCGCCTTCCTCGAGGAGTGGCTCGGCGGATACGATCGGCGCGCGTCGTTTCATTGCCATCTCGCCTGGCACATGGCGATGTTCGAGCTGCACCGGGGCCGTCATGCGCGTGCCCTCGAGATCTTCGAGCGCGACATCCTGGGCTCCGTCAATCCGCGCTCGACCATGACCGACGGTACGGCAATCCTGTGGAGATTCCGGCTCGACGGAAAGCCCGGGGGGCCGTTGCCGTGGCGGTCGCTCGCCGACCTCGCGGAGCGGGTCTCACGCCCCGGCTTTCTCTTCGGCGAAGTCCACGCCGCGCTCGCCTATGCGTCCTGCGACGACGAGGCAGCCCTCGCGAGATTGGTGGACGGCCTGCGGGCCCTCGACGCCAAGGGGCATCCGATAGCCGGCACCGTCGCTCTGCCTCTCGTGCAGGGGACGGCGGCCTTCGCGTCGGGCGATCATACGGGAGCATTGACCCACTTCGAGCCCGTGCTGAGCGAGATGCATCGCATCGGGGGCAGCCACGCCCAGTGGGAGCTCTACGAGGAGACCATGGTCGCGTGCTACCTCGCCCTCGAGCGTTACGACGAGGCCGCCCGCCTCGTGCGGCGCCGGCTCGAGCGCCGCGCCTCGCCCCGCGATCTCGCGTGGCTCGATCAAGCCAGCGCGGGGCTCGCCGCTCAGCAAAAGGCCACGGGGAGATCGTGATGGCCACCCACACCCCCGCCGTCAAGGAGATCGCCTCCGGCCTGCGTTTTCCCGAAGGGCCGGTGGCCATGGCGGACGGCTCGGTCATCCTCGTCGAGATCGAGCGCCGGACCTTGTCGCGCGTCACCCCCGACGGGAAGATCCACGTGATCGCCACCCTGGGTGGCGGCCCGAACGGCGCGGCCATGGGCCCGGGCGGCAAGGTCTTCGTGACCAACAATGGTGGCCTCAAGTTCGTAGAGCGGCCGGGCAAGCTCTTCCCCGTGCTCCAGGCTGACGACTACGTCGGCGGCAGCATTCAGGTCGTGGATCCCGAAACAGGCAAGTTCGAGACACTCTACGACCGCTGTGAAGGCCAGAGCCTCCGCGGGCCGAACGATCTCGTCTTCGACGGCGCCGGCGGCTTCTGGTTCACGGACCTGGGGAAGACGCGGGAGCGTGACACGGACCGCGGCGTTGTGTACTACGCGAAGGCCGACGGGTCGGTGATCCGCGAGGCGATCTTTCCCCTGGAGCGGCCCAACGGCATCGGGCTCTCGCCGGACGAGAAGACCCTGTACGTCGTGGAGACGCCCACCGCCCGCTGCTGGGCTTTCCAACTCTCCGCGCCGGGCGAGATCGAGTCGGCCAACGGACCGTATCGTGGCGAGAAGGGCAGGGTCGTGGTCGGGCTCGGCGGCTACCAGATGTTCGATTCGCTCGCCGTCGACGGGGAGGGGCACGTCTGCGCGGCCACCCTCATCACCGGTGCGGTGAGCGATATCTGGCCCGACGGGAGTCGGGTCGACCAGTTCATGCTCCCCGACATGATGGTGACCAATGTCTGCTTCGGCGGCCGCGATCTCCGCACCGCCTACGCCACGCTATCGATGGGCGGCACCCTCGTGTCGTTCGAGTGGCCCCGCCCCGGCCTCCCCCTTCGCTACCTCAACCGATAGCCGAGGCGTAGCGGCGGAGGACGAGTCGCAGATGATCCCGGAAGTGCGGCTGGAGCCGGCTCGTCCACTCGCTCTGTCGCGCCTGCTTCCACTCCGCCGACTCCACCACGTCGGGATACGCCAGGTGGTAGAGGGCCACGTATTTGCGGTTTCCGCTGGTGCCGCGGAAGCGTCGAGCGCAGAGGACGCCCGGCACGGCGCCGAGGGCGGGGATGTGCTCCTTGTCGTACCACTCGTTGAACTCCGCCTCCCGCTCGGGGGCGATGTTCATGGCGTTCAGGAGCAGCCCGGCGTCTTCTCCTCCCCGCGCGCGGGGCTACTGCATCATGCCTTTGTCGGTCAGCCACCTCTGGATGAGCTGGGCGACCTGGTCCGAGTTCTTGTCCATCATCATCATGTGGCCGTTGCCGGTGATGCCGAGCTTGGGCAGTTCCCACCAGTCGGCGACCCCGCCGTCGGCGCGCAGGGCCTCGGCATAGCGCTGCGAGGCGGGGACGAAGCGCTTCCAGAGATCGCTCTGGTCGATGAAGTCGCCCCACACCACCAGGTGCGGCACCCCCTTGAGCTTGCCGTCCGTCGCTTCCGGCTTGGGCGCGCCCGACGGCTCGACGGAGACGAGCGCCTTCACCTTGTCGGGCGCGGCGAGCGCGGCATTGAAGCCGAAGTTGCCCCCCTGGCTGTGGGTGACGATCACGCACGGGCAGATCTTCTGCACGAGTTGATTGTAGGCGGCCTGGATCTGGGCGTCGGTGCTCGCCCAGCGCGGCACGGCCTGTTTCATGAACTGCTCGAAGGCGTCGAGGGGGAAGAGCTGGCCGGGGAGAGCGACCCGGTCGGCGGGGTTGAGCTTGTAGCTGCCCACGGCGCCGATGCGGAAATCCTCCCACGCCTGCTTTCTTGGTGCGGAAAAGCGGCTCGGAGGTGAAGATCTCGGGATAGCGCGCCCACGAGGCGGCCGCGCTCGACCGCGTCGGAGACGTAGACGTCGTGCCCCGCGCGCAGGAAGAACATCTGCCAGCCGGGCTTGCCGTCCGGCTTGGTCTCCCAGGTCACCCCCGTGAGTCCGCCGCCGTGCCAGAGGAGCAGCGGATAGCGCGCCTTGGGCTGGGCGAGCTTGGTGTAGCTCACGTACATCTGCTCGACTTCGAAGTCCCCGTTGGGATCGACCTTGATGGGTGCCGAGCCGGCGGTGAACACGACGTCGCGGATCGGGAGACCCGTGAGCGACACGGAGCGCCCGCCCACGTGGAAGCTGCCCACGTCGGCTACGGACACAGGTTGAGCAGCGGCGATGCTCGAGCCGAGAGCAAGCAAAACGCCTAGCGCGAGCACGGCGATGCCCATGGGTGCCTCCCTCCAGGTGGCGTCGTGCATGAGATCCTCCCGGCCCGCTCAGCGCATCGGAGTCAGTGGCGCGACACCCAGCTCGCCCGTGCACTCGGCGAACCACTGGAGCACCTCCTTGTGCAGGGGTATTCCCTTGGCGCGGCGCGACTCGAGCTCTTCCGCCTCCGACAGTCCCGGATAGAGGACGCGCTCCTGTCCCGGCGCGGGCGGCGCCGTCCTAAGCGTCTTGAGCATCTCGTCCATGGTGTCCTTGAACCGATCGACGTCGGTGAAGGCGGCGATGTTGTAGGCGGCGAACTGATTCTTGGATCCGCTCCCCGGGGCGAGCATGGTGGGCAGCGCGCCGGACAGCGCGGTGGCCAGGACCTCGGCCATCAAGGCGAAGCCGTAGCCCTTGTGGGAGCCCTGCTCCCGGGTGCCCCCGAGGGGGGCCTGGAAGAAGTCGTCGCGATCGAAGACGGGCTTCTCCTCCATGATCGGGATACCCTCCTTGTCGGTGACCCAGCCGGGGAGGAGCGGCGAGCCGACACGCATGGCCAATCGGATCTTGTTGCCCGCGATGGCCGACGTCGCCGCGTCGAAGAGCATGGGCGCCTCGTGGCGCGCGGGGGCGGCGAGGGCGATCGGATTGGTGCCGAGGAGCGGCCTCGCCGCGAAGGTGGGCACCACGTGGAGCCCGGCCGCGGTGAAGCAGACGCCCACCATGTCCTGCTGGGCGGCGAGCATGGCGAAATGGCCGATGGCGCCGAAGTGCCCGCTGTTGTGCACGGTGACCACGCCCACCCCCACCGCCCTCGCCTTCTCGATGGCCAGCCGCATGGCCTTGGGTCCCACGATGATGCCGAGACGCTTCTCGGCGTCGATGACCGCGGTGGCGGGCGCCTCGCGCTCCAGTCGCCAGCCCGGCTGCGGGTTGAGCTTGCCCGCCTTGTAGTCCCGCACATACGCACGCAGCATGTTCGACACGCCGTGCGTCTCGACCCCGCGCAGGTCCGTCATGGTCAGGACGTCCGCCGCCTCCGCGGAGTCTTCCTTGCTCACCCCCAGCTTCTCGAAAATCTCCGTCACGGTTCGGCGCAGGGCTGCCTCCGCGACGAAGACCTGGTCTTTGGCCGGTACCTTGAAGCGCTCGAGGATCATGGGTGGTTCCTCCCGCGGGGATGGTAGCCGATTTCGTTCCCGTCGGCGAAGGGTCATCACGCCACGAAGCGACATCTCGGTTGATCCGCCGCGAGGCGCATTGTAATCTCCCTGCCATCGGTCCGGCCACATCCAACCCAGAGAGCTACCTTAAAGCGGTGTGACGTCCAGCGATTTGGCTCCCCCCATGGCGGTGCGCCGCAGCGGCCAGGGCCCCGACGTGGTGCTGTTCCACGGCGGCATGGGCTCGTGGAAGCACTGGACGCGCAACATCGGCCCGCTCGCCGAGCGCTTCACCGTGCATGCGCTTGATCATCCGGGATACGGCGCTTCGGCGGCGGTGCCCCGCGAGACCTCCGGCGCTGCCTATCTCGACCTCGTGCACCGGCTGTTCGTCGAGAAGTTCCCGGGCGCTGCTCCGCTGCGCTTCGCCGGCTTCTCCTTCGGCGCGGCCATCGCCGCCAACCTCGCCCGTCGCCTCACCCCGCGCGTGACCCATCTCTGCCTCGTCTCGCCGGCCGGATTCCCTCCGCGAACCTTCGGGGAGCGGCCCACACGGAGTTACCGGGAAGCGGGAAACGACGAGGCGCTCTTCCGGCAGATCTGCCGCCACAACCTGCTCATCAATATGCTGAGCGACCCCGCCAGCATCACGGAGGACACCCTGGACATCCAGGCCGATTGTGTCCGGCGCACCCGGTTCAACAGCCGCAAGGTGAGCGGCGGCGGCACCCTGCTCGGCGACCTCGCGCAGCTCAGCTGCAATATCCGTCTTCTCTGGGGCGAGCGCGACGACTCGAAGTTCCGACCCGCCGACCTCTTGATCGGCGAGATCCGCCAGGCCGTCGGCACGCTCGACCTGCACCGCATTCCCCGGGCCGGCCACTGGTCCGCCTACGAGAACGCCCCCGAGGTCAACCGCCTCATGCTGGAGTTCTTCTCGAGCTGATCGTTGAATCCTCAGCCCGTGGAGGGCGGTGAGCTCCTCCCGGCGTGCAGCTCCAGGGTCTTCTTCATGACGGCCATGCCTTGCTCGATGAGCCCGCTGATGTAGCCCGCGAACTCATGGGGCAAGAGATCGGCGATCCACACGACCCGGCTGCGCCCTTCGCCGTCGGCGAAGACCTGCAGCGAGGCGTTGTGGTGGGTCATCCGGCCGCCCACCACCGCCCATACGAGCCGTCGGGCCTCCTCGTCGACATCGACGATCAGCTCACGCGCCACCATGCCATTGCCAAAGGTGACGATCCGCGCGCCCGCTTCGAGGCGCGTGTCCACCACGAAGCCCGGGGCCAGCCGCTCGTGCACCGCGCCCACGTCGCGAATCGCGTCCCAGACCACGGCCGGCACGGCATCGACAGACACTTCCCGGCGTATGGAAGCCATGTGTGTGTCCTCCTGCCCTTGAGACCCCGATCCGGGCCATTGGTGAAATTCTCGTAGTACACCGAGCGTCCCGCTCCTCCCGTCGCCACCACCAGCTCACCGGTCACGACCCACGCCGGGATCTCGCCAGGCGAATGGCGGTGGGCGGCCGCCGATACACGGAGCGGAACGCCGCGTTGAAGCGCCGGATGCTGGAGAAGCCGGCTGCGAAGGCCACCGCCGCCATGGGCATGGCGGTCTCCTCGATGAGACTCTTGGCGCGCTGCACTCTCCGGGTGGTCGCCACCGCCACCGGTGACGCTCCCGCGTGGGACAGGAACAGGCGCCGAAGATGGCGGGCCGTCATGCCGAGGGTGAGGGCGAGCTCCTCGACCGTTTTGCCGTCGTCGAGGAAGCCGCGCTCGATGAGCCGGAGCGCGCGCGAGACCGACGCCCCTGCGCCGTACCAAGCCGGCGTCCCTGGGGCGGCCTCCGGCCGGCACCGCAGGCACGGACGGAAGCCCGCGCGCTCCGCAGCGGCGGCGGTGGGAAAGAAGACGACGTTGCGCGACTTGGCGGGCTTCACCGGACAGGTGGGGCGGCAGTAGATGCGGGTGGTCAAGACGCCGGTGAAGAAGCGCCCGTCGAACCGCGCATCACGCGCGATCCGCGCGCGATCGCACGCTCGCCAATCGAGGTCCCGGCCATTGCTCACGGTGGTCCGGAGCCTAGCACGCTCATGGTCAACCGGCGCCCCCGGGGGACGACCACGTCCGGAAACGGCGAGACGCCTCACTCCCAACCCGATAGCCTGCTCGCCAGACATGAGCGCGCGATACTTTCACGGTTGGAACGTCGTGGTCGCGACCTTCATCATGGCGTTGTTCAGCTTCGGCTTGGGCTTCTATGGCCTGAGCGTCTATGTCGCGACATTCCAGCGGCTGCTCGGATGGTCGGCCTCCACCGTGTCGGCGCCCGTCACCGTCTACTACATCGCGGGCGCGCTCCTCACCACGGCGATAGGCGATCTGTACGAGCGCTTCGGGCCTCGCGCCGTCGTGGCCGTGGGGAGCGTGGCCATGGCCGCCGGCCTTGCTGCTCTTGGCCAGGTCACACGGCCGTGGCAGCTCTACCCGGCGTTCCTCCTGATGTCCGTGGGCTGGGGAGCGATGAGCGGCGCCGCGATCAACATCATCCTCGCGCCTTGGTTCCAGCGCCGCCGGGGTCTGGCCGTCAGCATCGCCTTCAACGGGGCCACGCTCGGTGGCGTGTTCATCGCACCCGCGCTCATCCCGCTCATCGGCGTGGTGGGATTCGGGCGCGCCCTCGGAATCGCCGCCGTCGCCCTGCTCGTCGTGGTGCTCGCCTCCGCGGCCTGGGTCATGCGACGAGGCCCCGCCGAGCTCGGTCTCGGTCCCGACGGCGATCCCGCTCCGTCCACGCTCAGCGCTCCGTCAAGAGAAGGCGAGCCGCACCGGCGGCGTGACGCGCTCAGAACGTGGCGCTTCTGGAGTGTGTCTGCGCCCTTTGCCCTCGGCTTGACGGCGCAGGTCGGTGTGCTCACGCACCTCGTGGCGCTCGTCGCGCCGGCCCTCGGGGCGGGCGGGGCGGCCCGGGCCGTCAGCGCCACCACCGCGGCCGCGGTGATCGGCCGTCTGGTCACGGGTCTCCTCGTCGACCGCATGAATCGCCGCGGGGTGGCGAGTGCCACCCTGAGCATCCAGATCGCCGGTCTCGCGCTGCTCGCGTGGGCGCCGTCGGGGATGGCCGTTTACGCCGGCTGCGCGCTCTTTGGCCTGGGCGTGGGGAACCTAACCACGCTGCCCGGGCTCGTGCTCGCCGTCGAGTGGCCGCGCGACCGCTTCAGCCACCTCGTGGGCCTCGTGGTCGGGATCAACCAGTTCACCTTCGCCTTCGGGCCGTCGCTCGTGGGCGTGGTGCGCGATCTGACGGGCGGCTATCCGGCGGCGCTCGGCGTCTGCGCCGCGCTCCAGGCGCTGGCCGCGGTCACGATCCTGCTCGGGCCCGGCGCTCCGCGCCCGCCTCATACGCCTCGGGATTCACCACGTTGAGCGGACGTTGTCCGGTAAGCACGCGCGCCACTTCCTCGCCGCAGCGCCGCGGCACCTGCGCGACGGCGCGCGACGAGAAGTACGCGGCATGGGGGGTGGCGATCACGTTGTCCATGCGCAGCAGGGGCCTGTCGGCGGCCACCGGCTCCCGCTCCCACACGTCGAGGGCCGCCCCCGCGAGCCGCTTCTCCGCGAGGGCCTGGGCGAGCGCCTTTTCGTCCACCACGGGGCCGCGCGACGTATTGATGAGTACGGCCGTGGGCTTCATGCGGCGGAAGAAGCCCTCGCCGATGAGGTGCCGCGTCTCCGCATTGAGGAGGGTGTGGACGGAGACGTAGTCGGAGCGCGCGGCCAGCGTCTCGAGGGAGACGCGCTCGACGCCGAGGGCCTCGAAGCGCGCGTCGTCCACGTAGGGATCGTGGGCGATCACCGTGGTCTCGAACGCGGCCACGCGCTTGGCGAAGGCGCTGCCGATATTGCCGAGCCCCACGATGCCCACCGTCTCGCCGTGCAGCGAGCCCGTCCACGCTCCGGGGACGCCCCCGCCCCACGAGCCCGCGTGGACGTTTCGGTCGAGAGTGATGATCTTGCGATTCCATGCGAGGAGGAGGGCGAGCGCGTGATTGGCCACCTCGCGCACCCAGATGTCGGGGACGTTCACCACGATCACCCCCAGCTCGGTGGCCGCGGGCACGTCGATCACGTCGTAGCCCACGCCCGTGCGCACCACCACCTTGAGCCCTTCGAGGGCGCCCATCACCCCGCGCGTGACGTGGGTGGACGAGACGACGAGGGCGTCGGCGTCGCGGGCGCGGCCGATCACCTCGTCCTCCTTGTCGATGAAGGACAGCGCGGTCATGCGCGCGGGCACGTGGGCCACCGCGGCCTGGCAATCCGCGTAGTCGCGCTCCGCGCGCCCCTGTATCACATAGACATGCTGCGTCCGGTCGGTCATGGGGTCTCCCGTCCTAACTGAGCCCGAAGATGCGGGCGGCATTGCCGTAGAGCCACTTGTCCTTGACGGTGTCCTTGAGGGGCAGGTCGAGATACTCCTTGATCAGCGTCTCGTGCGACTGGCCGACGAGGCCCGCGGAGAGGCCGACGAGAACCTTGTCCTGGATCAAGGTATTGCCGAACTGCAGCAGCATCTCCCAGCCCGAGCCGCGCTGGCCGAGATACCTGGCGCGATGGGCGGAGGTATCGAGATGGAGCTTGGGATGGCGGCGGACGAGGGCCACCATCTCGTTCACCCACGGCCAGCCGCCGAGGCCGCCGATGATGGTCAGCTCGGGGAAGTCGATGGCGACCTGGTCGAGATGCCGCGGGTGGCCGAGGTCGTAGGGCCGGTCCGTCGCGTAGTTCATGGACGAGTAGATGCGCACGGGGATGTCCAGCTCGACCGCCTTGGCGTAGAGCGGGTAGTAGCGCCGGTCACTGGCGGGAATGCCGTCCACGAGGGCGGAGACGCCGAGAGCCTGGAACTGCTCCTCGCGCACGCGGCGCTCCAGCTCGCGCACGCCCTTCATGCCGATGAGGCCGCTGATGCGCGCGAGGCCGATGAAGCGGCCGGGATAGTCGCGCAGCAGCGCCGACAGCTCGTCGTTGGTGGTGCCGAAGGGCACCGATCGCACGATGCCGATTCGCTCGAGCATCTCCACGAAGGCGGAGAGCTCGGTGGTGGGGCGCGCGTCCCCGCCGTCCTTCCGCGAACGGAAGATGCGTCCGTAATTGGCCATGCCGTAGCCGGCCGGTCGCTCTGCCCCGGCGGCGCCCGGTGCCCCCGGGGGCGGGGCGGGAGCGGGGCCGTCGGCGGGCTTGGGAATGCTGCACTCCATGTCGATCACTCGCATCAGTGTCTCCTTCGCTCGAGGACACGGGGCGACGTCACCTTCACCGGAGAGTGATTCTAGCCGAAGCGCCGCCGATCTTCCGTGCTCCGTCAATCGATGCTATGGTGGCCAACCATGAACGACGCCTTGACCGCTCAGACCGTCGAGCTCCTCCAGCAGATGATCCGCAATCAGTGCGTGAACGACGGCACCATCGAATCCGGACAAGAGGTGCGCACCACCGATCTCCTCCGGACCTACCTCGAAGGGAGCGGCCTCGACCTCGAGGTCTACGAACCCGACGGGGCGCCGGGACGCGCGAGCCTGGTGGCCCGTATCGAGGGGAGCGATCCCACCGCGCCCACCCTCTGCCTGATGGGCCATACCGACGTGGTGCCCGTGACGCCCGCGACGTGGACGCGCGATCCCTTCGCAGGCGAGCTCGTGAAGGGCGAGGTGTGGGGACGGGGCGCGGTGGACATGCTGAACCTCACCGCCTCGCAGGCGGTCGCGCTCAAGGCGCTGGCCAAGCGCGGCTGGCGGCCGCGGGGCACCCTCGTCTACCTCGCCTGCGCCGACGAGGAAGCGGGGGGCCTGCTCGGGGCCGGGCACGTGTGCAAGCGTCACTGGGATTCGCTCCGCGCGGACTATCTCCTGACGGAGAACGGCGGCCTCGTGTCCTCGCACGGCGGCGAGCT
>Ga0137360_10001321_pt1 | contig 14621 bp, 10 predicted proteins | sample Mad1_60_16metaG_FD_104924 | JGI IMG/M metagenome (GOLD analysis project Ga0137360, IMG submission 104924) | Vadose zone soil microbial communities from Angelo Coast Range Reserve, California, USA - Mad1_60_16 metaG | ecosystem: Environmental > Terrestrial > Soil > Vadose zone | place: USA... | reverse complement strand
TGCGGAGGGGTTGTCCAAGCCGAGCCCGTCTTTTGTCCTCCCAGACAACACACGACCTGGCGTCAGTTGTTTGACGAACGTGCCTCTAGCCCTCCCACCTGGCCCATCAGCAAGAATGAACTGCTCCTTGATCGCAGCGGCGTCTGGCGCTATCGCGAACTGATCTTACCTGTGCCTGAGCAGTATATCATCAGCCGACCTGAAGGGAACACCGGACTCTACCCGGTTGGTTCAGAAAACGCTGGTCCTGGTCGCGCCGGACAGCGGCAGATTGGCCTCTATGCTGGACTGGAGCGCTTCTTTCTCAAACATGAGGGTGAAAACCCCACGGGCAGCTTCAAAGACCGCGGTATGACCGTGGGCGTCACCATGGCAAGCCTGCTCGGTGCCCGCACGGTCGCCTGCGCCTCAACAGGCAACACCTCAGCATCGTTAGCCTCGTATGCAGCACAGGCTGGCATGCGCAGTATTGTCTTCTTACCGGCAGGCAATGTCGCAGCAGGCAAGTTAGCTCAATCCCTGGCCTATGGAGCGACGACGATACAGATCAACGGCGATTTTGACGACGCGATGCGCCTGGTCGAACAGGTGTGTAACGAACTCGGTATCTATCTCTTGAACTCACTCAACCCCTTCCGCGTCGAAGGTCAGAAGGCCATTGGCTTTGAACTCTTGCAACAGCTTGACTGGCAGGCTCCCGACTGGCTAGTGCTCCCGGCTGGCAACCTGGGCAACACATCGGCTATAGGAAAGGCATTCCGCCAGGCCCACCAACTCGGCCTGATTGAGCACATGCCACGCATCGCCGCCATCCAGGCTGCAGGGGCCAATCCCTTTTACCGCAGCTTCATGCAGGGATTTGCCAGGCGAGAGCACGTGCAGGCACATACCATTGCTACGGCCATTAAGATTGGCAATCCTGTCAGCTATACACGCGCACGCCGCGTGATCGAGGAAAGCGATGGCATTGTTGAAGAGGTAAGTGACGAGGAAATACTGGCGGCTAAAGCCGTGATCGATCGGTCGGGCATCGGCTGCGAGCCTGCTTCTGCGGCTACAGTGGCAGGAGTGCGTAAACTTGTCGCCTGTGGTATTATCAAACGTGATGCCTCCGTCGTTGGTATCCTGACCGGCCACCTGCTTAAAGATGGCCAAACAGGGAGTGTCCAGCAGAACAAAGGTGTGGTGGTGGAAGCAAGCATTGATGCCGTCAGGAGAGTATTAAGGGATGAGCCTTAAGCTATCGAAGAAAAATATATCAAATAATGATGCTCTATCGCCAACAGGCGCTTCCACATCACATTCATGGTTGCCCCGTTTCGTGTCACTTGCCACCAACACCTGGGAAGTCTGCCTTATTCTGCTGGTGGCAGGTTTCCTGCGCTTTTACCAGATCAATACAACCGAGTTAGATGAGGACCAGGCCAAGCTTTTCCGCATGGCTTACGACGCTGTACACCATGCACTGCTACCCACCACGAGCAATGCCGCCTCCATTGGCATCGCTAACCCGCCGGGCGTCATCTACCTCTTTATGCCCTTAGCCGCATTCAGCGCCAATCCGCTCTGGGGAGCAGTGTTGGTAGGGGCATTTACGACTGCAACAGCAGTGCTCACCTATTTCCTCACGCGCCGCTATTACGGACGGCTTGCAGGTGTCATTGCAGCGCTGCTCTACGCCACCGCTGCTCGACCACTCACTTATGCACGCTTCATCTGGCAGCCCAACTTGATGCCACCGTTCGTGATTCTCTTCATGTTTGCGCTCTTCTGGGGCGTCGTCGAGAGGCGCAAGGGCTGGCTTTTCCCTGCCTTGCTCTTGTTCGGCATCCTCTACCAGATGCATCCAACCACGCTTTTACTCGCCGTACCACTGCTCATCGCTATAGTGCTTGCACCCAGAACCTTGCGTTGGCGCGACCTCGCCTTCGCCTTTATCTCGTTGATCGTCATCTTCTTTCCTTATCTCATCTGGGAGATGTTCACCAGCTTTGCTGATATACGCACCGTCTTCACACTAGCAGGGCAACACGCCCATATTGACACGCAGGCAATCCATCTCTACCGCACCTTCCTCAGTCCCTTTGACACACCACCGACAGATACGCGCTCAGTAGTGCGTATGCTCGCTCCCGCTATCTCCTGGCTCTCCATCGCTGTGCCACTGCTGACTCTGGCCGGGTTCGCGACGGCAGGCCTCTTATTGTTGCGGCCAGAGGGTAGGCAAAAAGGCACCACGGAAGCGGGTGAGCGTAATATGGTAGGGGCGGGGCTTGCCCCCGCCCTGTCTCCCCCGATGGTAGGGGCGCGGGTTTACCCCCCTTGGCTTGCCCCCGCCCTATCCCTCCCCACGGTAGGGGCGAGTCCTGCCCCCACCCTACCTCTGGCAGCCACCCTATACAACTGGTGGACGGACCTTCGTGCCACACCGTACAAATGCGGCTTGATCCTACTACTCGCCTGGCAGATCGTGCCGTTGCTGATCCTTTCACGTCACGCCATCCCGTTACACTCACAATACTTCTTTATGTTCCTGCCAGGCCCATTCATCCTGATAGGTCTCTTCCTTGCTAAGCTAGTCGAGTGGTTGCCCGAGCAAAGGCAACAATGGAGCCTTCTGCGTTACGGTGTCTACGCTCTGGCAGGTCTGGTAATCATTGCACAGCTAGTAGGCAGTACAGCAGCAGTGATCGACACGAGTAGCGGAAACTTCGATGATCGTGGTTTCCAACCATACCCTTACCACAACGACCTCCGCTCTCTGCAACACGCTGTCAGCGAGGCCGACCAGTTAGCGCAACAACGCCACCTCAACAGAGTCTACATCACGACCGACTTCGCCACACAGACCGCACTACGCTACCTGGCCGAGCAGATGCAGACACCCACCACACTCTTCGACGCTTCAAACTGCCTGGTACTCCCCAACCCTGCTGCCGGGCCTGCCGTGTTGCTGGTGGGGCCATACGACGGATTGACCAACGCCCTGCTGAGCCAGTTCGCTTCAGCGATGCTGGTCGATCAACCAACACGCTTAGCCGGTGCACCCTTTCGCCTCTACATCGTCACGCCCAGGGCCGTGCAATCCCCTTCCTAGCAGAACACCTTTGCGGGTAATCTGCAACTGCTTACTATGCACGCACAACCGCTCAGCTTCAACAGCACATCATGGCTAATCACGCACTGGAGTCTCCTGCGTGCCGAGCAACCCAGCTTTCGCACAACCTATAGCTATGCCATGACAGCGCTACCCAACGGCCAGCAAAGCAGTTCGGGCAAGTGTACCTTTACAGCGATACGGGCCGGTGATCAGCTCGTAGTTGCCTTCCGGCTGTCCAATGGCACTCCAGTTCCTGCCTCGGTGACAATCAAAGCGCAATCCTTCACAACGATCCCCAACAACCCATTCTATGGCCCATTCCACCTGGAGACGGATAGCGATCAAAACATAGCGAAGGCAGCATTACAGACAACGGACGGCAGAGACAGTATCGCCGTTCCTGTTGTGTAGAGGTTCATCTTGCATATGCTGCTCAGTATGTCAAAAATCCGTACGTCGGATGTCTCCTCGTCAGCCCATCGCACAGGATGGCTGCGACCTTGTCTTCCTCGCTTGCCCTCGCGCCTGACTCTCGCTAACAGCTGGGAGATCTATGTTATCCTGCTGATAACTGGCTTCCTACATTTCTACCAGGTCGATGCGTCCGAATTTGACGATGACCAAGCGGTCCTTTTCCGCATGGCTTATGACGCTGTGCATCATGGTTTGTTGCCAATCACCAGCAATACCGCCTCTATCAGCATTGCACATCCTCCAGGCGTGATTTACCTCTTCATGCTGCCAGCCGCACTGAGCGCCAATCCACTCTGGGCAATCGTCTTCATAGGCATTTTCAATATAGTCGCGGTTTTGCTGACATATCTTTTCACTCGTCGCTACCATGGACGACTGGCGGGTGCCGTTGCTGCATTACTCTATGCCACTGCCCTCAGACCACTGTTGTATGGACGCTTCATCTGGCAACCCAACCTGATGCCACCGTTCGTGGTCCTCTTTATGTTCACGCTCTTCTGGGGCGTCGTCGAGCGGCGTAAGGGCTGGCTTTTCCCTGCCTTACTGCTGCTAGGCATACTCTACCAGATGCACGAAACCGCGCTGCTGCTGCTTGTACCATTACTCCTGGCAGTCGTGTTCGCTCCAGGGACAATGCGCTGGCGTGATCTCGGCTTAGCCTTCGTTGCGCTGCTACTGCTCTTCTCTCCCTATTTGCTTTGGGAGTTCTCTACCAGATTTGCCGATCTGCTGACGCTTTACCTACAGGAGAAGCAGCATGGTCGTCTGTATCTCGAAGGCATCAACTACTATCAACTATTCCTCAGTCCTTACGACAGGCTCCCGACCAATATGCACTCAGTGGTGCGTATGCTCGCTCCCGCTATCGCTTGGCTAAACATCGTTGTGCCTCTCCTGGCTCTTTGTGGGTTTGTGACAGCCGGAGTGCTGTCGATGTGGGGCAAGATGAGACTGCACAATTGGTGGACAGCCCTGCGTGCCACGCCCTACAGGTGCGGTCTACTCCTGCTGCTGATCTGGCAGATTGCACCATTGGCGCTCCTCTTAGTGCACAAAATTGGGCTGACCTGGCATTACTTTTTGATACTCATGCCCGGTCCATTTGTGCTTATGGGCTTCTTTGTCAGCAAACTTACTGCATGGTTGCATCTTGTTAGTGATTGGCACGGACAGAAGTGGCATGTGGTGCGTTACGGCATCTATGTCCTGATCGGCCTTGTGATTGTCGCGCAAGCAGTGAACTGTACCGCAGCCATCATTGACACAGGGAGCGGGAACTTTAGCGACCGCGATTTCCCGCCCTATCCCTACCACAACGACCTCCGCTCTCTGCAACACGCCGTCAGCGAAGCCGACCAGTTGGCGCAACAACGTCACCTCAACAAAGTCTACATCACAACCGATGCGGCCACACAAACCGCTCTGCGCTACCTGGCCGAACAAATGCACGCGCCTACAACACTATTCGATGCCTCACATTGCCTTGTGTTACCCAATCCTGCTGCTGGACCAGCCGTGCTGCTGGTTGGACCATATGACGACTTGACCAATACTCTCCTGAGCCAGTTCGCCAGGGCAACATTGATTGACCAACCTACGCGCCTGGGTGGCCCACCGTTTCGCCTGTATGTTGTCACACCTGCTATGGAGCCACCCCTTTCTCATACTGGATTCGTACAAAACCTGCAACTGCTGGCTGGCCAAGCACAAAACCTCCGGGTCAACGACTCGTCGTTGCTGGTGACACGCTGGAGCCTCCTGCGTTCCGAGCAGCCGCGCTTCCGCACGACGTACAGTTATGCAATGACGGCGTTGCTCGATGGTAATAGTGGGCAGAGCCGACAAAACCTCTGTACTTTTACGTCGCTGCAGGAGGGTGACGAATTGCTGGCTGCCTTTGATCTTCCCATAGGCGCTTCAGTACCTGCATCTATCACCATCAAGGCACAATTCTTTATGACAATCCCAAATAATCCAATCTATGGCCCCCTGCACACAGAGACGAACGATAGTTTGAGTATCCAGGAGATGACGTTGCGGACGGCGGATGGTAGGGATGGTGTTACTGTTGCCAGCAGGCTCAATAGGTGAATTTTACCCAAGACCTGAATAAGCACTTGAAAAATCCCTTCAATCTGTGCATAATTGCACTGAGAGAGAAAATATCTCGCGTTTTTTCACCTTCAAGGGAGCAGATCATGCTATCGCCAAATGACCCTGGCTTCACACCTGAAGCTACTGAGCATACAACTGATGCCATGGAACGGTTAGAACAGCCTCCGAACCGTCGAAATCATCTCGATGGACGACGACAGAGTTTTTTGCAGCAAAAACAGACAGACGCCCTACCCCAGGTAAACAGCGATACCACTAGCGGCAAACCTGCCTGGCGCCAGGTCATACAACTGCGTGAAGAAAACAAACGCCTCCGTTACGAACTCAACATCCTGCAGGCACGCCTTGACCAGGAGAGAGCCGCCATCCAAAGCAGCCATCAGCAGGAAATCGAACAATACCAGCACCACCTGCGTGATCTGATGGAAGAGCACAATCAGATGCAAGAAGCGCAGCGAGCATTGGAGCAACGTTACCAGAAACTCTATCACTCTTTCCTGGAAGCCGTTGAAGAAGAAGCGCACAAAATGATCACAGAAGCAGTGCACACCGTCGAACTCTCCCCCCAACAGCCCGTCGTGCTACGTGACCTTAAGAAAACGATAGAGCTTCAGGCCAGGCAAGTAGAAGATCAACATGTCGCCCAGACCTTGTATTTGATGCGTGAAGCCCAACACAAAGCCCAACAAATGGAGCAAGAACTTGACCGTGAGCGACAACAAATAGCAACCGAACGTCAAAACCTGGTCACACTGCAAACTAGCATACGCACACAGGCCCAGCTGCGCTACGATACTCAAAAAACACAACTGCAGGCACATTGGACGTTCAAAGTCACCGTCACCGTCACCATTGCCCTGCTCTGTGTGCTTGCGCTCCAGGGAGCATTCGTTTCCCTCGGACTACCTCTCCTTTTTTCCTCCATCGCAGCGATTTTTGTCGCTGTGGTCCTGGCCGCTATTGTTGCACGTGCCTGGTCCCTTAGCAGTCACATTCGCACAAGCACGCCACGCAGAATCATCGTCAAAGAGAAAAAATGAGCCAGTGACACGTTATTGACCCTTAACCGCGCAGGCTGACTAAGCGTTTCTTGTCGATGAGCAACACGTTCGCCCCAACGCAGTCGCTATCCGTGCAGCCGTCAGCCCGCCAGAGCCACCACCAATGATCGTCATATCATATTGTGTACGCGCCATATCGTCCTCCTAAAAGGGATTGATACCCCACAATGTTATCGCCCAGGGCTATTGCCTGGTCAGACTTGCCATAGTCTCTATTGTAGGATATCCTAGAGTTGCTATCCATGGGTACGGGTGCATAGTATATTTGGACCATACCACAACCCAAGATCTACCACGCACGTACCTACGTACCATATCTCGGTTAGCATCTTGCATAGTGCCGAGGTACCTGTAACATCCGTCTTAGATTACAGACAGAACATAGAGTACACATTGTGCATATTCACGACACTTTTTAAGGAGAGCATTATGACCCAACAAGTCCAGCAACCAGCCGCGCTCAAGCAGCACTCTATCTGGCAAGACGGCCAGCAGCCCGAACCGTGCGCCATCGTCATCTTCGGTGCCACCGGTGACCTGACACAGCGAAAACTGTTGCCAACCCTTGCTCATCTCTTCCGCGACCATCCCTTGCCACAGGGCTTCTCCGTTGTGGCCTTCGCCCGTCGCCCGATGAACGATGAGCAATGGCGTGGCATGGCCCTGGATTCGATCAATAAATACATGCCGGAAGACGACAAACTAGACAGCAAAGCACAACACGAGTTTGCTCAACGCCTGTATTACTGTCAATCCGACTTTAATGACCGCGAAGGCTACGCGAAACTTGGCGACCTACTCGACCAGCTTGACCGTGAGCAAGGCACCCAGGGGAATCGCATCTTCTACCTGGCCACTCCTCCCACCACCGATTCCGAGATCATCTATCAACTTGGTGGTTCAGGTCTGGCGCGCCCTGCCCGTGTCAACGGCGACGACGAGGGCTGGACACGCATTATCATTGAAAAGCCCTTTGGACGCGACCTAACCTCGGCCCAAAAACTCAACCGCGAGCTGGCTCGCGTCTTCCGTGAGAATCAAATCTACCGCATCGACCACTACATGGGCAAGGAAACCGTACAGAACATCCTGGCATTCCGCTTCGCCAACGGTATATTCGAGCCACTGTGGAACCAGAAATACATCGATCATGTGCAAATTGTGGTCGCCGAGAGCCTGGGCATCGGCACACGCGCCGAATACTACGAGGAATCCGGCGCTATTCGCGACATGGTACAGAACCATATTATGCAAGTCCTCTGCCTCACCGCCATGGAAGCGCCCGTCGCCTTTGACGCCGATGCCATCCGTGACGAGAAGGTCAAAGTAATGCGTGCGATCCCACTCCTTTCGCCTGAAGAGGTGGCGCAGCGTACAGTACGCGGACAATATACTGCAGGTGCAATCGACGGACAGCCCGTGATTGGCTATAAAGAAGAAAAAGGCGTTGTCCCCAACTCGACGACCGAGACCTACGTCGCCTTGAAGCTGTTCATCGAAAACTGGCGCTGGGCCGATGTTCCCTTCTACATCCGCACAGGCAAACGTCTCCCCAAACGCAGTACCGAAGTCACCATTCAGTTCAAGCGCGTGCCACACCAGCTCTACAAGCCATCTGAAACCAAAGGCCTGGTCCCCAACCGTTTAACCGTGCGCATTCAACCAGACGAAGGCATGTCTCTGAAATTCGCCGCTAAAGTTCCAGGCGCAGCACGTCATCTCAACGACGTTGACATGAACTTCTCCTATGCCACTGCCTTTGGCATCGAGTCGCCTGACGCGTACGAACGCCTGCTCGCCGACTGTATGGTTGGTGATTCGACACTCTTCATCCGCCGTGACGAGACCGAGATGTCCTGGTGCATCGTGGACCGCATCATCGATGCCTGGAAGAACATGCCTCCCAGCACTGTCTACCCCTACTCGGCAGGCACCTGGGGTCCTCCAGAGGCTGATGCTCTGATTGAGAACGATGGACGGCACTGGGATAACCCGTAATGATGTAGTAATCGGGACAGAAAACAGAAGGACCATCGCACAATGACCACAACACCACTCTTACTCGGCATCCACCAACACAACATCAAAACCGACCGACTTGCAATAGCATACCTCGAAGCGGGGACAGGAAGCACCCCCATCGTCCTGGTACACGGCAACTGCTCCTCATCCCTCTTCTTCCAGGACTTCATGCTAGCACTAGCCGCCAGGGGCCGCTACCACATTTACGCTCCCGACATGCGCGGCTACGGTGACAGCGAAACACGGCCAGTAGATGCAACGCGGGGCGTGCGCGACTACTCAGACGACCTTAATGTATTCGTCCAAGCGCTCAACCTGACCACATTCCACCTGCTTGGCTGGTCGCTGGGTGGCAACGTCGCCATGCAGTATGCCATGGATTATCCCGGCACGCTCCATACGCTCACCTTGCAGGCACCCGGCTCACCCTTCGGCTTCGGCGGCTCGAAAAGGTCAGACGGCACACCCACCTGGCCCGACTTCGCAGGCAGCGGAGGGGGCACCGCCAACCCCGCTTTCGTGCAACGCCTGGCAAACGGTGATCGCAGTGGCGAGCAGTCCTCACCGCGCATCGTCATGAACACCTTCTATTTCAAGCCATCTTTCCGACCAGCTCCCGACCGCGAGGAGATTTACCTTACCTCGTTGCTCTCAACCAAAGTGGCACCGGGCAACTACCCAGGCGACATGACGGCCTCCAACAACTGGCCAGCCATTGGGCCAGGTATGCAAGGTGTCAATAATGCCCTCTCGCCCAAATACTTTAATCAGGCCGCATTTGCCAGTATCAGTCCCAAACCGCCGGTCCTGTGGATACGCGGCGCGGACGACCAGATCGTCTCCGACACCTCCCTTTTCGACTTCGGCTTCCTGGGACAACTGGGTGCAATTCCCGGCTGGCCAGGAGTCGAAGTCTACCCACCCCAGCCAATGGTGACACAGATGCGCACCCTCTTGAATGACTACAAGGCCCACGGCGGCCAATATCGCGAAGTCGTGTTGCCCGACTGCGGCCACTCACCGCACATTGAAAAACAGGAGGCCGTATGTGAGCTGGTTCACACATTCCTACTGAGTTTCGACGAGAGTTGATAGCAGGCTACCCTCCTATCAACTCCTCCATCTGCGCCAGGTGCGACTCGAACAGCCCCAACGCCTGGCGTACGGGCTCTGGCGAGGTCATATCCACCCCTGCCTTCTTCAACAACTCGATACTGTAGTCCGAGGAACCCGAACGCAGAAACTTCAGGTAGCGCTCAACCGCAGGCTGTCCCTCGCGCAGAATCTGCTGCACCAACGCAGATGCCGCAGAGATACCCGTCGCATATTGGTACACATAAAAATTGTAGTAGAAGTGCGGGATACGCGCCCACTCGATATCGATCAGTTCATCGACAGTGACCTCTGCCCCATAGTACTTCTCATTGAGCGCACGGTACATCGCACTGAGCGTATCAGCCGTCAACGGCTCACCCTGTTCTGCACGATGGTGGATGCTCTGCTCGAACTCGGCAAACATCGTTTGGCGGAAGAGCGTACCGCGGAAGCCCTCCAGTGAGTGGTTGAGAATCGCCAGGCGCAAGGCACGGTCAACCGTCGTCTTCAGCAAGTGTTCAGTCAACAACCCCTCGTTCAGCGTCGAGGCAACCTCGGCCACGAAAATCGTATAATCTCCATATTGAAAGGGCTGGTGCGTCCGCGTATAAAACGAATGCATCGAGTGCCCAAGCTCGTGCGCCAGGGTATACATGCTCTCGCGATTGTTCTGATAATTTAGCAAAATGAACGGCTGCGTCCCATATGCTCCGCCGCTATAGGCCCCACCAGTCTTGCCGGGCGTCTCATAGACATCGATCCAGCGTTGCTTGAACCCCTTCTGCAAATTGCTGACATAGTTTTCACCTAAAGGAGCCAACGCAGCCACAACTGTATCACATGCCTGCTCATAGCGTACATCTTGCTGCTTTTCCTCAACGATAGGCACATACAAATCATACATGTGCAGTTCGTCGAGTTGCAGCATCCGCTTACGCAAGCGCATATAGCGATTGAGCAGCGGAATATGCTCATCCACCGTCTGCACCAGGTTATCATAGACACTGCTAGGAATGTTGTTGGCTGCAAGCGCACGTTCACGACAAGAACCATACCCATGTTGTCTCGTGTAGAACATATCCGCCTTCACCTGCGATGACAGCGTGGTAGCGATCGTATTGCGCTGTTTGAGGAAGGTCGTATGCAACCCCTCAAATGCGTCTTTGCGCACGCGCCGATCAGTACTGCGAATGAAGACCTGGTAGTTACCCTTCGTCAACTCTACCTCTTCACCTGCCTCATTCTTGATCATGGGCAATTTCAGATCAGCGTTATCGATCATTGAGAAAATCGCATCGGGTGCGTCTGCCACCTCACCTGCCGCGGCCAGGACAGCTTCCACCTCAGCCGAGCGCACATGCGAACGCATGCGGTTCAAGTCGCGCAACTGCTGCCCATAGAGCTCTAAATCAGGGACCTGCTGCACAAACTGATCGAGCGTTGTTTGCGGCAACGCCAGGATTTCTGGCTCAATGTAGGACGCAACTGTAGCAGCCTGTACGCGCAACTGCACCGCGCGGTCGGCCATTCCCTGGTACTTGCTGTTCGTCGTATCTTCATCCCTGCACATAGCAGCATAGACATAGATACGTTCCAGCTGCTCAAACAATTCATCGCGCTTCTGGAGGACTGCCAGGAGCATCTGTCCACTTTGTGCGAGCGTTCCCTTCAGCGCTTCAAGTTCTGGTAACCGGCGCTGGAGCGCCTGAAAATCACGCTCCCAATCCTCATCGCTAGCGTAGATACTTTCAAGATTCCAGGTATATTCTGTCGGAATATCGCTTCGTTTCGTATAAGTCAGCAATGCTTTTCTGCCCTTCTAAATGTATTTCAACAGTATCGACCACGGCACTCTGCCGGGGACAGATCGAAAACATCCGCACTCCACACAAAGCTGGAGAGTCCCCAATCATTATACACCAACATGGCTAATAGCGTGATCGGCAGCAAGCGATACCATAACTGCTTGTCTATTATGCAATACCTCAGAACCCACTCAGAGAGCACCCAGGTACTAGTCAGAACACGCCGAATATGATATGCTTGTCAGGCAAAACCCTAAAGCATTTACACGTATAGAGCCAAGCAGTGGGAAACGAAAAACAACAAGAGCCACCAAACCAGCAGCCATACTATGGCTGGCAATACGACCAGGACAACCCTGGTGCAACGCCACAACAGCCTCCTGCTGTCTCTCAACCGCTCGCATATCCGCCATCACCACAACCCACGCTCTATCCTCCACAAGGAAACAGAGGATCGCAACCACCACAATACCAGCAGCCAATCCCCGACATGGGGACCACCCTGGGCTATGCACAGGGCATGGATTACCACTACTACGACGCCCCTCAGCCATCCCAACCCATACCACAATTGCGGCAAGCACGCTTGCAACAACTGCGTGAAGAGCGCATGAGGCGTCAACAACGACGCATGGGGCAGGACATCACCACTGTCGTGCAGCGCAAAGGAACCAAAAGGCCGCAAGGCTTCCGTACACCTCCTCCTGGTGCGCCACAGCCAGCGCAACCATCCTGGGGCCCCAACGCGCCACCATCCATACACACAGGTCCTGCACCCGTACCACCAGCACCAGGCGAAGTCTCGCCGGGACGCCCACCGTTTGTCCTACGACCAGGCCCACCCATGCCCTCCATGCAGGCTGGCAGTGCCCCGCAACCCGCTGCTGCACCTGCGCAAGACACCGGCCTGATCCAGAGGCAACGGATCGGCCAGGCCACCATGATTCTCACAGGGTCCTTCGTGGCAAGTCGTGTCCTCGGTCTACTGCGCACGTCCATGTTCGCATACGTCTTTGGCACAACCCACATTTCCGACGCCTACGTTCAAGCCCTGCTCGTCCCTGATACCATCTTCAACATCGTCGCCGGTGGCGCGCTTGGCTCTGCGTTCATTCCTATCTTCGTCAAATACATGGTCGGTGAGCGGGACGAGAAAACTGCCTGGCATATCGCCAGCGCCGCCCTTAACCTCGCCATCGCTATTATGGTAGGCCTGGCACTCATCGTAATGATTTTTGCCCGACAGCTCGTATCACTCTACAACCCTGGCGCACCTACCCCCCAACTCGACCTGATCGCCTCCCTTATACGTATCTTGCTGCTGCAAGCCATCATACTCGGTGGCGGTGTCATCGTCACCTCCGTGCTACAGGCACGGCAGAATTTTCTCCTGCCCGCCATTGGTAACGTCCTTTATAACATGGGTTTGATCGCAGGACTTTTACCTGGCGTTTACCTGGCATTCCACAACCAGCGCAACGACATTTTTGCCATCTATGCTGCCATCTGGGGCGTCGTGCTCGGTGCAGTATTCCAGGTCGGCATTCAACTGCCCGGTCTTCTCAGAGTTGGCATGCGCTACGCGCCCACACTCGACTGGCATCACCCAGGCGTCAGCCAGATCGGACACCAGATGCTTCCTCGCATCTTTAACGCAGCCGTGCTCTCCTTCACCACCTTTGTTGATCGCTTTCTTCTCTCTTTCCTCGGGAGCAGTGTACTGGTAGCTGGCCTCGTCACCCAGTATTACCAGGCATTCCAGCTTCTCCTGCTGCCATTGGGCATCTTTGGCATGTCGGTTTCCACCGCCGCCTTTCCCATCATAACCGAATATGTCACCAGAGACCGCCTGGATCGCGTACGCAGCATCATCATGGAAACCTTGCGCGGCATCCTATTCATGTCTATCCCATCCAGCGTCGGCTTGATCGTGTTGGGCCTCCCCATCATCCAGGTGTTGCTCGAACATGGCCGCTATAGCCTGACCAGTGCAAACTTCACGGCCATCGCCCTGTCATTCTTTGCCGTCGGTCTTGCCGGCCATGCCTCCGTCGAGATTCTCACCCGTGCCTTCTATGCCCTACGCGACAGCAAAACACCGGTTATTGTCAGCATCGCCCAGTTCCTCCTCAAGATCGCCCTGAGCTTGCTACTGATCTTTGCTGCTGGTTGGGGACCACAATGGGGCATGGGGGGGTTGGCACTCGCTACCTCTATCGCTGCCTTAGTCGAGGCCAGCGTCTTGCTCTTCCTACTTCATCAACGCATAGGTAATCTGCAATTGGGTTCTCTTGCAACCTTCATCGGGCGTGTTCTGTTGGCATCGTTCGCCATGGGCCTGATCGTACTGATCATCCGCACTCTGCTCGACGCGCTGCTGGTGACGACTGATCCCCATAGTTCCCTCGGCCTGCTTGGCACGCTCCTTGCCGCCATAAAACTGCTGATCGAACTGGCTGTCGGCGTCTTTATTTACATCCGCGCAGCACGCATCTTGCACATTGAGGAACTGAGTCTGGGGCCTATCAAGCGTCTGCTTGATCGACTGAGATTACCCTGGCTGTAGGAAATCTCTCTTACTTCCCCTCCTTGATCGGAAGCACATCGCGCATCCCAGGCACCTTGAACACCAGGCGCACGGCACCGAACTGCACCACATCACCATGTTGCAACAACTCGGGCTGCAAGGGAACGAGCGTTAACTCGCCCAGGCGCGTCTTGTTGTGGCTTTTCAAATCCTCAATGGAAAAGAGCGCTCCATCGTAGGAAATACGTGCATGCTGGCGCGAGACCGTCATCTTTGGATCAAGCGCCGTCAGGTCAATATCAGGGTGGAGGCCGCGCCTCGGATCAGTCCGACCCACAATCACCTTTGGCTGCGTCATCGGAAACCGCTGCACCTCCACTCCATCTTTCTCGAAGGTGAAATGGGCATAGACATCTTTTTCT
>Ga0137360_10001316_pt1 | contig 14631 bp, 9 predicted proteins | sample Mad1_60_16metaG_FD_104924 | JGI IMG/M metagenome (GOLD analysis project Ga0137360, IMG submission 104924) | Vadose zone soil microbial communities from Angelo Coast Range Reserve, California, USA - Mad1_60_16 metaG | ecosystem: Environmental > Terrestrial > Soil > Vadose zone | place: USA... | reverse complement strand
TGCGCTCCGTGTGGCGCATGCCGGAAGTAAGCCAGCCTGTTATCTTCACGCCGACAAAGTCCTGAAACATCTTGGCACAGGTACGAATCTCTTCTCGCTCTTGTTCCTCCGTAAGATGAATCAACTGAAGATCCTCGGCGTAGGAGTGTCCGACGATCTCGTGGCCGCGCTCATGGACGGCCTTAACCGCCTCGGGATAACGATGGATGCAAAGCGCGTTAGTATTGAAAGATGCCTTCACCCCGTATTTGTCCAAAATTCGCAGGATGCGCCAGACGCCCGTCCTTCCACCGTAATCGTTCTCGCTCGCCGTCCGGCAATCATAAAGCGAGACAACATCATCTTCCTTGATCGGATTTGACCCGCCGACATGGTGTGTCCGCCTATGCTTGGGATTTGGAATTTCGGTCCAGGCTTCCAAATTGCCAGCCAAAGCGATAGCCATCCTGGCATTATTCGGCCACTTGATTTTGATCTTTTTGGCCTTCGAGTAAACATCATAAAAATTATCGTGCGCCGGCATCATAATCAGCCAAACCTCCTTCGAAGACACTGCAAATTTCGGTTACCGCTTGGGTATATGGAAATCCCGACTTACTGTCAATCAACAATCGGTCTCATAGTGTTGACTGACACGACAGCGCTTTAAATTTGAAATACTCGCCGAAAGGTATCGATCAAAATCGCTGGTTATGATTTAGGCACCCGGCTCAATCATTAGGCACTTTCTCCTGTCGCTACTTGCGCTTCCACAAGCATTTCCAATAGAGTCGTGTGGATCAAAACAAAATAGCGGTGCAAGCTGACCCCGGCATGGGAGTTGCTCTCACGCCACGTAAGCGTCCACAAGTTTTTACTGGTGTAAAGCGATCGGGGGGAAGTTCCCCCAATTGTTGAATTAGAACTGAACCGAGCAGGGAATTAGCACATGAGTCAAACCGATAATCTGTTTGATCCGAGCTACGTCCTGACTTTAGAGGAAATCGGCAATCTGGCGGCGGAGGGCGGCAAGCCAGCCGAGACCCTTATGAATGTCGTCGCATTGATCGCTCGCAGGTTTCAGACCGATGTCTGTTCGGCCTATTTACTGGAACCTGATCGTGCCAACCTCGTGCTAGCCGCGACGCTCGGACTTCGCCCTCAATGTATTGGCACTCTTCGCATGGCAATACACGAAGGTCTCGCGGGACTTGTGGCGGAAGAGGTACGGCCGGTGGCCGTGCAGCAGGTAAAGAATCATCCGCGCTTCAAATACTTCAGGGAAGCGGGTGAAGACGCCTACCAATCGTTCCTCGGAGTTCCGCTCATCGATCGCGGCGTTTTGCAAGGAGTTCTCGTCGTGCAAACCGTCGAGGCCCGGATCTTTCACGAGGAAGAAGTTCGGACGCTGGCGGAGGCCGCCACCCAAGTCGCCCCGGTGGTAAGCGAAGCCCGCACTCTCGATCGCTTCATCGCTCCGGCCCAAGAACGTCTCTGGTCACTGGCTCGCAATCTCTGGTGGAGTTGGGACTACGATTCCACGGGCTTGTTCCTTGACCTCGATCCGGCACGCTGGCGGCAACTCAATCACAATCCCGTCGCCCTGTTGGGGGAGATGCCCTTGGCGGGAATCGAACGTCGCGCCAGGGAACTGGTGCTGCATGGCCGTATTAACTATGCGTACCGCCGCCAGCAGGAGTATCTTCAGGCGGATCGCACCTGGGGCGCAACACATGCAGGCGTTCTACGGCCTCGGCCGGTCGCCTATTTCTCGGCTGAATTCGGCTTGCACGAATCGATTCCGATCTATTCCGGCGGATTGGGTGTCCTTGCCGGCGATCATATTAAGAGCGCATCCGACCTCGATATTCCACTTATCGGCATCGGTTTGTTTTACGGCCAAGGATATTTCCTCCAACGGCTTGATCACGACGGCTGGCAGCATGAAGAATATCTCCCGACGGACGTCAACCAACAGCCGATGGAGTCGGCCATCGGGACCAACGGCGAACCGGTGAGGGTGGAGATCGAGACCTTCAGCGGCACGATCCAAGCGAAAGTCTGGCGGATGAAAGTGGGACGCTGCGATCTGCTTCTCCTCGACTCAGACGTGGAAGGGAACGCTCCCGAGGACCGGGAGCTCACTTCGCACCTATATGGTGGCGGCGCGCGCACCCGAATCCGCCAGGAGCTACTTCTTGGCGTCGGCGGCTTTCGCGCATTGAAAGCGATGGGGATCACTCCGGCTGTTCTTCACCTGAACGAAGGACACAGCGGATTTGCGGTGCTGGAAGCGATTCGCCATCGTATGGACGATGAAGGTCTGAGCTTCGAGCAGGCGGTACCCCGGGTTTCCCGAGAAGTTGTCTTCACCACTCATACTCCGGTGCCCGCGGGCCACGACCGCTTTAACGCCGACCTTATCGAGGAGCACCTCGGATTTCTGCGGGAACAGCTGGGTCTTTCTCACGAAAGGCTGATGGCACTAGGACGCGAGAATCCCGACAACTCATATGAACAATTCTGCATGACTGTGCTGGGCCTAAAACTTTCGCGCCGCGCCAATGCCGTTTCGGCTTTGCATGGCGAGGTGTCCCGCGCCATGTGGACCGGGCTGTATCCCGGTAGGCAGGAAGACACCATTCCCATCGGACACATTACCAACGGCGTGCATGTTCCCACGTGGCTGGCACCGCAAATGTTCCGTCTTTATGACCGACACCTAGGAACCGGTTGGCATCAGCACAGCGCCGAAGCACGCATCTGGGAAGGGATCGAGAACGTAGACGATGGCGAGCTTTGGGAGACTCATCTCAGCTTGAAATCACGGCTGCTGGAATTTGTGCGCAGCCGCGCCGTCGAACAGGCCGAGCGACGTGGGGAGTCGCCGGAGATCTTACAGAGATTCGGCCGAGTGCTGAGTCCGGATGCGCTTACCGTCGGATTTGCGCGTCGCTTTGCGACTTACAAGCGCGCCGATTTGATCTTAGCAGATATGGAAAAGCTCGCCTCCATGGTGAATGACCCGAAGCGCCCGGTGCAGTTCGTTTTCGCCGGAAAGGCGCACCCGCTCGATGAACCGGGCAAGCGGGTGTTGCAGCAGATTGCGGAGTTGATGCGCGACCGGCAGTTTGCCGACAAATTCGTCTTCGTCGAAGACTACGACATCAACGTTGGGCGTCATTTCGTACAAGGCGTCGATGTTTGGCTAAACAATCCACGCCGGCCGTTGGAGGCGTCGGGCACCAGCGGCCAGAAGGTGGTTTTGAACGGCGGCCTGAACCTTTCGGTTCTGGACGGCTGGTGGGCGGAAGCACACGACGGCCTGAACGGTTTCGCCATCGGAACCGGCAGAACTCATTCCAACATGAGTGTTCACGACACCCGTGACGGAGAAGACTTGTACCGGGTTCTTCGCGAAGATGTGATTCCCCTGTACTATCAGCGCGATCGCGATGGCCTGCCCCGGGGCTGGATCAAACGTATGAAGCGAACGATTCGGACCCTTGGTTGGCGTTTCAATGCCGATCGTATGGTGATGGATTACACGCTGAAGTGCTACGTTCCCGCGGCAGGTGGCACGTCGAGCGACATGAGCGCGACACTAGCGGGTTAAAATCGGCACCATCCTCAATATTTCACTTGCATCAAAAACAACCCGTGAGGTGGTGCCGTCGACCCGGCTTTGGTTCTGTCTCGCACTTCAAGCAATTCGGCAAAGGATTTTGCGCTGCGTTGCTCACGTCCAACTTCGACCAACGTTCCCACGATATTCCGCGCCATATGGCGTAAGAACGCTGTGGCCTCAATCGTAAAGATCAGCAGCTCACCGCTTTCATCCAGGGAAACACGATAAACCGTTCGCACCGGATGCGGGGCGTCGCAACCGGAAGCGCGGAAGGAGGAGAAGTCGTGCTCTCCCTCCAAACAACGGATCGCATTACGCATCCGCCCGATATCCAAAGGGTCGTGCACGTGCCAAGTATACTTCAAATGAAACGGTGAGGGAGTGGGGCGGTTTAAGATCCGGTACTCGTAAATCCGGCTGCGTCCATCACGGCGCGCATCGAAGGACTCGGCCACAATCTCGACCTGCTTGATGCTGATATCTTTCGGCGTCAGCGCGTTGAGACCGCGCCGCAACCGGTGCAGATCCGGTTCTCGATCACAGAAAAAATTGACCACCTGCCCCAGGGCATGGACGCCTGCGTCGGTTCGCCCGGAACCCGTAACGTGCGTTGGGACACGGAAAAAAGTCGATACCGCTTGCTCGAGCACAGACTGAATGGTTGGCCCGTTGGGCTGCATCTGCCAGCCATGGTAATTCGTCCCGTCATACTCCATCGTCAGCTTAATATTCACGGCGACGTTGTCGGCGAGATTACCGATGTCGGCTTAGAGATAGTCCCGAATCAAGATTTCCGCGATCTGAACGGCATTCAGAGCCGCGCCTTTGCGCAAATTGTCCGCCACGACCCAGATATTGAGGCCGTTCGCCACAGAATCGTCCTCGCGGATTCGCCCGACGTAGGTGGCATCTTTGCCCGTGGCCTCGACGGGCATGGGGTAAACGTTATTCTCCGGCTCATCGGCAACAATCACTCCGGGCGCTTCGCGCAATATGGCTTTGACATCCGCCGCGGTGAGTTTTTTCTCCGTCTCGATGTTGACGGACTCCGAATGGCCGCAAAAAACCGGAATACGAACGGTGGTCGCCGTGACCCGCAGCGAGGGTTCGTCGAAAATCTTCCGCGTCTCATTGATCATTTTCAACTCCTCTTTGGTATAACCGCCGTCGACAAAGGCGTCGATGTGGGGAATACAGTTGAAAGCGATCTGATGCGGAAACTTCTCCGTCTCCAGTTCCTGCCCGTTATAAAGAGCCATGACTTGCTGGCTAAGCTCGTCCATCGCTTTTCGGCCGGCTCCGGAAACTGACTGATACGTCGACACCACGATCCGCTTGATGCGCGCGGCATCGTGAATCGGTTTTAACGCCACGACCATTTGGATCGTTGAACAGTTTGGATTGGCAACGATGCCGCGATTTTTGTAGTTGGCGATCTGCTTCGCATTAACTTCGGGCACCACCAACGGGACGTCAGGTTCCATACGAAAAGAAGCGGTGTTATCGATGACGACCGCACCGGCATTCACCGCTATGGGCGCAAACTTTGCGCTCACACTGCCGCCGGCGGAGAAAAGTCCGATATCGATTCCGCTGAAGGAATCCTCGGCAAGAACGTCCACCCGGACCTCTTTCCCGTTGAACGGCAGAAACTGCCCGGCCGATCTCTCAGAGGCCAAAAGGCGCAGTTCGCCGACCGGAAATTCGCGCTCTTCCAGCACCTCTCGCATCTGCTCGCCGACAGCGCCGGTCGCACCGACTACTGCAACATTGTACTTTTCCTTCTTCACTGTTATCCCTTCAATGTCTCGATCTTTTCCCGAACTAGTCTCCCCATCTCTTTGCATCCCACAGGCCGACAATCTTTCTCTTGAATATCAAGCGTTCGGTAGCCGCCGTTTAAAACGGCTTCGACGGCGCGCTCAATCCGATCCGCCGCTTCATTCTGGTCCAGCGAATGGCGCAACATCATCGCAACCGTCAAAATCGTCGCCAGCGGATTGGCCTTATCCTGGCCGGCTATATCCGGCGCGGTTCCATGAACCGGTTCATACATACCCACCTTGCCGCCCAAACTGGCTGAAGGTAGCATCCCAATAGAACCTGTGAGCATCGCCGCTTCGTCGCTGAGAATATCTCCGAACATGTTGGTTGTGACCATGACGTCGAATTGTTTGGGGTCGCGAATCAATTGCATAGCGCAGTTGTCGACGAGTATGTGTTCGAGCTGCACATCCCCATAGCCCTTTTCTTTGTGCACCCAGGTTACAACCTTGCGCCAAAGCTCGGTCACTTCCAGAACATTGGCCTTATCCACCGAGGTGACTTTCCGACGCCGTTTGCGCGCCGCCTCGAATGCGACAACGGCGATGCGTTCGATCTCCGGCGTGGTATAGACCTCAGTGTTGACCCCCCGCTCAGTTCCGTCCGCCAGTTTCGTTATCCCCTTTGGCTGTCCGAAATAGATCCCCCCGGTCAGTTCCCGGACGACTAAAAGATCCGTGCCTTCCACGACCTCTTTCTTGAGAGTCGAGGCGGAAGCTAAAGCCGAGAATAACTTCACTGGACGTAGGTTGGCGAACAGTCCAAGCTCTTGGCGCAAGGCGAGAAGCGCGCGCTCCGGCCGAACAGAATAATCCAATCCATCCCACTTCGGCCCTCCCATCGCGCCCAGCAGCACCGCGTTACTCTCCTTCGCCAGCTTCATGACGGAATCTGTAAGCGGCCTGCCGTAGGCGTCGATGGACGCGCCTCCGATCACACCTTCTTCCAGCTCAATGCCAAAGCCGTATAATTTGGCTGTCTGGTTCAGAACCTCCGTTCCTTCTCGCATTACCTCGGGCCCGATGCCGTCGCCCGGTAAAACTGCAATTTTATGGCTCATGGTCCCTCTCTCTCCACCGACTGCCGATAGTGTTTTCTTCCCTCGAGCTTGTTCAGTGCGTTAATGTACGCCAGCGCGCTGGCCATGATAATATCCGTATGCGCGCCCTGCCCCGACACGCGAAAGCCGCTATCCTCGATGACGCACGAAACTTCCCCCTGGGCATCGGTCCCACCCGTAATAGCATTCACCGTATAACGGACCAACTGCGATTGAGAGCCGGTTATCTTGGTAATGACTTTATAACAGGCATCCACGGCGCCATCCCCAGAGGCGTAATCCATCTTTTCCTGACCGTTGACACGCATCTTAATAGTCGCTGCGGGAATGCCATCCGAACTGGAATTAACGTTGAGGTACAATAGCTCGTAGAGGTCCGGTTGCCCGGGCACCCTGAGAATCTCTTCTCCGATGATCGCCTCGATATCTTCGTCATAGACGTTTTTTTTCTTGTCCGCCAATTCTTTGAAACGAAGGAACGCCCGGTTCATATCTTCCTTGCTCAGGTTGAAACCCAAATGCTTCAGCCGCTCATCGAAGGCGTGGCGCCCCGAGTGTTTGCCCATCACAAGGCGGTTGCCGCTAATGCCGACAGACTCCGGGGTCATGATCTCGTACGTCTGTCTATGCTTAAGCACTCCATCCTGATGAATCCCCGCCTCGTGGGCGAAAGCATTGTCCCCGACAATCGGCTTGTTAATCGGGATCGGGATCCCCGTCACCTGAGATACCAGCCGCGAGGTCGGATAGAGCTGTTCGCTGATAACATGAGTGTCCAGATCGAGATAGTTCTTCCTCGTTCGCAACGCCATCACAACTTCTTCTAGGGAGGTATTCCCCGCCCGCTCGCCAATACCATTGATGGTGCATTCGATTTGCCTAGCCCCGTTGTGGACGGCGGCCAATGAATTGGCGACCGCCAGTCCCAAGTCGTTATGACAGTGGGCGCTCCAGGTTACCCGGTCGCCCCCGGCGGTGCGTTCAATGAGATTGCTCATCAAGGCGCCGAACTCTGACGGAATGGCGTAGCCGGTCGTATCCGGCACATTGATCGTATTGGCCCCGGCTCGAATCACTTCCCTGAACACCTGCATAAGAAAATCTCGATCGCTGCGCGAGGCATCTTCGGCTGAGAATTCTATGTAGTCGATGTGCTTCTTAGCATAACTGACTGCGTTCACGGCTGCCTCCAGGACCTGCTCCCGCGACATCCTGAGTTTGTGCTTCAGGTGAATATCAGAGGTCGCGATGAACACATGGATACCTGGATTTTTGGCGTGTTCGACCGCCTTTAAGGCCCGCGTGATGTCCCCCTCTTGGGATCGGGCGAGGCTAAGGACCCGCGGTCGCTTCACCTCCTTACAGACCCGCGCCACCGACTCGAAATCACCTTCAGATGACGCGGCGAAACCGGCCTCAATCACGTCGACACCAAGCTTCTCCAGCTGGCGCGCGATGACTACTTTTTGTTCAACCGTCATGCTGGCTCCCGGCGACTGCTCGCCGTCCCGAAGCGTCGTATCAAAAATTCTAACGATATTATCTGCTACGTTTGCTGACATGGTGGTCCTCCGATTCTTCCTTATGGCCTACAAAAAAAAACTCCCGTGTGGCATAGCCAACGGGAGTGCTTCCGAGTCGAGATGGTAATCTAAGGTTTAGCTTCAGCCATCTCCCCTCGTTTCTCCCGCTGGCGTTTGTTCGTCGTCAAACACCATAAGAGGGGGCCCGATAAGGTGTATAACAAGAATATCATAAAGAACATAATCTGCGGCTCTGCAATTACAAGTGTAATCAAAATAAAGCCGGAAACCAACATCCAGAAGGGGTGTCTTTTTCGCAAAGCCGAATTCTTTAAACTAAAGTAAGGGAAACCGCTCACCATCAGGCCCGACAATCCATAGATCACTAAGAGTAAAGTGACGTGTTTGTTGGGCGCACCTTCTCCACCCAAAAAGTAATACATAACCACGATCGCCGCAATCATTTCGGCAGCGGCAGGTATGGGCAACCCCACGAAATGACCTTTGGCCGGGCCCGTACTCTGCACATTAAAGCGGGACAGACGAAGCGCGCCACACACAACAAATGTACAAGCAGCCAACCAACCCCAAGTCTTCCATGGCACCAGCGCCCAAAAGTAAACGAGAATAGCCGGAGCAACACCGAACGAAACAACATCGGCCAGCGAGTCGAATTCAACGCCGAATTGACTGGTGGATCTCGTCAGACGGGCCGCGTAGCCGTCCAACCCGTCGAGAATGTTGGCCAGAATGATGAAAATCGTCGCATATAGATAATCGCCGTTAAAGGTAGAAATGATGGAAAAAAAGCCGCAAATGAGATTCCCCGCCGTAAACAGACTGGGGATCAGATAGACCCCCTTTCTTAGCTTTTCGGTAGCGACTCTATTCCGCAGAGCGACCCGCGGTCGGACCCGCCGCCGCAGCAGTCGAACTTTTCCTGCTGCAGGAAACTCATCCGGTCCTTGGGGATTGATCCCACTCATATAAACCTCGCCAATACGGTCTCTCCGCCTCTAACTCTCTGTCCCTCCGCCACTTCGACCCGGCACCCTTCCGGCAGATAAGTATCCGTTCTGGAGCCGAACATGATCAGTCCAAATCTTTCACCACGAGTCAATCGATCCCCGAGGGTTGCCCGACAAATGATTCGTCGTGCCAACACACCGGCAATTTGCACTACGCCCAATGTTCTGCCCTCATTATCTACGATGGTTAGAGCATTTTGTTCGTTGCGCTGCGAAGCTTCTTCCTTGTAGGCAGCCAAAAAACTTCCCGGTTGATAGATTATCTTTTCGATCCGGCCTTCTACGGGCGTCCGATTAATGTGTACATCAAGAGGCGAAAGAAAAATGCTCACTCGCGTCGCAGCACCCAGAAAAGGTGAATCACCCTTGATTCCCTCAACGCTGACGACTTTACCATCCGCCGGCGAGACGATCAGGCCTTCGCCTGTGGGCGCTTGCCGTTCGGGATCACGAAAGAAACCGACAATCGCTAAAGCGAGCAGCCCCAGGATAATTCCAAGCGGTAGCCAGCTCGCCGCGAACGCAAGCAGCGTAATGATAACCATGGTGAAGATCAGCGGATACCCTTCCCTCGCTATTCTCATGGACTCTCTCAGTCTTCCATCCGCGGTATCCGATTGCCATCTACGCCTTAGTTTTTGCTCTTATCCACCAGCCGATTTTGCGCGAGCCACGGCATCATGTCTCGAAGTCCCGCTCCAACTTTCTCCAAGGGATGGTTGGCTGCTTCTTTTCTCAACTCTGTGAAATGCGGCATGCCAACCCGGTGCTCATTAATCCACTCTTCGGCAAATTTCCCGCTCTGGATATCCTTGAGTATGTTTTGCATCGCCTCCCGCACTTCAGGTCCGATGACCTTTTTACCTCGAGTCAGGTCCCCATACTCGGCTGTATTGCTGATGGAGTAGCGCATGTTGGTTAGTCCACCCTCATAGATGAGATCCACGATCAATTTAACTTCATGAACACACTCAAAGTAGGCCATCTCCGGTGGATAGCCGGCATTGACCAAGGTTTCATAGCCGGCTTGAATCAAAGCCGTCAGCCCCCCGCACAAAACCGACTGTTCGCCGAACAGGTCGGTCTCGGTTTCATCCTTGAAGGTGGTTTCGATAACGGCTGCCCGCGCGCCACCAATAGCGCTAGCGTAGGCTAGGCCGACTTTCTTCGTATCGCCGGAGGGATCTTGATGGATTGCCAGAAGGCAAGGAACTCCGCGGCCTTTTTGAAATTCGCTACGCACTAGATGTCCCGGTCCCTTGGGAGCGACCATGAAAACGTTGACTCCAGCCGGGGGAACAATTCTCTTGAAATGAATGTTAAAGCCGTGGCCGAACGCGAGATAGTTGCCGTTTTTTAGCCCCGGTTTAATTTCCTTTTCGTAGGCCTCCCCCTGAAGTTCATCAGGCAACAGAATCATGACGATATCTGCAGAGGCCGCTGCCTCAGCCGTTTCCGCGACCTTGAGCCCTGCGTTTTCAGCTTTTGGCCAGGAGTTGCTTCCGCGCCTCAAACCCACCACGACATCAATTCCTGAGTCGCGCAGGTTATTTGCATGCGCGTGACCTTGGCTGCCATAGCCAAGAACCGCAACTTTTTTCCCTTTAAGAACGCCCAGATCAGCGTCGCGATCGTAATAGACTTGCATTGAACCTCTCCTGTAAAAGCCGCTTTATAGTAGGCACTATGCCGTCTGAGTTATAGTAAGTCAACCGCAAGTCGGCGTAAGACAACGATTATTTGGTCGGGCATTCAGTAGCGCTTTTGCCAGATAAGGTCGGCGCCGCTCAGGCCTGTGGTGCTTGATGAAACGCTGAACTTCCAATCCGATGTGATCTGATATTCCGCCGATACCTCCCGTCCTCTTTTCCCCGACACTTCCTGAGAGAATGAAACGTATGTGCTCCGACCCACGTACTGGCCGAAACGCATCTGCCCTCCGGAAAAATCCACAGCTCCGATATCAACCCCGAGCTCTTGCAAGCCCAATGCTTTGGAAACAGCTTGTCCAATACCCGCGGCCGCAAATCCGGTGGTAATGTTAATGGCGCTTTGCTGCAACGATATTTGCTCGCCCTTTTCGAGGCTCGATATGGGCTTGTTAAAAAGCAACACTGACAAGATATTGGCTTGATCCAATTGCGGATCGCTCGTGAGAGTCAATGTCGGTTTTTCCGCCGTCCCTTTAATGACGATGTTAACCAAATAGTTGTTGACCCGATATTCAGCCACAATATTGAGCGCAGGGTTGATGGTGTCGCCGCCGTTGAATTCCACTTCCCCACGAGTCAGGATGAAACGTTTGCCTTGAAAGCCGACCCAGCCTCGTATGGTTTCGATCAATCCGGTTAAGGCGGGTTTGCCGCCGCTTGCTTTGGTTATCCGTAGATTTCCGGAAAGCTCAGCATTGCCATTGCGATGCCTGATCCAAAGGTTATTCGGCACACGGACCTCAATGTCCACGCTGGAATTCCGCCACAACTCACTGTCGGCCTGATTATTACTCTCTTGCTTGGCAGAAATACCGGCTGCATTTGTCGACACCACAGTAATGGTCGGATCCCTGTTGATAGGGGTGTTTCCGCGATCAAGAAAACTTAGATCCGGACGTAGCTCGCCTCTTGGAACTTCAAACTTGCCGGTTATCCGCGGAGCGGCAAATGTACCGTCAATTCTAGCGACCCCGTTCAATTCAATCTGGTATCGCTGCGTATTGATTGCCGGCCATTGCTTGGTGACAATCGAAAATTGCATCGATTGCGGCGAAAATTTATTCAAAGCGATGAAACCGCTTGCGTTTAATTCGCCTTTATTAGCACGGGCAGATACTTGGTTAATCCTGATCCCTCGGGGCTCCAGCACCCCTTCCGCCGTAATAGCGGAAACTTGAATGCCGAGAGGGGTCGGCGTGAATTTGCCCTCTCGCAATCGGAAAAATCCATTGGTGACAGGCTGAGTCAGAGAACCGCGGACTTGGAGATCCATTTCGACTTCACCGTCGATCGTCTGAACCGTTTTTCCGCTAAAGGCATTCAGAAAAGCCAGGCTCAAGCCTGAAGACTGGATACGAGCTTCCAAGTTGTCAGACACCTCCGCACGCCAACCATTGATCCAGCTCAGTGTCATCGGCAGGTTTCCGTTCACGCTAAGCTGATGGAGTTGATCCTGCTGCACAGTTGCCTTCAGCTCCGCCTTTTGATTCCTGTAACTCCCTGCTCCAACCAAACCGACATAGCTTTGACCGAAGATTTTAGAATTATCCAATTTCATTGTTGCGATGATTTCCGGCGCCGCTGCCGTGCCTCCGAGCTGACCTTGTGCTGAAAGGATTCCCGTTATATCAGGTCCCTCAGGAAAGAAAACGCGGAATGACTCGATAGGTAATCTTTCGATCTCCAATCGCAGTGCCTGACTCCCGGACAGAGAGAAGCGTCCGTCCAAAAAAAACTGCCGGCCGTTATTGCCAATCGATAGACGGTCCACGACAAAGTCTTGGTCGCGTTGTTCGACAACAGTCGGCTGCGAGAGTCGCCATGTCCCGTCCGGTAACTCAAGAGTCAATCGCGCCAGCCGCGCCACAAGATGCGCCGGTTGATACTCCAACCGAGCCGCCAACGTGTGAGTCCGGCTCTGAGCGTCTTGCGCCTTCGCATCCACCTCGAAGACCATAGGGGTTTGCGGCAAAATCCGAACGATTCCCTGCAGCGATTGGAGTCGATAACCTCTCCGAATTTCGACCAGACTGATGTTGAGAGTTCCAGAGGGAAGGGATCTCGCGCTTGAGTAGGCCAAATCGTAATCGATCGAGCCACGCTGGACGGCTGTTCCTTCAAAGTCGATTGAATTCACCGCTATTTTGCCCTGCGCTTTCAGATCATCGAGATTACCTTTGGCCCCGCCGGTAAGGTTGGCCGATCCTGAACCTTTGTGGTCGATAAGTGCAAGCCAAGGCGACAGAGTTCCAATGCGCAGTTGGTAATCGAGCTTCCCTTGCTGTTTGAGATCGGTACCGATATCGCCGGTGACGGTGAACGTCGCATCTGCCGCTTTGAGCCACCCCTCCGACACGCGAATTCGTTGGTTCGCCAGAGTTGCCGCCAGCCTGCCCTGCTCCAGATGCACCCCCCCTAGCATAGATGGCAGCAAGTCGATTTTCGTCTGCGCGTTCATGCTCGCGAGCGTCACGCCAGATCCTGTAATGAAACCATCTAAACTCAATTTACCTTGGATTGCCTTGCCTTTGGGTGAAAGTTTCTGAACATCGAGCTGGTTCGCAGAAAAATTCAGTTCAAATTGGGGATTGTCTTTGAAGGCGATCTGGCCCCGCCAATCGGCGTGCCCGAGATCACTCTTGAATTGCCCGGTCATTCTGGCTTCGCTGTGCTCCAGATTCGCCGTGAGAAAAACATCGCCCAGATTCCAGGCGGCGATTTCCGCAGATCTCACATTGGCCTCTCCCTGCACCGTGATATCCGCTAAGGCGAAACCGCTTCCGTTGGCTTGAACCAACCCGGTCACAATCCCGCGCAAATCTTCGCGCGCGAGTAATTTAGTTAAGTTCAGGCCGGTGATTTTTGCGCTGGCTTGATACACCGGCGTTGCTCGCGTCACGTCAGCCTGAAACTTTCCCGATAAGAAGCCATCGGCAACGGACAAAGAAAAGTCGCCGTTCAAAGCACGGGCCGGTCCACTGACATTGAGCGTCCCCGAAATGTTTTGTTTAACCGGCCACTGAGGAACAAAATGCTTCACATCGGGAGGCGCCAGCTGATCGATGGACACCCTTACTGCCATATCGAAAGTTTTCAAATCACTAACGGTCCCAGTTAACCTAAGCCTGGAGTTACCGCTTTCCATCAAAAAGTCGCTAAACTTCAAAGTCGCCAACGCACCCGTATCCTGATACCCAAGGGCACCCTTGACGTGAGCCTCAGGCATGCCTTCCGTGAGTATGCGCGACGAAACCTGCCGTAAATCAACTGAAACGCCGCCGGAGTCAATCCTAGCGGTGCCCTCAAGATTCAAGCCTGTCAGACGATACGAACTGCTGGACAAGCTGACATCAATATCGGCTTGTTGTAATTCGACGGAATTCAATGCCACGACCAGGCTGGGTGTGTCAGATTGCGGCGCAACCGGAGATAACGCTTCAACAATATTCCAAACTCCGTCTCGTCCCTCTTTCAACCACATCATCGGTTCAAAAGCTTCTAGGTGAAAGACTTGAATCCTTCCCAAAAGCAAGGTTGGCAAGGAGTAAACTACCTTGACACGCGGCACCCGGATGATTTCGTTCCCGTTATCAGACAGACGAACATCGATAAGCGTTAGACTTCCCCATACCGAGCCGTCTAGTCTTGCAGCACTGACTTTGCCTCGAACAGAATCGTTGATCACCGCCAATAGCTTCTGTCGCACAAGCTCGCGAAAGCCATCCGTATGGGTGTAAAACAGTAGTCCGGTTACTCCCAGCACGAGTAAGAACGCGAACATCAGTGCGACCCAACGAAAAGCTCGCAAGAATATTTTCATCATCATCTAGCGGTGTCCCGAAGAATCTGATTGCAGGCTGCTCGGAAACAGCTCAGA
>Ga0137360_10001286_pt1 | contig 14763 bp, 25 predicted proteins | sample Mad1_60_16metaG_FD_104924 | JGI IMG/M metagenome (GOLD analysis project Ga0137360, IMG submission 104924) | Vadose zone soil microbial communities from Angelo Coast Range Reserve, California, USA - Mad1_60_16 metaG | ecosystem: Environmental > Terrestrial > Soil > Vadose zone | place: USA... | reverse complement strand
GTTTTTTTTATTTTTATTATTTTTTTTTTTTTTTTTTTTATAATACAATTACAATCACACAACTTACTCGTTGCCCACTTCTCTAACGACCTCCTCATAGCCCCTGCAATTCTGGTGCACTCACTCACAATTCTCTAAGTGATTGATTCCATTGGAGATAAAGCACTTGACTTGTGTGAGCAGCTACGCTAACCTTCGGTAGAGGGCAAGCAAAGCTATGTCAAACGAACGTGAAGTATGCCAGTGTGGACGCGATGGAGCGAAGCTACATTGTAGTGAGTGTGGACGCTTCGCGTGCTACGCAAAGAGCAGCAAGGCACGTTTGGAGAAGTTAAACGACGGTTCGTTGGTCAAGATTATGATGTATCATTGTCGCGGATGCGGTGTTGATTTCGACGACATTAACCGTGCGCAGTGCAGCGCGCCGAGACGTGGCTTAAGCGTGCGAGTACAACGTATTGGCGACGCAGTCGCTACTGCGTTTTCACTAGAAGGTTTGTCACCAACGGAGCGCAAAGCTAAGCTAGCAGAGCTGTTTAAGAGAAAAGACTCCAATGGATAATGAAATTCAACACGAGAACAACATTTGCGTCTATCAAATTTACAACGTAGCGAACAACTCATACGGCGAAGCTTTTGCTGCGTGTGATATACATGCTCGCTTGTATGAAGACCACATGCTACACATAGGTAAACAAGACGAGTTCATATTGACAAAAATTGCAAATGAATCGTTAATTTTTTGTGACTGGTGTCTTGAAGGAGAACGAATGGAGAAACTAAATGACAAAACTCAAGATTCTTAAACACGTTAGTATTTTCCTACTCTGCTTCGTGTTGATTGTCATTTTTGTAATCGGGATGTTGTCACTATGAGTGACAAAGAAAAATACACTTGTTTCGAATGCGCTATCGCTGGACGCGACGCAAGCGTCGAGCTTGACACCAACGGTCGTTGTGGCGTTTGTCACAGCGATGCTGTGCTTTCAGCGCATCAGGTGGCTACAGTTGCTACGCAAGCCATTCCAGCGCTTGCTGCGCAAGGCATTCGCGTAGAACGCATAGCGCGAAGCGATGAGCGTAAGTATTACTGGATGGCCGATGGTGGTTTTGAAACAGTTGTATCATGGCAAGACGCAACTGATACAACAACAGCAGCTAAGTATGCATACGAACCAACACACAACCACCCTTGGTATCGACGTGATTTGAACGAGCGTGTTGATGCTCTTTTCAAGACGCAAAACGAGCGCACGCTTTCTCATAATGAGTATTGCGATTGGCTTCGTAGTCATTGATTCTAAAGGCTTTAGCAGCTTTTTGATTATCATTATATAGTTGACATTCGCTGGCGAGCAGAGCATAATAGCTTCGCTGGGAAACACTTTCGCTACAAGCGAAAAAAGGAGAATCAAACATGAGTAAGTTCAAATCAGCAACATACGCAACAATCAAAGACGCCGACGGCGAGTTGGCTTCAATTAGCGAAAGCGCGTTTAACAAACTCACCGAAGACGCGACGAAGGCAAACACAGAACCGCCAGAGGCGCTCAGGCGACAAACGTTTCTAATCCATGAAGCGGAGTCGATTGATGACATCTTGCTGTTGTGCCCGAACGAGTTGGTTGCCGTTGATTTATTCAATCGTGGCGCCAGCTTGAAACAACTCAATGAAATCCGTGCGTTGATGGAATCCGACGCTGCCGACTTTCAGGTCGTTGAGGGTTCGTACGATCTGAAAGACGTCATCTCACGCGTCACCGAACGCAAAAAGATGTCTCCGATGGACAAAGTCCTCAAGGCACTCGGTGGCTTGTCCGACGAGGAACGTCAAGCGATCATCAGCAAGTTGGTTGGCGCACAGACCGCAAGCGCTTAGCGCAAGCGCTTAGCTTCGCTACACAGATTAACCTTGACCTTGGTGGCGTGTTGCTTCGTGACGGCAGTGGTAGCATGCACCGCGTCGTTTAACACGAAGTGAGTGCGTTCAACGCAGGCACGCCACCAACAAGTTTTCTTTTAGTTTAATACAACGACTTCGCGCCTCACGCGAAATGGGCCTGTCGGCTAGCAGAGCAAGCGTGTATTGAATTGGCTGAAACTAGCTACGCTTGCGAATCGCCGACAGGCTTTTTTATTAGCCGACTCGAAAAGGTGAACAAAAAGCGAACGCCGCTTTTCCGCTGCATTCTCTTCATTCTAAAGCACTTAAAAACCTCTTGACTTTGCATTAATTCTCTGCTATACTACGCATGTCGTGACCAATTATGTTCTTCGTCTGCGATAAATGCTTTGACTACGCTTCCGGTGGTAGTAGTAAGTATCATAAGTGTCCGACTTGTAGCGCCGTGATGCGTATTGTTACCGCACAAGTGTATCAAGCATTTGTGATTGGGAAACAAGCGTCAGCGAAACGAGTACAACGACAAGCAAATGCTGCGCAACAGCAAACGAAAGGACAACCAAACATGACCCAAGGAGCTAAGTGTCGCATTTGGTGGGACGAGACTATTAGTGCTTATCGCATTAGTACTCCGTACTCACCACAGTTCGTAGACTTTCTCAAAATTGGCATACCTGTTAGCGACCGCGCTTACGATCCTTCTACGAAGATATGGACGTTTACTGAGAAATTCTTTGACCTCGTTGAATCCACTGCTCGCAAGGTGTGGAAAAACCAAGGTGAGGTCGTTATCATTACCAAAACGCAAAGCCAAAAAGCGTCAGCTCCGCCTGCGGTAGCGACTGCGTCGTTGGATACAGTCATGTTGGAATTCGTCAAAATCCTACCCGAACGAGCGCTGCTGCAAGCATTCAGGTTTGCTGCTAATGAGTTGCATCCTGACAAAGGCGGTAGCATGGAATCAATGAGCAAGCTTAACACGTTGTGGGACCGCATTAAGACCGACAAGGGTTTTAAGTAGCAATAAAAGCTTTCACGAAGTGAAAGGATAAACCAACATGGGAATGAAATGGACCGATGAACGACGCATCAAGTTCATCAAAACAATGAAAAGAAAAAGAAACGAAAAAAGGAGAAACAAAAAACAAAATGACACAACTATCACGACAGCGACAGCGAACTCAACAGAGATACTCCACGGCGATGAGAAACAAAACTTCGACGTCCCAACCGCGTACGCATTCGGTAAAGTCCAAAACTGGCTTGAGTCCTTCGCTCAAAGCTTTGACTTACCTACGACCGTTGTTACCCGAAGGGTGGGAGAATTACTTCTTCGCGCGCCACGCGGGTTCGTACTGGGGTCTCTCGATCGTTTGCCCGGTTTGCAACGAAGTACCACCAAGGGAAATAAAGGGTAACCGAAGGTGGCGTTGGTTGTCGGTTCATATTAGTCAACACAGGAGAGTGGCAAAATGAGCAACGAAGTTGATAATAAAGACAAAGACAAAATCACCGCAGGTGGTAGTAATACCACAATCGACACCGCGAAGCGTATTCGCTTCGGTCAAGGCAGCGCGCTACACCAGCGCGTAGCGCAGAGCGCAAACAAGGCTCAAGCTGAGGAGACTGCGTCAGCAACAATGCCAAACCGCGTAGCGCTCATGGCTGACGACAGCGGTAGCATGGCCGGACCGAAGGTGGAGCTTGCGCGTATAGCGCTAACTTCGTTTCTTGAAGCCTGCGACGCGTCGAATACGAGCGCAAGCGTTCACACGCTCAACGGTACCGTTAACGTGCCAATGACACGCATGTTCCCAATTGCTGCCGTTGAGTGCGCTGCACTACGTGCAACCGGAGGTACGCCGCTCGCGCAGACGATGGAAAAGGTTTTAATGAACGAGTCACTAACACGCGGCGTTATCGTCTCCGACGGCGAGCCAGACAGCGCGATCGCGTGTTTCGACCAAGCGCAAGCATACAAAGAGTCTGGTACGCCAATCGACTGCGTTCACATTGGCGAGTCTGTGAGCGGGGAAGAAACGCTAGCGCGCATTGCGTCCATAACAGGTGGATTATATATAAAATTCGACAAAGTCGAGAACTTCGCTGAGAATTTCAGATTCCTGACTCCGCGCTACCGTGCGTTGCTAGGCGACGCCAAGAGCGCAGCGAAGCTACTTGGTGCGAAGGAGGTGCGTTGATGTTCGACCGTATCAAGAAAACACACGATATTTTGACTGATAAAGTGCCCCCAGCGTCTCCGGTAGCGAAGGGAGAGACGGTGCAGGAACTGGCGCACAAGTGGGTTATCGAGCAATCCAGACTAGGCGAGCAAACTGACCACATGAAGGGTTTATCTCAATACCGTACTGACGCTGCCGAGCAGGCGTTTATCGCGGGATACCGTGCCGCGCTGGCAGCAGCCGACGAGGAGGGTGGGGCGACGCCAGTTGATATTGCCGTGCTCGATGTGAAAGGTAAGCGCCGGATGCAAGAGATTGAGCTACGCACTCGTGTTGAGCCGAGTGCTCTGTTCACGAACACAGAAATGCGCTTTGTGTTCTCAATGATTGCGCCAATGAAAGAAGCGCTGCGCCAGTTCATGGCTAAAGCATTGGCCGCTGCCCCGTCACCTCGGGAGCGAGAGGCACAGGAGCCGAGGAAATGAGCGACAAACACCACCCTCTTTGTACCTGTTCCAAGTGTTACTGGCGGACAGATTTGTTGTTCGTATTATTCACAGCAGCAGGAATCTTCTTCGTCTATATGCTAACTCAAAACGCGATGTGGCATGGCATTTTGGATGGTCTAAAGAAATGAAGTAAAAGGAGAATAATCATGTTGAGCAACTTCGTAAAAGCAATGAATCGCAAGTTGTGGTGGTATCGCTACCGCAAGATGATCGTTACGGTTATGTTTCTAGCTTTCATCATGCCACTAGGGGAATTACCTTGGTGGATGAGACTCGCCATTGCAGCAAGTAACTGGTGGACAGGCACTGGTTCGTCGTCCACTGGACCGTCTGGTGGTGGCGGTGGTGGTGGTTTCTAGCTTCGCTAGCTTCGCTTAACCACAAAAACCCAGCCCTGTTTTTGTATAAAAAAGGAGATTATGTTAACAACGCAAAGTAATTCGCTTAAGCCACCTAACGACATGACCGATGAACAAATCAGTGTCGTCGCGACGGTTTCAATCAAGTTGGCAGAATTGGGACTTGACTTAAAGTTTATTAAACCCATTTCTGTCGGACCTATCATCTCCGTTTACCGCTTTGCTCCGCAAGGCTCAACTAAAGTGTCACAAGTCGAAGCTTGCTCCGCAGACCTTGCTATCGCACTCGGCGTTGAGGACGTCTTTGTTAAACGAATGCCTGGTGAGTCGGCTATAGGCGTCTTCGTCGTCAACGCGAAGCGTACTCCGATTACGTTCCTTGACACAATAAACAACGTTTGGAAACTCAAAGACACGATGAAGATTCCGCTCAACTTTGGCGTGGACCACCTTGGTAAGCCGTTTGTTGAAGACCTAATCGAGCTACCGCATCTACTTGTTGCTGGTTCTACTAACAGTGGCAAATCCACATTCATGCGCAGCATGTTGGCTTCGCTCATTTACTGTATTCCGCCTTCGCGTCTACAGGTTGGTCTAAGCGACACAAAAAACGTTGAATTCGGCCACTTCGTGGGTACACCACACCTGTTGTGGGAACCAGCGACGAGCGTATTTAGAACACTTGAGCAGCTTGACTGGCTCTGTGACGAAATGGAGTCAAGACTCAAAACCATTGGCGGTGCGAGCAAGCTTAACATTCACGAATACAACGAGCTTCACAACTCGTTTTCAACCGTTAAGCGACTGCCTTACATCGTCTACATCATAGATGAACTTGCCGACTTAATGGCATACAAAGGAGAGAAACGTGGTGAGTCAAAACTCGCTGAGGAGAAAATCGGCAAAATCGTCCAGAAAAGTAGAGCTAGTGGTATATATCTCATCGCGGGAACACAAAGACCTTCAACCAACGTCGTTGCTGGAAGCATTAAAGCCAATTTTACGGCAAGACTTTCTTTCAGACTGCCAGCAGATTACGATAGTCGCACGGTTATTGGGACCACAGGAGCAGAACATTTGTTATCAAAAGGCGACATGCTTTACGTCAGTCCGAACAGACCGGGTTTGACAAGACTCCACTCACCCTACGCGAAAATTGAAGACATAAAAGCGGCTGTCGATGCAGCAGCAGGACGAGCATGATTTGTCGCGTCTGCAAAACTGACAAACCGAAAGTCGAGTTCAGTCGCACTCGAAAGGACTGCAAAATTTGTCATAACAAAAGTTCTCGTCTTCGTTACGACGAACTTCGTAATTTAGTATTGCAGCACTACGGAGGTAACCCACCAAAATGTCATTGTTGTAGTGTTACGGAACGTGATTTTTTGACACTCGACCATGTTGTGCCTGTCAAGCGTTTTGGAAGAGATGACCCAAACTGGCGCGGTGGCCATAGACTTGTACGTGAATTAATAAGACGTGGTTTTCCGGAAGGCTTTGTTGTTGAGTGCTACAACTGTAATTGTGCAAGTGGTTTTCGTGGTATTTGTCCACACAAACGCGCAGCGGTAGACGCTGCGATGCACAGGAGCTAACTTCGTTATGAAAACACTATTCTACTTCATGCGCGGTTTGTACCGTGAGTTTTCTGAAGTAATAATCAACGCTGTTCAAATTCTTGTAGAGAAAGGTAAAGACTAAATGCGCTACGGACCGTTGGTGATCGGTGTCGACTATCCGCGTGAGTTGCTTCAACACAACGAAAAGCTCTGCTGTCTTGTTCTTGACTCAAAGAACAAAGTTGTGGCGACCGCTATTGTAGAGCGAGAAGCGTTGTATTCGTGGTATGAAGACAAACGACGCAAGTTCGATCCTCGCATACACAAGTTCTTGCTTAGCACTACGTGCATCGTCGGTGAAATCCTCGATCTACTACCCGCTCCACGCGAGCGTCATGACCACGAAGTGATCGACGTGAAGCCTAATTAGTCGTGAGTTTGGCTTACGGCTTTCTTCTCTAAGTTATTGATTCTAAAGGAGTTACTAGCACTTGACTTTCGCATTATATATGCTATACTTCAAAATAATGAGCGCCGTACTGCGACCCGGAAGAAAAAAGATCACAACTTCGTTCGTGATGACTCCTGCGTTGCATGAGTGGTTTCGGTCGTTATACCCGAACCGTGGTGATCAGAGTTACGTATTAGAAGAACTTGTAAAGAAGTTGAAACAAGGAGAAGTTAACATTGCACCAAAGACATAATTAAAATTCGCGAAGCGAAAGGACTTGTTAAAAATGAGCAACTGCGACGACGGTAGCAACAAGTTTGATGACAGTAATGAAGAACAAAGCGAAGCTTTAGGCACGTGCACGTTTGAGAACTGCGATCAACCACCTATCGGCAACTGCAACGAATGTAAGCTTGCTTACTGTCTCGACCACGCAAGCGAAGTTGACCCAGGTCATTTCTGTTGTAACTGTTTAGTCCCCGCTGACACCGAAGTGAAAGAGAAACCCTTGATAGACTCCAACGGAGTTCAACACATAGGACGCATTATAAGTCCTGTCGGGCGTTCATATCGCTTAAGCGAAAAACTCGTTCCGCAAATGTCTGACACTGAATTAACAGACTACATCGAATACGGTAAGCAAATGGTAGCTTCGCTTAGTAATATGAAACTTCATTGGGATATTAGCCTTGGCCTTGCTGAAAGCGAAGCTTGGCATCGACAAATCGGTGGTCTTGCAAAATTCGGTGGCGAACTTCGTGTTGGCACGTCTACACAACAATTCAAACGCAACGCTCCGCGTGCTGCGCGTAAAACAGGTGCTAACGCGATAGCGAAAGCCACAGGCAAGGTCGACAAGACAGTTGAGTTACTCAAACAACTTGGTCTTAAACCAGAAGACTTAGTCTCACTCATCAACGCTCTACCAAAATCAAAAGCATCTAAATAACACAAAGGGTTTACTATGCAAATACTTGTCGAAAAACCCTTTGAGCAACTCCGTGGTCACGGCGGTGGTCTCATCGGTGCGTGGCGTTGCTTACAGCGTGACAAGGAAGGTAAGCCTTGTCGGCGTGTTGAGCTGAGCTACGCTAAGATCATTATACATATCGCTGTTGATCACGGAGTGAGGAGAATAAAAAATGAAATTCGAGATAGTAGTAATACACACCATCAATGACCGAACAGCCATCGGTGGTAGAGACATTCAACCAGAATTAATTAATCTCAAAGACTTAGAAAAAGTCATTGAGACAGAACAGCTTTTGGAAAGACTTTTGGGTAAGAGGGTTCATATCAATCAGGTGTCTCAATGAGTGACACCCAACAAAGCATTCAAGAAGTGAAAACTTCTACAAGTGACCCAAACGTCATACCTGTCGGTAAACTCTACGAAGTACGACCCGACGGCCGATGGAACATTTATATTGACCACCACATGATTAGTGGCTTCGCTAAGTGCGAGTCGTATTTTGAACTTGCTCACATTCAGCGCGTTAAACCGCGAGGTATGTCGTTCACGGCGAACATCGGTATCTGGTGGGCTAAGTCTTTAGAGTGGTATTACACAGCGTTAGCGCAAGGCTCGCTAACGCGTGAGGTTGCTGTGCACCTCGCACTCGACGCGTGGGATGAGTGTTCAATAGATAAATTAGTACCTAACTTTCCATATTCTTACGAAAAATTCGGCGGACGCGAAGGCGCGATTGTCATGATTAGTCAATACTTTGATTTCGCGTACCAATACGACTCTGTCCATTGGAAAGTAATCGGTGTCGAAGCAGGTTTCGGACGCAAACGCGAATGTCTCATCGGTGAAAACGACAAAGTCTGTGTTTACTACATCGGCAAGCCGGACATTTTTATCAGGGAAGATAAATACCTGATGCCTGTCGACAACAAGACCAAAGATTACATCAAAGCCGACATCGAACACCAGTTCAAACCGCATGCGCAAACAGCAGGTTACATTGTCGCCGCACAAGAAATTTGTAAACACCTTGGTATCCACGAAGTCATTGACCGTTGTCTTGTAAACGTCGCCGCTCGTAACGAACCTTCGGATAATCCACGTGGTGGCAAGGCGCGCAAACCGCGCTTCAAACGCGTTCCAGTTCACTACAGCGTAGCTGAACTGCAAGAGTGGCGCGATCAGAAAGTTATTCAAGCCGCGCGCTTACGCGAATGCATTGAAACAAACACATGGATATGGAACGATAGTGCGTGTCATTACTACGGTGGTTGCGAGTACCGCGCGATCCACGCGGCACCACCTGCGGCAAGACTCGTTGTTATTAACGCTTCCTATAGAATCGCGGAAGCATGGACTCCATATGAACCGGAAGACTAATCTGGTTTGATAAGGTGAATTAAACAAACTAAACTAAACAAAAAGGACACTAAACCATGATAGAACTAAACGACCTAGCAGATCAACAACCGTATGAGAAGTTACAGCTTCTTGAAATCGGTAAAGAAAAAAGCGGCAAAAGCTGGTGCGCTGCGACAGCTCCGAAACCAATACTCATCTTCGACTTCGACCTGCGTGCTAAAGCGCTTAGCGGTCGTAATGGCGTTTACGCCGTTACACTGCGCGACCCTGCCCCGCATATGCAACCAACTGCGTTCAACGAGATGTTGAGTGTTATCACACAACTCGAACAAGGAGCGGACTTACGTGCGTTGGGTTTTACCAAAGCGCCACCGGGTCTAAAACCTGTTACAATTGTTACAGATTCCATCACTACGATGGCGCGAAGCGCGTCACGCTACGCGTTGTATACGAATACAGACATTCGTCGCAGACTTAGCTTCGGCTCTTGGAGCGTCGACTTCGCAAAGAACTTCGATGCGTGGAATGCTGAGATGACAACAATAGAAAGTGTCATCTTGCGCTTGTTGGCGTTGCCTACCCACCTGATCGCAACGCTACATGAAGAAGAAGAAAAAAGTGAAGATTCGACGCCCGACAAGAAAAAGTTCACTGGTCAAATCGGTCCGTTCCCAGCGCGTTACTCACTACTATTCAAATACTTCAACGACGTGTGGCACTTTGATAACGCTCCTAGTATGAGTAACCCATCTTCGACAGTCTACGAATCGCGTGCGCAATGCCGACCAGATTATCGTTGCCCGTGGGCAGTGACGACACTTGACCTTGACCAGTTCGAAAAACCCAACATCGAGCAAATGCTCAGCAAACATTTCACAAGAAATCCAAAGAGTTCTCGTCCACAGTTGGCGCAAGCGACTGCGGTACAAGAAGTAGGTGGTGCAGTAAGCAACATCACGTACAAGTAGTAAAACTAACTAAACTATCAAAAACTAAACTACAAGGAGACTAAAAATGGCTGGTAAGATCAGAATGGGCGTTCCCAAAGATTCACTTGAGGGTATGCCACCAATGCCGGTTGGCGAGTACACGTTTCGCGTTGATGGTTTCAAACCAAAGGCGTCGAAAGACAAGCAGTCAACGAACCTAAACCCGACACTGAAAGTGATTAACAACGCCAACGGTCTCAACGACCGCATCATTTTCTTCAACTGCAATACCAACGCAGGTTGGATTCAGAAGGACTTCGTGCATTCGCTCGGTCTTCAAATGGAAGTCGAGGGCGACACGGCGTACTTGCCTGGTGCCTTCATCCCCGACGCGAATGACCAAGACAACGTCACGAAGCTCAAATACGAAGGTCCGATGCTCGGCCGGACAGGCCGTTGCTCCGTGAGCGTTCGGAAGGACGACAAAAATCGTGACCAATCGTTCATCAAGGCGTTCCACTGTGCAGTGCAGGGTTGTCAGGAGAAGCACAGTACGGAGCTTAGTTAAACAATGAAATTGCTACGCAGCGCGTCCCTTCCGTGGACCATTGACAAATACTGCGTAGCACCGATGGCACTGGGCGTCCCGTCACGTGTCGCAGCGAGACGTTAAAGACGTGCTCAACCCAGCTAGGTGTTGGGGATGGACTTCCAACACCAGCCTCGGCTCCGCTTTGCGGGTTTTGTATGACAAAAGACTTCAACGAAGATGAAATCAAACAAGAAGTACCCGATGACTGGGTTCCGGTCATTACGATAACAAAACACAAGTTGCGCTCACTGTTAAACGATCAAGTCAACCAAGCAATAAAATACGGAACCATCGACTCTGCTGACCCGTTTATCATTCTGAACAAATTCTGTTGGGCGTACAATGTAGGACTCGAAGACGACAGTGAGACAAGCTACACGCTGACGCTACCGAACCGCGAAGCGTATTTTGCTTTTATTCAATTGTTTCCTTGGATTTTACAAGAGCCCGCGTAGCTCGCGAGCGTAGCTTATGACAAAGAAATTCGATGACGATGAAATCGTGCAACCGCTCAGCCCACTACATGTCCATCGTATCGAGACATCTTTTCAGATGATAACCGCAATGAACCTAGACCAACTCTGGCGTGACGTACGCGAGTGGGTTAACTTACGTCAGCCACATGTCTTGTGGCAAAAAGACATGTTACGCATGACTTGCTACATTTATTTTGAAACAAGTGAGTTGTACGTTGAATTTGTTCAAAAATTTCCAGTCTTTCTAAGGGGTTTCGAAGAATGAACATCAACGAAGTTATAATCGAAGAACGCATGCGTGTTGATCTTGGTGACATTGACGCGCTCGCGAATAGCATTCGTGAATTTGGTCTAATTCAACCGTTGATCCTTTCACGTACCGAAGGTAAACTTGTTGCTGGTGGCCGTCGCTACGCAGCACTCAAACGAATAGGAGTAACAGAACTTGAACACGCAAAACATTACCTCTGGAACTACGAAACCGACGGAGTCAGACTCAAAGCTATTGAACTTGAGGAAAACATCCGTCGAAAAGACTTGTCTTGGCAAGAACAAGTTCGAGGAAAACAGCAACTACTTGAAACCATGCAACGCATCTATGGACCACCTAGCGGTGGAAGACCTAAAGCGGGAACTGACGGAGGTTTTGGAGTTGCTAAACTTGCCGCAATGCTTGGCGAATCCGTTGGTGGTGTCTCTCAGGACTTGCAAGTTGCAGAGGCAATTAAGCAGTTTCCGACGCTTGCTGGCGCTGAGACTAAAGGAGCGGCGTTAGGACAGCTGCGCGTATTTGGTGCTGTTGCACAAATGACTTTGTCGGCGAAGCTGGCGCCTAAGTCGGTGGATCAACGAAGTTGGACGTTATACCGTCAAGATTTTCGTACTGAATCTGTTGTCATCCCTGATGAATCTGTTGATCTTGTATGGACCGACCTCCCCTACGGTGCTGACGTCGATCAAATGTCAGCTCACGCTGGCGCTTCTCAGGTCGCTTCGTTTGACGACAGTAAACTTTCTGTCTTAAACATGCTCGAAAGCATCGCTAAGGAGTCTTATCGTGTCCTCAAACCAGATAGATACGCTGTCTTCTGTTTCGGATTCGTCACTTACACGGAATTGGTATTTGAACTTACAAGAGCCGGTTTTAACGTCAACCCCGTGCCGTTTGTGTGGGCAAAAAATACCAAGTCAGGTGAGAATCCGAATTCACGCTACTGTAATAGCTACGAACCACTTCTCATCGCAGCAAAAGGTTCCCCAGTTTTCATCCGTCCTGGCCAACCGAATCTTGTTAGCATTCCTGTGGAGCAAGGTAAGCTACAGGCTGTTCAAAAGCCTATTACACTTGTCGAACGATTTCTGTTGGACATGTGTTCGGCAGGGGCAACAGTTGTCGACTGGTGCGCCGGGACAGGAACCACTGGCGTAGCTGCGCACAACTGTAAAATGCGTAGCATCTTGTTTGAAAAAGACCAATCAATGGCTGCGCTTGCGCGAGCTAGACTGGAGTCGTTACCATGAAAAAACAAGCTACCGTAGGTGATTTAGTTGATGCACTGGCTATTTACGACAGAAAACTCCCGTTGGCAATCGAAGACGGTGAGTGGGGACCGTTGCTTTGTGTTGACGGAATTGAAGTAAAACTTGGCAAAGCACAACACCCAAGCTACGACCACATGGGACAATTTATTGATAAAGCCGTGATTGTGGGACACAAATGAGCGGACTACAAGGTGAATCAACACTCTCTGACGACGAAAAACGTAGCGAAGCTCAAAGGCACGTTACGTATTTGCGTCAACTCACTGGGTTAATGGCTGAGTACGAACGCAAGTTCGTTGAACGACTCGCTAATGACTTCGATACCTACGGTAACAGAGTTAATATCTCAAACAAACAACTGTTTTGGCTACGTGATTTGGTGGTTAAGTACTAAAAATGCCAAACATCGGTAGTACAATGTCAAGGTCGTACATGCGTAGATATTATCAAAAAACGCAATCGCAACAACTCGCTAATTTGAAACGAAGCATTATACTTTGGCGTGCAAAGGCGTTAGAAAAACTCGGAAATAGGTGTGTGAAGTGTGGTTTTGATAACCAACTCGCATTAGAGATTGACCATATCGAACCTTGTGGAACATCAAACAGACTTAGAGGAATCTCGTTGTACAAATTTATTGTGTTGGTTAGTGTTAACGGTTTTCAAATTTTGTGTGCGAACTGTCATACAATAAAAACACGTAGTAATAACGAATTTACTGGACCAAATGGGCACAAAAATAACAGCGTTAAAACAACTTTGTAAAATAAAGGGCTTGAATTACGTTGGTACACGTGGTCCTGTTGGTGCTCCTGTATGCTATGTTGGGGAAGCACCTGGAGCAGATGAGGATCAAGCCGGAGTACCATTTGTAGGCGCGTCTGGTCGTTTAGCTGATCGAATGTTGAACGAAGCTGGTTTCAACACTCAAGATGTTTGGTTTACAAATCCGTATCGCACACGTCCACCAAATAACGAAATCGAAAGGTTGGAAGAAAATGGCATCCCAACAAAAGAATATGAAGACGCCTTCTTCGAAGAACTCGAAGAATCACAACCTACTATCATTATCGCGACCGGGGCTACCCCCTTGTCTCTGCTATGTCCCGCAACGCGATCTCGAAAGTCTGACGAAACACCCATTGGTCGTTGGCGAGGTAGTTTACTTACATCTCCGCGACTCGCTTGGCCGCACTACGTCATACCAACTTATCACCCAGCGTTCCTCTTGAGAGATTGGTCTGAGAAAGACACTGACGTTTTTATCTTAAGGAAAATTTATGCTGAGTTACAATACTGGAAAGAAAATAACCGCGTACTACAACCGCTACCGCAACGCGATCTTATCGTGGAGCCGTCGGGTCAGACGGTACTTGACTATTTATGCGAAGTACTACGCGATAGCAACCCTGTTAGCATTGACATTGAGCTACTGCGTCGTAAAATCCCATACACTATATCCTTTGCACGTAGTCCTATTAGTGCTATTAGTATTTGCTTATGGGATTATTCTGGTAGCGTTGCTAATCGAATTTGGCGACTCGTTGATGAGATTCTACGGACTAAAAAACAAATCGGTCAAAATTATACTTCTTTTGATTGTCACTGGTTGTATCACTTGGGCTTTGACGTCAATGCTAAACTCGTTGATGACACTCGAATAAGACACAACATTCTGTGGCCAGAGCTGTCGCATAAGCTTGAGTTCATGGTCATGCAATACACGCGAGAACCTTTTTATAAAGACGAGGGTCGTGGGTGGACTCTAAAAGATGGCAAAGCGCAGCTAATGCGTTACAATTGTAAAGACACTGCTTGCACATACGAAGTATTCAACGAGCAAGAAGAAGAATTCGCTGAGCGGTTAAACCTCAAAAAACTCTATTACAACCACTCACAACGCCTTGGCGCCGCGTTTTTCAACATTG
>Ga0137360_10001282_pt1 | contig 14772 bp, 16 predicted proteins | sample Mad1_60_16metaG_FD_104924 | JGI IMG/M metagenome (GOLD analysis project Ga0137360, IMG submission 104924) | Vadose zone soil microbial communities from Angelo Coast Range Reserve, California, USA - Mad1_60_16 metaG | ecosystem: Environmental > Terrestrial > Soil > Vadose zone | place: USA... | reverse complement strand
TGCAAAAAGGTGTCCCGCTACGGACGTTGGCGATTACCAATCATGCGAGCTGGCTTCAGGACGTGGCCCGGATCGTTGACCAGGCACTCGTCGGCAAAGTGATGATGAATCAGGAATTGATTGCAGGGGTGACTGGCGAAACTATCCCGCTGTCGCTGAGTATCAGCGTAGCACCCTTGCACGACGCAGGCCTGATACAGGCACGGCCGATTGGTGCAGTAGCCGTACTCAATGATATTACTTCCAGCAAACAGATCGAGAAACTGAAGGATGAGTTTGTCTCAGTCGTCTCGCACGAGCTACGGACGCCTTTGACAGCCATTAAGGGCTACACGCAGCACCTGCTGCGACGTGTTGAGCGGCGTTTACGCGAGACACGCCGGACGCAGCCTCTGGACGGCTCTCCCCCGGTCGAACCACCCGAGAGCTATGATCTGCGTAGCTTGAACATTGTGCAGAGTCAGGCAGGCCACCTGGAACGGTTAGTGAACGACTTACTTGACCTTTCGCGTGTCCAATGGGGAAAGTTGCAGTTGCAATATTCGACGTTTTACCTGGCTGACGTGCTGGCTGAGCGTGCACATTTAGCGCAGGTCAGCGCGGAACAACACACGATCACACTCAATATTCAGGTGCAGGACAGCAAGGTTGTGGCCGACCGTCTGCGCATCGGTCAAGTAGTCGGCAATATTCTCGATAATGCCGTCAAATACTCGCCGCAGGGCGGGCAGGTAACGATCCAACTCCAGGAATTTGAGGAGGATTATCTGGTCAGCGTGATTGATCAGGGAATCGGTATCAATCCAGAATACCTGGATCATATCTTCGAGCGTTTCTATCGTGTGCGCAATACGACCAATCGCCAGTATTCAGGCATTGGCCTGGGGTTATATGTGACGAAGGCTATTGTGGAGAGCCATGGCGGTCGCATCTGGCACACCAACAACCAGGGACGCGGCAGCACCTTTCACTTTACGCTGCCCCATGCACCCCAAGCAAGCTAGCTCAAAACGCCTGTGAGATGTCTGTCGGGTTAAAACCAAAGTGATCGCGCAGGTAAGAGAGGCCGAAGGGGGTGAAGTGGATCGTGGTCCAGCTTGCACGCAAGAATTGGATACTCCGCAATATGCGCGCCTCACCCCACAATGGGTAACGCAGGTCACGCATGGCTACCACTATGTCTTTCGTGCTTGTGAGTAGTACACCAACCACGATGACGGCTATCTCGATCAGTGGATGACGAGGTATACCTATGGGGCTTGGTAGCGAGGTAAACAGTCCGACGTAGAGTACACTGCCTGATACAGCAGCGGGGAAGAGCGCATCAAACAAGATATAGAATGTGGAAGGCTCACACACAAAGAGCGTCGTCACACCCAGCGGGCCAATAGCCCATGCAATGAGCGGATCATCTCGCAGCAGCATCACCAGCGTATGAGCACACACGAAGAGTAGAATCCATAGCAGTAAGAAGCCAGCTAAACCGAGAAAACTGTGAATATGTATGCCAACTGATGTGCTTACCACGCTTATCTCCTTGGAATTACTACGTCTCTCCTAGAAACACAGGTTTTCTTTCTTTCTATCATTATAGCCTTTTTTTCCATTCGGCAACCGTTATTGGCTCCAACCTTCCTCACCAATCAATGGCACAAAGACGCAACCACCCAGGGAGCGTATCTCCGGCCCCCATGGCGCACGGTGAATAACCAGTAAGTCCTGCCGTTCGTGACTACCTACGGGCACAACCAGTATGCCCCAGGTCACTAGTTGAGCAAGCAGTTGCGCAGGCATCTCAGGTGCCGCTGCTGTTACCAGAATACGATCATAGGGTGCTCCATCCGGCCAGCCGAGCGAGCCATCACCGACATACACGGAGACATTGTGGATTTCCAACTGGAGCAAACGTTGTGCTGCCTGGTAGGCAAGTCGTTGATGCCGTTCGATGCTATAGACATATGCCGCCAGGCGCGACAAAATGGCCGCCTGATAGCCGGAACCCGTGCCAATCTCTAACACGCGCTCTTTACCGCTCAGCTGCAATGCCTGTGTCATCGTAGCGACCATGAGCGGCTGCGAGATGGTTTGACCCGCGTCAATAGGCAATGCCCGATCGGCGTATGCGAGATCGTGCTGTGCCGCATCGACAAACAGCTCTCGTGGTGTGCTGGCCATCGCCGCGAGGACACGTTCATCACGTATCCCGGCATTGCGCAATGACACAATCAATTGTTGGCGTTGTAGCTCAAAATCCATATGTGCGTGCATGCAAGAACACAGTAGGGTGCCACAGTACGAAAAAGTGTTGCCCACAAAGTTTTAGATCGCAAGAGATTTATTATCAGTGTATGGTTTCGCGCGGGAGAAGTCAAGGTGTGGGGGGAAGCAAAGTGAGCATATGGGCGCTACTGGGCTCGAACCAGTGGCCTCTTCGGTGTGAACGAAGCGCTCTTCCACTGAGCTAAGCGCCCTTGTTCTCGACAAAGGGAATATAGCATCTAGGAGGGGGAATGTCAAGCATTTTGGGGGATGTGAACAATATTGGTGAGGTATCCTGGCGACACAGGATACCTCTCTGCGTTTGCTACTGCTCCTCCGCCGTCTTGCGCATCGTTGGGAACAGGATCACATCGCGGATCGACTCCTGGTCAGCCATCAGCATCGTCAGGCGGTCAATACCCATGCCGAGGCCGCCCGTAGGAGGCATGCCCACCTCCAGGGCTTCCAGAAAATCCTCATCCAGCACCTGCGCTTCATCGTCACCCTGAGCACGCTGGCGCATCTGATCCTCAAAACGCGCACGCTGATCGAGCGGATCATTCAACTCGGTAAAAGCATTGCCACACTCTAACCCACCGATGAAGGGCTGGAAGCGCTCGGTCAAGCCTGGAATCTCGCTGTGCTGCTTTGCCAGTGGCGAGATATCAAGCGGATAATCCGTCAAGAACAACGCCTGGCGCAACGCTGGAATACCCTTACGGAAGATGATCTCCTTCAGGTCATCGATCAGACGGCCTCGCCCTAGCTTGGGATCTGCTTCGTAGCCATGCGCACGCATCTCCGCAGCCAGGCAGTCCTTATCAGGAAAACGAGTAACGTCAATACCTGTAAACTCCTCAATCGCATCCAGCAAACGAATACGTGGCCACGGCGGAGTCAGGTCGATTTCCGTTCCCTGATAGGTAATGCGCGGTGTGCCCTTCACTTGCTCAGCAATGAAGGACACCATCTCCTCCACCAGTTTCATCATATCCTTGTAATCGGCATACGCTTGATAGCATTCCATCATAGTAAATTCGGGATTGTGACTGCGATCAATCCCCTCATTGCGGAAGTCGCGCCCAATTTCATAGACGCGCTCAAACCCACCTACAATCAGTCGTTTGAGATAGAGCTCCGTTGCGATACGTAGATACAACTTACGGTCTAGTGCATTGTGATGTGTGATAAAAGGCCGGGCAGTTGCCCCCCCATAGAGCGGCTGCAGAACCGGCGTCTCGACCTCGAGGAAGCCGTGCCCATCCAGGTAGCGACGCATGGCGCTGATCGTGCGGGCACGTATCACAAACACCTGGCGCACGTTCTCGTTGGCGATCAAATCAAGGTAGCGCTTGCGCTGGCGAATCTCCACATCTTCCAGCCCATGGTGCTTCTCAGGCAAAGGCCGCAGTCCCTTAGCCAGAATGCGATACTCGCGCACATGGAGAGTACGCTCGCCTGTGCGTGTCCTGAACAGAAAACCACTGACCTGGATGAAATCGCCGAGGTCTAATAGCTTGAGCCTACGGTAGGCCTCTGCGCCCAGATCATTGATGCGAAAGTAGATTTGTATGCGTCCGCTGCCATCCTCAAGCTGGGCGAAAGCCGCCTTGCCCATCTCACGCATCAGCCGAATACGCCCCGTCAGAGTAAATGAGCCTTCTGCGCCCTGCCACTCATCAAAGCGATCTAAGACCTCAGCAATGGTATGTGTACGCTGCACACGATTGGGATAGGGATCGATGCCCTGTTCTCGCAGTGCATGCAAGCGCTGTAATCGGGCATCTTCTTCGGTTAGTAGGTTGAGCTTTATTGGAACATGCTGTTGTTGTTCATTGGTCATAGTAGTCCTCTTTATGGTAACTCTTCAGAACTCCTCACTGCCGAAGAGTCAGGCACCTGGAGAGTTATTCTTCATCTCTCGATATTTGCCAACCATTGTAACATTGTTTTCATTTCACGTATAGCGACTGGTTTTTGGAAATGTGGAGTTTTCTTGCGTTTCATGGCCTTTTATGCCACTCTTTCCCATATGATGGTACGCCCTCGCTCAAGCAACTGGCAATCCCGAGGGCGGGCTTGAAAGGGCTCTCCTTTCACCCGTTTAAACGCCAGATAGCCGTTGGAATAGATGGAGTTGATCTGTTTGGTGTAGCGTCCTTTGACGCGCACCACGTCGCCTTTGCGAAAGCCTGCGAGTTCATCGTTCACCTGGTATCTCACTCGTCCCTGACCTTTGCGGGGCAAGTCATGATACTGCCGCCGGGTTTGCCGGGGGCGAAACCCAATCCGATAGATGTTGGTCTGAGGAACTGGAACAGCCTCTCCTGTGGAAAGCGTCGCGATACAGAGGGCATCAATGCTGTGGGTTTTCGGCAGTTCCAGGTACTTGCGGTAGGCAGCGGTTTCGTAGCCGAAGACCGTGGAAAGCGAGATTGTGCGTCCAAGGGTGGCATACAGATGGGTTTTCCCTTGCATCGTGCGCTGGGCGACCTGGTCCAGGTGTCCACTCACCCCTGTCAGCTTGAGCGTGATTTTGCCCTCGTGGAGTTGATGGTGACAGTGTTCACAGAGACACAGCAAGTTCGCCAGTGTATCCTTGCCACCATGCTCGCGAAACTGGATATGATGAGCTTCCAGGCGACCGTCTCGTTTGCCGCACTGTTGGCAGCTGTAGTGGTCGCGCATCAGGCACGCAAGACGCAGGTTCTCGTCGAGCCTTGTCGGGTCCTGGTACTGGCTTCCTTTGAGAGCCGGGTTATTCAAGCGAGCGATATCTACTTGCACATCTTCGATCACGATGGAAGCGAGTGGCAAGGGAAGCTGTTTGACGACCCGAATGACTTCTTCCACATTGGTTCTGATTGAGGGCGGAAGCCGTCCGCTGCGTGTGCTGGATGCCCGATTCAGAAAGCGCCGAGGGCGGTACCATTTCCGCGAGCGCCGACTGCGCCGATGCAGGCGGCGGGCCTGCATCTTCTCTTTCACATCCCCACGATGAGAGATTTCCGCAGCGAGCAAGCTTTCACCGTTGCCGACGCACGAAATCCCGGTCACCGCGCTGCCCTTATCGATGCCAAGGGTGACTTCTTGGACGTGTCCCTCGCATGGCCACTGGAGCCGGATCGTGAACGGGCATCGTGCTATGACCTTCGCCTTGCCAACCCGCAGGAGCTTGCGCGCTTTGGCCGGTGTGCAAGGCATGAGTGGCGTACCATCTTGATTGCAGACATAGACCTTGAGTGACATGGTGTCTTTAAGACCTCCTTTGGGAGTAGAACGCTCCTCGCGAGTGTTGACTGAGCTTGTCATGCGACGATCACTTTCGCCTTTCGGGTACCCTTAAACCGTCGCCACAGAGCTTGAAACTGGAGCAACCATTCCAAGGTGTGATCACTCAAGCAACTGCTGCTTCCGAAGAAGCCCGCTGGTAGTTCCATGAGCCGAGTGTCCTCAAACGCCAACTTTTAGGAACTATAGCCAATCTGGTACCTCATGGGAGCCGTCAGCCCCCAACAGAGAAAAACCGACCCGCGGCCCTCTTTTTTCTGGGCCACAAGTCGGTTCGCTTCGTTGCTGCTACGTTCGCGCTGGAGGGAGATCAATCGATGGAGAGGAGGGTTAACTCTTTCACACCGCCAGGCGTCGATACGATCACCACATCGCCTACCCTGTGACCCAACAGAGCTCTCCCTACGGGGGACTCGTTGGAAATAAGGCCAGCGCTCGGTTTCGCCTCAAATGCACCTACCAACGTGTAGCAATACTCACGATCATCCATGTTGCGCACACACACGACTGAGCCAAGAGAGACAACGTCTGTATCGAGCTTGCTAATCACTTTGGCCGTTGCCAGCATTTGCTCCAACTCTTGAATACGTCCTTCGAGACGTGCTTGCTCGTTCTTCGCATCATCATAGGCAGCATTATCGACTACGTCGCCCGCATCTTTGGCGTCATGAAGGTACTGAGCGACCTCAGCACGCCGAACCGTTCGCAGATATTCCAGCAGGCTCAGTGCACGTTGCCGTCCATCATCCGTGAGAAACACATCTTGTGTGCTCATCTTCCGGTCTCCTTCTTGATCTGGCAGAAAATCGCCTTCTACCATATTCCTAAACTACTCACCGAGGTAAGCATTTACCTGACCGGGTATCCTACATCCCCCCAGGTGATACTCACCAGTTCTCCTGAATGACAGCGGAGTAACAGCTCTCCGTTGTCATCCACGTCCTCAGCCACCCCGCTTACCACCCTCTCCCCTTGTTGCACCTGGATAGTGCGACCCAGTGTTGCTAATTGGCCACGCCATCGCTTCCGGACCAGCCGAGCGATTGGCCTATACGTTCCATTCGATACAGAAGAGCTAGATGTATACTCTTGTTGCAGAGCCAGGTAATCTGTCTCGAGATCTCGTAACAGCTGAGCAATCAACGTTTCGCGACTCACCCGATGGCCACACGCGGTTTCAAGGGTTGTTGCTGTTGCAAACAAAGCCGCCTGCGCAGGAAAATAGTCTGCAATCTGCCCATTGACATTGATACCGATACCCACCACAGCAATCATACGACCTGTTTGATCGTGGCTGGTCTCAATGAGAATGCCAGCGACTTTGCGGTCTTCGATGAGGATGTCATTGGGCCATTTGATGATTGCTGAAGTCCCACATGTTTCAGCAATAGCATTAACGACCGCAAGCGATGCTATCATCACGAGCAGCTGAGGCGGAAAAAGAGGTCTGAGCAATGTGGATGAGAGCACATTGCGTCCTGACACATCTACCCAACGCCGCCCTTGCCTGCCCTTGCCTGCAGTCTGACTATCGGTAAGTACTACCACTCCTTCATCTAGTCCCTCATGGGCTATCCGCATTGCCAACACGTTAGTCGAGTCCACTACCGGCCGATAGAGCAATCGATCTCCAACGGCGAAAAACCGTGTATCTAGTTGACTACGAAGCAATCCCAGGTCAAGTAGTGAAGCACTTACCAAATTTTAATCCGATCCCACGTGTGTTCTTATATAGAGAAGAAAGTAAAAGCCTTGCTTCTTAACCGATGCTCGCACTGCAAGTCTAAGCTGGGGCGCCATATGGGCGACAAAGTGTATGTAAAAACCCCAGAGCGAGAGGCAAGTGCGATTTTGCCCGTGCTCTGGGGAAGCGCTGCACAGGTAGTAGTTATTACACCACCTACCAGTGAGCTTGAGCTGGCGCTAGCGCCAGTCACCTCTTCTCTGGAAGGTGTGAGAGGGTAACTTTACGCCTGTACAGCGACTACGTTGGTCCATTACACACCACCTCCTTTCGTTGAGTCTATTGTACCATCGCTTTTCAGCCGATGTCAAGCTTTTTACGGACTTTTTCTCAAAAAAAGCAAACATGCGAGTAGTATCGATAACGAGAGAGTTGACAGAGCGAAGCGGACGGCATACACTAAGGGCGACGCAGGCGTTTGAGTAACGCTTTTCCTTAGATCAGAAGTATGGGGAAGGAGGAGTTATAACCCATGGCCATTGAACATACAGCCCACCCCTACATTGTTCGCGACCCCGCCATCTATGGAGGAGAGCCTATCGTTGAAGGCACACGCACCGGGGTACGCCACGTCATTCTGCTTTTCCAATCGGGCAAAGACCCGGAAGAAATCGCCAGCATTCATCGCCTCTCCCTGGCCCAGGTCTACGATGCCATCAGTTACTTCTATGACAATGAGGGCGAGATCACGCATTACATTCGTCACGAATCCTGGGGCCATGCTTGAGAGCAGCATTTCCTAATCTCTGGCAAAATTGTTTCCTCACACGCTATACTATACATAGTATAGTGATATGAATGTCTCCGGGATGGTATCTCGGAGAGATGTCTTTGCTACTCGTACGCTCCAAGGAAACTCACCGTGCTTCTCATCATAAGCACATCCATCGTAGCGAAACCACATGTTGAAGTTTTGTGGTAAATATTTTATCCTAGAGGAGGACCTTCCATATGCAGCAGTACATCGATCTGCTCATTGACGCCCTCCTGGACGAGGGCTTTAGCGTGGATGAAGCCAACAGGCTGATCCGCTTACGCGAAGTATACGAAGAACAACAAGCAACACAGGAAACAAACTACCACCGTTTTATACGTTGGCTTGTCGAACATGGCCGACTGAGTGACTGGTAGTTGATTAGCAAGGAGGCCTCTTATGAAAGCGGTTGTCATGGCAGGGGGCGAAGGATCGAGGCTACGCCCGTTGACAGTGAAACGTCCCAAGCCCATGGTGCCCATTGCTGGCAAACCGGTGATGGAACACATTCTCAATTTACTGAAGCGTCACGGGATCACCGATGTTGTCGTGACTGTCCAGTATTTAGCGAATAACATCGAAGATTACTTCGGGAACGGCTCACAGTTTGGTATGCACATCACCTATTCGCGGGAAGACGTCCCTCTGGGTACCGCCGGTAGCGTGAAGAATGCCGAAGAACATCTCACCGAGCCATTTCTGGTCATCAGCGGAGACGCACTGACCGACTACAATCTCACCGACATCATCAAATACCACCAGGTGAAGAAAGCGTTGGCGACACTCACACTGGCTCATGTGCCTAATCCGCTGGAATACGGCGTGATTATCACCAACGAACACGGCCATATCACACAGTTTCTGGAGAAGCCAAGCTGGGGGGAAGTTTTCAGCGACACGATTAATACAGGCATTTACATGCTGGACCCGCAGATTTTCTCGTACTTCGAGAAAAACAAAGCATTTGACTTTAGCCAGGAGCTGTTCCCTATGATGTTGAAGCAAGGTGATCCCATCTATGGCTATATCGCCAGCGGCTACTGGTGTGATGTGGGAAATCTGAGCGAGTATATGCGTGCCAACGCTGATGTCTTGCAGGGACGAGTCACGGCGGAGCTTGTTGGTAAAAACACTGGTGGCAACATCTGGTGCGAAGAGGGAGTAGAGATTGCCGAAGATGCACAGTTGTACGGACCGATCTACCTGGCACATGACTGTAAGGTGAAATCAGGAGCCATCATTCATGGGCCAAGCACCATTGGGAGCTACAGCATCATCGACGAACGGGCACAGGTGGACCGGAGCTTCGTCTGGAGCAACAGCTATATCGGTGAGCGGGCTGAACTACGAGGCGCGCTAGTCGGTTCCTCCACCAGTATCAAGAGCAAAGCGGTCATGTTCGAGGGGTCGGTTGTCGGCGATAACTCGATCATTCAGGAAGGGGCCATCATCCAACCTAATATTAAGATTTGGCCTGATAAAGAGATCGAGGCCGGTGCCGTCATCAACGCCAGTATCATCTGGGGATCACAGGGGCGCCGTGGGCTGTTTGGTCGCTACGGCGTCACCGGCCTGGTCAATGTTGATATGACACCCGATTTCGCCACACGCCTGGCCGCAGCCTACGGTGCCATCCTCGCAAAAGGCTCCATTGTCTGCATTAATCGTGATGCACACCGTACCTCACGCATGATTAAACGTGGCATGGTTGCCGGGTTACCTTCAGCCGGGATTGATGTACACGATATCAACCAGATACCCATTCCGGTAGCACGCTACTATATCCGCGCGACCAATGCAGTTGGTGGTGTGCATGTCCGTGTCTCGCCCCACGACAAGCGCATCGTGGATATCAAGATCTTTGACCAGAACGGACTGGACATTAATAAGACCACCGAGCGCAAAATCGAGAATCTCTTCTTTCGTGAAGATTTCCGCCGCGTCTATGTGGATGAAATTGGCGCGATTGAAGTGCTGTCGACCTCAGATGTGATCAAACGCTACCTGGAAGGCTTCACCCAACAAGTGGATCATGCCCTGGTGCGAGCGCGGAAATTTCAATTGGTGGCAGACTATGCTCACGGAAGCACCAATCAACTGCTCCCAGAAATTTTCAGCCGTTTAGGCTGTGAGGTGATCGTCTTGAATCCAGGTATGCAAGAGGCCCTCCTCTCGCGGCCATTAGACGAGATAGGCGGTGAATTGCAGCGCCTGGCAACGATTACCGGCTCGCTACATGCCGATCTGGGCATACGGATTGACCCAGGCGGGGAACGCATCTGGGTGGTAGACGACAAAGGCCGCATCCTGGATGGGATGAAGATGCTCGTAGCCATGACGAGCCTTCTCCTACGCAAATATCCCAATGCGACGGTGGCAGCCCCGGTGACGGCTCCGAGCGCATTACAAGAGATTGCGAGGCGTTATGAAGGACATATCCAACATACGCGAGTTCTCCCATACGCCCTGATGACAGCAGCAGGGCGAGAGGGCGTTGTCATGGTGGGCGATGGTCTTGGCCGCTTCGTCTTCCCTTCCCTGCAACCCGCCTTCGATGGCATGTTTGCAGTTGCCAAGCTGCTCGAAATGCTAGCGACCTTCCAGGCGTGTTTGTCAGAAGTGGTGGACGAGTTACCCCCATATTATATGAGCCAGACCACAGTGGCCTGCCCATGGGAACATAAAGGGAAGGTCATGCGCATCTTGAGCGAGCAGTACCGCGAAAGGCGCTCAAAGCCCATCGATGGGATCAAGCTCGATCTGGGCAATGAGTGGGTTCTCATCTTGCCCGATGCAGACCTGCCCCTCTTCCAGGTCATTGCAGAATCTGTCTCGAACGACCAGGCGCAGGCATTGGCAGAAAAATATGCTCGCGTTGTCAGTGGCTTGCAACAATCGGGTACCCCCACTTGATTGACCCAGCAGACCTCTTGGGGTAGCCTGGTATCCGTAAGGGATGCCAGGCTACCTTTCCCCAGCGGCTACAAGAGAGGGCATGGATGCCGTAATAGCATCCCTTGCGGGAACTCTGTCTGAGGGAGAAGGGAACGGGTCGGGTAGTGTCAAGCGAAGCACGCTCAGACGCTCGACGGCACGCTGTACCCCTTCGCTAAAATCAACTTCAGGACACCAGCCCAGCACACGCCAGGCTAATCGATTGTCCAGTACCACTGCAGATGTCGCCAGCGATGAACCATTAGAGGCAGGCATATATTCTGGTACTATCTCACATTGTAGAAGATGCGCCGCCGCACCGTAGAACTGCTCCAGCGTATAGCCGTGACCGGAACTGATGTGCAGCGTCGTATTGCGCCCACGTTCGAGTGCATAGAGGTTGGCGCGCACTACGTCATCAATAAAGACGTGGTCTCGCACCTCTTTGGCAGCACCACGAATGATGGGACGCTGTCCTGCAAGCAGCTTCTGGACAATATAGCTCAAAGGATGCTGTGCCAATTCGCCATCCGTCTCGCCATACACATCGGCATAACGGAGCGTCGTGTATTGCAAGCCATACTGGCGTCCATAGTAGCGCACATACCATTCCCCAGCAATAGTACTGATGTCACGAGGTCGTTGTGGACACAGCGGCGCATCCTCTGCAACAGGAAGGCACTCAACACTCATCTGTCTATAGAGCGTATTGCCGCCAGAAGCGAACACGACTTTGCCAACGGAAGCGCCAACGCAGCTATCCAACACATTCAAAAGACCGCGCACATGCACATCAGCATCTGCCAGCGATCGCTCGCCAGGCAGAACAGATTCACGCTGAGCCACATGATGGCTCACCAGGTCAGGACGTTCCAGCAGGAACAGGTTTCGCAGTTTTCCATCACGGATATCCACGTGGTAGAAACGTGCACGCGGGTCAACCGCCTTGCGCGACCCATTCAGCAATGTATCAATTACGAACACATCATGACCAGCATCCAGATAGGCTCGTGTGAGATGGGAGCCGATAAAGCCTGCACCACCAGTAATCGCTATCTTCATAAAATATTTCCTTGTTGATAGAGTGTTGATAGGAAAGACCGCGATGGCCTTCTTTATTTCTAGTGTATAGCGATTACCTATTGACACATTTCACTACGGTTGGGCCATCCTATTCGGATTTATCCCGGTTGAGCAAGTTTTGTATCTCCTCAAACATCGTCTCAACGTCGCCAAATGAACGATAGACACTGGCAAATCGGATATAGGCAATCTTGTCCATACGGCGCAGGCGTTCCATCACGAGTTCACCGATGGCGCTACTCGGGACTTCTTGTCTCCCCTGGCGGTAGAGCTCCTGTTCGATCTCCTCGACGGCGTTTTCGATCTCACCTACGGGCAATGGACGTTTCTCGCAGGCCTTACGAAGACCAATGTAGAGTTTCTGCCGATCAAAAGCTTCACGTCGCTGGTCGCGCTTCACTACCATGAGATGAAATGTCTCGACCCGCTCATAGGTGCTAAAGCGTCCTTTGCAACCCTCGCATTCACGCCGCCGGTGAATAGCGTCACCGATATCTCGCGAGTCCTTGACACGTGACTCGTTGCATCCGCAGAATGGGCATTTCATGTTGTTCTGGTTCCCCTATCAAGCGTAATAGGGATATTTTACCACAAGCGGTGGCACAGAATCTCTAAAAGTACTATTTGAAGATGAGAAGTTAACAATCTCCTTTTGGATCGTTGTGCTAATGGGTGCCCTTCAGATGATTTTGGTGGTTCTGGTTGAGATGGGATACAGCTACAACTCCAGTATGGTATTTGGGAAGATTTTTTGGGAGGGATAAAATATGCATGGTTTAATCTTTGTGACCTGGGAGAAATTTCTGGCCGAGCGCTTCGGCAACTCGTTCCTCAACATGTATCGTAGCAGCATCGGAGAAACAGCAGCAAGCTCACCACTGACGAGTCGTGTCTATGACGATGCGACGCTCCTGGCCGGCGTCGGGGCTGCCTGTCAACTCACAGGCCTATCTGCCGATACGATTTTGCATGAGTATGGTCGCTATTTCATGGTCAATGGTCTGACGAGCCACCTCTGTGCTTATTTGCTTACGCAAGTGCGGAGTGGAAAGGAGCTTTTACTGGTCATGCGCGACGCCCATGCCCAGATGCGTCGTACTCCTGATGCTCTGACCCCGCCTCTCTTTAAATATGAAGCAGTCCCCGGTGATCCTTATGCTTTTGCGCTGATCTATGATAGTCCTCGCCAGTTGTGTCCTGTGCTCCTAGGGGCCATCGAAGGGGCAGCAGAACGCTATGGCGAGAAGGTGAAAGTGACTGAGCGTACCTGTATGAAACGAGGCGGCGCAGTCTGTCGCTTCGAGACACGCTTCTTCTCTTCGTCAGCGAGGCAGCAGCGGCAGCAAGAGACTACAGAACAACAGGCGCGTCGCCGTGCGCGCCAGCAACTGGCTGACCAGGTATTGTCTCTCTTACCGAACGCTGATGGCGTCACACTGGCAGAACTGCAAGGGATCCTTCGACTTCGGCGGGTCAGTCCCAACCAGGTGCGGCCTAGTGTGCTGCTGGAGGCATTGCATCACCTGGCCCATGCGGGCCTGGCAGGCACTACCGCTAACCAGCCTGGAGACAACCTGGCGCAGCGCCGCTACTGGCGCGTCCCGACCACGGGGAACTAATGATCCGTCAACCTCGACGCAAAAGGTCAGGACCTGCTAGCTGCAAAGGCTGTCAGACCCCGACCTTTCATATGACAATGCGCTAGAATGGGCGCGGGAATGTCAATTACCCCAGGGCGTGACGCCACGGGGCTTGTAGCTGTGCTCTACTTCAACTCGTGTCTGCCAACATGCACAGACACGCTTCGGTTTCATCGCACGCTACATCACCTCGCACGAGGCAAGGTATAGGGCGTATCGACAAGACGCCCGTCCTGTCCCACAGAGGCGGACGAACCGCTTGCAAGAAAGGAACGTTTCTCTCTGGACGCTGTTTTACCCTGGCAGTCTGCATCTCTGGATGCACGTTATCAGAAACCAAATTGCAGCTTTGGCGGGCATGCCCTAACTGTCTCTCTCTGGAAGCGTGACGCTTGCGCCTAACAGAATTGTGGATGATGTTGACCATCCTATGGGTGCGTTAGGAGTTTCCTCCACCAGAGTGCCTTCAGGCAGCATGGATAGGATAGCAGATTGCGTTACGCATGTCAATAAGGTATACTGTCCCTCAACCCGACCATCATCGGTGAAGGCGACGAGGTCAGCGTGATCATCGCTATTCTCGTGGAAGCCCCACCCGGAGATACCAGCCAGCAGACAGACACGGTTCAACCTATTCACAGAGTCTACGCTGATGTGGGGGTCATCACGAAGACTAGTCACGCTATGCGCTGATGCCGTGCCGGTAAAGGTGAACATGCCCTTAAGACGCTCTCAAGATTTTATCAAGAAGCTTGCTTGCTGTTGCGCTCGGTTCCGGTGAGGAAAATGCCGGTCAGGACGAGCGCCAGTCCGCCGATGGAGTTGACTAGGATATTCTTACAGAATGTTGGAATTCTGTGATCTACTGCATTGTTTTCACACCTAGGATAAGATATACTCTTACTAAACGGAACCAAATAGCCATAAGAAACGTATCTATAAGCAAGAGTACTTAAACGAGAGATAGTTAGGACACTAACAGCAGAGGAAAACGACAATGCAACAACAATACCATATTCCCAGCGGTACCAAGGTCATAGCGATTGATGAGCGCGAACTTCTCCTAC
>Ga0137360_10001278_pt1 | contig 14798 bp, 13 predicted proteins | sample Mad1_60_16metaG_FD_104924 | JGI IMG/M metagenome (GOLD analysis project Ga0137360, IMG submission 104924) | Vadose zone soil microbial communities from Angelo Coast Range Reserve, California, USA - Mad1_60_16 metaG | ecosystem: Environmental > Terrestrial > Soil > Vadose zone | place: USA... | reverse complement strand
CCGCCTGTTCCGGCGACTGTTCCTGGAGAAGCTCGTCGCCGCCCACGCGGTCGGCCGCCTCAGCTTCTTCGGCGACCATGTTCATCTCGCCGATGCTCAATCCTTCGCAGCCTTCCTGGCCCCGCTGCGCAAGGCCGAGTGGGTTGTCTACGCAAAGCGGCCGTTCGGCGGACCTGAGGCGGTGCTGGCCTATCTGTCGCGTTATACCCATCGCGTTGCCATCGCCAACAGCCGCTTGATCGCCTTCGACGAGCAGGGCGTCACCTTAAAATGGAAGGACTACCGCATCGAGGGCCGCGATCGATACAAGCGCATGACGCTCGCCACAGACGAGTTCATCCGCCGCTTCCTCATCCACGTGCTGCCAAAACGCTTGCACCGCATCCGCCACTACGGCCTGTCTTAGAACTATGATTTGCAGCAGGACCTCGAGCAAGCGGCTGTCGAGAACGAAGCGACGGGGCGTTTTCTTTGTTCGACCCTGCGCGATGAACGCTCCGGTTCGGTTCTTCAGAAGCAGAGAGTCGATGCACTCTGTGATGTACTGGCGATGAAACGGTCCACGAAGCCCAACGATCATTTCGATATAAGTCTCGAACTCTGGCAGGCCCATCTCGGTCGCAGCCCTTACCTCGGGATCCAGCTCGGCGTCCTTCGCCGCCGACGTATTCTCAACGAGGCTCGAAACCCGCTGGCCGAAGAACTTCTCGCGCTCTGACTTGAGCGGCGCATCGAGAAGCAGGAGCACGTCTCCTACGCTGAAGGCGCCGCTGGCTGCTTCGAGAGTTTCCCGCGACGCACAAGATCAGTCGCGAACTCGTCGAGCTTCCGCGTGGCGAAGTAGGCGCGGACGAAGCTTGAGATGCGACGGTAGTGCGTGTCCGCGCTCCGCTCAGCGAGCACGGACATCGCCGTACCAGGCTGTCCTGCGACGTCAACCAACATGCCGATTCGATGCGGGCAGTCTCCGAATGCGTTGTCGGCACTCTTGGAATTCATGGGGCAGGACGAAGGCAAGCACGTCGGGTCACCACCCTTGCGACGAACGAGGGCCGGCAGGAGCTTCAGCAGCCGCAGGTGGTAGAGGCCGAGGTGGAACGCAAGAAGAACTTTAAGGTAAGCCGCTGCAGCATCTCGAATACATCGAGCGTAACGAGCAGCTCCGCCTCCAGCCCAGCGCCATCTCGGTATGTCAGGACGAGACCCGTTGGCATGTGCTCGACGAAGCGAGAACGCACTGCTTGATCCTTTAGTGAAAGCGAGAAGCGCTCGCGAGGATACCCCCCTGAGGCACACTCAACGACCGCTGGTATTAGGTCGTGATTGTGCGGAATCGAAGTATGGTCACTGCCAGAATCACGATCGTGAGGCTCCCGAGCACGGGATTTCCGTACGAGCTGACCAGCACCTGAGCGCCGCCGAGCGTCAGCGCAGCGAGTGCCAGGTTACCGAGCGACATCCCCGAGACCAGGACCAACATGAACGCGTTAATCAGCCATGGAACGCCCAGGTTCGGGTGCACGCTCACGAGCGGCGTAATCAGGGCGCCGGCGAGGCTTGCCAAGCCAGCACCGAGGCAGAACGTGACAAAGCGCACCAGGCGCGTGTTAATGCCAAGTGCCTCCGCTAACTCCTCGTTCATAATCACAGCCCGGGCCACGATGCCAATCTGCGTTCGGCGCATGACCAGCCACACCAGCACGCCCAGGACGACGGCAACGAGTAACAGGACAAGACGATACAAGGAATAAGTCACCCCGCCGACGTTCACGGCTTCAGCAATCGTGCTTTCAGCGAACTGGATCTCGCGCCCGAAATACAGCGTAATGCTCTGGACAATGATGATGTTCAGACCCCAAGTCGCCAGGATCGTGTCCAGCGGCCGCACGTAAAGGCCCCGAAGCACGCGCCACTCGGCCACTGCTCCGACCGCAATGCCGACCGCCGGGGCAATCACCAATGCACTCCAGGGATTCCAGCCGAGCCAAGTGGCAATGACTGCCGCATAGCTGCCAAGCACAAGAAAAGCGCCGTGCGCTAGGTTGATGATCTTCAGGACGCCGTAGACGAGCAGAAGGCCGAGCGCCACGATGTACAGCACCCCCGCCGTCGTGATGACGTCGAGCAGTTGGATGGTGTACACGGCGCTGGGCCTCCTAAACTCGTCCCTGCGGTGTCAGCGAGTCGCCGTTACTTCAGCTGCGGGCACTGGTCACCTGGATCGATCAACCCAAAGTCTTTCAGCACCTTTGTTTTGCCGTCGGCCTGGACCTGGGCGAGGTAGATCGGCAGCGGCGCGTGGTGCTGTTTGTTCATTTGAACGGACCCGCGCGGCCCCTTGAACACGGTCGTGGGCAGGGCCTGGAGAACGGCATCCGCCCCCGTGGCGCCCGCCTTCTCGACGGCCATGGCATACGCGTGCACCCCGTCATACTCTTGCTGCGAAAGTGCGTTCGGAGTCTTCAGCTCCGATCCAAACTTCTTTTTCATCGCGTCGAGGAATCGTTTGTTCTCCGGATTGTCGATACCCGTGTAATAGTCCCCCGTGTAGTACACACCTTCCGCCGCGTTGCCGCCCGCTTCTGCCGTCAGCTCATCGATCGAGAGGCTTCCGATCGGCATTGTGAGTCCGGCTGCCTTGAGCTGCTTAAGGAAGTCGATGTTGGGACCGCCGCCGGACGTCGAGTAGATGATGCCGTCCGGGTTCGCCGCTCTGATCTTGCTGATGATCGCGGTCCAATCCGACTGCTGGAGTGGTTGGTATTCCTCGCCGAGAATCGTCCCGCCCATATCTTTGATCGTTTTCTTTGCGGCCTCGATCATCCCGCGCCCGAACGCATAGTCACTCCCCACGGCGAACCACCGTTTGACCTTCTTCTCATCGGTCATGAACTTGATGAGTGGAGGCACGACCTGCTCCGGGACCCAGGCGTTGACGAAGAGGTAGTTCCCGCAAGCCCGGCCCTCATAGAATGACGTGTAGATGAATGGGACCTTCGCCCGCTCGGCGATCGGCGCGCCAGCATTGCGGGCGGCACTCGTTTCCATGGTGATGATGACGTCTGCGTTTTGCTGGTGGATCGCCGTGTTGAACGCCTTGACCGCGCCGGCCGGTCCGCTCTCGTCGTCGAGAGGAACCACTCTGACCGGCCGGCCGAGAATTCCGCCCCTCGCATTCAGTTCCTCGGCCGCGAGCTCGGCCGACTGCACAACCGCGGGTGCGACGACGCTGTTCACCCCGCTGAGGCCGACAGGCACGGCAATGACGATCGGCTTCTTCTCCTGCGACTGTGCTGGGGCCACCGCCAAGATCGCCGTCACTAACATCAAGCGTAGTTGGTTCAGGTAAACCTTCCGCATGGGTTTCTCCCTTCTCTCCGTTCAAAGAGGCTCCCTGCCCTCTAGCGTCGCCACCCTCATTTCAATCAGCTAGATCACGAGGTGACGTTCGATGGTTTTCTGCGCCCCGGTGTCGATCGTAGACCCAGTCTCTACGATCCTTCCGAGCTTGAGAACTGCGTACCGATCAGCCAGCGCCAAGGCAAACTGGACATTCTGCTCTACGAGCACAATGCTCGTCCCGTGCGAGCGGCGTTCCCCGGCCAGGATCTCTTGAAGCTGCGAGATCACCGCGGGTTGAAGGCCTTCGGTGATCTCGTCGATCAGGACCAGATGCGGCCGCGTCAGCAGCGCTCGTGCGATGAGGAGCATCTTTTGCTCGCCGCCAGAGAGGGTGCCCGCTCGCTGTTGGCGTCTCGTGGCTAGGAATGGGAACCAGCCCGCCACAGTGACTAACCGCTCGTCAAAGCTTGACGGCTCACGTAGCGCCAATCGAAGGTTCTCATCGACCGAGAGATCCTGAAAGATCGATTTCTCTTGCGGAACGTAACTAACTCCGAGCCTCGTGATCCGGTAGGGAGGCCAGCCGGTTACATTTTCACCAAGCATTTCGATTTGGCCGCGGCGAACGGGGAGCAACCCCATGATGGTTCTTAGTAAGGTTGTCTTGCCCATGCCGTTCTTGCCAAGGACCCCGAATATCTCGCCCGGTGCGATGTGGAAGGTCACCCCATGGAGCACGGGAGAGCTGCCGTAGCCGCCCTCCAACCCTCCGACGGCGAGGCCGCGTGCGACGATCGGCGCGCTCATTAGGCTCCTCCGACATAAATCGACCGGATGAGTTCCGAGTCGGCAGTCTCCGAGAGGGGCCCGTCGAGCCGAATTTCCCCCCTATGGAGGACCACCAGCCGCGTACTGATATTCCGCACAAAGTCGAGGTCGTGCTCGATTAGCAGGATACAAAGCCGGTGGCTGTGGGCGAGCTCTGTCAGCACGGTCCCGATCGCCAATCGCTCGTCCAGCGTGAGCCCCGCGGTCGGCTCGTCAAGAAGCAGGACTTTCGGCTCTTGGGCGAGCACCATAGCGAGCTCCAGCGCCTGTTTTGTGCCATGAGACAGATGGCCTGCCTGCTCATTGAGCATAGACATCAGTCCCGAGACCTCCACCGCGTGAAGCGCGGGCTCGGGTAACTCGACCGTTCGCGATCGTCGCCAAGCGGAGGCAGGCTGCCGATACGAGCGCGCGACGCAAAGGCAGTCCAAGACGGTCAGCGCGTCGAACACGTTGGGAGTTTGGAACTTCCGACTCACGCCGAGCGCCACGCAGCCTTGTGGCGGGAGCCGGCCAATGCTGTGACCGTTGACAAGCACTTCCCCGGTGGAGCGCTCACGGCCGTCGGCGATGCAGCGGAGGAGAGTCGTCTTTCCCGCCCCGTTCGGCCCGATGATCCCTACGACCTCGCCACGGTGTGCCGTGAGGGTGACTCCTTGGAGCGCCACGAGGCTCCCGTATTGCATGCCAACATCGCGCATCTCCAGCACCGGCACTTCGTCCGCCGCACCAGTCACACCATTCTGGCGCGGAACACCCACGCTAGAGCGAACGACTGTAGGCCGTTCTGCTGCCAACGGTCCCAGCCGCCAGCCCGCAACCGCGCTTTCCGGTCCCCGGTGCAGCAGCCGCCCAATGGAGCGGGCCAGCGCCGACAGACCGTGACCGATTGCCGGGACGAGCCCTTGAGGGAGATAGACGACACTGAGCACGAAGGCGAACCCCACGAACAGCAGCCAAATGAATGGCAGGTTGCCTCCCAGCAGCGCCGAGCCGTAGTTGACGCCGCCGGTGCCGAAGATCGGGCCAATAAGTGTCCCGCGCCCACCCAGGGCGGTCCAGACGACGAGCTCAGTTCCGAAGACGAAGTCCCCGTACGAATGGGCGGCGACGCTGCTAAATAGTACGTAAAAACCGCCTGCCATCGCCGCGACGGCGCTGCATGCGGCCATGAGTCGAATCTTAAAGCGCGAGGTGTTGAGACCAAGGTAGCGGCAACGCTCCTCGTTTTCGCGAATGGCGACCAGGACCCGACCGGCGTCACTCGACACGAGGACGTAGGCACCAATGGCGACAATGAGGAGGAGCCCGCCCGCGATATAGTACCACTGCGTGATGGAGAGGAACGGCGCGGGAATCGGAAGGCCGCTGCTTGATCCGGTATAAGCTCCCCCACTCAGAATGACCTGCGTGAAGACCACGGGAAGTGCGAGCGTGACGATCGCAACGTAGATTGGCGAGGCGCGGTCCCAGAATGAAAGCCAACCTACGGCGGCTCCAACCAGAGCCGCGCCGACCATCGCAGCGAAAATCGCCCCTGCGGTGGCGAGCGTCCCATCGACGTAGTACGCCAGCGCAATGGCCACCGTATAGACCCCAATGCCAAAGAAGGCCGACTGGCCAAATGTCAGGATGCCGGTATAGCCCCAGAGCAGGTCGACCGTGACAGCAGCGATCGCAAATAAGAACGCCTGCGAGAGGATCTGCTGTGCATATTCCCCAAGCACGACTGGGCTCGCCAGCAGGAAGGCAACAAGGAGGACGGAGATGCCGAAGATCACCGGCCACCGGTGGGCCCGGCCCAAGACGGAGATGATCTCCCCTGCAAGCGCCCTGCTCGCTGCCGTCAGCACGTCCGTATTCCGATGGGTCATGCCACTATTTCCAAGCGCCAGGGCAAGCTACATTCAGGACCGCCACTGCGAACAGCCGCGATCCTGAATGAGATCAGAAAGTCGGCAAGAGGCTAGCTTGCTTTCGCGCAAAGCTTAACATTCTGGTAAGCGGTCGAGTAGCTGGAAGACGCGCCCAATGCGTCGACCTTGCATGGGCGCTAAAGGCCAGACGACATTGCTTACAAGGGGGCGGGAGGGAGACGTGCATGAGCGATCGCAAGGCGCACAACGAAGCCATGGTCAAGATCGCCTGTATCCAAATGGAGCCGGTGGTCGGGGAGAAGCAGCGGAACGTCCAACGGAGCCTCGAGTTCATCGAGAGGGCCGCGGCCAACGGCGCCCAGTTGGTCGTCTTGCCCGAGCTCTGCAACTCGGGTTACGTATTCAACTCACGCGACGAGGCTTTCGCCCTCGCGGAAGAGGTCCCGGCTGGGCCGACCTGCCGCGGGTGGGAGGAGGTTGCGCGCAAGCACGGCCTCCATATCGTCGCCGGGATAAACGAGCGCGAAGGGCAGACCCTCTATAATGCCGCGGCCGTGATCGGCCCGTCGGGGCACATGGGGACCTTCCGCAAGGTGCATCTGTGGGACGAGGAGAACCTCTTCTTCGAACCCGGCAATCTTGGATTCCCTGTATTCCAAACGCCTCTCGGCCGCATTGGCGCCCTTATCTGCTACGACGGCTGGTTCCCGGAGAGCTTTCGCCTCTGCGCGCTTCAGGGAGCTGACATCGTCTGCATTCCCACCAACTGGGTTCCGATCCCCGGTCAGGCGCAAGATCGGGAGGCCATGGCGAACATCCTTTGCATGGCGGCCGCCCACTCGAACTCGCTTTTCGTGGCCGCTGCCGATCGGATCGGGGTGGAGCGAGGTCAGCCGTTTATCGGCCAGAGCGTCATCGTCAGCCACACCGGGTGGCCCATCGGCGGTTCGGCCAGCCTTGACCGGGAGGAGATCATCTATGCCGAAGCCAACCTCGCCGACGCACGCCGCGGACGCAACTGGAACGCGTTCAACCAGGTCCTTCGCGACCGACGTACTGATTTGTACGACGAGATGCTGGGGGCGAAGGCGACCCCTGGCTGGTATTGAGGATTACCCGAAAGCGCCGACAACATCCTTGCTGCTATGGAGCGCTTTTGTGCACGGATAGTAGTCATCCAAAATACGGCTGTCTCCTGATCTGCGATATTGATAATGAGGAGCGGGTCATGATGTTGCCCCCGCTCAAGTCAGTCGCCGCACTTGCCGGGTACCCGCTGCCCGAGGCCGACTTGGCGGAGATCGCCGCGCTCCTCGACGGCATCACGGAGGAAATTCAGAAGCTCCGCGAGCTCGATCTGCACGACGATATCGAGCCGAATCTGACCTTCCGCGTCGAGCCCTGGATGTAGGGTGTTAATCGGCGTGGGGGGCGACGAACGACGGTGACGCTCCTGATGCGCAGATCACGCCCGAAGCCACTGACAAAAACTACGCAAAGGTTCGAGACACCCCGGTCCGTAGGGGCAACTCGTGAGACCGCGCACCGCGGAGAAGGTCTGCGTAGTCTGCCCGGCATGCAGACGGTGCAGACTGCAGGCAGCCTCGACCGCAGCTTGATGCCGTGGATTTGGCGGCATTCAAGGAAAAAATGCAATCTGTTCAATGGCAGTTTGGAGGAGCGGTGATCCGTAGATCGGTGGAGAAGGCTCTGTCTGGCGAAAAAGATCGAGGCCGCTCTTTTGAGGCCGGCAGGCTACCGAGGATGATGAATATTTATCTTCACCCGGAACATCTCGCTAGATGTCTAACCAAGCCCGAAATCGGCAAGTTGCCAAGTCGCCGGCCCTCCCCCCGTACCCAAACTGGCGCATGGGCCGCCGTCTGAAACCCTTCACAGGAGCGGTCCCCCTGGTCCCCAAACGACGGAATCCGACCGGAGCTGCCCACCTGGCAAGGCGAAAAGGGATTGAAAAGCGGTCATTGCAAGGGCGACACTGCACAGTGACCCGAGACGCAGCGAAGGGCGCCGAGCAAAAATGGAGGAACGTAATGTCACCGAAGCTGCCGACCATCGACCAAATCCTCAGCATCGCCGAATTCTACGGCATGCACCTCAATGAGGAGGACGCCGCATCCTTTCGCGGCCTGATGGCGGGATCAATGGCCTCCTACGCGCGCCTTGACGAGCTCGCAGAGCCGAAGCTCCCCGTCAAGTACCCGCGCGTGCCTGGCTATCGTCCGAGCCTCGAGGAGAATAAATACAACGCGTGGTATTGGAAGACGGACATCAAGGGTAGCGGTAAGGGCCCGCTCGCGGGCAAATCGGTGGCGATCAAGGACAATATCTGTGTCTCGGGCGTGCCGATGATGAACGGCTCACGCGTTCTCGAGGGCTATGTGCCCGAAGTCGACGCTACTGTCGTAACCCGCATCCTCGACGCCGGCGGTACGATCGCCGGCAAAGCCGCCTGCGAAGATCTTTGCTTCTCGGCCGGCAGTCACACCTGCGCCACGGGCCCCATCCGAAACCCTCACAATCTCGAGCACAGCACGGGCGGATCATCGGGCGGCAGCGCCGCGCTGGTGGCTGCGAAGGAGGTGGATATGGCCCTCGGCGGCGACCAGGGCGGGTCCATCCGCACGCCGTCATGCTGGTGCGGCGCCTATGGTTTGAAGCCAACTTGGGGACTGGTGCCAATGACCGGCGGCATGCCCATTTCCTATTCGGTCGACCACTGCGGGCCGATCTGCGGCTCGACCGAGGATGTCGCCCGGCTGCTCGCCGTCATCGCCGGCCCGGACGGCTACGATCCCCGCACGGTCGTCGCCAAGGTGCAGGACTACGTGGGCGCGCTCTCAAGGGGCGTCAAAGGAATGAAAATCGCGCTGATGAAGGAGGGTTTTGGCCACCCGACCAGCGATCGGACCACCGACGAAAAAGTCCGTGGGGCCATCGCCGAATTCAGCGCCTTGGGCGCAACCGTCGACGAGGTCTCCGTGCCGATGCATTACGACGGGCCGCACATCTGGACCGGCGTGATTCTCGAAGGCGCAGCCGAGATGATGATCAAAGGCTACGCCATGGGCAACAACTGGTCCGGCTACTACACCACCTCGTTGCAGGAGGCCTTCGCCCGCGGCTGGCAGTCGCGGCCGGACGACGTGTCTGAGACGGTGAAGCTTGTATTGATCCTCGGGGAGTACATGCACCGGCGCTACCACAACCGCTATCACGCGAAGGCGCAAAACCTGCGGGTGCTCCTGCGCAAGGCTTACGACGACGTCCTCGACGCTTACGACCTCATCGCCATGCCGACGATACCGTTCCCCGCCACGAAGATCCCGCCGGCCGACTGCTCGCGCGAGCACTACGTCGACGCCGCCCTCAACATGCAGCAGAACACGTGTCCCTTCGACGTGAGCGGCCATCCCGCCTTCACGGTTCCGTGCGGCAGGGTGGGCGGGCTGCCAATCGGCATGATGCTGGTCGGCCACCACTTTGACGAAGCGACGCTGATCAGCGCGGGCCAGGCATTCGAGCAGATCGGGGACTGGCAGAGCCGCTGAACGTCAAAGGCCCATCCGCTCAGAAATAAGCGCCCGATCGCCAAGGGCGGACGGCGCGAGCTCGTCTGTTATCCGACCCTTTTGCATGATCAAGACGCGCTGCGCCAGCGTGGCGACTAGCTTGAGGTCTTGCTCCACCAGGAGGATCGTCAAGTTCCAGGCGCTGCGCAGCGCCTGCAGCCGTTCGGCGATGTCATCGACGATCGATGGCTGCACACCGTCGCTCGGCTCATCGAGCAAGACCAGGTTTGGTCGGCCCGCGAGACAGCGAGCCAGAGCCAGCACTTGACGCTCGCCGCCCGAGAGCATGCGGGCACGACGATCGAGCAGCGGCCTCAGGATCGGGAAGCGCTCCAACAGCTCCGGCACGGCGCTCGGCTCAATGACGCCGAGTTCGCCCATGCGCAGGTTTTCTCGCACGGTCAGGTCAGGGAAGACCCCCTCGCCTTGTGGAACGTAGCCTATTCCGGCACGCGCCCGGTGAGCCGTTCGAACGCGGGTGACGTCCCGACCCTCGTATCGGATGACCCCCGCACTCGCCTGCAGCTCGCCGATCAGGGTCTTCAGCAACGTCGTCTTGCCCATCCCATTGTGTCCCAGCACGCCGACGAGTTCGCCGCGAGCGATCGAGAACGATACGCCGGCGAGGATGCCGATACGGCCATAGCCCGCGTGCAGGTTCTCGACCTCAAGTATGGCGCGACCTGCCAAGATACACCTCGCGCACGCGCGGATCGCGTTGCACGTTGTCCATGACGTCTTCGACGAGGATGCGTCCCTGGTGAAAGACCGTGACGAGTGAATTCAGCCTGCGGATGAATTCCATATCGTGCTCGACGACGACGACGCTCGCGTCGCTATTGATAACGCGGATAAGCTCGACCGTTCGCTCGATCTCTTCCGCCGCCATCCCCGCCGTGGGCTCGTCAAGCAGCATCAGCTTCGGGCGCTGGGCCATGACCATGCCGATGTCGACCCATTGGCGCATGCCGTGCGCAAGTGTCCCGACGGTCTGCTTGGCGACGTTCCCTAGATTGAGGCGATAGATCATCTCATGGACGGCGACTCGGGCACCGGTCGTCGAATGCCGAAGGCGCGCCGCAAGCCACAGATTCTCCGCGACACTGAGACCCTCGAACACGCTGGGGACCTGGTTCTTGATCCCGATTCCGAGGCGCCCGATTGTGTGCGGCGCCCGGCCAGTGATCTCCTGCCCATCGAAGATGATGCGTCCGCCGCTGGCGCGAAGCTGACCGGTGACGAGCTTGAAGAAGGTGCTCTTGCCCGCGCCGTTCGGGCCGATCAAGCAGCGCAGCTCCCCGCGTCGCATCTTGAAATCCACGCCGGCGACCGCCCGGACGCCGCCGAACCACTTCTCGAGGCTCTGCGTCTCAAGCACCGACTCTTGGCTCATTGGGGCGCTCGGCGCCCTCATGAGGACTTGATCTGCATCGCGGTCCGGTGGGATAATGCAGCTTTCGCGCGTCATAAGGCGTTATAGCTGAAGCATAGGCGAGGGAGGAAGCCAATGTTGACTCGCAGGACAGCGCTTTTTCAACTCAGTGCAGCGTCGCTCGGTTTGGCCCTGGCGAATATGCCGCAACGCCGCGCCGAGGCGGCGGACGAGATTGTCGTCGGCAGCCTGCTCGATTCCACCGGACCGATTAACATCTACGGCCTGCCGATGGTCGATGCTACGAAATTCGCAATCGACGACATCAATTCTTCGGGCGGGGTCTTAGGAAAAAAACTTCATCTCGTGCAGTTCGATGCGCAATCCAACAATCAATTATACACACAATACGCTACGCAACTGTTGCTCGAAAGCAAGGTCGCCGTCCTCATGGGAGGCATCACCAGCGCTTCGCGCGAAGCCGTCCGGCCGGTCGTCGACAAATACGGCGCCCTGTATTTCTACAACGAGCAGTATGAAGGCGGCGTATGCGACAAGAACGTCTTCTGCACGGGCGTGACGCCGGCTCAGCAGATCGGCAACCTGGCGCCGTGGGCGGTGCAGGAGCACGGCCCCAAATTTTATACGCTGGCGGCCGACTACAACTACGGCCATATTTCCGCGGACTGGGTGAAGGCTTACCTCCAGCAGGCGAAGGGCGAACTCGCAGCGCAAGAATTCATTCCGCTTGACGTGGTCGATTTCGGCTCGGTCATTCAGCGCATCGAGAATGCGCGGCCGAACGTCGTGTTTTCCTTGCTGGTCGGCGGCAACCACATCGCCTTCTACCGGCAGTTCGCCGCCGCGGGTCTGAACAAGAAAATCCCGATCGTCTCGCCGACTTTCGGTCTCGGCAACGAGCAGATCGTTCTGAAGCCGGAGGAGGTCGAGGGACTGACCGTAATTTATCCGTACTTCCAGGAGCTCGACAACGAGACCAACAAGAAGTGGGTAGCCGCTTGGCGTCAACGGTACGGCGCCGACTATCCCTACATCACCGACTCGGCCAATACCGTGTGGAACGGCTGGCATCTCTGGGCCATGGCCGCCAACAAGGCGGGATCGCTCGAGCCGGCCAAGGTCATTGCCGCGCTGGAGAGCGGACTGTCCTTCGACGCGCCAGAAGGCAAGATCAGGCTCGACCCGCAGAGTCATCACGTTGTGCACACGGTGCATCTTGCGAAGGTCAACGACAAGAAGGGCTTCACGATCTTCAAATCGATCGAGAACGTCGAACCCTCGGACACAAAACAGGTCTGCGACCTGATCGGAAAGCCCGACCAACACACGCAGTACACGCCGAAGTTCTGATGACAGACGGCGGTGACGGCTGATCCGCGGCCCGGAGGGTTGCAGCGGGATGGACCAGGCAGTGGCGACGGCGGTAGGCGTCCTTTTCTCGATCTCCACTCTTGTGCTGCTCGCCCTGGGCCTCGCCATCATCTTCGGCATGATGGGCGTGCTGAACCTGGCCCAGGGGGAATTCCTGACGCTCGGCGCCTACACCGTGCTCGTCGCCACCTCTCACGGGCTCTCGATATGGGCGGGGATTCTGCTCGCTCCGTTCGTCGTCGGTTCGATCGGAGTGATCCTCGAACGATCGATCATCCGCTTTCTGTATGGTCGTCCGCTCGACACGATGCTGGCCACGTGGGGCCTGAGCCTGGCGCTCGTCGGCGTCATGACTCTCGTCATGGGGCCGACGACCGAGGGTATTGCGACGCCCCTCGGCAGTTTCGAAGTCGGCCGCTACGGTGTCTCCTTCTACCGGCTCGTGGTGATTGCGATCTCGGCCGGCGCGGCTCTGGCGACCTATTTGGCGCTTCGCCACACGCGCGCTGGGCTGATCGCGCGGGCGACGATGCAGTCGCCTCATCTCGTGGCGGTCTCGGGCGTCGAGCCGCAGCTCGTCTATATGGCCACGTTCGGCGCAGGAGCGGCGCTCGCCGGGTTGGCCGGCGCCGTGATGGCCCCCCTGACCGGCGTGGTCCCCACCATGGGACTTGCCTTCATCGCCAAGATCTTCATCACCGTCATGGTGGGCGGCTCGACGGTGCTGGTCGGCACCGTAAGCTCCGCCGGCGTCCTCGGGCTGGTCGAGAGCGCCGTTTCCTACGCCTCGACGCCGATGTACGGCCAGGTCGCGATGCTGGCTCTGGCGATGGTGTTACTGCGCCTCCTGCCGAACGGAATGTCCGGCCTGTTTCGGGGCGGCCTATGAAGCGGGGTGAGCTGATTGGCTGGGCGGCGGCGGCGGTTGTCCTAGCCGGCCTGCCCCAGCTGTTGTCGCTGTTCCAGACGGTCCAGCTCACGGTCTTCATCATTTTTGCAATGCTGGCGCTTAGCCTCGACTTCCTGTGGGGGATCGCCGGCATTCTGTCCTTTGGCCAGGCGGCGCTGTTCGGCGTCGGCGGATACGTTTATGGCATCGTCGGCATCGCCTTGGGGACGACCCCGCTCGGATTGATTGCGGGAATGCTGGGTCCCGCAGTCGTCGCCGCGCTCATCGGCTACGTCGCCTTCTACGGACGGGTCGGATCGATGTATCTCGCCGTAGTCACCTTGACGCTGACGCTGATCCTTTACCAGGTCATGGGCAGCACGGCGGATCCGAAATACGCGATCGGCGATGCGCGCCTCGGCGGCTACAACGGGATGACCAACATACCTTCTCTGTCCCTCGCCGGTCGTGGCGGCCCGCCGCTGGGTCCGGTGGAATACTTCTATGTCGTCGGGGGACTGCTCTTTCTCGCCTTGATATTTTGCGTCACGCTCTCCCGCGCGTCTTTCGGACGCATTCTTCAGGGCATCCGGGAGAACGAGTCGCGCATGGAGCTGCTCGGGTATGACGTTCGCTGGCGGAAGCTCCTCGCTTTTGTCATTTCTGCGGCCCTAGCCGGTCTCGCGGGGGCGCTGTTCGCGAGCTGGGGGAACTTCATAAACCCGGAGGTCTTCAGTCTGCCGCAGGCCGCGGTGGTGGTCATTTGGGTTCTGGTGGGCGGACGCGGCACCCTGTGGGGCGCCATCCTGGGGACCGTCGTGGTACAATATTTAACAAGTCGCGTGGGCGAAGTCGGAGCAACCTATACCACGATCGTGCTTGGGAGCATGCTGGTCGCGATCGTGCTCGTGTTCCGCCGCGGCCTAGCGCCGGCTCTGATGGACGGCGTTGCCCGGGTCGTTCGTCGTCGGTCCGGCGGGGTTGCCGCGGGTCGTTGAATTGACGCAGGACGTGAACGAAGCCTAGTTCCCGGTCTGCGGCCTTGTCTTGGGAAGTAAAGACTGTGCTGCGCCCGCCCAAGACTTACGCCGACCGGTCAGGTGGTGATCCACCGTCAGTTAAGACGTCGATATGTGCTGTCGTTCTTTGAGAAGTTGCCGCCGTGCCTGGTGGGTATTGAGGCTTGCGCGTCATCCCATACCCGCTTCGCACAGAAGCGGACATCCAGATTTAGGTTTTCCTTCACATTCTAACCGAGGTCCCGCTTCCGCACGTTGCCCAAGCCTGGTGGCTGCCATCTGTAGCTTGTCACCGTCGCTACTCACGCCATTCTCCGACGAGCTGCTGCAAATTGTCACCAATTCAATGGTTTGGTTCCTCCGGTTTGGAGGAGCCCCGTTCCGCCGATATTCATAGACGATCAAAGGATCGCTCTGCCGATGCCGTTGCAGCGCTCGCTATTCGTAGCGTGCGGCCTGTCCCTGTCGGGAATCAAATCCGCCCGTATT
>Ga0137360_10001269_pt1 | contig 14878 bp, 14 predicted proteins | sample Mad1_60_16metaG_FD_104924 | JGI IMG/M metagenome (GOLD analysis project Ga0137360, IMG submission 104924) | Vadose zone soil microbial communities from Angelo Coast Range Reserve, California, USA - Mad1_60_16 metaG | ecosystem: Environmental > Terrestrial > Soil > Vadose zone | place: USA... | reverse complement strand
TCCCTTCCAGCCGCGCGATTTGCGCCAAGGTCAGCGACTCGCCCTGTGCATCAGCACGGGCGAGCTGCAGCAGGCAGCGCAATCCATATTCTTCTTGTGCGGATATCTTCATCTTTTGTTCATTAGGAACTGAAGCAGTTTAACCAATCCTTACTTTTAAGTCAACATTGGCTAAGCGCTTCTGAATGTTGAAGATGCGCTGCGCTATTGGTCATGGAGTTGGACTAAAGCGTGAAGTTGAAGTCGATGTAGCCACTGACCCGAACGGGCCGTCCTTCGTTCAATGAAGGCCCAAAAACCCATTGCCGCGCGGCCGTTTCGGCAGATGTGCGGAGCAGTGCCGGTCCATCTGATTTCGGCACGTCGATAACCTTGCCGTTCTCGTCGAGGATGACGTACACCCGGACCATGCCAACCATTCCCATCTGTCTGGCGACCGATGGATAGTGGGGCAATACCCTTCTGATTGCGATCGTGTTTAGTAAACCCTTATCGATGGGTTTGGCAATGTCTGTTGAAGTAGCTGAGGTCGGGCTGAGATCGGGTCCGGCGACTACTTGTTCAGTTTGCGGTACCGTTGGCGTGTTATCGGTGGCATGATTGGATTCACTTTGTGGCTGCGCCGCTACTGGATCTGTTTTCGCGCTCGTCGTGGAAATCTGTTTATTGTCTGCGAGCGTTACCGACTTCCTCGCCGGCAGGACTGGCATGGCGCCGAGCGAAGCAACCTGCGTTTCCGAAGATGCCAGCACTTCGCGGACGCTCGAATATTCTGACGACCAGGTAGCTTGATCGTCCACGTCTTTTGCAAGCGCCAGGCGCAATCCCAGAACATCTTCTAACAACGACAACGAGTCGTACGCCTTGCGGTTGGCGGAGACGGTTTTGGCCTGTACAACCATGCGTTCGATGAGCGCTCGCAAACGATTCAAGTCGGTCGCAGCCTCAGGCTGAAGGTTTGCATCCATGATGTTGATGCCAAAATTACGATAACGCGCCAGGTGACCGCGCGCGCCGTTTACGGCCTGACCCGCAAGCGCAAAATAGGTCCGCAGCGAATCTTCGTTCCGGGCTGCGTCGGATTGAAAACTCTCATCCAGCAGCGCCTCGGCGCGAGTGTAGTTCCCTGCCTCCAAATAGACATTCATGAGCATGACTGACGTTATGTTGCGGAGCGCGGGTTCTTTGGTCGCAGCTCTAACCGATTCCAGTTCAGTTGCTGCCGTCTCCAACTGGTGCGCTGCCATCAGCGCTTTGGCGCGTTCGATGCGGCCTTGATCCATCTCCGCAGACTTTGCGGCGTCATTTAAGGATTGGGCCTGTAGGCCGGCACAGCAGATAAGAAAAACTATCAGGATGGGGACACTGAGCATGGCCCGAGGGGCGGAGGGCATGATTCGCTTCACTAATTAGCTCCTAATATAAATGCAAAAGCGAGCGTAAACGCTCGCTTACCAGTTCATCAAAATTCTCGCGGTTATTATGATCAGATCAGCGCGAGATGGCAAGTCATCATGCAAGCTATGGCTTAGCTCCGAGTGTTCCCAGGCTTCTGGCTACCTGGTCGCGATACCTGCGCGCGCTAGCCTTAATTTCCGCCTCGTTGAGCGTCAACAGGCGCCGGTCGCGCATCACGATACGGCCATTGATTATCACGGTTTCTACATCATTCGCCTTTGTCGCATAGACGAGATCGGAATAGACATTATAAAGCGGAATCTGGTTCAGCGAGTCGCGTTCGACAATTACCAGGTCGGCGCGCTTCCCTTTTTCGATCGAGCCAATTTCGGCTTCCAAGTGCAAGGCCTGCGCGCCGCGAATAGTCGCTAATTCAAAGGCCTCTTCCGCCGACAGTACCTTAGGATCGCCACTAAACACTTTGTGCAGCTTGGCCGCTGTATCCATCTCTTCCCACATGTTCAGGTCATTGTTCGACGCCGCGCCATCTGTTCCCAGCCCAACCAGCAAGCGGCGCTTTAGCATTTCTGGAACCGGCGCCACACCTGAAGCAAGTTTCATGTTTGACTGTGGATTGTGGACCACTCCGACGCCAACCTTTTGTAAGATCCCGAGTTCTTCTTCGCTTGGCCAAACAACGTGCGCCGCGATTACTTTGTTGCTGAGGAAGCCAATGCGCGCCAGATAATCGATAGGACTTGCGCCGTGGGCCTTGATGCTGTCGTCGATCTCTCGCTTCGTTTCCGAAATATGAGTAACGATTGGCGCGCCAGTACGATCGGAAAAAGCGCGGATGGCCTTCAAGTGTTCTTCAGAAACAGTGTAGGGCGCATGTGGCGCAATGGCTGGAATAATTAGCTCATTTCCCTGCCAGTGCTTAACGAATTTCTCGGCGTAAGCCATAGCCTCGGCGTTTGTTTTATTATCTGCCACTGGGAAATCGATAATCGTTTCACCCAACACACCGCGCACGCCCGCTTTTGCAGTTTCATCTGCAATCGCGTCTTCGAAGTAGTACATATCGCAGTAGGTCGTGGTGCCACCGCGAATCATTTCGGCCAAACCTAATCGAGTGCCCGCGCGCACAAATTCTTCAGACACGTTTTTCGCTTCGGCGGGGAAGATATATTTCGTCAGCCAATCCTGTAGATCGAGATCGTCCGCGAGACCGCGAAACAAAGTCATCGGAATGTGAGTGTGCCCATTGATAAGTCCAGGAACGATGAGGCGGCCGGCAGCATTAATCGTTTGCGGCGCACTATAGTTTCCGGAAATATCGCCACGCGATCCCACCGCGACAATTCTTCCCCCGACCACAGCGACGCCAGCGTCTGGAATAATACGGCGCTCTTTATCCATCGAGACGAGGGTGCCGCCCAACACCAAAAGGTCGACTTGCTTCATACGACGTCCCTTCCCCTGGGCGCTGGCGGGCAACGCGTACCCAAGTACAACGGCAGCGAGCGTGATGATGACAATGAGTTTCTTTGGCATATGACTAAACGCAATGGAGGTGAACCGTGAACTATTGCTAATCTTTATGAACGCCGGCAAGAAAGCGAGCATCGAAAGCGCGAGGCAACAATTCTTTGATCGAACATTGTTGAATTTCCCCGTCGAGATTTGCGAGTACAATTGTCGCGTTCTTGCAAAACTCCCAAATAATTTGTCGGCAAGTGCCGCAGGGAGGTGTCAGCGATTCCGTATCCGCGACAATCGCAAGTTCAGTAAAGTCACGTTCGCCTTCCGACAACGCCTTCCAGATGGCAACGCGTTCGCCGCAAACAGTCAGACCGTAACTGGCACTTTCGACATTGCAGCCGGTATAAACTTTTCCATTCGCGGTTCGCACCGCAGCGCCCACCAGGAAATTTGAAAAAGGTGCTACGGAATGCAGTCTCGCCTGCTTCGCTATCTCAATCAACTCTTGCAAACTTTTTTCACTCAAGATTGGCCCCCAACCGAGGTCAAGGCACCCGCCAACCTCTCGCGAATTTTTCCACTTATCAAATCAATGCTCACCAGATTATGACCACCTTCCGGAATGATTACGTCGGCGTAACGTTTCGAAGGCTCGACGAACTGCATGTGCATGGGTCGAACCGTGCCGATGTATTGCTCGATAACCGATTCAACCGTGCGGCCGCGCTCGGCAATATCACGGCGCAAACGTCGAATAAAACGAATGTCGTCAGGCGTATCAACGAAAACCTTGATGTCCAACAGCTCCAGCAATCGCGGATCCGCAAAGATCAAAATATCCTCAACTATGACAATCGGTTTTGGATCGACTGCGCGCGTGTCGTTTAAGCGGTTGTGGGTGCGGAAATCGTAAATCGGCAGGTCGATCGGTTCACCAGCCCTCAGTTTGCGCACGTGATTGACTAACAAGTCGTTATCGAGTGCGTCGGGATGATCAAAGTTTGCGACTTGCCGGTAGTCGAGCGGCAGATCCTTCAAATTGCGATAGTAGGAATCCTGCTGAATGAAAACTACTTCACTCGCTCGCACCGTCTCTAAAATGCGGTTCGCCACCGTCGTTTTCCCAGAGCCGGTGCCGCCGGATATACCTATGATTAAACTCACGTTTGCTTATCCCTGGGCCGGCACTTTGGCAATAATTCGTCGCAACAGTTGCGCAAACGTTGCTCGCACGCGCTCGCCCGTCTCCATCACTTCTGCGTGGTTTATTGGTTGTTCACTGATGCCGGCGGCCATGTTTGTAATGCAGGAAATGCCAAGCACGTTGATACCCATATGGCGCGCCACGATTGCTTCGGGCACCGTGCTCATGCCGACGGCATCGGCGCCAAACGCGCGCAGCATGTGTATCTCGGCGGGCGTTTCATAACTCGGTCCCGCCAGTCCCGCGTATATGCCGCGACGAAGAGTAACACCCAATTCGCGCGCTTCATCAATTGCCAGTTCCTGCAACTCGCGCGAGTAAACTTCCGACATGTCAGGAAAGCGCGGACCAAAACGTTCGTCGTTCGCGCCGCGCAACGGATTTACTCCCATCAGGTTCAGATGATCGCTGATGACCATCAAGGCGCCCTGATTAAGTTGCACATTCACTCCACCCGACGCGTTCGTCAGTATCAATGTGTCGATACCCAGCAGCTTGAAGGTTCTGATGGGAAAGGTGACCTGCTCGAGCGAGTAGCCTTCGTAAAAATGAACACGGCCCTGCATTGCCACCACGCTATTTTGTTCGACCTTACCGATGACCAGGCGGCCGGCATGTCCCTGCGCAGTTGAAGATACAAAACCGGGAATGTCCTGATAAGGAATTGCGACGGCGTCCGCAAACTCATCTGCAAAACCGCCGAGACCGCTGCCCAGCACGAGCGCAACACGACATCGCGCACTGCTGCGCGCGCGAATTGCGCTTGCAGCACGCTCGGCACGCGCATACAGGTCAGTTTGAGTCATCACTTCAGACACTTTGCCACTCATCAGTTCACTTATCGAAATGCCCTGCGACTATTTCTCCTTTTGGTAAGGAATGCCCAGCGCTCGCGGTGGTCGCGACGAGCCGATGAAGCCGGCGAGCACAATGATTGTCAAAAGGTAGGGGACCATATTCATAAACTGGACGGGAATATCATCACCCGGAGTCTGCCGCAGTAGGGTTGCAAAGAACGCGGGCAGCTTTATCGCGCCCTGCATTTGAATCGAAAGGGCGTCGGTGAAACCAAACAACAGACAGGCGAGTAGAGTCTGCACCGGCCGCCATTTGCCGAAGATTAAGGCTGCTAACGCAATGAAGCCGCGGCCCGATGTCATGTTTCGTGTGAACAGGGACGACTGACCGATTGAAAGATACGCGCCGCCAATTCCTGCCAACGCACCCGCAATTAATACTCCGGAATAGCGCATGCCGCTAACACTCACGCCGGCCGCGTCCGCAGCTTCGGGGTTTTCGCCGACTGAGCGGAGCCGGAGCCCGAAGGGTGTGCGATAAAGGACGTACCAGCAAATGCCAGTGAGCAAGAGCAGCAGAAGCGCAATAACAAGTGGGGTGAAAGGTATCAATCGATCCCGCGGGATTTGTGGTGTTGATCCGGACGAAAGAAAGAAAGCACCGCTCAAAAAAGCCGGTAGCCCAAACATCAGAATATTGATCGCCGTCCCGCTGACTACCTGGTCGGCTTTGTAACGAATACAAACGATGGCATAGATCGCGGCAATGAAAATCCCTGCGCTCATGCCGGCAAGCAAACCGACCCATGGACTCGCCGCACCCAGATGCAGCTTCGAGTCCGCGGCGTAGGTGACCGCCGCCGCCGTAAACGCGCCAGCCAACATCTTTCCTTCGAGGGCGATGTTGATGATGCCTGAGCGTTCCGAGAACAAACCGCCGAGCGCCGCCAGAATTAAAGGCGTCGCCAACCGCACTGTTGACCAAATCAAAGCAATGGTGAAAAGGTCTCTCATTTGAGTTACACCTTAGAGCGTTTGAGTAAACCAAACCTGCTGAATGGACCGCGAAACAATGCTTCCGCGGCTACAAAAAGAATCACTATGCCCTGAAGAACGTCCACGAGATCTTTGGTGACGTTGTTTGTGAAAGCGTCAACAAAGATGCCGCCACGTATCAGCATGCCAAACAGGATCGCTGATAACAGAACTCCCACCGGATGGTTGCGCCCCAGCAACGCCACCGCAATCCCCGTAAATCCATAGCTGGCGGAAAAACCATCGTAGTAACGATAACGATAACCCAGTACTTCATTGATGCCGACCATGCCCGCGAGCGATCCTGAAATCGTCATCGCAATTATTATTTGTTTGCGGATGGAGATACCGCCATATTCGGCCGCGGTTGGATTCGAGCCCGTAGCACGTAACTCGTAACCCCATTTTGTGCGCCAGAGAAAAAGATAGATGAGCACACAACAGACCAGCGCCAAAATGAATGCCAGATTAAGCGGAATGCGTTCAGGAAACCCGGGCAGAAATTTTCCGATGCGCGCGATGTGTGCTCCGCCGCCGATCTCGGTAGTTTCCATAATCGGATCGCCAGGCGTTTTGTAGTGGTACTGCGTGAAGTAACTGACCAGCGCGACAGCGATGAAGTTCAGCATGATGGTGTTAATTACTTCATGTGAACCAAAGCGCGCTTTCAAGACGCCCGGAATCGCGCCCCAGGCGCCGCCGGCAATAATCGCAGCCAGAAAACAAAGCGGGAGCAACAGCCAGGCGGACATGTGTACGAACGTGATGCCGACCCAGGCCGTAGCAAACGCCGCCACGTACAACTGACCTTCCGCGCCAATGTTGAGAAGGCCGCAGCGAAACGCAACCAGCACCGCCAGCCCCGTGAAGATTAAAGGAGTTGCATAGAACAGCGTGTAGCCAATGCCATCCGGCCACGACAAGGCGCTGCCCAGCAGCAGTTTGTAGGCAACGATTGGATTATCGCCGATGATCAGAATCAGGATTCCACCAATAATGAAAGCCGCGATTACGGCGATCAGTGGAAACAGCAATTCACGAAGTAGTTTCATCTGTTATCCGCGAATTCACTTTGGAAGCGCACCAGAACGTTGTTTGTCTTCGCCCCAGTGGGGCGAGATGTTTATAGCCTGAGATTCTTTTTTTAAATCCTTAGCTCCGTAGGAGCACAATGAGTTTCGCTCCTATGGAGCGAAGACCTTGTGTGTCTACTCGTAGCTATAAACATCTCGCTCCGCTGGAGCGAAAGCGAATCCCAGCGTTGCAGTTGTAAGTTAAATTCACCATCAGACACAATGCCCTGAGATTCTTCTGATCGATCTTTGTTCTTTGGTTCGCAGGAAAAAGTTCAAAAGAACTTTCAATCGCCTTCAATGCTTCCCGCCGCCGCCTGTCATTAACAAACCAATTTCCTCGATCGTCGCAACTTTAGGATCGACATCGCCGACAATGCGGCCCTCGTGAATGATCAGCAAGCGATCGGCGAGCGCGGTCACCTCTTCCAGTTCCGCAGAGACAAGCAACACCGCGCAGCCGGCATCACGTAAGGCCACGAGCTTACGATGGATAAACTCGATCGCGCCGATGTCAACCCCGCGCGTCGGTTGCGAAACGAGTAATAGCTTCGGATGCAGATCAAACTCGCGACCAATGATCAACTTCTGCTGGTTGCCGCCCGATAGCGCGCGCGCCGGCAACTCCTGATTGGTGGGGCGCACATCAAACCGTTCAATTATTTTCGCGGCGCGCTTGCGAATGGCCTGGTTGTCGAGAAATACTCCGGCGGTCGAAACAACCGGCTTGCGGTAGTGCACGCCTAAAATCGAATTCTCGGCGAGACTAAAATCCAGCAACAGGCCGCGCCGGTGGCGGTCTTCGGGAATGTGCGCAATGCCAAGCTCGCGCCGCGAACGCGCATCAACGCGCGTAATGTCGCGCCCTTCCAACCGAATTTCGCCGGTGAGATGCGCTGCCGGCACTAATCCCGCGAGCGCCTCAATCAATTCCGTTTGGCCGTTACCCTCGACACCCGCAATGCCGAGAATTTCGCCTTTACGCACCTCAAACGAAACTCCATTAACGCGCTTTGTACCATCGCTGCTGGACACAGAAAGATTTTTTACCGACAGCTCGGTTGTGCCCACGTCTGCTTCCGGCTTTTCAACTCGCAGCAAAACTTCGCGACCGACCATCAGTCGTGCCAGCTCTGCTGCGTTCGTCTCCTTCGTCTGCAAACGACCAACGACGCGACCGTCGCGCATTACAGTAACTTCATCCGAGATTGCCAGGACTTCAGAAAGCTTGTGCGTGATGATGACGACAGTTTTGCCCTGCTGCCGCATGCCGCGCAGGATGGCGAAAAACTCTTCAACCTCCTGTGGCGTGAGCACCGCGGTAGGCTCATCCAAAATCAAAACCCGCGCGTGACGATACAAAGCCTTCAACAACTCGACGCGCTGTTGCTGGCCCACCGAAAGATGTTCGATAACTGCGTGCGGGTTGACGGCGAGCTTGAATTCCTCTGAAAGCTTTTGAATGTCGGCGGACGCTTTGTTCAGGTCGAGCGCAACCTCGCTACCCGGCTCGGCGCCAAGCACAATATTTTCTGCAACGGTCATGGTGCTGACAAGCATGAAGTGCTGATGCACCATGCCAATGCCCAGTGCAATCGCATCGTGCGGGCTATTAATTTCTCTCGCCTGGCCGTCAACGACAACTTCGCCGCTATCTGCTTTGTAAAAACCATACGCGATGCGCATGGCGGTAGACTTGCCTGCACCGTTCTCGCCGACGATGGCGTGGATGGTCCCCGGCCGCACTGAAATGCTAACGCGGTCGTTTGCAAGGACGTCCCCAAATCGCTTTGTGATGTTTCTTAACTCGAGCACTTGTTTATTGTCAGTCGTTAGTTGTCAGTTGTTAGTTGCTGGTTCCTGACGAATTCGAAGTCGACTGTCCCGGCCGATGGAATTCACGTTTGAAGGCACGTCTCAACCAGTGTTTTGACTCGTTCAGTGAACCTCTTGCAATTCGCACAAAGCGTTTGTTGTCTGCGAAGGTGCCGCGGCCGGTGCCTTCTGCAATGTTTGCCCCGATGCTATCAACAGATCTCACAAGTTGTTTGCCCACGGTGTCCCGGGCAAAAGGGCTCCATGCAAGCACTACGATCCAAATCAAATCGGAAAGTTCTTCCGACAACTGAGACACCCTTAAGTTCTCAAAATTGGTCCGAGCCATAATGAGTCTCCTAAGGGTGAAACAAGCAACTGACTACTGACTACTAGCGACTGACATATTTCATTTAGCCATTTTATCCGTGACCTTGATCTCGCCCGTGATGATTTTCTTTTTTGCTTCTTCAACCTGCTGAATCATTTCTGGCGTAACCAGGCTCTGGTTGTTCTCGTCCATGGCGTAGCCGACGCCGTCCTTGTCGAGCCCATAAACGTGGAAGCCGGCCTGAAACTTTCCCTTCACCACGTCATCGACGATTGCATAGACGGCATTGTCAACGCGCTTGACCATGCTGGTGAGCACAAAACCCGGCTTGACCATGTTCTGATTTGAGTCTACGCCGATCACGAAGTGCGTGGCGCGGCCGTTTTGTTTGCCGGCCTGCTCGACGGCATCGAAAGCGCCCAGCCCGGAATTACCGGCGGCCGTAAAAATCACATCGGCGCCTTTGCCGATTTGCGCCAGCGCGAGTTCCTTTCCCTTGCCCGGATTATTCCAGGCCGAATCGGTCACACCAACATAATTTTGAATGACACGGATGTTGGGATTGACGGCCCGCGCACCTTCCTCGTAACCGCCTTCGAACCGATGAATAAGACCAATGTCCATGCCCCCCAAAAATCCTATGGTGCCGGTTTGGGACTTCTTCGCGGCAAGCATACCGACCAGATACGAGCCTTCGTGTTCTTTGAACACCAGCGAAGCAACATTTGGAAGTTCACTAACGCCATCAACAATCGCGAAATGAATGTTTGGATATTCTTTCGCGACGCGCTCCATGATCGGCGCCTGCGCAAAACCAACGCCTATAATTAAATCGTAACCGCGCTCAGCAAACGCGCGCATGGCAGGTTCAATAGAATTTGGCGTACCGGGTTCAATATCTCGCAGCACGATGTTCAGTGCGGGCTTGCCACAGGGCGTTCCATTGGGCCAATTACCAGTTTCGGCGCATTTTACGCCGGCAAAAGCAGCCGCGTTGAATGAACGATCGTCTTTGCCGCCGATATCAAAGACAATGCCAACATGAATTTTGGATGGGTCGTCGGCGGCATAACCTCCCCGGTTGCACGCCGAACCAAACGCAGCGAGCAATAGCAAGATCGAAATCATGGACCAGCACACCAGCTTCATTCGTTTATTACTTCCTTCACCAACAATAGTTTCTCCAAAGGCGCCGCACCGATTTCGTAGGCGGCTTGAATGGCTTGCACCGCTTCGTTCGCCTTCGCTTCATCGCGACAGAAAACGGTGCCGATGCTGCCGCCCGCGTCGATGCGATCTCCAATTTTGACGTCTGTGACGAAGCCTACTGACGGATCTATCTGGTCGTCGATGCGCACGCGTCCCCCGCCGATTGCCGCAATGCCATGACCGACGTCCGCCGTATTAACTTTGGTGACGAAACCTGAACGTGGCGATTCTACCTTAAACGATTCTGCCGCCAAAGGAAGAAACTTCGCAGGCTCGTCGCACACGCGTGCATCCCCGCCTTGCGCTGCAACGTTGGCACGAAAACTTTCCAACGCTTTGCCCGACGATAGAATTTCCTGGAGTCGCTTGCGAGCGGCAACCAACGAGTCGTCAACGCGTGAAAGAACCAGCATGTGCGCTGACAGTTCGATTGAAAGATCCAAAGCAGGACGCGTGCCATCATCAATCTCGCCGCGCAACAACTCAATGCACTCTTTCACTTCAAGCGAATTTCCCACGGCACGACCCAGCGGTTGATTCATGTCGGTAAGTAAAGCACGCGTGCGAATGCCACAAGAGTTTCCGGTCTTCACCAGCGCGTGAGCAAGTGCCTGCGCGCGCGTTTCGTCGCGCATGAAAGCGCCGGAACCAACCTTTACATCGATGACCATGGCGTCCAGTCCAGCCGCGCCTTTTTTGGAAATAATCGAAGCGACGATCAGTGGAATCGCTTCGACCGTTGCGGTCGCATCGCGCAGCGCATACATCTTTTTGTCTGCGGGCGCCAGCTCGGCAGTTTGACCGGACATTGCATAGCCAACTGTTTGTAGAACGTTTTCAAATTCAGAGGCGCTGAGGTCCACACGATAGCCGGGGATCGATTCCAGCTTATCCAATGTGCCGCCGGTGTGGCCCAGACCGCGTCCCGAAATCATCGGCACACAAACTCCGCAGGCAGCAACCATCGGCGCAATCAGCAACGAGGTCTTGTCGCCGACGCCGCCGGTCGAGTGCTTATCAGCTTTTGGTTTTGCTATCGACGAGAAATCGAGAATATTTCCCGAGCGCAGCATTGCTTCGGTGAGGATTTCCTGTTCAGCATCGTTCATGCCATTGAGATAAATGGCCATCAGCAGCGCGCTGATTTGATAGTCGGCGATAGTGCCGCGCGTAACGCCGTCAATGAAGAAGAGGATCTCTTCGCGCGAAAGCTCGGCGCCGTCGCGTTTTTTACGTATGACGTCCTGCGGTCTCAATCGTTTCCTCTTCGCTCCGCGTAAAGCAAACTATTAGTTTGCGATCTTTAGTTTGCTTTGCACAAAAATTATTCCCGCAATGCGAGATGCGACTAGATAGCGTCCTCATGTCGGGACTGTACCTTTTCGTGGGTCGACGAATACAGAACCGGGAGCGGTAGCGACCGGGTCGGACTTGCGATAAACAACGCCTCCATTACCGGATCGCCGAGGACGCTAGCTTACGATGACGTTGAACTCAACACTTCGCAGACCCGGTCGCTACCGCTCCCGGTTCTGTATTCGTCTACCCACATGCAAATAGACTCAGTAGGCAAATTCATGCTCCTATCGAGGACTCTGATTTCGCGCGTTTGCGTTTTTTTTTGCAAAAGCCCAGCTAAGTGGGGAGTTCGCCGCGCAAACTAACAGTTTGCTTTACGATTCGATAAGTACCACGGCCTGCGCAGAAACAGCGAGTCCCTTTCCCACCGCATCAACACCCTCACCCGTCTTTGCCTTAACACTGACGCAGCCGACATCAACAGCCAGCGTTTCGGCGATGCGTTCACGCATCGAAAGAATGTACGGCCGCAAGTGTGGCGCTTCGAGCATGATCGTCGCGTCTACATTTACAATGTGAATGTTACGTTCATGTGCCAGCCAGACGACGCGCGATAGCAGTTGCAGGCTAGCGGCATCTTTCCATTGCGGATCGCTGTCCGGGAAATGCATCCCAAGATCGCCCTCACACAACGCACCGAGAATGGCGTCGCTGATTGCGTGCAGCAGAGCGTCGGCATCTGAATGTCCTTCACCGCCATGATCTGAAGCGATATGTACGCCGCCCAACATGAGCGGTCGCCCCTGGACCAGGCGATGCGTGTCGCTGCCGATGCCGATGCGAAACATAAAAGACAGAGGTCAGAAATCAGAGATCAGAAGTCAGAAGTCAGAAGCGCTTCGGCGAGAACTAGATCTTCGGGCCGAGTAATTTTGATGTTGCGCGCGCTGCCCTCAACGATAGTTACTCTCTCGCCGAGCCGTTCGACCAAAGAACTTTCGTCGGTCAAGTCCGGATCGGAAACATTCACCTGCTCGTAGGCGCGGCGCAGCAATTTGTAGCGAAAGCACTGGGGCGTCAGCGCGTTGCGCAGCTCATACCTTCGCATCGTCTTCACTACCGCGCCAGCGCGAACCTCTTTAACCGTGTCTACCGGTGAACTAACCAGGATCGCGGCGCCGCTTATTTGCGCGGCTGCAACCGTGCGCGATATTTCATCCGTAGTCACAAAGGGGCGTACGCCGTCATGAACCGCGACGATGTCCACGGTCGTCTCCCGCACGGCTTGCAGTCCACGCAAGACTGACTCGGCCCGCGTCGCGCCGCCCGTTACAACCCTGGACAACTTTCGCAGCTCGCGTTTGCCGGCGAGAGATAAAAAACCAGCCGATTCCGCGGCTGAGATGACGACAATGATTTCTTGAATGGAATCACACTGCTCGAATGCTTGCAGCGTGTGAAAAATGATAGGCGTGCCCGCCAGCTCGAGAAATTGCTTCGGCCGCTTGCCGGCCATCCGGGTGCCTTGCCCGGCGGCGGCTATGATTGCGACATTCATAGGAAAGTGACAGGTAACGAGTGACAGGTAACAAGTGAAAAGTGACAAGTGAAAAGAAGAACCAAAGTACTCCCGTTACTTGTCACCTGTCACTTGTCACTTGTCACTGCAACTTGTCACTGTTTACAACTCGGTAATGGGCTCGCCGTCGGTGATGCGCACGGGCGTTGAACTGCTGCGCGAGTCTCGTGGTTGTTGTCTTCGCATTGCACCGTTAGTGCGATATTCGCCGGTGGTACCGTTTTCCGGTTCTTCCCACAGCCGCCCAAAGATCATTTTGCCCGCGGTGGTCTGCAACACGCTGGTGACAGCGATGTCCGCGTTCTTGCCAATCAAGCGGCGCGCGTTATCGACGACGACCATGGTGCCGTCGTCAAGATAGGCGACACCCTGATTGTATTCTTTACCTTCCTTCAAAATGAAAACGCGCATCGCTTCGCCGGGCAGGACGACCGGCTTTAACGCATTGGCCAGTTCATTGATATTCAGCACGCTGACGCCCCGCAATTGCGAAACCTTGTTCAGATTGAAGTCGTTGGTAACAATCACGGCGTCGAGTTGCTTTCCCAACTCGATCAATTTCAGATCCACTTCGCGCACTGACGGAAAATCAGTTTCGACAATCTGTATGTCGAGCGAACTGTTATTCTGCAAACGATTGAGCATGTCGAGACCACGGCGCCCCCGCTGGCGCTTCGATGAATCGGGCGAATCGGCGACTTGTTGCAGCTCACGCAGGATAAATTGCGGAATGATCAAGGTGCCCGTCAGAAATCCTGTCTCGGCCACGTCGGCGATGCGGCCGTCAATGATTACTGAAGTATCCAGAATCTTCAGATCACGGCGCGAGGCTTTGTCGGTCAGGATGCCGCCGAGCGCTGACAACTCGAGATAGTCGCCCTTGGCACCACCCACCATCAAGCCGACGTAGGCCATGAAGAAAACCAGGCCGAGCGTCAGAAAGGTGCGCACTTCATGGGGCATCGATTCCTGCCTCATGATGAGTGAACCAATCAGGTAGGCCCCGACTATTCCGAGTATGGAACCTACGGCAGCGCCGATAAGAGTTTTTAGTGAAGCCTTACGTATTCTCAGCTCGAAAAGAATGATGCAGATTGCAACGAGGGCGCCCACACCTGCGGATATCCACGGATCACCGCCGACAGGCTTCAGCACGTATCCAGCAGCGATGAGAAAAGCAGTAAAAATTAACCGTATGATAACGACATCCGCATGCATAATGCGGGAATCTTACCACGCCGGCCCAAACCCGTCACCAAAAACCTCGGGCAAACCGCCCGGGATAACGTGGGTCCTCTAACTTTCAACGAAAAGGACGGACACCCAGGTCCGCCCTTCTTTGTTTATCGTGTCAGGGATCTTCAGCGTCTATCGGTTGTCCGGATATTGAATCCGCGCGCTAAAGCTGCCGCTGTTATCGCTGTAGTTGTCGTCGTTAACGAGCAGGAACAAACGACCGTCGCTTGGCACGGTTAATGTCATCTGATTACCAACCAGGAAAGGTTGGGTCGTCTGGCCATTCGACTGAAGTATGTAACCAATGAGGGCACCAACCCCCGCCGTTGGAACAGGACGAGTGCCGAAGATCGAAGCCGCGCCGGGTGTTGCACCGTTCGGCGAAACCACCCCAACACGCCGGCCGGCGGTAATGTTTCC
>Ga0137360_10001260_pt1 | contig 14906 bp, 13 predicted proteins | sample Mad1_60_16metaG_FD_104924 | JGI IMG/M metagenome (GOLD analysis project Ga0137360, IMG submission 104924) | Vadose zone soil microbial communities from Angelo Coast Range Reserve, California, USA - Mad1_60_16 metaG | ecosystem: Environmental > Terrestrial > Soil > Vadose zone | place: USA... | reverse complement strand
TGGGGGCTTCACCGGTGAGGTCCCTCATGACCTGCCAACGGATGGCCGGGTCCGAAGCGAGGAGCCATTTGAGGTGCGCGGGCCGGGGTGCGTAATCGTGCAGGCGCATTGGTCTGTTATAGCAAAGTGGTGTGTAAGTTTTGACCCGTGCGCCGAACCGTGCTCGCATTGGCTCCTGCGTGTGGCAGAAGTGGGGGCAAAATGCCTTCCGGGCGGATTGTCAACCCGGAAGTTAAGACTTGGCCCGGGTTCGGAAATCGTCTGCCAGAGTGTAACCATTCGGCATAATTCAGTCTTAAACCGCTGAAAGGCTTAGTTCAAAAATATCGGGGTTAAGCAGAAAAGTTCGAAAATCGTCTGCTACGGCCGACCAATCAACAACATACAGGGATATGTGCGGGTCTTCGGGAGAAAAACGTCACTCGCCTTGGAGGATTATGCCCGCTCGATTTCAGCAGCTCAGCAGAGAGCGCCAGATGTTGATGGGCGCCTCACCCGCAACTCTGAGTTGATAGAAATACAGCCTGATGTGGTTGAACACCGAGTCTGCTTCCCAGAATGACCTGAACGAGGCCGTGTGCCGGATACGAGGAAGGGGCTGAAAGCCAAGGGGTTCAACTCAGCGATTCGAGCCATTAACGCCTAACTCCTAAAGTGGAGCGGGTCGCCTCTCAAAATTCCTCAGTTGAAAGAGCCACAGATTATCTTGCCCACGTTCTCTCTGCCGGAAGTCAAGCTGCTCGTCTCTTGGGAAACGAAAGGCTTTTACAAGCGGCGGCTACATCTCCTGGTCTGTGTGCTGTTCGACACGGTCGCCCCAGTCTCAGAAATCCTAGGACTGCACGTTTCGGACTGCGACCTCGACGATCTTCTGGTGAACTTGACGGGAAGGGTTCGAAACAAGGGAGGGTTCCGTTCAGCTTTGAACTGCGGAAAGTCTTGGGGAGATGTGTCGCAGGTTTCGAGTACTTTCTCAGTGGTCTCGCACTTTAGTGCCATTGCACGTTGGTTGTCTCAAGCCGAGCATGTCCGACAGCGGAGAAATCCATGAAAAGAGTGATGGGACTAACACTGCTGCTCCTGTTGACTACGCTGCCCGTATTCGGGCGGGGCAGCCATTCTCACTATTCCACCAGAGGCACAAGAGGCGGCACTGCCTGCTGCTCCAGAAGCCGAAGCGACGTGCATGTCTACGGCTATACCAGAAGAACGGAACCGTTGTTCATCCCCACTACCGCTCACATGAGAACCGTACGCAACGAGATAATTTTTCAACACAGGGGAATGTCAACCCGTACACCGGAAAGAGAGGAACGAAAAAAGCGACACACTAAGGAGGTTGACGCACCCTATGCTGTCGGCAGGCTGCTCATCCCTACGTTGGAGAGAACACTTTGATTCCGGTACGTTTTCTGAGGCGGACTCTCTGGATTGTCGCGTTGTTTTTGCTAACCGTGGCCGCAGTGACGCCGCAAGCTCAACCGTCATCACAATCCGGTTCGAGCACGGAGAGAACCCGCAGCCCGCAACCCAAACCGAATTGCACCAACAATGGCAGCTACGTAAACAAGCAGGGACAAGTTGTCTTGCGCCCCGAGACTTGCTCAAGTGCACCGCAGGGTGCGACGGCGCAGTGTCGCGATGGAACCTACAGTTTCAGCAAGCACAGGAGTGGGACGTGTGCACATCATGGCGGCGTTGCCAAGTGGTATTGACTAGCTTGGTCGGGTCAAGAACCAATAACCGCCGCTGGGAAATGTATGGCGTTCGTTCTGAACAGGTTTTCTTGCGCATGAATGGGTGACGTGGTAATCGTAGCACTGACCGCAGAATGAACTTCCGCAGCATTCGACACAGCAATCAGAACAAATCGAGGCTCCGCAGTCGGCACACTTAGCCACGGCCGGTTTGCTGCAAGGCATGCCAACATCACTATCGCTGGAGACGTATTCGATTTGACAGTTAGGCGTGGGTTGGAATGCCATCGCTCGGTAGAATAACAAACCGAGTGGCGAAGATGGGGCGAAGGCTCCGTTTCGGACGTCGTATGATCCTCAACTGCTTGGGGTGTGAGGGGTCGGCAGTTCAAATCTGCCCGTATCGACCAATGTTTCAAAGGCTTTCAGGCATCCCCATCGAGTTTGAACCAGCTCATTCGGCCGCTTGTGGTGATCCTCCGGAGCCCTCTTCCACGTGCCGACCATGTGCCCTCGTAATTGCAGTCCGTGATGGCCTCAGCACTGCCATCAGGTCCGGCGCTGGCCTTCCGATTTGTAAAGGTGCGTAAAGAAAATCAATCATGCTTGTCAGGATGATTGTGAACTTGCCATAATCCATGGCCAGTCGTTGGTTAGATGCTCAACTCATGATGACTGCGTCTGGGGCGTTCCGAACTGTCGCGGTTGGGCTGTGCCTAGGTTTCCTCGTATTTAGACTAAGCTCTTGCACGTCGTCGCAAACCACATCTTCGGGTTCAGTGACAATCGCGAGCGACGTGGTGACGTTTCACAACGACAATGCACGCACGGGGCAAAGTCTGAATGAAACCGTCTTGACCCCTAACAATGTCCACACTCCGACTTTCGGTAAAGTCGCATTTTTTATAGTGGATGGCAAAGTCGACGCTCAGCCCCTCTATCTTTCCAATGTGAATGTTCCCGACCAGGGTGCACATTCCGTGCTCTACGTGGCCACGGAACACGCCACCGTCTATGCCTTTGACGCAAGTAACGGTCAAGAGCTGTGGCACGTTTCCCTGTTGGGGGCCGGAGAGTCTACCAGCGATTCCCGCGATTGCGATGAGGCGGTTAATCCAGAAATCGGGATCACAGCAACACCCGTGATTGATCGCGGCCAGGGTCCTAATGGCGCAATTTATGTGGTGGCCATGTCGAGAGACACATCAGGCAATTATTTTCAGCGATTGCACGCGTTGGACGCTACTAGCGGCGCCGAACTGTTTGGAGGGCCGAAGAACATCACCGCGTCGTATCCGGGCGCAGGCGACAACAGCTCTGGAGGCTCCGTAGTTTTCGATCCGAAACAGTACAAGGACCGAGCGGCGCTGCTTCTGCTGAACGGAGTCGTCTATACAACCTGGGCATCTCATTGCGATCTGCGGCCCTATACCGGGTGGATCATTGGCTTTGACGCATCCACACTAAACCAAACCGGTGTGTTGAATATCACCCCGAACGGCAATGAAGGCGGTATCTGGATGAGCGGAGGCGGCCCCGCCGCCGACAGTCAGGGGAACATCTACTTGCTCGATGGCAACGGGACATTCGATACAACACTTGATGCCAATGGGTTTCCAAGCCTGGGCGATTTTGGAAATGGTTTTCTCAAGTTGTCAACCCAAAGCGGAGCTTTGGCGGTAGCTGATTATTTTGAGACCGTCGATCAGGGAGAAAACGACACGGACCAGGATCTCGGTTCGGGCGGGACCGTGGTGCTGCCAGACCTGACTGACGCTTCAGGAAAGGTCTGGCATCTGGCGGTCGGCGCCGGTAAGGATGCAAACCTCTACCTGGTAAATCGGGACGCTATGGGAAAATTCAATCCCGTGGCCGACGCCGTCTTCCAGGAAATCAGCCAATTGTTTCCCGGACCCGTATTCTCTACACCCGCATACTTCAACGGCACCGTCTACTATGGTGCGATCGGCGACCAGATCAAGGCCTTCACACTCAACAACGCGCACTTCCCGTCCGCCCCGACCAGCCACACCACCACAGTATTCTTTTATCCTGGGGCTACGCCGAGCATTTCTGCGAACGGCACGAACGATGCGATCCTGTGGGCGGTAGAGAATGGCTACTCAGCCACGCTGCACGCTTACGATGCAACAGATCTGTCAAGAGAACTCTACAACAGCAATCAGGCCCCTTTTGTACAAGACCAGGTCGGCCCCGGCAATAAATTCATCACGCCTACAATCGCTAATGGCAGGGTGTACGTGGGGACGACCTATGGGGTCGCGGTCTTCGGCTTGCGATAGTTGAGACCCTCTAAGAGTCCTCCGTGATGGCCCCCGGTCGCACTTCGCAGTGGCGAGGTCCTTTTGGTTAACTACTTCAATTTTTTTGCCATCCTAACCAATTTTCTTGTTGCCTTGGGGAACACCTTATCGTTGGCGGTACCCCATTCCAGTTGGGGAGAGGTTTTCTCCCGACCCGTAGCCGCGTCCGGCACGACGGTTTACATCGCGATCGTGGGTGTAAGCTATTCCCTACTGCTGCGGCACTTGTGAAACCCGCAGGGAGCACAGAAGATCGCCGACATTCTTCTGCACGATGTTGTGCCGGTGATGTACCTGGGATACTGGCTGAGTTTTATTCCCAACGGTTCATTGCGCTGGAAGGTGCTCTCTTCTGGTTGCCCTATCCGCTAGCCCTATTTTTGTTAGTCCTTGATTCGCGGAGCGGCGGTTGGCTGGTATCCCTATCCCTTCATCGACGCAAGCAAGCTGCGATATTCACCCGTGCTTGCCAAGGCGGCGATGCTTGCTTGCGCAGTCGATAGGGGACACAATTCGCGACCCGGCCCTCGGTAGTTCGAATAAATTTGTTGCAATTTTCTCGTAGGTTTTGGCACGGCAATGTATAGTGCGGCCTCTCAGCGAACTGGTTGCGCTCAAAGCGCTTAAGGAGGTCCTGTCATGCTCGGCAACGGTCGGTCGCGAAACTTGGCAAGGTTGATTGTGTTGGCCGCCTGCGGGCTGATTTTCACTGCAAAATCAGCCATGCTGGTGTTATGGGCTCAGAACCCCCAGATACAAGCTCCTCCGGGACAATATCCTCCCGGTCAGTACCCGCCGAATCGACCTCAGCCAGTAGCCTCTCAATGCCAAAACGCGCTGCTGGACCAGGTTAGCGCCGACGCGGGTCGGCGTGTGACCCTCAACCTGGATTCCCAGAATCCTTATTCCGCGGCTAACGGACGTCAGGGTCCTCGCGGAAGGTTCCGCTATGGCATCGGAGGCCCGAATAGCTGGAGGGCCGCGACCTACGATTGCGTTGTGAACGTTCGCCAGAATCGGGTGGAGCGCGCGACTTACAGCCCGCGTGCGAGCAGCGGCGGTAGTAGGCCCGGCGGACCTGGAGCTGGCGGACCCGGCGTGGGCAACTACCCCCGGGTGAGGGTAGATACATCGGGACGAGGCAGCTTCAACAGCGGGGCTGCCGCGAATGTCAGAATTACCCGTGGCTTCGTGGATAGCACCGGGCGGCCCGTCAGTTTCGCTCAGGGGCAGCAACTTCATGATTACGTTCTATGGAGTGGTCGAGCGCTCCGATGGCAACCGGGAATTCAGCATGCGGATTACCGGCTCCGATCGGGGACATGCACAAGGGCGTGCGGATGTCAGGCTCAACCGCGACCGAAACGAGGTTGAGGTGATCAGCATGAACGGGAGGATGGGGCGTAATAATTTTACCGGCACCTTCAGCCGCAACTAGCGCCGCGCCGAAAGCATGGTGAGAATGTCGCGCAATCCCTGGCGAACGTACTTGAGATCGGAAGTCGGGCGCGCTGGGAAGGGTAGCGGAGTCTGCTTCTTGTCGCCCTTGACCTCAGACCGCAGGTGTTGACGCGCACCGGGGATGGTGAATCCTTCTTCGTACAGCAGTTGCTTGATGCGCAGAACGCTTTCGACGTCCTTGCGCCGATACATGCGCTGGCCGGTGCTGCTCTTAACTGGCTTGAGCTGAGGGAACTCAGTTTCCCAGAAGCGCAGAACGTAGGCGGGCAGATGGCACAGGCGGGAAACCTCTCCGATGCGGAAATAGAGTTTTTCCGGAATCAATACATCGGCGGTGACTGACTTGGCAGTGGCGCGGGCTCGTGGGCTCATCTTAATTTTCTGGAACGCGATTTTCAGGAACGCGCTGGGCGCATTTGTTGCCCATGCGCGTTTCTAGCACGACCGCGCCTTAGGAACAACCATATTCTAGAGCCGCATTCTAGAGCAACCAGCCTTCCTGCAGGTAGCATCGGGGCGAAATCCAAGCAAAAAGCCGGGCTTGCCCCGATGATGGTGCACGCGGACGTTGTCGTACACTGGCAGTCGATGGCCGGGAGCCCATGTAGCGAAAGGCGGCTCGTCTCGCTCGGGGCAGTCTCTCGGCCGTTTTTCCAGGAGTCGGACTGGACGGCAGAGGTCGCCCTCCGCTAGATCGACATTGGTCTTGAGTTATGCGACGCGATCCCATCGAACTGGAAATCTTTAAGAACATCTATCACTCCATTGCGGAGGAGATGGGAGCGGCTCTGCGTCGCACCGCATTTTCTCCCAATATCAAGGAGCGGCGGGATTACTCCTGCGCGATTTTTGATTCTGGCGGCAACGTCATTGCCATGGGCGATCACATGCCCGTGCACCTGGGCTCCATGCCAATGTCGGTGCGAGCGGCCATCGAGAGCTTCGAACTTGGGCCTGGCGACGTGGCGATGCTGAACGATCCGTTTCGCGGCGGGACGCATCTGCCGGATATCACCCTGGTGGCGCCGGTGTATATAGGGAGCAAACAGCGAGGGCAAGATGCCCTCGCGACAGCCGGCGAGGACGCGGGCGCTGTGGGGCGTCGTCTCCGTCGGCGAAACAGCGGTGCCCGTCCGGATTTCTATGTGGCTTCGCGGGCTCATCACGCGGACGTGGGCGGGACTTATCCCGGGTCGATGGGCCTGTGCCGCGAGATTTATCAAGAGGGGCTGCGCATACCGCCGGTTCGGATCATGCGCGCCGGAAGAATGGAACGCGACGTTCTGGCGCTGCTGTTGACTAACGTACGTACACCGGATGAGCGCGAGGGCGATCTGGGCGCACAGATTGCAGCTTGCCACACCGGGGCTGAACGGTTGCACGAAATTTGCCAACGGTATGGCTTGGAACGGGCGACGAAAGCCGCAGGAGCACTGCAGGATTACTCCGAGCAGATGATGAGAGCGTTTTTGATGCCTGTGCCCAAGGGAACGTATCGAGCCGAAGACTTCATGGATAGCGATGGAATCAGCGAAAAGCCAGTGAAGATCGCAGTCGCGGTGAAGTTTGCGGGCAGCGCAGAGCGCGGGAGGGGGACCCGAGGCCACGCGGTGATGGTGGATTTTACTGGCACGGATCTGCAGGTTGAAGGAAGCGTCAACGCGGTCGAGGCGATCACCTACTCTGCCTGTTTTTATGTGTTTCGATGTCTGCTGATGGAAGATGCGCCGGCAACCGCCGGGTTGATGCGCCCGATCCGGGTGATCGCGCCCTCAGGGACAGTGGTGAATGCGCATTCCCCGGCGGCGGTGGCGGGCGGAAATGTGGAAACGTCGCAGCGCATCGTGGACGTGTTGTTGCGAGCGCTGGCGCAGGCCCTTCCGGAGCGAATTCCCGCGGCGGCGTCAGGGACAATGAACAATCTCACCATCGGGGGGATTGATCCGCGCACTGGCGAGCCATTTGCCTACTACGAAACCATCGCAGGCGGGATGGGCGCCCGTCCGACCAAGGCCGGGGTCTCGGGTGTGCATACCCATATGACGAATTCGCTGAACACTCCTGCGGAGGCGTTGGAGTATTCGTATCCGCTACGAGTGTGGCAATATTCGCTGCGACGCGGAAGCGGTGGCGCCGGCAAACACCGCGGCGGGGACGGTATCGTACGCGAAATAGAAGTATTGACGGACGCCGAAGTGACCCTGCTGGCCGACCGTCGGACGCGCGGGCCCTGGGGATTGAGCGGAGGCGCGGATGGCTTGCCAGGGAATACATCCGCAATCCGGCGAGACGGGTCGGTGGAACAATTGCCCGGAAAAACCAATGTCCGCCTGCGTAAGGGCGAGCGCATCAGGATTGAGAGTCCAGGCGGCGGTGGGTGGGGGGAGGTCTGAAGCGTGTGATCAGGTAATGTCGCTCGCGTAATGCTGCCGGACTGGCACGCGATCCGGGAAATATTCAACTCCGGGAAGTGTCCAATCCCGTGAAACCGGGAGGCCAGTGTTAAAATCGCAGTTCGACCCATCGCTCGAAATCTCCATCATGGCAAAGACCATGCTCGCTGTCGTTAAGCCGAAAGCCGCACCGGGCGCGGAGATTCGTGAAGTCAAGGTTCCGGGCTTCGGCCGGAACGACGTGCTGGTCAAGGTTAAAGTCGCATCCATCTGCGGAACTGACCTGCATATCTACGAGTGGGACCGCTGGGCGCAGAATCGGATTCATCCGCCACTGATCCCCGGACATGAGTTCTGCGGCGAGGTGGCCGCTTACGGCGACGAAGTCACCAGCGTGAAAGAGGGCGACTTCGTTTCCGCCGAGATGCACGTGGCATGTGGCAAGTGCCTGCTGTGCCGCACCGGCGAGGCCCATATCTGCCAGAACGTAAAAATCATTGGAGTGGATGCCGACGGCGCCTTCGCCGAGTACGTTGTGATTCCGGAGTCGAACATCTGGAAGCTCGATCCGGCCATTCCGCAGGAGTACGCGTCGATCCTCGACCCGCTGGGAAATGCGGTGCACAGCGTGCTGGCGGGTGAGATTGCAGCCAAGACAGTGGCGATTACCGGTTGCGGACCGATTGGGCTGTTCTCAATTGCAGTGGCGCGGGCGGTAGGCGCGACGACGATTCTTGCTATCGAAGTAAACGAACACCGGCGCCGGATTGCCCGCGACATGAAGGCGGATTTCGCGCTCGATCCATCCAAGAATGACGTGCGTGCCATCGTCATGGAGCAGACTGACGGCTTGGGCGCGGATGTAGTGCTCGAGATGGCAGGGCATCCCAGCGCCATACGGACCGCGTTTGATATTGTGCGGCGCGGCGGGCGAGTTTCTCTTCTCGGTCTGACTTCCAAGCCAATCTCGCTGAACTTTTCCGAGGACATTATTTTCAAGGGCATAACGGTTCAGGGCATCAGCGGCCGGCGCATGTACCAAACCTGGTATCAGATGACAGCTCTGCTGAAAGCGGGGAAGCTGGACCTGCATCCCGTGATCACTGATCGCATCGGGATGAGAGACTTCGCCAAGGGCATGGAGCGGTTGAAGACCGGCGAGGCCAGTAAGATTCTGGTTTATCCGAACGGGACGCAGTAGCTTTAGCTATCAGCCCTCAGCGAATTTCACACCCTCCGATGAGCGGGCTGGTTCCGGGGTTTGCGCTTACATCGGATACAATTCCAAAACGATGCTTCGTTACTTCACCGCCGGGGAGTCTCATGGGGAGGGTCTGGTCGCCTTTCTTTCAGGCCTGCCCGCGGGATTAGCGGTGGACCAGGTGTTCCTGAATCGTGAACTGTGGCGACGGCAGCAGGGCTTCGGTCGCGGTGGACGGATGAAGATCGAGACCGACATCGTCCGCATTCTTTCGGGTGTGCGTAACGGGGCGACTATCGGTTCGCCAATCGCCATTGTGCTGGAGAACAAGGATTGGAAGAACTGGCAGGAGTCGCTTCCGGTCGAAGAGGGGGATCCCGCCAAACATAAGCGGGTGGCGTCGCCGCGTCCGGGGCACGCCGATCTGGCCGGGGCTCTGAAGTACAATTTTTCCGAAGCGCGTTATGTGCTCGAACGAGCTTCGGCGCGCGAATCGGCGGCGCGCGTCGCGGTCGGCGGCCTGGCCAAGTTGCTTCTGCGCGAACTCGGGATCGAAGTGCTCAGCCACGTTGTGGCCGTGGGTGGCGCCACACTAAAAAAAGAGATTTCCTGGGAACAAATTCGTGGACTCTCAGAACTGAACGAGGTTCTGCTGAATTGCGCTGATGCTGACGCCGAGCAACAAATGAAGGAGGAAGTAGATAAGGTACTGCGGACAGGAGATTCCGTCGGCGGTATTTTTGAAGTGGTCGCGCATAAAGTTCCGCCCGGGCTGGGCACGTATGCGCAATGGGATGAGCGCCTCGATGGACTGCTGGCCGGTGCGGTCATGTCGTTACAGGCAGTCAAGGCAGTCGAGATTGGCGCCGGAGTTACCGCGGCGTCCGCCGCCGGTTCCGCCGTGCACGATGAAATAGGATATGGCGGGTCGGCCGGCTTCACTGGATTTACCCGAAGCAGAAACAACGCAGGGGGAATCGAGGGGGGAGTGTCAAACGGCGAAGACATCATTGTGCGCGGATATCTGAAGCCGATCTCTACTTTGCGACGTCCTTTGCAGTCGGTGGATTTCACCAGCCGGGAGCCGGTCAAAGCCGCTTACGAGCGTTCTGATGTGTGCGTAGTGCCGGCCGCAGGGGTGGCGGCAGAAGCAATGGTGGCGCTGACTTTGGCGCGCTGCGCGCTCGAAAAATTCGGCGGCGATTCCATGCCAGAAACCCTGCGAAACTTTAAGGGATATCTCGACCAAGTGAAGAGTTACTGATTGCTTACTACCGACGACGAACGACTGGCCACTGAACCTGCATGATCTACCCCATCGTGAAGTATGGAAATCCGGTGCTGGAAAAAACTGCCGAACCGGTTACCGTTTTTGACGGCGACCTGGAAAAGCTGGTCGAGGACATGTTCGAATCCATGTACGCGGCGCACGGGGTTGGACTCGCCGCGCCACAGATCGGAATTTCGAAGCGCCTGGCCGTCATCGACGTGACCTTCAAGGAAGATCCCAACGCGAAACTGGTGATTGCAAATCCTGAGATCGTTCGCACCGAGGGTCGCCACACTCAGAACGAAGGTTGCCTGAGTATTCCCGAATTTCGCGAGCCGGTCGCACGAGCGCGCAAAGTGACCATCCGGGCCCAGGACGTTAGCGGAAAGTGGTTTGAGAAGACTGGCGAAGACTTGTTGGCCCGCGCTTTCCTGCACGAAACCGATCATCTGAACGGCAAGCTCTACATCACCCACATTAGCGTCCTCAAGCGCGACTTTATGAAGCGCAAGATCCGCAAGCTGATGAAGGCGGGAGAATGGTGAGGAGCTCGGGCGTGCGCCGGACCTCGGACGTCAGGTCCAGGGTACAACCGCGCGGCTATTGGAATCAGGGTCGTAGCTCTAAGGTCCGAGGTTTGACGCCCGAGGTCTGATGCCCGAACTTTCCGGTCTCGTTTTCTGCGGCACGCCGGCGTTTGCCGTGCCCACTCTGGAAAAACTGGTGGAGGCTGGCCTTGCTGTGCGCCTGGTGGTGACCCAGCCAGATAGACCCAAAGGCCGGGGCATGGAGCTTGCACCTTCACCGGTGAAGCAGCGGGCTCTGCAGTTGGGATTGCCGGTCAGCCAGCCGGACAAGATCAAGAACAACGAAGAATTTCGTGCTCAGCTCGCTGCGATCAAGCCCGACGCCATTATTGTCGTGGGATACGGACGCATCATTCCACCGTGGATGATCGATCTGCCTCCGCTGGGCAACCTCAATCTGCACGCGTCATTGCTACCCAAGTATCGGGGCGCGGCGCCAGTTCAGTGGACCATCGCGCGCGGCGAAAGCGTAACCGGTGTGACGACCATGCGGATCGATGCCGGCCTCGACACCGGAGATATTTTGCTGCAGGAAGAAATCACCATCGCGCAGCAAGAAAATGCCGAAACGTTGGCTCCGCGAATGGCCGCCATCGGAGCCGGCCTCATGGTTGAAACCGTCCGCGGGTTGCAGGCCGGCACGATTCATCCGCGGCCACAGGATCATGGCCATGCGACGTTGGCTCCCATGCTGAAAAAGGAAGATGGGCGGATTGATTTTCGCCTTACCGCCAAAGAGATCCTGAACCGCCTGCGGGGCTTCCAGCCGTGGCCGGGCGCGTACACCAGCTGGCGCGGGAAGAATTTGCACATCTGGGTTGCGCGGGCGGTGGAACGCCCGCTGGCCGAAGGGGAAATCGCGGTCGATGGCGGCGAGGTGCTCGTGGGGTGTGGCGGCGGAAGTGCGCTTCAACTGCTCGAAGTGCAAATGGAGGGAAAGAAGCGGATGCCAGCGTCTGACTTCGTCCACGGCCATCAACCACGCCCAGCCGAGAAGCTTGGCATTGTGCCCTAAGCTTTTCGCAACTGGCAACCGAGAACTAATACTAATAACAAATACTAATAAAGATAACTGAGTTGCTTAGAATCCATGTCCACTTCCCCCGCTCGTACTGCAGCCTTTGACGTCCTGCTTTGCATCGAGCAGCAAGACGCGTACGCGTCTGAACTGTTGCACTCCAGCCAATACGCAAGACTCTCGGCCGCTGATCATGGGCTGGTCACCGAACTGGTGATGGGAGTGCTGCGGTGGCGGTCACGACTGGATCAAGAAATCGAGCGCTTTTCAGCCAAGGGAGTGGAGAAACTCGATCTGGAAGTGCTGACGGCACTGCGCCTGGGTGGATATCAGCTGATGTTTTTGGATCGCATACCGCAGCGTGCCGCGGTGCACGAGAGTGTCGAACTGGTGAAGCGAGCTCGTAAGAAATCAGCGGTGCCCTTTGCAAATGCCGTGCTGCGCAAGCTGGCGGCGGCTTGTGCGGCGAACGGCGCGACTCCAGATCACAAAATTGAGACGATAGCGCCTGAAAGCGCCGCGGAGCTGTCGCAGGAATTGGCGCATCCGCTTTGGTTGGTAGAGCGCTGGGTGCGCGAGTTCGGCCTTGATCGTGCGCGGGAAATCTGCCGCTACGACCAGCACGCGCCGGAGACCACGGTTCGTCAGGCTGATTCTGAAACGGTAGCCGAATTGAAGCAGAACGGCATCGATCTCGCTCCTGGCCAGTTGTTGACTTCGGCACGGCGGGTTCGGTCCGGCAATGTTAGCGCGACTCGTGCTTTCGCCCAGGGGCGAGTCGCAATTCAGGATGAAGCCTCGCAGCTGGTCGGACTGCTTGTGGGTAGGGGCTCGAGAATCCTGGACTGTTGCGCCGCCCCTGGGAGCAAGACGCGGATCCTTGCCGAGCGAAATCCCGAGGCCAACATCGTTGCGCTCGAGTTGTATCCGCACCGCGCGCGACTGCTACGAAAATTGGTGCCCGCAAGAAATGTGGAAGTCATCCACTCAGACGTACGCGAGTTCACGGCGGAGGGAACCTTTGATCGCATCCTGACCGACGTGCCCTGCTCCGGCACTGGCACTTTGGCGCACAATCCCGAAATCAAATGGCGACGGAAGCCGCAGGACCTCGTCGAACTGCAAGCGCGTCAGCTGGCGATTCTGCAGTCTGCCATGCAGCATGCCGGAGCTGGAGCAAGACTGGTGTATTCCACATGTTCGCTGGAGCGAGAAGAGGACGAGGCGGTCGTGGAAAAAGCGCTGGGCGCTGAACCCTCATTCCATGCGCTCGACGGTCGGATTGAACTGGAGCGACTGCGGGCGGAGGGCGAATTGGCGTGGAAGGAACTTGATACGCTGGTGAGCGGGCCGTTCGTGAGAACAATTCCCGGGTTGCATGCGTGTGATGGATTCTTTGTGGCCATCCTGCAAAAAAGCTAGGCCACGGCTTCCACCGATAGCCTCGACCCAAGACAGAGAACCACCGCGACTGCGTCAGGAGCGTTCTCGCCCGCCCATCGGGCAGGCGGGAGGCTGCCGCTACCGAACCCCGAAGTTCACCGCGGCGCCAACAGTTACTTTTTCTCCGGGGGCGGGATTTTGCGAGACGATCATGCTGCCGGGCGATGGGGCAGAGGCTGGCGACACAGGTGGCGTCGCCGACGGAGGACTCTCGGGCGACGCCGGGGCAGCTGTCACCGTTCCCAGACGCAGCCCGGCTTCCTGCAATGCCAGCGTCACACTGCCCAGGGGTTGTCCGACGAAGCTGGGCATCAGGAGAGCCTCCGGTAGCGGGGGTTCGGCGACCAGCAAACTGATTTTCGGAGCGGAGACGCCGCTGGCGTTGGGTGGCGGCGCCTGCGACAAGATCAGGCCCTCGGGGGCGTCAGGCAATCGCATTTGCGCTATTGCGCCGACGTCCAAGCCACGACGGCGGATGTTGATGTTGGCGATGCGTTGGCTCTGGCCCATTACGTTGGGGATTTCGACGCGCTGTGGGCCCAGGCTTTCGGCCACGCGAACCTGCCAGCCACGCCGAACCTGGCTCCCGGCGCGGGGAACTTGGGAGAGAATTTTCCCCTCCGGCACCATGGGACTGTAGTACTGGCGTTCGACGTTGATTTCTAATCCGCTTTGTTCAGCCATCATCCGAGCGGCCGCAGGGCTCTTGCCCACCAGGTCCGGGACGACGACTTCATGGCCGTGGATGGCCAGGCGCATGGCGGTAAGCGCCGAGACCAGAGCCACAACCAGCAATACCAGTGCCAGCAGAATCAGGCGGAAAAAGGACTTCATCAATCGCGATTATAGACTTGGGTCACTTGAGTTGCCGGTCAAGCTCCGCAAGCTGCGGGCATAAACTACTGATGCTCTGTCATCTGATCCGCTTCGGGACCAACTCCGCTCGAGCACGCTCTCTTGTAGTGCGGACGACCTATACTGGTTCAGGTACCCCATGCACCAGACCGACATCGCTCCGGTAAACGCGCCCTCGGAGACTGACCTTCTTACCGCGCTCCGGCGTTACTGGGGGTACGGTACGTTTCGGCCTTTGCAGCAGAGCATTGTGGGCAGCCTGCTAAGCGGACGCGACACCTGCGTGGTGATGCCGACCGGCGGCGGGAAATCTCTGTGCTACCAGTTGCCAGCAGTAATGTTGGGACGCACGGCAGTCGTGGTATCGCCGTTGATCGCGCTAATGCAGGACCAATCCGCGCAACTGGCACAGATGGGAATTCCGGCCGGGGTGTTGAATAGTTCTTTGCCCAACGAAATCCAAGCCCAGGTGATGCGCCGGGCATCACACGGTGATTTCCGCTTGCTGTATCTTTCCCCGGAGCGACTGGCGCGTGCTGACACAATTACCTGGTTACAGAGTGTCCCAGTCGCGTTCTTCGCCATTGACGAAGCCCATTGCATCTCGGAATGGGGGCATGAGTTTCGGCCGGAGTACCGGCAACTGAGCCGGCTGCG
>Ga0137360_10001258_pt1 | contig 14909 bp, 14 predicted proteins | sample Mad1_60_16metaG_FD_104924 | JGI IMG/M metagenome (GOLD analysis project Ga0137360, IMG submission 104924) | Vadose zone soil microbial communities from Angelo Coast Range Reserve, California, USA - Mad1_60_16 metaG | ecosystem: Environmental > Terrestrial > Soil > Vadose zone | place: USA... | reverse complement strand
CGCTCCGAGCGCTCGTAGGCCGCCTCCACCTTCCGCCCGCTGAGGGGGCAGCCGGCTCGACGGAGAATGGCCGCGATGGCGTCCATGCGGCGCGCCCGTTGCTTCGCCAGGTTCTTCGGCGAGTCTTCGACGAGCGTCTGCCAGAAGTCGAAGGTAACGGCCTTGATGGTGGACATCACGAAAACGTCGGCCGGCGCTTTTCCAGGAAGGCGAGGGCGGCCTCGCGCCCCTCGCCCGACGCGTAATTCTGGGCGAAGGCGTTGATGCTGAGACGCACGGCGGAGCCCAGATCGGTGTTGCGCCACCGGATCATCAGCTCCTTCTGGATCCGGATGGCCGTGGGCGCGCACCCGAGGATCTTGTCGACGAGCTCGACGGTGACTGCTTCGAGCTTTTCCGCGGGCGCCACGCGGTTGACGAGGCCCCAGTCGAGCGCCTGCTCGGCGCTGACGCTGTCTCCCGTCAGGAGCATCTCCGCCGCGCGTCCGGGTCCCACGAGCGCGGGCAGGAGCGCCGCCTCGATCACCGAGGGGGCTCCCACTTTGACCTCGGGCAATCCCATGAGCGCCCCCGCCGCGGCCACCCGGAGATCGCACGCCATGGCCAGCTCGAAACCGGCGCCCAGACACGGCCCATTGACCATGGCCACCGTGGGGAACGGGGCGTCGTGGACGGCGTGAATCGCCTCGTGCAGCGAGGTGATGAGTGCCTTGGCCGAGAGCGGCGTGAGATCCCGCAGCACCTGCACCTGCATGCCGGCGGTGAAGGCGCGGCCCGCCCCTGTGATCACGGCCACGCGCACGCGCGGGTCTCGCGCGAGGCCCTCGACGGCCGCGCGCAGCTCCCCGATGAGCTCGGGAACGATGAGGTTGAGCGGCGGGCGATCCAGGGTGACCCACGCGCAGCCGTGTCGCTCCTCGACGCGAATCAGCGCGGGCACGCCGGCTAGTACCGACGCATGGAGGGATCGACGGTGCGCGCCCACGCGTCGAGTCCACCCGCGAGATTCCGGACATTGTCGAAGCCGAGGCTCCGCAGATACTCGACCACGGCGGCGCTCCGGACGCCCTGGTGGCAATAGACGATCGTCTCCGCCGTGGGGTCCAGCTCGCCGGAGCGGAGCTCGATCTCCTCGATGGGAATGTGCAGCGCGTGCTCGAGCCGGCAGAGCCGCGTCTCCCAGTCCTGGCGGACGTCGAGGAGCACCAGCGGCTCGGGGTCTCCCAACCGCGTCTTCAGTTCGGCAGGCGTCAGCTCGCTCATGCGGTCATTCCTCCGGCGAGAAAGATATCACGCCGCACCGCGATCGTCGGGCAGGAGGATGGAGGTCTCGGGAGACACCTCCACCCTCACGTGGTCTCCCAGCTTGAAGCTCCGGCCCACGAGGGCCGACGTGATCATCTCGACCCTGATCATTCCCCCGGGAATGCTCACGTCGTAGAACTGACGCGACCCTTCGAAGACGTGCGCGGACACCGTGCCGGGAATGCCGCCGGGCGCGAGGGCGGCTTCCTCCACCCTGAGCGCCTCCGGCCGGAGGCACAGGAGCGCCCGGTTACCGACGGACCAGACATGCGCGCCCGACCCCACGGGCAGCCGTACTCCGCCGCCCGTTTCCACCACCACCCCCATCTCGCGCAGCTCGACCACGCGCACGGGAACGAGATTGGCCGCGCCCACGAATTCCGCCACGAAGGCGTTCCGCGGCTTCCAGTAGATCTCCTCGGGGCGGCCTTCCTGCACGAGGGCGCCGTTCGACAGGACGGCGATCCGCGTCGACAGCGACAGCGCTTCCGCCTGGTCGTGGGTCACGTAGAGGGTCGTGATGCCGACGTCGCGGTGGAGGCGGGCCAGCTCGAGGCGCATCTGGGAGCGGAGCTGCGCGTCCAGGTTGGAAAGCGGCTCGTCGAGGAGGAGGAGTCGCGGCTGAACCGCGAGGGCGCGCGCGAGCGCCACGCGCTGCTGCTGGCCCCCCGAGAGCTGGGTCGGACGCCGGCCCTCGAAACCCTCGAGCCCGACTTGGGCGAGAGCGGCTTTGACCTTGCGTCCGAGCTCGGCGCCCGAGACGCGCCGCTCGCGCAGTCCGAAGGCGACGTTCTCGAAGACGCTCATGTGCGGCCAGAGCGCGTACTGCTGGAAGACCATGCCGAGATTGCGCTTCCACGGCGGCAGGGGGTCGATGGGCTCGTCGTCCACGAAGATGCGTCCTTCGTCCGGCGTGGCGAAGCCCGCGAGCATCCTGAGGAGCGTGGTTTTGCCGCAGCCGGACGGGCCGAGCAGCGTGTAGAACTCTCCGGGGCGTATGGAGAGCGACACGTCTCTGACCGCCCACGTGGCTCCGTAGCGCTTGCCGACGTTCTCCATTCGTACTTCGGACAGGCGGATCACCGTCTCATCCTGCTTCACGCTCTGCCCTCCTTCGAAGCGCGTCCCGGCCCGGAGAGCCCCGCGAGGAGCGGTACCACCGTGAGCCCGAGACCGGCGAGCACGAGGTAGACCGCGCCCGGCGGCATCCAGGCGAGAAGGGTGGTGGCGAGGACAGGACCCAGGAACGCGGCCGCGATCCTCGACGAGTTCACGATGCCGATGGCCGTCCCGGATGCCCGCTGGGCGATCGCCGCCACCGACAACGGAAAGACGGGGGCGATGCAGAGCACCTGAAGGAAGCGGAGGACGCCAAAGCTCAAGACGCCGGGGGCGGCCGCGAGGGCGGCCAGGCCCACGGACGAGGCGACGAGGAACCAGACGATAGTGCGCCGATCGCCGACGATCTCTCCCAGGCGCGGGGCGATGAACGATCCGACCGCGGCGGCCGCGCCCGTGACGAAGAGAAGCAGCCCCCCGACCTCCAGGGTCATGGCGGGCACCACGCCCAGGCGCGGCAGGATCTGCGGAAGGATGGCGGTGAGGAAGAAGATCTGGATGGAGCCGGCGAGGACGAGGAGACAGACCGTGCCGACTTCCCGCACCGACGCCGTCTGCGGACGCTCGTGCTCCGCCCGCGTCACCGGACGGTCCGGCACTCCCCACGCCACCATGGCCGAGCACGCCCAGAGCATGAAGCCGGCCACGATGAAGGAGCCGCGGAAGCCGATGCGCGCCGCGGCGAAGGCACCCGCCGCGGGTCCCAGCACCTGGCCGAGGGTCATGCCCGACCGGATGGACGCGATCCCGCGCCGCACGTCACCGCCGGAGCGCCCCACCATGATGAAGGCGAAGGTGGAGACGGCGCCCATGAAGCCCAGGAGCATGCGCGAGAAGAAGAGCTCGGGCAGGGTGCGCGCGACCGCCATGAGGAAGAAGCCGCTGCCCTGCAGGAGCTGGGTCCAGATATACGAGCGCTTGGGATGGCGCTCGCCGAAGAGGCGGGCCGAGAAGGGTGCCGTCACCACCGTCACGAGCGAGCTCACGCCCAGGATCCATCCCGTCCAGCGCAGGGTAGCCGTCGCGTCCACCGTGGACATCTTCTGGATGTAGAAGGGCAGGCTGACGAACACGAACGACCACGCGAAGCTGCCGAAGAACATCGAGAAAGGCAGGATCCATTCCTTGGGGGAGCGCGGCGTGGTCATGGCCTAGACCCGGAAGAGGCCGCTACCGCCGCCACGGGCGAGACGCGTGGCGAGCCAGGTGCCGGCGGCCACGAGCGCGATGGCCACCACACCGAGGGCGGCGCCCGGACCGCGCCCCACCGCCGACTGCATGTAGAGGTAGATTCCGTAGGACAGCGGCCCCAGCTCGACGCGGGGGACGAGGAGCATGGTGGACGAGAGGTCCACCGACGAGCTGACAAAGGCGAGCAGACCGCCCGCGAGCAGGCCGCGGCCCATCAGGGGCAGCGTCACCTTGACGAAGGCGCGCGCACGGCTCGCCCCCAGATTCTGGGCTGCTTCCTCGAGCGACAGAGGCTGCTGCTGCAGCGCCGCGTACGCACCGCGCACGGTGTAGGGAAGCCGGCGCACGGCATAGACGATGACGAGGATGAGCCAAGTGGAGGTGAGCGGCGCCCCCAGTCCCGGCACGCTCCACCCATGGAAGATGCGCAGGTAGCCCACGGCCAGCACCACTCCCGGCACGGCCAGGGGCATGGTGGCAATGGCCTCGAGCCACGCCCTGCCGCGGGCCCGTCCCCTCAGCAGGAGCCAGGCGATGACCGCGCCCAGGCCGATGTCGATGGCGGACGCGAGGAGCGCATAGCGCAGCGTGTTCCAGATGAAGCGGGGCGCGCGGAAGAGGATCTCTCCGTAGTTACCGAGCGTATACACGGAGGGAAGCGGCGTGAGACTCCAGACCCTGGATACGGACAGGAGCGCGATGCCCATATGGGGCAGCAGTGCCGGCCCCAGGAGGGCGAGGGCGATTGCCCATGCCGCGAGCGTTCCGCCCGGGCCGAGGCCGCGGGCGGGTGCCTCCCCGCTCCTGCCCACCACCGTGAACTCGCCCCGTCCCACCACCCGCTTGACCAGCCAAAGCGCGGCCAGGGATAGGGCCGCGAGGACGACGCAGGCGACGTAGCCGTCGACATCGGTCAGCCCGAGGGTCGTCACGCGCACGTAGGCCTGGGGGGCGAGGAGCGTCGTGTAGTTGAGCATGAGGGGCGTGCCGAGATCATCGATGACGCGGATGAACGTGAGGAGCGCTCCCCCCGCATAGCCGGGCAGCGACAGGGGAAGGAGGATGCGACGGAAGAGGCGGAATCCCGACGACCCCAGATTCTGCGCCGCCTCCTCGAGCGAGCGGTCGAGGGCCGAGAGGGCGGCCGCCGTATTGAGCAGGATGAAGGGAAAATAGTGGAGCGACTGCACGAGGATCACGCCGCGCAGACCCTCCATGAAGGGCACGGTGAAGCCGAAGCGCTCGAGGAGGAAGAGATTGACCATGCCGCTGCGCCCGAGGATTTGCTGGAACGCCACCGCCCCCACGAAGGGAGGGATGACGAGGGGGAGGAGGCCCAGCGTAGTGAGCATGCTCCGCCCGGGAAAGCTGTAGCGCACGGTGAGCAGGGCGAGGGGCACCGCGATCACGCTGCCCAGCGCCACCGCCAGCACGCCCGAGAGGACCGTATTGAGGAGGGCCTCGCGAAAGAGCGGGCGGACGAAGAAGGCGAGGAGCGGCGCCACCGTGGGCCGGCCGTCCACGACCGCGGCCACGGACAGCACCTGCAGCAACGGGTAGACGATGCCCGCCCCCAACACGAGGAGCAGGCCCCACACCAGCGTGCTCTCGGCGCGGACGCGCCGGATCACGAGCGCGCGGGGCGAGCGGAGCGGCGAGACGACGAGGCGGGGACGGAGTGGTTCGTGCGGCGGAAGGGGGGCCGGGGGCTCACCGCCAAGAGGCGAGGGCCTCCTGACGTGTCGGATGAATGCTCATGGCCTGGACGACACGGGTCATCTCGAAGATGGCGCGCACGTCCTCCTGAAGCCCACAGAGCCGGACATCGCCGCCGGCGGCTCGCGCCTGCTTCATGGCGGCGATGAGGGTGCCCATGCCGGAGCTGTCGATGTACGCCACGCCGTTCAAATCGATGAGGAGGCGCGACTGGCCGCGGTCGAAGATGCTCGAGAGGGCACGCCTCACGTCGTGGACCGCGGCCATATCGAGATCCCCGCGCGGAGACACCACGGCCACTCCGCTCGATTGAGTTACGTCAATGTCCATATTGTTTCCCAATCCGGCTCAGCGTCCGGAATCGATCAAGGAGTGGCCGCGCCCCCGGGCGTGGCGGCCGGCCCACGTCCCGGGAGGTACTTCACCATGGTCCAGCGGGTACCGCGCTCGCGCGCCACGTCGATGGAGAGGCTGTCCGCGATGGTCTTGACGAGGAAAATCCCATAGCCGCTCTCCGGCACGGTGTCGAGATTGGGCGACTCGTACCGGTCGGCGTCGAAGGGCCTGCCGAAGTCCTCCACCTCGATGACCACCGAGTCGTCCGACGATCGGACGGACACCTTGATGGGCTGACCGCCCTTGCCTTCGTAGGCGTGCTGGATAGAGTTGGCACAGAGCTCGCCGACCGCGAGCAACAGATTGGGCTGGTCCTGCTTGGGGACGCCGTGCCCCGCCAGCTCCTCGCGCAGCCACTTGCGCAGGCGCAGCAGATGCTCGGCTTCGCTCGTCATGGAAAAGGTGCTGCCCTCGGCACTCGGAGTCATGGAAGGCTTGCTCGCCCTGTGGTCGCGTCCAGAATGTCGCCGGGCATGGTCAGATCCACCATAGCATGGAGGCGCCGCCGACCCGTCAGGGCGTCTTCGGCAGCATGCAGAAACCCTGGCTCTCCACCCCGAGCGGCACGTTGAACTTGCTGCGGAAATTCTCGAGGGCGACGGCGGCCGTCAGCTCCACGATCTGCCCCTCGTCGAAGAAAGCGCGCAGGCGCGCGAAGAGCTCGTCGCCCACGCGCTCGCCCGTGATGGTCATGGCTTCCGCGTACTCGAGGGCCGCGCGCTCCATCTCCGAGAAGCGCGGGCTCTCCCGCCATCCCGGCACCTCACGGATCTTCTCCTCGTCCGCCCCCGTCTGCATCCCCCTGGATGCGTTGATGTCGATTCAGAAGGGACAACCGTTGATGAGGGCGACGCGGAGATAGACGAGAGGCAGGAGGGCGGCGGGCAGTCGCCCCGACTTCTCGATGGACACGGAGAGCTGCTTGGCCGCCTTCAGGATGGGCGGGCAATGCGCATAGACCTTGGTGGTGTTGAACAGGGCGCCGAAGAGCTCGCGCTCCCGGGCAAAGATCTCCTTCAGGATGGGGTCGCCGCCGTCGTCCTCGATCTCGCGCACTCTCGGCATCGTGTCTACCTCAGGCGTGCGGACTGATCCGCCCGGTCTATGGCCCTCCCGTAATTGGTCACGGCCGCTTGAGCGCGAACGCGGTCATGTCGTCGGCGATGCGCCCCGAGGCCGCGGTCAGCGTCTCCGTGGTAATGGCCTCCGCCTGACGCTGGGCGCTTTCCCCACGGGAACGATCGAGCATCTGCAGCACGCGTTCGAGGCCGGGGCGCATGCCGTCGGCTCCCGGCGCCTCGATGACTCCATCGGTCAGGAAGACGAGGCTGTCGCCCGGCTCCAGGTCCACGTCCGCCTCCTCGAACACGGCCTCGTCGAAAACGCCGAGGATCATGCCCCCCACGCTCACCGGCTTGGGGGGGGCACCCTGGCGTATGAGGATGGGCTCCGGATGACCGGCGGAGGCGAGCGCCACGCGGCCCACGCGCCCGGGGAAGAGCACGGCGAGCACCATGGTGACGAACATCGAAGGTGGCATGTCCCGACAGAGCGAGGCATTGAGTCGCGCGAGTACCTCCGCCGGCTCGGACAAGCCGCGGGCGATCTCGCGGAGGAGGGTCCGCACCATCACCATCAGGAGCGCGGCGGGAATCCCCTTCCCCGACACGTCGCCGATGGCCACGGCGATGCGCTCGCCCATGGGCAGGATGTCGAAGAAGTCACCGCCCACCATGGTCGACGGGCGCAGCACCGCTCCCGCTTCGAGCCCGGCCAGACTCGAGGGCACGGCGGGGGTGAGCCTCGCCTGGATGTCACGCGCCGTCTCCAGATCGCGGGTGAGCTGGACGACGCCCTCCGCGGACGACCAGTCGCCGAGCACGCCAAGGAGAGGGGCGGTGAGCCGCGCGAGCGCCGTACGCTTCAGGAGCGACTGCACGCGCACGAGCATTTCCGAGGGCTCGAAGGGCTTCGCGACATAGTCGTCGGCGCCGCGCTCGAAGCCCCGGACCTTGTCGGCGAGCTGGGTCTTGGCCGAGAGCATGATGACGGGAATGTGCGTGGTCGGTCCGTGCTCGCGGATACGCTTGAGGGTCTCGAGCCCGTCCAGGCGCGGCATCATCACGTCGAGGATGACGAGGTCCGGCGCCTCCGCCCGGATGGCCTCGAGGGCCTCGAGGCCGTCGCCGGCCGTTCGCACCTCGAAGCCGGCGCGGCGCAGGGTCACCGTCAACACCGTGCTGATGTCGATCTCGTCGTCCACCACGAGGATGCGCGAAGCGCTCATCGGCCCAGGCTCCGATCAAGTCGAAGGTTGGCGCGGACGGCCGCGAGGAGATCCAGCCGGGAGAAGGGCTTGGTCAGGAGCGCCGTCGGTCCGAGCGCCCGCGTGTCGTCCGGTCCCAGCTCCACCGCCGAGAGAATCACCACGGGAATTTCCCGTGTCCGCTCGGATTCGCGGAGGATTCGAATCGCCTCGAAGCCGTCGAGGTCCGGCAGCATGAGATCCATGGTGATGAGGTCGGGCAGCCGTTCGCGCGCCATCTCGACCGCCTCGAGGGCGCGGCCCGCCTCGAGGACGCGGAAGTTCTCGAGCTCGAGCTGATCCCGCAGCACCCCGCGGATGTCCGGCTCGTCGTCCACCACGAGAATGAGCGGGCCGTCGGCCAGCCCTGCCTCGCCCTCGCTCTGGGGGATCGCTCCCGCCGCCACTGGCAAGGGCAGGGTGACGGTGAAGGTCGCCCCGTGGCCCACCCGGCTGTCCACCCCGATCGAGCCGCCGTGCTCCTCCACGATGCCGCGGCAGATGGCCAGCCCCAAACCCGTGCCGCCGACCGATCGGACATTGCTTCCGTCGAGCTGCTGGAACTTCTTGAAGAGCTTGCCCATGTCCTCGGGCGCGATGCCGCGGCCGTGGTCGGTGACGCGAAGCTCCAGCTGCCCGCCGGCGCGGCGCGTGCTCACCTGCACCGTCGATCCGGACGGCGAGAACTTGATGGCATTCGAGAGCAGGTTCGTCACCACCTGCACCATACGGTCCCCGTCCACCCGCACCTGGGGCAAGCCGGGCTCCACGTGGGACTCGATGAGGATGTTGCGGGATTCCGCGAAGGCCGCGATGCCGTCCACGGCCACCGAGACGAATTCATCCACGGAGTGCATGCCGAGCTCGAGCTGGATGTGCCCCGCCTCGATCTTGGAGATGTCGAGAATGTTCGTGATGAGGCGGATCAGCCGGTCCGTGTTCTTCACCGAGATGTCCACGAGCTGCCGCTGGGTCGCGTCCAGCTGGAGGCTCGGGTCGGACAGAAGCAGGTGGAGCGATCCCTTGATCGAGGTCAGGGGCGTCCGTAGCTCGTGGGAAACGGTCGAGACGAATTCGGTCTTCATGCGGTCGATCTCGCGCTGGCGGGTCACGTCGTTGAACGTGATGGTCACGCCCACGCCGGCCCCCAAGAGATCGCGCATGGGCGCGGCCCGCCAGCCGAGGGTACGGGCCTCGGGCCCCCGCAGCTCGAGATCGCCCGAGGAAGCGGCCGGCGAGGCGCTCGCGATCACGGCCACGAGCGCGCGGGCCCCCGGCTGATCCCAGCTCACGCTGTGCCCGAGCGACTCTACGAGCCGCGGGAAGGGCCGGCCCACCACTTCGTCGGCCGGGATACCCAGGAGCTCGCCCGCCTGACGATTGAAGGCGACGACGCGCCCGGTGAGGTCGGCCACGAGAAAGCCGTCGGAGGTCGAGGCGAACACCTGCTCGAGCTGCGTCTTCTTGTTCTCCGCCTCCTCGAAGAGGGCGGTGTTGTCGAGGGCCATGGCGAGCTGATCGGCGTAGGCGGCGAGCAGGCGCGTCTCCGCCTCGGAGGGGGAGCGGTATCCGGCGAAGAGGAGCGCAATTCCGCCCAGCACCCGGCTGCGCCCGCGCACGGGGAAGGCGGCGAGACCATGAGGTCCGGGCTCGAGGAGACCTGCCGGAATCAGGTCCGCCCGTGTCGCCACGTCGGCCACGAGCAGCGGCGCCTCGCGTCGGCGCAGGGGCTCCGCGAGCGCCCGCATGGCGTTCTCCGGCATGGCGCCCCAGCGGATCACCGTACCCTGCCCCGCCCCGGCGTCACCGAAGAGAATGACCGCGGCCGCCTCGGCGCCGAACGTCTGCCCCACTCCCGCGAGCGCATCGGGGAGCAGGCGGCGCGCGTCGAGGGTGCGATGGAGTGTACGCGCGGCCTCGTTGAGGAGGGCGGCGGCGGCCAGATTGTCCTGCGTCACCATGTAGAGGCGTGCGTTCTCGATGGCCACCGCGGCCTGCGCGGCCATGCTGGACAGCATACGGACATCGGGCCGGGTGAAGCGCCGGCGGGCCCGCGCGCCACCTAGGAGCACGCCGAAGGCCTCGTTGGGGATGATGATGGGCACGGCCACGAAGGCGCGCGGGCTGTCTCCCTCTTCGAGGGCGGCCACGGTCTCGGGGCGGTAGCGGAGCGACGGGTCGACCTTCCAGTCCTCGGTGGACACGGCGCGGCGCTCGGCGAAGGCGCGCCCGCTGACTCCCTCGCCCGGCTTGAGCACCATGCCCCGCATCATGGCCTGGGAGAGGTGACGGCCGCGCACGAGGACCAGACCGTCGCGCGCCGTGTCCCAGCGGTACAGCCCCGTCACGTCGAGCTCGTCCCCGCTCAGCGCGCTCTCCGTGATGATGTCGAGCACCTGCTCGAGGTCGAGAGTGGACGAGAGCCGGCGCGTCACCTCCACGAGGAGGGTGGCGTCGCGCTCGCGCTGCTGCGTCTCCGCCCAGAGCCGCGCCGTCGAGATCAGGTTCTGAAGCTGCTGGCAAAAGATCTCGAGCTGGGCCACCCCTCGCCGGCTGATGCTGCGGCGATGGCGCTTGTTGTCGCCGAGAACCACGCCGATCGTTCGGTCCTGGAAGCGCAGGGGCACGGCCGCGAAGCGCTTCACGCGCAGCAAGGGATGATCGCGAAGCGCCGGGTCGAGGGGCGGGAGGCCGGCCACCTCGGCGTCCGTGAGGGCGAGACTGGTCTCTCCCGACTCCCATGCCCGCGCGATCCCGCCTCCGCCCGCGATGGGCACGGAGCGGCGCGCGGCGGGGTCGGGGTCGCTGGTGCCCACGACCTCGAGGTCCGCGCCGTCCGCGCCGGGCAGGAGCACGCTGATGCGGTCGAAGGTCAGAGCCTCGAGAGCGCCCTGCACGAAGGTGTCCACGCGCTGCTGCACGTCCATCGAGCGCATCATGGCCACCGTGATGGTGTGAAGCGCTTCCGAGAAGCGACGCCGGTCCTGGATGTCTTCGAAGAGCCGGGCCTTGGTCAGGGCCACCGCCGCATGCTCGGCGAATGCTTCCATCACCTTGGTCTCGGACGGGGTGAGTGGATCGCGCGACCGGGAGAAGAAGCAGACCACACCCACCGCCTCATTGGCGACGAGCAGGGGAACGATCTCCGCTCTGACCATGCCGGCCTCGACGAGCGCGACGGGAATGGTGGGTTCGGCACCCCCCGCGAGCGCGGCGAGATCCTCGACGATCACGGAGCGCCCCGAAGCGGCGACCGCTCCCACGAGCCCCTGCCCCAGCGTGAGCTCCCACGGCGCCCAGGCACGGCCCTCGTGCCCAAAGCCCGCCACGAAGCGCACCCGATCGCCTTCCACCGTCCACAGCTGGCAGACCCGGCCGGGGAAGAGGGTGAGGGCGGCGTCCACCACGGCCGGCATGATGGTCTCCGGATCGAGGGAGGCCGTGAGGGCTCGGCTGAGCCCGGTCAGGGTCTCGAGGCGCCGGGCGTAGAGCGACGACTCCGCGTAGAGCCGCGTGTTCCTGATCGCCACCGCGGCCTGGGCCACGAAGCTCTCGAGCAGCTCGCGGTCGTCGGCTCCGAGCTCGAATGGCCGGCGATCGCAGAGGGCGAGCACGGCGAGAATCCTGCCATCGAGCACTACGGGCACTCCTGCGAAGCTCGTGAACCCGTGCCCTTGCCACCAGCTCTTCGCGGTGAAGCGCGGATCGGAGAAGATGTCCACGACGTCGAGAATGCGTCCTTCCGCCGCGACCCACCCCACGCTGCCCTGCCCGAAGTCGATGGACCGGAAGGGCAGGTCGGCCTCGGGTCGCGGGTCCGACACGGCGCCCAACACGAGCCGACGCTTGGCCGGATCGGCGATCCAGAACGACACGAATGGTGCGCCGGTGATCTCGGCGGCGGCGCGGGCGATGGCGCCCAGCGCCTCGCCCTCGTCGAGCGAGGAGGAGATCACCTGATTGACGCGGGACAGCGCGCGCAGGCGCGCGGCCCGGCCTTCGAGCTCCTCACGAAGCCGCGCGTGGCTGAGGAGCCCGCCCGCCTGCTCCCCGATGGCGGCGAGAAGCGCCAGCTCCGCCGGCTCGAAGCGCCGCCGTCGCTCCCACCAGACGAGGTAGAAGGCGCCGGCGACGTGGCCATCGAGGATGAGCGGGATCAATACCGCCGACTGATGGGGGACACCGCGGAAGGGCGCGGCCCCGAAACGCCGGTCGTTGGGGACGTCGTCGGTCCAGACGATGCGCGCGTCGACGAACGCCTCGCGGAGCTGGACGAGATCGGCGGCGGCCAGGGTACTCGCGGCAAGCGCCTCTACGGCGTGGCGGGGCACCACATGGGCGGCGATGGGACGGAGCTCGCCGGTGCGACCTTCGAGCAGGTGAGCCGACACCGTCTCGGCACTGGTGAGCCGCCCGAGCTCGTGACAGATCAACCGCAGGCCCTCGGCGAGATCCGTGGCCGAGCTGATGACCCGGGCCACCGCCAGAAGGCCCGTGGCCTCGCGCAGCCGCCATTCGAGGGCATCCCGGCCCGCGGGCGATACTGCGGATTCACCGGGTCCTGAGGGGCCGGGCACCGCCGCTGGCGTGGGTCTCGCCGTCGGGTCGCTCATTGCGGGTACGTTCAGTATACAAGGACGGAACCCGGCAGAACCTCAGGCTTAATTGCCCCTCACGGCTTCACTCCCCTGGCCGCGTAGTAGTTGAGTGTGAAGGCGAATTGGCCCCCCGCGGCGAGACGCTCGATGTCGGAGATCCAGTTGGCGGCCGCCCGCGGGCTCGCCAAACCGAGCCGCACCGCGTTCTCGGCCCGCCGCCTGAGCATGGCGTGGGTGTACGGCTCGAGCTTCGTGTCCTGGAACACATCGACGGCGAGGCGCACCCGCCGGAGTCCCAGCCGCACCAGCCTGCCGAAAATCGTGCGCCCCGAGAACGGGTCGGGGTACATGCGGCCGACCACGCCGTCCATGATCCGCGCGGTCAGCGCGCGGTCTGGGTGGTCGAGGGTCAGCGAGCCGAAGTCCTGGTCCTGGACGACCACCAGGCCGCCGGGTCGGGCTACCCGGATCATCTCCCGGAGGATGGCGGTGGAGTTCGCGACATGGAGAAGGACGGTCACGGCGAAGACGCGGTCGAAGCTGTTCGCGGCGAAGCGCAGTCGCGCCCCGTCACCGACGGCGTGAACGAGGCGCGATCCGAAGCCGCCCGCCCGCGCGAGTCGCCGCGCGGCCCGGGTCATGACGCGGCTCGGGTCCACGCCGATCACCACTCCGCGAGGGCCGAGCCGGGCCGCGGCATCGCGGGTGATGATCCCCGTGCCGGAGCCGATCTCCAGCACGCGCTGACCACGCCCGATCTGAGCGAAGCGGAGAAAGCGGCGCCGAAGTCGTCGCTGGGCCGGCGTGCGGCCGCGCGCCTCCAGGTGCTCGACGTAGCCGTGGGGCTGCCGCTGCCGGTCTATGGCCCCGTAAGGATCCAGCGACCGGGTCACGCGAAATACTGGGGCAGGATCTCGGTGAAGAGCGCGAGGAGACCGCCCTGCTCGTGCGGCGGCGCCACACGCCCCGCGGCCTGCCGCACCGTCTCAGGGGCGCACGGCATGGCGATGCCGAGCCCGGCCGCCTCGATCATCTCGAGGTCGTTTTCCTGGTCGCCGATGCCGATCGTCTCCGTGAGCGGCACGCTCAGGTGCTCGGCAAGGAAGCGAGTAGCCGCGCCCTTGGAGGCGACGGAGGGAATGATTTCGAGATAGTCGGTTCGGGTCATGACCAGCCGCGCCGCATCGCCCACCACCGCCCGCAGCTCCGTCCGCACCGTAGGGAGGGCGGCGGGATGCCCGATGAGCAGGGTTTTGGCGAAGCCGCCCATGCGGAGGAAGTCGCCCGAAGCGTCGATGACTTCGAGGGGTACCCTCTGCTCCTCGGAGTACCTGCGCACGGCCGAGCTCTCCGCGAGGCAGTAGAGCTGGTCATCGCGGTAGAAGAGCGGGTCCACGGGGGCGTGGGCGATTACGTCGTGCACCTGCCAGAGGAGGCCGCGAGGCAAGGTGAGGGCCATGAGATCCCGGCCGGCCTCGTGGTCCCGCACGAGCGCGCCGTTGTAGAAGATCATGGGCGCGGTGACGCCGAGCTCGTCCCGATAGCGGACCGTCCCCGGCGGCATGCGACCGGTGGCGATGGTGAAGAGCAGCCCTCGCTCCATGGCGCGCTGGAGCCCGTCGACCAGGGCCAGATCGAGATCGGGAGGATGGTCGAGCAAGGTGCCGTCGAGATCGCAGACGAGCAGGCGGTAGCTCATGCGCGAACAGAAACAGCCGAGAGGGTCACACCGGGCGGTCGCCGCGTGCGAAGCGGGCGGCGCAGTCGGGGCTGCAGAAGTGCAGCGCTTCGCCGCCGCTCTCCCGCCTTACCGCGCGCGAGCGCAACACGTAGGTGCCGCAGAACGGATCCTTGACGAGTTGGTCAGGTCGGTCGGCCCCCGGCAATCGGGGCCGCCACCCCCGGAGCATCGGCGAGAGCAGAATGAAACACATCACGAGCGCGGCGATGAGCAGGAGAGCGCGCACCCGACTATTCTCGGTCGGGGCGTATGGAGAGCGAGCGGAGGAAGTCTCGGTCCAGATCGGTCAGGGCGAAGCCGGTGGGCGCCGGCGCCGAGCGTCCGTGGGCGAAGAAGATGCCTGTCTCCGCGCCGCGCTTCAGAATCTCCCCCACCGCGTCGCGCGCGGCCTCCGTGGCCTTGAGCGACACCTCGATGGCGCGCACGAGCTTGCCCATCAGGCGATCCACATGCGCATCTGGCGTCATGTCTCGTACGATAGCACAGGTATAATCGCCGCCCAGGGAGGCTTCCCATGACCGATGCGTGGCTCTTCTTG
>Ga0137360_10001250_pt1 | contig 14933 bp, 12 predicted proteins | sample Mad1_60_16metaG_FD_104924 | JGI IMG/M metagenome (GOLD analysis project Ga0137360, IMG submission 104924) | Vadose zone soil microbial communities from Angelo Coast Range Reserve, California, USA - Mad1_60_16 metaG | ecosystem: Environmental > Terrestrial > Soil > Vadose zone | place: USA... | reverse complement strand
GGGGCGCAAGCGCTTGCCCTGGGACTGATCGCGCTCTCGCTCACCTTCCTCGCCGGCTACGGCGGCATGGTATCGCTGGCCCAAATGACGGTAGCGGGCATCGCCGGGTACATGTACGCGATCTTCGCCACCAGCGGCACCGACATCAGTCTCGGCTGGCCATGGTGGCTGGCGGTGTTCCTGGCGCTCGCCATCGCGACGGTGTGCGGGACCCTCATCGGCTGGTTCTCGGTGCGCACCGAGGGCATCTACACCATCATGATCACGCTCGCCATCGGGGTGGCCTTCTTCTACCTCGTCCAGCAGAACTACTCGGTCTTCAACGGCTTCCAGGGATTCCAGTCGGTGAAGTCGCCGCGCGTGCTCGGCCTGGAGCTGCGCGATCCCGTGCCGTTCTATTATCTCGCGCTGTTCTGGGCGCTCGCCGGCTACTTCGCCGTCAAGTACCTGCTGCGCGCGCCCTTCGGGGTGGCGTTGCAGGGCATCCGCGACAACCCGCGGCGCATGGCCGCGCTGGGCTTCAATGTCACCGCCCATCGCGTCGCCGCCTACGCGGTGGCCGGCCTCATTGCCGCGGTGGGCGGGATCCTCATGGTCTGGTACAACGGGCTGGTGTCGCCGGGCTCGGTGGGCACGAGCTGGCTCATCAATATCCTGATCATCGCCGTGCTCGGCGGGATGCGGCATCCCATCGGGCCCTTCATCGGCGCCATCGTCTTCGTGCTGCTTCAGAACTTCGCCGTCGATCTCGTGGACCGCGAGCGGTTCAACCTGCTCATCGGAGCCATCTTTCTGATCATCGTGCTGTTCTCGCCCGACGGCCTGCTCGGCTGGTGGGCGGGCGGCGCCGCCCGGCTACGCGCGGCGTCGGCGCGGGGGCGGCTGGGTCGCCGGGTCGAGACAGGGGAGGCATGAGCGGAAGATTCCACCCACGCAGCCAGCCGGCTGCGTTCACCAGGAGGAGAAGACAATGACGTCACTCACCAGGCAGTGCATGCGGATGCTGGCGCTTGCGGCGCTCTTCGCCGTCGTTGCCGGCACCGCCGACGCCCAGCAGGTGGTCAAGATCGGCCTGCTCGCCACGCTGGAAGGACCCTTCGCGGCGGGCGGCCAGGACGGGATGCGCGGCGCCGAGCTCGCGGTCAAGCAGCGCAACGGCGTGGTCGCCGGAAAGAAGATCGAGATCATTAAGGCCTCCTCGGACGCGAAGCCCGACGTGGCGGTCAACGCCACCCGGAAGCTCGTGGAGCAGGACAAGGTCGACATCATGGTCGGCCCGCTCTCCGGCTCCGAGGGCATCGCGGTGAAGAACTACTCCAAGTCCCAGCCAGGCACGACCTTCATCAACGGCTCGTCGGGCGCGCAGGCCACCACCCTCCAGGACCCGTCGCCCAACTTCTTCCGCTTCAACACCGAGGGCGCGCAGTGGATGGTGGGCCTCGGCGAGTACGCGCTCAAGACCAAGGGCTACAAGAAGATGGCGCTGATCGCCGAGGACTACGCCTTCCCGTACTCCCAGGTGCAGGGTTTCATGACCGAGTACTGCAAGGCGGGTGGCCACGTGACCCACAAGGCGTGGGTCCCGCTCGGCGGCAAGGACTACTCCTCCGTCATCGCCAAGCTCCCCGGCGACGTGGACGCCCTGCTGGTAGTGCTCGGTGGCTCGGACGCGGTGAACTTCCTCACCCAGTACGAGCAGGCGGGCGGCAACAAGCCCATGGTGGGCGGGTCCATCACGGTGGATCAGACCGTGCTCAACTTCAAGGGCAAGCGGCGCGAGTCGCTCCTCGGCACGCCGTCGGCCGGCCCCATCGCCGACAGCTACGACGCCCCGGAGTGGAAGAAGTTCGTGGCCGACTACAAGGCCAACTTCAAGGACGGCTTCCCCAGCCCGTCGCTCTTCGCCTACGTCTACTACATCAACATGAAGGCTGCGCTGGACGGCCTCGACGCGGTCAAGGGCGACCTCTCCGGCGGCCAGGCCAAGTACCGCGAGGCGCTCAAGAACCTCAAGCTCCAGACGCCCACCGGGGTGGTGACGCTGGACGAGAACCGTCAGGCCATCGGCACCACCTTCGTCACCGAGGTAGCGGCGGGCGCCGACGGCGTCTACTACAACAAGGTCGTGAAAGTCGTGCCGAACGTCAACCAGCGGCTGGGCATGTCCAAGGCCGATTTCGACAAGGTCGGTCTCGGCTCCCGGGACGTCCCGAACTGCCCGTAGGCAACGGAGAAATCAAGGAAAGCAAGTGAGGAATGTGGTTTCCATCACCGAGCTTCGTCAGGACCGCCAGACGCCGATCGCGTCGGGTGACGCCCTCGTCCTCGAGGGCGTCACCCGCACGTTCGGCGCGCTCAAGGCCATCGAGGAGGTGTCGCTCTCCGTCGCGGCGGGCGAGCGCCGCGCCCTCATCGGCGCCAACGGCGCCGGCAAGACCACGCTGTTCAACGCCGTCACCGGCGACTTCCCGCCCACTGCTGGGACCGTGCGTTTCTTCGGCGAGGACGTCACCGCGCTGGCTCCGCACGAGCGCATTCGCATGGGGCTGCGCCGCACCTACCAGTCCTCGCTCCTCTGCCGCGAGCTCACGGTGGCGGAGAACCTCTTTCTCTCGGTGCGGGGCGTGGCCCGTGGCCGCTTCGGCCTCCTGCGTCCGCGCCCCTCGCATCCGTCCCGCGCCGCCACCGCGGATCTCCTCGACCGCGTCCGCCTCGGCGCGGTGGCCGACCAGCCGGTGGCTTCGCTCTCCCATGGCCAGCAGCGCCAGCTCGAGATCGGCATGGCGCTGGCGGGGGCGCCGCGCCTCATCCTCTTCGATGAGCCCGCGGCGGGACTGTCCCCCGCGGAGCGGCGGGAGCTGGTGGCGTTGCTCACCGCGCTCCCGCCCCACATGGGCTACATCATCATCGAGCACGACCTCGACGTGGCGTTGCGGGTCGTCGAGCGCGTCACCGTGATGCACAACGGGCACGTGCTCAAGCACGGCACGCCCGATGAGATCGAGGGCGATGCCGAGGTCCAGGCGATCTACATTGGCGGAGGGCACCGCTGATGGCCTGGTACTCCCGCGGGCGGCCACGCCGGACCGCGCGGCCCATCCTCCAGGTGGAGCGGCTCGACGTCCACTACGGCCGCGCCCATGCCCTCCAGGAGGTCTCGCTCACCCTGGACCACGGCGTGATCGCGGTGATCGGTCGCAACGGCATGGGGAAGACCACACTCTGCAACGCCATCACCGGGCTCGTCCCCGCCGCGGGCAGCGTGCGGCTCGCCGGCGAGGAGATCCTCGGCCTGCCGCCCCACCTCATCACGGAGCGGGGCGTCGGCTACGTGCCGCAGGGGCGCCGAGTCTGGCCGTCGCTCAGCGTCGACGAGCACCTCCGCCTCGCCGCGCGCCCCCAGGGCGGGCCGTGGACGGTGACCCGCGTCTACCAGATCTTCCCGCGCCTGGCCGAGCGTCGCCACAATGGCGGGGCGGAGCTGTCCGGCGGCGAACAGCAGATGCTGGCCATCGCGCGCGCCCTCCTCTTCAATCCCATGCTCCTCGTGATGGACGAGCCTACCGAGGGCCTCGCCCCGGTGATCGTGCAGCAGGTCACGAGCATGTTGAAGCAGCTGGCGGCGGACGGCGAGATCTCGGTGCTCCTTATCGAGCAGAACCTGGGCGTGGCCATCGACGTGGCCGACACCGTCGACGTCATGGTCAATGGCCGCATCGCGCGCTCCATGCCAGCGGCCGAGCTGGCGGCCGATCGCCATCTGCAGCAGCAGCTCCTCGGCGTGAACACCGGTACCGACGACGCGCCGGATGAAACGCTCGCGCTTGCCGAGGGCGCCTTCCCGGCGCGCGCGGAGACCGGCGAGGTGCGGATCTACACGGTGCGGCGCGCCACCGACGACACGCCGCCGGGCGAGGCACCCGGCGCTCTCGCGGGCGCGCCCGCCGACCGGGCGGTGCGCGGCTTCACCCGATGGAACGCGGCGGACCCACTGGCCGCGCCGCGTGACCGGCTCGTCGACGGGCGGGCGGAAACGGCGGTCCCGATGCCGTCGCTCGCGGGGGCTGCCTCGGCGCTGGCGGAAGGCGGCCGGGACGCCCGGGTGGTCGAGTTTCCGGTGGCCGCAACCACCGGCCGCGCCGCTTACATCGCGGGGACCTTCGACACGAAGGGCCGCGAGCTCTTCTTCCTGCGCAATTGCCTCGAGAAGCTGGGCATGCGCACGGTGACGGTGGACCTCGCGACCTCGGGCAAGCCCTCGCCGGCGATGATCCATCCCCGCGAGGTGGCGCGGCATCACCCGAAGGGCGAGCGCGCCGTGTTCACCGGGGATCGGGGCACCGCGGTGAGCGAGATGGCGGTGGCCTTCGAGCACTTCGTCGTCGGGCGTCGCGACCTCGGCGGCCTCATCTCGGCGGGCGGCTCCGGCGGAACCGCGCTGGCCACCCCGGCCATGCGCCGGCTGCCCATCGGCCTGCCCAAGCTGATGGTTTCCTCGGTGGCCTCCGGCGACGTGCGGCCCTACGTGGGCCCCTCCGACCTCTGCATGATGTACTCCGTCACCGACGTCGCCGGCATCAACCGGATCTCCGAGCGCGTGCTCGCCAATGCCGCCCACGCCCTGGCTGGGATGATCGCCTACGCGCGCCCCTTGAACGCACCGTCCGACACCAAGCCCGCCATCGGGCTGACCATGTTTGGCGTCACCACGCCCTGCGTGCAGGCGGTGACCCGGGCCCTCGAGGAGCGCTACGACTGTCTCGTCTTCCACGCCACCGGCACCGGCGGCCAGTCGATGGAGAAGCTCGTCGACTCGGGGCTGCTCGCGGGGGTGATCGACGTCACCACCACCGAGATCGCCGACGAGATCGTGGGCGGCGTGCTCTCGGCCGGGCCCGGCCGTCTCGACGCCATCGCCCGCGCCCGGGTGCCCTACGTGGGCTCGTGCGGCGCGCTCGACATGGTGAACTTCTGGGCTATGGACACCGTCCCCTCCCAGTTCCGCGGGCGCAATCTCTACCGCCACAACGCCAACGTGACCCTGATGCGCACCACTCCCGAGGAATGCGCGCGCATCGGCCGATTCATCGCGGACAAGCTCAATCGCATGGAGGGGCCGGTGCGCTTCCTCATCCCCGACGGCGGCGTCTCCCTCATCGACGCGCCCGGCAAGCCCTTCTGGGATCCCGCCGCCGACAAGGCGCTCTTCGACGCCATCACCTCCGGCGTGCGTGCGACGTCGAGCCGCCGGATCGTGCGGCTACCGCACAACGTGAACGATCCCGAGTTCGTGGACGCCCTGGTGGCGGCGTTCGGCGAGATCTCCCGCGAGCCCGTCGCGGCGGCGGGGGCGAGATAGCCATGCCGCGCATCGCGCGCGCGGACATCCTCAAGCGCTTCCGCGCCATGATCCGCCGCCGCGAGCCCATCATCGGGGGCGGGGCGGGCACGGGCCTCTCCGCCAAGTGCGAGGAGGCCGGCGGCATCGACCTCATCGTCATCTACAACTCCGGCCGCTACCGCATGGCCGGCCGCGGCTCACTCGCCGGCCTCATGGCCTACGGCAATGCCAACGACATCGTGCTCGACATGGCGCGCGAGGTGCTGCCCGTGGTCAAGCACACGCCGGTGCTCGCCGGCGTCAACGGCACCGATCCCTTCATGATCACCGAGGATTTCCTGTCGCGGTTGGCCACGCTGGGGTTCTCGGGGGTGCAGAACTTCCCCACCGTGGGCCTTTTCGACGGCACCATCCGCGCCCAGCTCGAGGAGACGGGGATGGGCTACGGCCTCGAGGTCGAGATGATCCGCGCCGCCCATGCCCTCGACCTCCTTACCACCCCCTATGTCTTTTCGGAGGAGAGCGCGGCGGACATGGCCAAGGCGGGCGCGGACATCGTGGTCTGTCACCTCGGGCTCACCACGGGCGGCGCCATCGGCGCGGAAACCGCGCTCACCCTGAAGGACTGCGTGGGACGCATCGACGCGTGGGCGGAGGCGGCCCGCGCGGTGAATCCCGACGTCATCGTGCTCTGCCACGGCGGGCCCATCGCCCGCCCCGCCGACGCGCGCTACATCCTCCGGAGCTGCCGGCGGTGTCACGGTTTCTACGGCGCCTCCAGCATGGAACGGTTGCCCACCGAGGCGGCGCTGATGGAGACGACACGGAAATTCAAGCGCATCCGGCGCTGACGAGCGCCGCCAACGAGCATGAGGAACGGACGGCTGCTCCCCCCGGCCCAAAAGGAGACTTGTCATGACCGGAGCACAGGTTGGTGCAGTGATCCTCGGGCTGATCGCGGTCGCCGTGATCGTGGCGATCGTCGTCTGGCTGATGAACTGGCTGTACCTGCGCTCGTCCAAGGAGCGCGCCTTCGTACGCACCGGGCTGGGCGGGCAGAAGGTGGTGATGAACGGTGGCGCTTTCGTGCTGCCCATCGTGCACGACGTGGTGCCCGTCAACATGAACACTCTGCGGCTCGAGGTCTCGCGCGGCCGCGACAAGGCACTGATCACCAAGGACCGCATGCGAGTGGACGTAGTCTCCGAGTTCTACGTGCGGGTGCAGGCGGGGGTGGACGCCATCGCCTCCGCCGCCCAGACCCTGGGCCAGCGGACGCTGGAGCCGGAGACGCTCAAGGAGCTGGTCGAGGGTAAGTTCGTCGACGCCCTTCGTACCGTCGCCGCCGAGATGACCATGGAGGAGATGCACGAGAAGCGGGGGGAGTACGTCAAGCGCGTAAAGGCGGTGGTGGCGGGCGACCTGCTGCAGAACGGGCTGGAGCTGGAGGCGGTGTCGCTCACCCAGTTCGACCAGACGGGCATGGAGTTCTTCAAACCCTCCAACGCCTTCGACGCCGAGGGCCTCACCCGGCTCACCGACCAGATCGAGCGGCGGAAGAAGATCCGCAACGACATCGAGCAGGACACCATGATCCAGGTTCGCAACAAGAACCTGGAGACCGAGCGTCAGGCTCTCGACATCGACCGCGAGCTCGAATACGCGCGGCTGGCCCAGGAGCGCGAGCTCGAGGTTCAGCGCGCCACCCAGCGGTCCGACGTGGCTCGGCAGCGTGCCGATCGGGAGCAGGAAGCCGAGCGCGCGCAGATCTCCGCCCGCGAGGCGGTGGACCGGGCCCGCATCGCCTCGGAGCGATCGGTCGAGGAGGACCGCATTACCCGGGAGCGCGAGGTGCAACAGCTCGAGATCGCCCGGCGGCAGGCCATCGAGCTGGCGGAGCAGCAGCGCGCCATTGCCGTGGCCGAGCAGTCCAAAGCCCAGTCTGAGGCGCAGGCCGCCGCCGACCTCGCCCGCGCCAAGGCGGTGGCGGAGGAGGAGCGCGTCTTCACCACGCGCGAGACTGAGATGGCCGAGCGCCGCAAGCGCATCGATCTGATCGGCGCCGAGCAAGAGGCAGAGCGCGACGCGCTGCGGGTGCGGATCGGGGCCGAGGCGGAACGGGCGGCCGCGGGCGACCGCGGCGCGGCGGTGCGCGCCGACGCCGAGGCCCATGCCGATGCGGAGAAGGTGCGGGCCATGGCCGCCCGGATCAGGAACGAGGTGGAGGCGGAGGGGCTGCGCCTCATGAACGAGGCCTCCAATCTCTTGACGCCGGAGGCCCGGTTGTCGGCGATGCGTATGCGGCTCATCGACAAGCTCGAGGGCATCGTGCGCGAGTCGGTGAAGCCCATGGAGCGGATCGAGGGCATCAAGATTCTCCAGGTGGACGGCCTCGGGGGCGGGGGTGGGAGCCGCGGCGAGGGGCGCGAGGGAGGGAGCTTCGCGGACAGCGTGGTGAACTCCGCGCTGCGCTACCGGGCGCAGGCCCCGCTGGTGGACCAGCTCCTGCGCGAGATCGGCGTAGATGCCGGCGACATGGGCAAGGTCGCCCGCGGCCTTCTCGACCGCACGCCGACCGCGCTCCCCCCCACCCCGTCACCGAAGGTCCCAGCCGAAGAATAGCCGCCACGGCATGATCACCGCACAGCGGACGAACAAGGCGGTGGGGGGGCATGGGGCCGGGGGAGCACGAGGGGGGCGTAGCCCCCATCGCCCAAGCACTCCGGCGCCGCTCCCCCCCAAGAATAACCGCCGAGCAACGGCGATCACCGCGCAGCGGACGAACAAGGCGGTGGGGGGGGTTGGGGGAGGAGCGGCGCCGCTCCCCCCCATGCTTAAATGATCAAGGTCTACGTCTCCAGTGTCATCGAGGCGCCCGCGGATTCGGTGTGGGCGCAGATCCGCGATTTCAACGGCCTGCCGAAGTGGACGCCATTCGTGGCGGAGTCCCGCATCGAGGGCGGCCTTGCCGCCGACAAGGTCGGCTGCGTCCGGAGCTTCCGCCTCAAGGACGGCGGCGTCATCCGCGAGCAGCTCCTGACCCTGTCCGACTACGATTTCCAGTGCACCTACTCCATCCTCGAGAGCCCCATGGGCGTGGAGAACTACGTGGCCACGCTCAAGCTCACCCCAGTGACGGACGGCGACCGCACCTTCGCCGAGTGGTGGGCGGAGTTCGATTGCGCCCCCGAGCGCGAGGGGCAACTCGCGCAGTCCATCGGCCAGGGCGTCTTCCAGGCGGGACTGGACGCGCTCAAGGGCCTGTTCCGCCGGTAGGGGCGCCGCGTGATTCGCGTCACCCGCTCCACCCTGATCGACGCGCCCATCGAGCGCGTCTGGGCGGTCCTGCGGGACTTCAACAGCCATACCGCGTGGCATCCCGCCGTGGCCGAGTCCGAGATCGAAGGCGGCGATCCCCCGGATCAGGTGGGCTGCGTGCGCCGCTTCACCCTCCGGGACGGCAATCTCATTCGCGAGCAGCTCCTGACGCTGTCCGACCCGGAACATGTCTCCACGTACTGTATCCTCGACGCCACCCTGCCCATGCGGCGCTACGTGGCCACCGTCCAGCTCAAGCGCGTGACCGATAGTGACCGCACCTTCTGGCACTGGCAGTCCACTTTCGACGTGCCGCGCGGTCGGGAACGGGAGTTCGAGCATCTCGTCGGCGTCGGCGTCTACGAGGGCGGCTTCGAGGGCCTGCGCCGCTATCTACGTCGCTCGCTCGACCTCCGTCCGTCCGGCGTGGCCGCCCGCCCCGCCCGCATCGTCGGCGAGATCCCGTCCCACGGCGTGATAGTCGAGCGCTTCGGCGGCCCGGAGGTGCTGCGCTACCAAACGCTCTCCGCACCCGCCCCCGGGCCCGGCGAGGTCCGCATCCGCCAGACGGCGATCGGGGTCAACTACATCGACGTCTACGTGCGCGCCGGGCACTATCGCATGCTCGAACCCCCGGCGCCGCTGGGCATGGAGGCGGCGGGCGAGGTCCTGGACGTCGGCGACGGCGTGGCGCACCTCCTGCCCGGCGACCGGGTGGCCTATGCCTGCCCGCCTCCGGGCGCCTATGTGAGCGTGCGCACCATGGCCGCGCACCAGGTGGTGGTGCTGCCCGACCACGTGGACGACGAGACGGCCGCCGCCGTGATGCTCAAGGGCATGACCGCCGAGTACCTGCTGCACCGTACCTACCGGGTGCGCGCGGGTGACACCGTGCTCGTGCACGCGGCCGCCGGCGGGGTCGGGCTCTTCCTCTGCCAGTGGGCCAAGGCCCTGGGCGCCCAGGTGGTCGGGACCGTCTCCAGCGAGGACAAGGCTCGCCTGGCGCGCGCGCACGGCTGCGAGGCGGCCATCGTGACGCGCGACTATCGCTTTGCCGACGCGGTGCGGGAGGCCACCGGCGGCCGCGGCGCCGACGTGATCTTCGACGGCCTGGGCCGCGCCGCCGCCGAAGAGAATCTGGAAGCACTGGCTCTCTGCGGGCATTGGGTGAGCTATGGCCAGGCCACCGGCCCTCTGGAGGCGATCGCCGCGGAGCGGCTCACCGACAAGTCGGCGACACTGAGCCGCCCCGTGCTCTTCCACTACACCGCCCAGCGCGCCGCGCTCGCCGAAATCGCGGGCCGGGTCTTCACCGCTCTCCACGACGGCGTGCTCCACGTCGACGTGCACCATCGCTACCCGCTCGCCGCCGCCGCGGAGGCCCACCGTGACCTTGAGGCCCGTCGGACCACGGGCCCTCTCCTCCTGCTGCCCTGAGCTAGGCCGTCAGACGCCGAGGAAGCGCTGCGGTGACCGTGCGGGCGCCCAGGGACCTCGTCTGGCGCCGAGCCTCGGACGGGGTGAGCGAAGCGTTCTCGCGGACCCGGACTGCTATAGAGTCGACGCGACGACGTGCCCCATGTCCCGGCTGCGAAGGCGGCACCGGGTGGTCGCTGCCTGCGTGAAGGAGGAGCCTATGCGCACCACCAAGATGATCAACCAGACCTTCACCGAGAACGCCGACGGCTCCCTCACGGCGAGGTCGTACGATGTCGGCCCGTACGAGACGATCGTGCTGACGCTTGATGGAGGCGAGCCGACCGGAGAAGGTGGCGGGGTAAAGCTCTACTTCACTTCCAACAGGAAGTAGGCCGTAGTGCATGCGAGCCTTGCAAATTCCTTGACCCACTGGCGTAAGCACGCGAAAGGAAACACTCCCAAATGATCGACTTCACAACCAAGCGGGTGCTGACCTTCGACTGCTACGGGACGTTGATCGACTGGGAGACGGGCATCCTCTCCACGCTACAGCCGATCCTGACGGAGCACGGTGTGACGGCCGACGCCGAGCGACTCTTGGCGCTCCACGCCGAGCTGGAGTCCGCAGCCGAGCGAGGACCCTACACGCCCTATCGCCAGTTGTTGATGAGGGTTCTCCAGGGTCTCGGCGAGCGCCTGAGTTTCACGCCGTCCGCAGCTGAACAGTCTCGGTTTGCCGACGCGGTCGGTGACTGGCCGCCGTTTGCCGATACGCGAGCGGCCCTGAGGGCGCTCGGGCGTCGCTTTCGGCTGGCGATCATCTCCAACACCGACGACGACCTGTTTGCCCGCACCAATCAGCAGCTCGATGTCGCGTTTGATTGGATCGTCACCGCGCAGCAGGTCAAGAGCTACAAGCCGTCGCTGAACAACTTTCGGCAGGCCTTGGCGCGCATTGGTCTGCCGACGGAACAAGTGCTGCACGTGGCCCAGAGCCTCTTTCACGACCACGTCCCGGCCAAGCAGGTCGGCCTCGAGACAGTCTGGGTCAATCGGCGCCATGGCAAGGTAGGCTCGGGAGCCACCCCGATTGCCGACGCCCGGCCGGACCTCGAGGTACGGGACCTGGCGACACTGGTCACACTGTCGGGAGCCGCATAGGTACGACCGCATGAAACGAGCCGTAGCGGTGTATCGCGTGTAAGCCAGGGCGGACGGTGAGCGGATGATTTCGACTCCGAGGGAGGAGAGGACCTCTCGATCATCCTCATAACTGGAAACCGGCTTCTCTTTTGCTATACCCCGTCTCTACCCTCGAGGGAGGAGCCGCCCGAAGGGGATGAGCCGCCCTCTAGAGGCTACCCCTTCGGGCTCCCCGAACACACCTACCAAGGCCTGGCTAGAGCTCCGGGAGCACGGGCTTGCTGCGAAATGTAGACGGCTGCAAGACGTCAGGATCCGACTGTTCTCCTCCGCCCGACTCCGTTGCACTCAACGTGATAGCGCGAGAGTCAGCTACTTTTTTTCCTGGGCGACGGCAGCCTCGGCGGCCTGAAAGCCGATCTTGCTGTGGGTGCCATCACAGAACGGCTTCGTGACCGAAGCGCCACACCGGCACAGCGCGAACCGGGGCCCTCGCCCGCTCGTATCGACCTTGTTGCCGTTGACGTCCACCAATTCGACGTCGCCTTCCACCAGATACGGGCCGTTGGGACGGATGGTCATCTTGACAGCCATTGAGTCCTCCTCAAGGGATGGAACGTTCACTTGCACCGCGGCATGGCGCCAAAGAGCGCATTTTACCGTATCAGAGGCGCGACACGGGTCCCCTCTTTTTCGAGTGTGCCGCCGAGGATCTGCCATCTCACGGCGTTACGATTGCGCGGCGACCGAGGGCAGGTTACGCGAAGGTGCTCTCGTGGGCAAGTGCAGGTCATATGCCCCGCTCCACCCGCGGGTCGAACGCGTTGCGCAGCAATCGCCGCGCGGCCGGCTCGCGCTGATGAGTGACACCCGGGTCAGTAAGCGAGCGATTGGTTACGCTCAGAGGGACGGGTTTGCCTCCTCGCCCCGTCGCGCCCGCCATTTCTCGGCGAACCGCCCGAGCGCCTCCTTCAAAATGTCATCAGTGTCGTCCGCATACCTACTTCGGAGCCACCGGAGTTCTTGGATCAGACCAGGGGAAGGATCGGCCAACTTGGCCTTCAAAATAGGGAATGCTGCGTCCTCGTTGCCCCGGGCGGCATCCAATGCTTCCCAGAACGCATCATCCAAAAGACTCACGCGCCGCCTCCGCCTGCTCCAGCCAGAACCGCATGTCCATCTCGCGATACATCGTCGTCGCAGTGGCAATATGCCCACCCGCCTGGTGGCGCTTGCCGCTGCGCCGGTAGAGTTTGCCGAGGCCGAGGTGGCAGTGGGCTATGAGAGGACGCATGCCAAGCTGCTCCGCCAGCTCCATCGCCTGGCGGTAATGGCCTTCAACTATCTCTACGTCGGGCGGATCAGGGCGGGAGGCAATCTCGGCCAAGAGACGGAGGGCGTAAGCCTCGAAACCACGCTCCCCACGCTCGCGCGTGAGTGAGAGGGCTCGCCTGATGTGCGTAGTGGCCTCGTCGTACCGATCGGCTAGAGCGCACGCTTCGGCGAGACGAATGATCACCATTGAGTGGAACGCTCCCAACCCGGCAGATTCGAAGGCATCGAGGGCCTTGTGGAGCAACGTAAGACCATCGCTGATGCGTCCCGCGAGTGCGTACGCCGAGCCCAGCGACCACGTCATATAGGGCGCCAACAGGGTGAGGTCTGAATCGCGACACAAGCCGAGAGCACGCTCGAGCAGAGGCATGGTGCTTTGGATCTCACCCTTGACATCGTAGAAACATGCCAGCCGCCAACACGCGAGGATTAGGCTGTACCGATGATCGGTCGCGTCTGCGACGCGGACCGCCTCCTGTCCATGGATGAGGCCGTTGCCAAAGTCTCCTTGCTCGGCCAGCGTCCAGGCCAGATAAGAACCAGATAGTACGGACGGAAAGCCTGCCAGGCCCAGAAGCTGCCGACTGAGGTCGTCCTGGAGTACCTGCACATTGTCCCGGAAGACCAACTCCGCCCGCCTGTAGTCCCCAAGGACAAAGCAGGCCTGCCCGACGTAGAAGTGGCCGCGACGTGGAGCGGAAGATCGGAGAGTCGCTCAGCTATGACCTTGGCGCGCTCCCCGCACGCTAGAGCCTCGGTCGTATCGCCGGTCTGCCAAAGATGCCCGCTCATGTAGACAGACAGCCAGCCGAGTCGCTGCTGGTCGTCCAGGGTTTGTGCCAGTCTTTCGGCTTCGCGAAGATAGGCCAGGGCTCTCTGAAGCTCGCCCGCGGGGTGCAGCGAGTTCCTGAGGTCGAAGCGGAGGTCAATAGCCTGCTCCAGGGCCCGGGGCGTCTGCGGCAGGTGCTGCAATGCGGCTAACGCCTGCTCATAGTGGGCAGTGGAGTTCCGATAGGCGGATCGCGCCAATGCTTTCGCCCCCGCTTGGCGGAGGTACCGTACCGCTTGCTCCCACGCCTCTCCGGCGAACGCATGGTACGCGAGCCGTTCGGCATGAGGAACCGGGTCTGGGTAGAGCCGCTCCATGGCCTCGACGATGCGAGCATGGAGCTGGCGCCGTCGAGGTCGGAGGATGCTGTCGTAGGCGACGTCGTGCGTGAGGGCATGCTTAAAGGTGTACTCAAGATCCGGAAAGCGTTTCGCCTCCTGGAGGAATTCGCCGGCCTGGAGATGGGCGAGGCCCAGTCGCAGCCGTTCCTCTGGCAACTCGGCGATCTCGTGGAGGATCGCGAACGGAACCTCGTGGCCAATGACCGCGGCGGACTGGAGCAGCCTCTTGTCCTCGGTCGAGAGCCGATCGATCCGTGCTCCTAGGACTGCCTGCACCGTGGGCGAGACCTGGATCGTGTCGACGGGTCGCGCTAGCCGATAGGCCCCTCGCTCGCCAGATAGAGCGTGACCCTCCACCAGCGTTCGCACGCTCTCTTCGAGAAAGAACGGGTTGCCTTCCGTGCGCTTGATCAAGAACTGCGTGAGTGGCGCGAGCCCTGGGTCGTTGCCCAGGATCGCCAGGAGAAGTTCCTCGGCGCGCTCCAGCGGCAGCGGGTCGATGCGGAGCTGGGTGTGATACGTCTTGCTCCCCCAGCCGTGCTGGTACTCAGGACGGTAGTTGACGAGTAGGAGGATGCGGACGGTCGGAAGGCCGTCGATCAGGCTATTCAGGACCGCTTGGGTCTCGGCGTCAATCCAGTGGAGATCCTCAAGGACAAGGCAAACGGGCTGGACCTGACTCTCCCGGACCAAGAGCCGGAGTTGGTCGGGTAGCTCAGCCATTCGGCTTTCGCCCCCACGGATCCGAGCGTGCGGCTTTCCCGCACTCGGCTCCTCCCGAAGGTTACCCAACGCGGGCCAAGGAAACCTCGCGCGGGTGAGTGATGCGGGTCGAAGGCAAGGGGAAGCGGGCCAGCAACGCATTGAATTGCTCCCATGTCAGGCGGCGTTGACTCCGCCGGCACAGCACTCGGTACCAGCGGCGCCTCACCTCATCGTGAAAGCGATCCAGGCGTGGCCAGTTGCTCGGCAGCCCGTAATAGGCATCGTGCCCTCGCAGTACACTGCAGAGCCAGCGATGCTGCGCGTGGATCGGCGTGTGCATGCGGCGCCTCAGCTCCGCCTGCACCTCCTGCAACTTCCGATGGAGTTGACCCGGTTTCGTGGACACTGCAGATCGCACGAAAGTGCGGTAGGAGTGTTCCATGGCCAAGCGCAAGCGGCGGGCGTTCACGGAGGAGTTCAAGGCTGAGACGGTGCGGTTGAT
>Ga0137360_10001233_pt1 | contig 15024 bp, 14 predicted proteins | sample Mad1_60_16metaG_FD_104924 | JGI IMG/M metagenome (GOLD analysis project Ga0137360, IMG submission 104924) | Vadose zone soil microbial communities from Angelo Coast Range Reserve, California, USA - Mad1_60_16 metaG | ecosystem: Environmental > Terrestrial > Soil > Vadose zone | place: USA... | reverse complement strand
TTGTGTAGAGAATGTCGCCCTTCAGGTGTCAGCGTGCTCAGCAGGATGTAGGTTGGCATGACGCTCTCCTAGCGATGGTTTTGGCGCCCTGGAATTATGAGCCTTCGGCCTGTGGCCGCTTCGCCTGCCTCGGCAGGTGCACCCGCAAAATTGAATCTGCAGCGGTGGGCGCTGTGGCCGCCAAGTCGCGGCGATTGTACCGCGTGCTGGAGCGGCCGAATGCGCTAAATTGCAGCCCATCGCTTACTGCAGGTCAGGGCACCAGACGTTGGCGGTGTGCGGCGCACAAATTCTCAATACTTCGTCCGAAGCCGTCGTTCAGGTGTAGCTGGCCATAGCATCGATAAAGGCATTGCCCGTCATTACGCCAAAAAAGAATGCGCGAGCCGATACCGACCATACGGTAGTCGTTTACGTAGACTTGCAGCAAGGTTCCGGCTTCGCCGGTCGAACGGGCTTCGCCCTTCTGGACCTCGAATACCACACCGGCGTATCGTTCATGGTCATTTTCCCGCGATGACCTTCTCCAGTTTGCCGAGCTAGCTCTCCTGAGCCATGACCGCCCTTTTCGTCCACTCTTCGTCGTGCATGGCATCGAATGTCAGAACCATGTGCACACTCGATCCGTTCGAATGAAACTCCACCAGCGTCGCCACATCGTGTCAAGCACAGTTCGGATGCGGGCTGTCCGGCACCGCGGCACTTATCGCGGTGGAATGACGGGTATCTCTGATGAGGCGATCGGTCGCGGACATCAATCTCACGGGGATCGATATCTTGCGCGTGACCGACGGAATGCTGACGGAGTACTGGGTGAACTCAGACACCCTGCTCCTCATGCAGCAGCTCTCGCCCGCGCGACCTATGAGCATTGCCGGTGTCGAATCTCACAGGCCGCCCCCAGTATTGAACAAGTCCCCGACAGCATCAGTCTTGAGTATCGACCGCCGGCCACTTGTGCAAACGGCCCGTCAAGGCTTCGATTCGGCAGGCACCCACGTCGCATCAGAGTGGTAGCTGGTCATCGCTCCCGCGACTTTCGCGGTGTTCGCGCCGAGATCTTTTTCGGACACGCCGCCATGCTGAGTGACGATGAAAGTCATCACTCCCGAGGAGCGGTACATGACGGGATAAGCAATGGCGGCAAATCCGCCGCCCGAGTTCGACAGAATGTGGAAGTAATAGCCGTGGAAGGGAATCGGTTTGCTCGAATTCTGTACCTGGGGAAGCAGCGTCTTGACGAGGCGATTCGCCTCGTCGTCCGTCCCCGGGCGCGTTGCCGCGGTGACCAGCGCGTCGCACATCCCGATCGCCGTCACTTCGTTCTCGCCGATCCGCCGGAAGCGGATCTCGTTGGAGCCGGCGTCCGAATCGAATCGCCACGCGCCGTTGCGTGACACGAGAGGAATCGGGAAAGGCCAGTTCTCTGCGCCGATGTACAAGGTCGTGATTGCGTCAGACTCGCGGACCCACCGGTGCATTTCCTGATACTTCTGAACGAAACGTTCACGCTCGAGGGTGTCCTCGGCCTTGTAATCGGAGCTGATGATCTCGCTCCCTCCTCCGAGAATCTCCGTCACCGCCCGCTCGTCATGTTCTTGGGCAGCGGATACCAGAGCGCGGCTCGCGTCGTCGGGTGACTGGAAGGTTGTTTGGATCGATGGTCCAGCCAGACATAGTTTGACGGACCCCGCCACCAGCAGTGCGCATGCCACGAGTGCGGCGCTTGCAGTTGGCCTGGGCAAGTGACGTTTGTCGAACCCACTCTTAATTCCACGCATCATTTCAAGCTCCTTCGATCGACTTAGCTGTAGTTCTGGCGTCATTTTCATCGGTGACCTCCTCCACCATGGGAGCCTCCGCCGAAGCCACCATGGGAACCTCCGCCGGAGCTCGCCCTGCCGCGAGAGGAAAATGCCCTCGCGTCGCCTCCGTGAGTGAAGCCGCTGAACGCACCGGAATGCATGCCGGAAAGCGCGCCGCCATGAGTGACCCTGCTACCGCCGGCATGATCGACCCCCGCGCGTCCACCACCGAAACCGTTGCGATTTCCGAAAGCCCTGCTGTGGGAGATGTACGCGTGATGGTCGTGAATCAAGCCATGTCCGTGCCAATCCGTTCCCCAGCTGTGCCACCCCCAGCCGAAGCCACCGAAGAGACCGATACCAATTCCCAAGCCGAACCCGATCCCCGGCCCATCGAAGTAGAAGCCCGGAACCCCAATCCAACCCGGATAGAACGCGAGAGGATCACCGTAGACGACCCAGGGATCGTATTCCGGCACATAAACAACTTGCGGATTTGCCGGTTCAATCACGATCGTATTTCCCTGGGTCGTGACCGATTCCTGCTGCGTGCTCTTCAAGTTCCCGGCCTGTTGCGCTCGACGACGCATCACCTGAACCGCGTCGAGGACATTCTGTTGCCCGTTCACGTACGCCTCCCCGAGTGACGACGTCCAGGACAAATTCTTGTCCATCATGCCAAGCAGCCCTGGAAACTGCGTAAGAGCCTTTACGCCGGAATCCCAGGATTGCGCATCGACCGCTTTGGCTAGTGCATCTCCTTTCAGATCCGGATGTTGTTGCAGCCACCGGTCCGCTTCCACGATTTGCGTAGGATAGGTCGCGGCTGCCAAGATCTGCGCAACCAACGTATCTGGGTACAGCGCGATCGGTGCGACCAGCTGGTCCAGCTCTTGAGTTGACTGCTGCGGCGCCGGAGCGGGCAGCGGCTGAGCCGGAACCGGCGGTTGTATTTCGGGTTGGGCCGCCTCGATGGCACACCCTCCTTGCAGGAACCCCAGCACAAGTGAACTGGAGACCAGGAGCATCAATATTCGTCCCGACCGTTTCATCGCTACAACTCCTGCGTTGACAGGCTGCTCACTGGTGGATTGGTACGTCACTCCAGCGAGCCGCGTCACGTGTTGACCGCCGACGGCAGGGAGTGCCGCCGGATCAAAAACAATGCTGGAGGTCGAGGATTCCGCGATCGTTTCGCCGGGCGCCGTCTGCGTTACATTTGCAACCGGCACACGGTTGTCGTCGTGAATGAGTCGCGAGTTTGCCTAACTTCGGAGTGCACCACGGACTTCAATCCCAACAGCACGCCGACGCGCGTAGAGTGACTCCTCCGAGGACTTCGGATCGGCAAGCGTTGCTAACGCGGTTGCATACGGGGGATGCAGGTGAAGGATGCAGCGGGCCTCTGGCACGGACGAAACGCCTAAACGGCGCAATTTCGGGTAAGGTGTTGATCGTGTTTCCAAAGTCGAACAGCGTTATGAGCATTAGAAAGCTCGCGCTGGGCTATAGGGAATCTAAATCGATCCGCCTTCTACCGTAAAGACGGGCATCGATCGACCACGCTCCCGGCCCCAGCAAGGCGAGACTCGCCCCGATTGTTGCCAGCACGATGTGAGTCTCGATGGGCGCAGCGATACAGAGTTCAGTCACCCCGCCGACTGCGGCGGCGATTGGCGTGGCCAAACCGACCAGAATCAGACTGCCGGCGCCCGCAGCGATTAACTGTGCGAGACCCTCAAGTGACATCTTGAATCCGGAGAGAATCGCACTATGAACGAGCAGCAGTAGGCCGTCGCAGAGCCGCAACAGAAGTAGCCCGGCACCGGGCAGAGAATTCGGAAATACTGAAAAAAGTCGCTGCATGATCTGCGCCCGGATTTTACGACCGATGTCAAAAGGCCGAATCCCCTGATAGTGGGGGTTTCGCGGAAATATTTTCGCACGCGTGAACAAAGAATGCGCGATCAATCGAACCGTTTCCAATTGACTGTTTGCATGACGGCGAGAGGCGTCATCTATGCACGGCAGTCGGTTCGATTGGCGACACCCTGAGTACGGCCGGGCCATTTACGAATGACAGCCGTCAGTGCGTCGCGCCCACCTTGCGCAACGCTGCACCGGCCTCCGTATTGCCTTGCTTGCGTGCGATCACGAGCGAGGTGTCGCCTCGCGCGTCGACGTGGTTCGGGTCGGCGCCCAGTGCGACCAACTCAGGCAGGATCTCCAGTCGCCCGAACAGCGCCGCAAAGGACAGTGCGGTCTCACCAGCATTATTCATCTGGTCAATGGGGCAGCGGGTTTTAATAAGCCGCCTGGCGATCGTCAGTTCGCCCTTGTACAGCGCCCCCATCAAGGCGGTATTGCCATTTCTGTCGCCCAGGCACGGGTCTGCGCCAGCCTGCAGCAGATAGTCGAGCGCGGCCGGCCGCTCATCGTAGGCGGCGAGGATCAGCGCGGTGTATCCGGCCGGTGTCTTGGCATCGAGCGGATAATGTGCATCGTAAAGAGCGCTGAGAATATCGACGCGACCGACCCGGGCCGCGTCGAACCATTCCTGATCGTAGCGGTGCGCATCGACTTCTTGTAGCCCGGATAGCGACTGCAGTTGGCCGGCATGGGCGGCGAGGCGCAGTGTCGGAACACAGAAATACGAAGCTAGCCCGACGAGAATCAGCAGCAACGGAAAGCCAATACGCGCCGTCAGGCGCCGTTGACGAAGGGACATCGCAATCTCCTGGTAAAGGCAAGGGCAGGCCCCGGACGGTTCGTCCGGGGCCTCCTGCTGCCGGTTCAGTCCGGCAACTTGTCGGCCGATGCCTTGACCCGCACGCTATCGGCGTGGAGGGCCTTGGCTAGACGTGTGCCGTAGTCGGCATCAGCCTTGTAGAAGTACGACAGCATGGTGTACTTGTTGGCCTCGTTGCGCACGTGGCTGAGATCCGCGCTGAGCGCGGTTATCAAGTCGGTCTTGTCCTGTGCGGAGAGCGAGCGGTAGTACTCGCCGGCTTGCACGAAGTTGCGTGTCTTCGCGATCGCCAGCTGTTGGGTGGTACCGTTGAGCGGCGTACGGCTGACTTTGTAGCGAGGATCCTCGGAGACCTCGGCGATGCCCGAGGGCTCGTAGTTCGTCTCGCCCTTGCGGCCGCTGCTGTTCAATGCACCATCCTGGTCCTCGTTGCTGACTGGCACGGCCGGCCGGTTGATCGGTAGGCTGTTGTAGTTGGCGCCTAGGCGATACATCTGAGTGTCCGCATAGCTGAACAGACGACCTTGAAGCATGCGGTCCTCCGAGGCTTCGATGCCCGGCACTAAGCGCGAAGGCGCGAAGGCGGATTCCTCGGTGCTCTCAAAATAATTGTCCGGCACCCGATTTAACGTCAACGTGCCGATCTTTCGCTCCGGCACACCTGTCCAGGTCTTCGTATCATCCAGTGCATCGAAGTCGAATTTGGCAAGGTCCTGTGGCTCCAGCACCTGGATATAGAGATCCCACTTGGGATCGTCGCCGGCCCTGATCGCGTTGTACAAATCGTTGGTATTGAGGTTCCAGTCATTGCCGATCGAACCGGCAATCTCCTGTGGGCGAAGGCCATGGATGCCCTGCATGCTCTTGAAATGGAATTTCACGTAATGCACTTGGCCTTGCGCGTTGACCAACTTGAAGGCATGCACAGCATATCCATCCATATGGCGATACGAGTCGGGCATGCCTTCCACCGTATATAGATGGGTCAGCATATTGGTCGCCTCGGGCGTGTGCGCGAAGAAATCAAAGGCGAGATCCGCATTCTGCACGCCGGTGACCGCGCTGGGCTTATTGGCGTGCACGAAGTCCGGAAATTTGATGGCGTCGCGGATAAAGAATATCGGCCAGTTGATGCCGACCATGTCCCAGTTACCCTGTTGCGTATAGAACTTTATCGCGAAACCGCGAGGGTCGCGCGCCTGCTCTGGCGAGCCGCGATAGCCCATCACCGTGGAAAATCGAACGAACACCGGTGTCTGCGTGCCGGGGGTAAACACTGTCGCCCGGCTTAACTCGGTAATATTGGCACTGACCTGAAATACGCCAAATGCTCCCGTGCCGCGGGCATGCACCACGCGCTCGGGAATGCGTTCACGGTCGAAACGCTGCAACTTCTCGATGAGATGCGAGTCCTGTAAGACTACCGGGCCGGAAGGACCCGCCGTCTCTGAGTTTTGATTGTCGCCCACCGGGGCGCCCGCATCGGTGGTGAGGTGCCTATCCTCGGCGCCGGCGTTCAAGGTCGCGCCCATGGCTAGGGCGAACAGAACATACTTTGCAAGTAAGGTTTTATGGATTTTCAAGACAAATACCTCAGTAGTTAAAGAAACTTCTAAACAAGGCGGGCAATCGCCTGAGAAACCCCGCGCCGTAGGCGGGATCGGCCTTGGATTACGTTGGCGCCAAAGCCGCGCGGGCGGTCGATTCGTGCCCGAGTGTCGCGGAGGTGATGTCGAGCCTGTCCACCTCCACATGGCCGCTACGCACCGTGTCGCGCGCAAGGAGTTGGACCTGACCGACGGTGGTGATCCTAATGAGGCGAATCGTTCCCAGACGTACGACGGTGGTATCGCTGAATATTGCCCGCCGGCCCGCGGACGTTTCCAGACGCAGGTTCCGTACCTCGTTGTCCGAACTCAATTGCAGGCCGTCGACACCCATGACGAATGAGATAGAGGCGTTATCCCCATTTCCTGTCAGCGTCTGACCCGGCGCAAGTCGAATCGAAGGAACATTGGCAATATTGCCGCAAACGACGAGGTGTCGAGCCCTTGGCTCCTTGGTCAACGCTACGAGTTGCTCAGCCGTCGCGATAAATTGCGGGGGTGATGACATAGTCGTTCCCCTCGCCCATTTGGCGGCTGCGCTGGCCTGAGCGGTGTACGCGAGCGCGGATGCGATGAGGACTTGGGCATAGCGATTCATGGTGTATTTTTCCTTTTCAGGAGGTCAATGAGCTGCATTGATATTCGTGGCAACGATGCGGCTCGCCTGTGCATCGACAGCGTATGGGTCCTCGTCAAACAAGCCCCAGCATATCCGCTCAATCGTAGTGACGTGCCCCACTATAGTGGGGGAATAACGGCATGCGATCGTTGGGCGCTGTCCTTGCCCCATCGGTTGTACGGTCCGAGCGAACACCTGTTGGCGCGCGATGAACTTGTCTCTCGCGCAGGTCGCGATTGAATGCGGTCTGGCGGATCAAGCGCACCTCAATAAATCGTTCCGTCGATTCGTCGGGGAATGCCCGGGCGCGTGGCGTCGCGCGCGAGTCGCACCGCTTCAATGAGCGGCTTATGCGATATTGCGGCGGCTAGTTGGGATCTGCGGACGCCGGTGCGTTCGCGCTGCCTACAACTCGATGATTCCGCGCCGGAGCGCGAGAGTGACGGCGTGGGTCCGATCACTCGCGCCTAATTTGGCGAGAATGCTTGTCATGTGCCCTTTGACCGTGTCTTCGTTGATCGAGAGTTTGCCTCCGATTCGTTTGTTCGAATTGCCGGTTGCCGCAAGTGAAAGCACCTCGATTTCACGCGCGGTCAGCAATTCTTCACCCGTATGATGGGCAATTTGCGCGGCAACGTCTGAATGGACGCGCTTCAAACCACGGTGGGCTGCGCGAATCGTGTCTAACAATTCTTTTCGGACGAGTCCCTTGAGCACGTACGCCAGTGCTCCGGCCTTCAAGGCGCGCTGTGCCAGAACGTCGCCCGCAAAGGTGGTGAGAACGACGATGCGGGCGCCAGGAAACTCCGTTCGGATGGCCGTGATGGCCTCGATGCCGCCCATAAGCGGCATCTGCAGGTCCATTAGTGTTACGTTGGGCCGATGGCTCCTGTATTGCACGAGCGCGTCCTGCCCGTTCGAGGCTTCGGCAACCAGAGACAGATCGGGCTGATTATTGATAAGGGCACGAAGGCCCTCTCGAAGAATCGGATGATCATCAACGGCCAAAATGCGGATCGGTGCGGCGGAAATGTTCATGCCAGCTGTCTCGTAATGCGATGCGGATTTCCACTTGAGAGTCTATACCAAGGCTCCCGCCTGCGGGGCATCACGGTCACGGGTTATAAGCCGCCCACTTGGTTGCGTGCGAAAATATTTCGGCGAAACCCCCATTATCGAGAGTATCCATTTCTTGGGGGTACGCGCTGCACAAGCCTAGACTTGTGCAGCGCGTCCATGAACGCTCCTTTGGTTGAAGAGTTTAGAAGGAAGTCGACAACTCTGTCTACGTTACACAATATGGAGAACAACATTGCGCCGATGCGGGGCTCGCATGCGTCGCGTGCAAAGACTGTCGTTCTGACCGCTGCAATGGACATACATGGTCCTAAGCGTAAGTCCATTCGTTCCCGAACGAGCCTAGTTGACCAGCGTGCCGAAGTTACAGCCCGCCGGCGCATTCAGCGTCGTCGCCGCGCCGACGATGAACGTGTGGGGGGCCGTTGCGCCCGTGGTGGTTAGCTGGGTCTTGGTGAAGAAGGCAATGCCGAACGCCCCTGCGGAATCCGTCGCCGCAAGATCGCCGACGTTGTCGAAACAGAGGCCGTTCGGCGAATTCAGCGTCGCATAGCCATTCACCATCGTCGGGCTGAGGGTCACGGCCGGCATCGGAGCGCCCGTCATCGCGAGGCTGGTCTTGGAGAATTCGACCAGGGTGAACGGTGTATTCGCATTGCTCGACCACAGGTTGCCTGTGGAATCGAACGCCAACGCCCACGGCCCCTGGATCGACTTGTGGCCGTCGTCACTCAGCACCACGTCCGGCGTCAGATAGGGCGTCAGCATCCCGGTTGCCGGCGGCATCGACAAGTGAGCGGCCAGGAACTCGACGATTGTCGTACCGACAGGGCTCATCGCGCCCTTCGCTCCCGGCACGCCGCCGTTGTTCGCCACCCACAGGTTGCCTTTGACGTCGAACGCGATTCCCAGCGGGCCATTGAACTCGGCGGACGAAATGATCACGGCAGGCATGGTGCTGTTGGTGCCCGAGTGGGCCAGCTCTGCCGCCGTGAACACCAGCACGGTGTCGTTGTTATGGTCGGTGACCCATTGATTGCCCTGCGAATCGAATACGGACTGCTGGGGAAATTTCAAGGCAGTCGACGTGATCGTTGCGATCGGTTCCGGCTTCGGGTTGGTCTTGAGGGCCGCGAGCTGGGCCGCGCTGAACTCGAACAATGCGGGCGTGGCGAAGCCGTTGACCATGCCCTTCGGGTCCATCACCCACAAATTGCCGTGTGCGTCGAACGTCACGCCCTGCGGTGCCCCGAACACGGGACTGCTATTCACGAGATGCGGGGGCGCCGCGCTCGTGCCGCCCGCCAATTGGCTCGGAACGTACTCCAGCACATTCGTGCCGTTCGCGATCCACAGTCCTTTGCTGTTGACCGCAGGCGCGGTGGTGGCCGCAGGCGCTTTCACCGTGGTGCCGCTGTTGCCGTTGCCGCAGGCGGACAGGCCGCTCACGAGCAGCGCCGCTAACATTGCCGTGGTCCTGCCGGAAGAGCCGAAATGCTTTGCTGAATAAATCAAGATAGTCTCCGTGTGCCGGTTAAACCGGCGGGTTGTAGTGAATGAAAGAGTCATAGGCCGAGTAATGCGGCGCGCACTTGCACCCCCCGGTCGCACCCTTGACGAGCGTCGACTGGAGAAGGCCTGAGAACGTCTCCAGATTAAAACGGCAATCGAAATCACGTACCCCACTATCGTGGGGACTTAACAGTAGCCGATGGTGGGGCGATCTCTTGGCGTGTCGGCGGCGAAGAGCGCTGCCTATTGTCTGGAGGCGGCACATCGGTTGTTGCCTAGAAATATCGGTTCGTCCGGCAATACATCCCGAAAAGCCGCGCAAATCAAATTGCCGAGATCTGTCGAGTGATTCTTACGTCCGTAGGTGCCGGGCCAACAAAGTTTGCGGTAAATTTGCTCTCCCTGCGCTCACCACTACCGAGCAAAAGGCGCGAGCTTGGATCGCGAAACGCGAGATGCGGAATTCGCTGCAGTCGACGCGAGCCCGGTCAGATCTCATCTGGACCAGGGTCGGCTCTGAATATACGCGCGAGCCAAGACTTCGATATGTCCAGCGTGCGTGACCGATAAGCCATCGTCGCCGGTACTCGGAGTTGCACCTCCGTGCCCGCGCCCGGCCGAGTGAATATCTCAATGCGAGAGCTTATCTTGGCGGCGCGCTCGCGCATGCCGACCAGGCCGAAGTGGTCGGCTCTGCCGGATTCCACAAGGGCGCTCTCCTCTATTCCGATGCCATCGTCGCGAACTAGCAGGCTCAGGGCGGCAGTCCCATATCGAATCTCCAACTCGATGCTACTCGCCTTTGCATGATTGAATGAGTTCGTCAGTGCCTCGGCCCCGATTCGATACGCCTCTTCGCGCACGACGGGGTGCAGCACCTTGGATTCGCCTTCCGATTCCGAATGAAACTTGATGGATCGATCGGCGGCCAACGATTGACCTACTACGGTCAGCGCTGCGAACAGTTCTTGGGATTCCGAGCTGAACCCCCGCAGCCCTGCCAGTTTACTGCGGCCATCCTCCAGTACTTCATCGGCGAGATTGAGTGCTTCCTCCAGGCGATCGCGGTTGGTGTCCCTCGAGGGCAAGCGCTCGGCGGCGGCCTGAAACTTAAACACCAGACCCTGCATCCCTTGAAGTAGCGTGTCGTGCAAGTCACGGGCGATGCGCTCGCGCTCCGACAGCCGTTCCTCAAGCCTACCGCGCATTCTCTGCTGAATCTGTCGTAATCTCAGAATAAAGAGCAGCCACAGCGACGCTGCGCCCGCGACGACCCAGATCGCCAGGAACCATTTCGTCTGGACAAATGCCGGGGGAATCGTGAAATCGACAGACGCTCCCGTTTCGTTCCAGACCCCATCGTTGTTCGACGCGATCACGCGGAATGTGTAGTGCCCAGGGAGAAGGTCGGTGAAGTACGCCTCTCGCCGCGCACCTACGTCCTGCCACGGTTGCTCAGCGCCCAGCTGGTACCGAAATCGGACCCGCTCCGGAATTGACAAGCTGAGCGCCGTATAGCTGATTTGCAGGTTGCGCGTCCTGATCGGCAGCTTCAGGGCCGCCGACGGCTCGTAACGAATGCGGTCCGCGACAATGGATTGCACGTCGACGGTCGGCTTAAGCACGTTTCGCTTCACGTGCCGCGGATCAGTCCATGCAATCCCGTTGCTCGTGGCAAACCACAGGCGGCCATCGGTGCCCTCCGCCATGCTTGGCAGCGGTCGAACGGCTGGCGGCGTCCCTGGCATGCCATCGAGAAAATCCAGCAGAGTGTAGCGAACCGCGTAGAGTGGATCGCTTACGAGCCGACGTACCTCCTCTGCCGGTACCGTCATCGCGCCTTCGCTCGTATTGAGCCAAAGATCACCCTCCGCGGTCTCGATGATTCCGGAGACGCTCGGCAGTGATGTGCCGCCCTGGCGCGTGACCGGATTGAATCGGCGGCCATCGAAACGCGCGAGACCATGCTCTCCGCCAACCCAGACGTGACGGGTCCGCGCGGCAATCGAGAGCACAGCCCCGATGTCGAGCCCGTCAGCGACGGACAGACGCCGTACCGTATCCTTGTCCACGATTTGAACCTGACTGTTCGGATACCCCAGCCAGACGCGACCATCGCTGTCGGTTGTCAGGCTTATCGCGGATTCTCCGTAGCGACTCCACTTGCCATCGGCCAGGCGGAACACACCGGCTCGCGCGATCGACACCCACAGTGCGCCTGACCGATCTTTGGCGATGGCCTGAACAGCGGGGTAAGGCTTGACTCGGTTGTCGACGGGCAGATCGATCGCGACCCATCGCTGGCCTGCGGAGTGCCAGATCATCTCTCGACCGCCGAACCAAACAATGCCGTCCGGATCGCGGTAGGCGCAGGTGACATCACGCGGGCCGGGCACCGCCTCAACGGTTGACCCTTTCGTGACCTTGAAAGCACCATTCCTGGAATCGGCGCCGATCAGCATGGCATTACCATCGCCGGCCGCCAGGGCGAAACCATCCGAATCAGCAGCGAGGTCGACTCTAGTCAGGCGCGACTCGCGAAACCGGTCCAATCCCCCGGGCGTTCCGATCCAAATATTGCCCTCCCGGTCTTCAAGGCCCGATAAAAATCCTTTGGATGCTGGTCCTGTCAGGCCATCCGTAACCAAAAACGCGTCCGCCGAAACCCCGTCAGCCAATCCATCGCGGAGTAGGGCCGTCGAGTCTCTCAAACGACGAATGCCGATTGGCGTCGAGATCCAGAACGTGCCGTCACGGTCAATGACCTTTACGTCTATCGGGCCTAGTCGCTGGTCTTCGAGTCGAAGCCACTCTTTGCCCGCGTTCGTAGGCCCAGGTGGCATATACAAGGCACGAATGCCCTGAGTTCCATCGATCAGCCACAGGGTGCCGTCCGGGCCTTCGAGGAACTTGATCGCGCCGTCGAGCCGAATGTCCGTGGGCGTAAGGGCGCGTTCCCCTGGGCGCAGATACATGATCGAGTTGTCGACGGCGATCCACAGAGTTCCACTTCTGTCGAAGCTGAGCATACTCGCGTAGGTCTTGGGCAAACGAAGTTCGGCACTTACGTCGGCCCAATGCGAGCCGTCGAAGCGCCGTAGACCGCGCGTAGTCGCCAGCCATACTGTGCCGGACTTATCCTGCGCGAAACCGCGAACGCTGCCAACGGGGAGGCCCTCGCGCTCACCATAATTCCTGATCCCGCCATTGCTGATGAAGCTCGCGCCGCCAAACACGTAGCCGACCCAAAGGCCACCCGACGGCGGCGCCCAGACCGCATGTACGCTGCTTGAGGGCAATCGCTGCCCATGAATGGCGTCGATGCGCTCGAAGCGAACCCCGTCGAAACGGAACAGTCCCGCCGTGCTGCCTATCCAGAGGTAGCCGTCTCTCGTTTGAACAAGGCCCTCGATATCCGTGGGAGCGCCTTCTTTGGTAGTCCAGGCCGTGTGATAGAACTGCTTGATTCTCAGGTCGGGCGACAACGCGCAGGCGGGAGAGGCAAGCATGAGGGCCGCCACATAAGTGCATAGCGATTGAAAGCCTCGGCGGTCTTGGCCGTGCGTCACCATACCCCGAATTGTAACGCACCGGCTCCGTTTCAAAAGTAACAGGCCGTTTCAAGCGTAACAGGCAGTTCCTGGTGATCCTTCGGGGCGGCTCGTAGCATATGTACGAGCAACGCACGAAGGTAATCTGAAAATGGACAAGGGTAGACAATTCCAGCCGTGGATCTTAGGCGGACTATCGATGGCGACCGTTGCAATCGCAATCAGTGTTGGTTGGACTAAAGGTATTGCACCAAATAATTCGCCCGCGCCAAGCCAAACAACCGCTCATCTATTACGGGACGCGGAGGTGACGACCGCACCGGCAGCCGCACCAGCACCGGCGCCTACACCTGCACCGACTTTAGCGGTCGCGCAAATTCATAGGGTGACCCCGCCGATCGAGCAACACCGCCAAATCTGGGAATGCACGATCAACGGCCAAAAAACCTTTTCCGATTATCCGTGCGGTGACAAATCCTCACTTCGCGAAATAGGTCCAATCAACAGAATGGATCCAACACCCATACTTCCGCACTCTCGCTCATATGTGCCGGAATCAAGCGGCCAGCCCAGGTACCCCTACCCGAGCCAGCAAGCAGACTCCTACCCGAGCGAGCAACAATCCGCTGACAACTCCTATCCTGTGGATAACTCATATCCGGTGTTCGTAGGAAATCCATTCGGCGAGCGCAGAAGACCCGACCATGAGGAGCGCAGAAGATCCGATCATGAGCACCGGCCGCAGAGCCACGATCGTGGTGGACTACAACCTCGGAGAAATTAGGGATTCACCGTAGCGAAACTGCGTTCGATCGACTGCGTTCGATCGACCGATCGCGTAGCCAGACGCTCCCTTGCGTGCTTCAGTATCATAAAAGTGCCTTCTTGCGATCTGTTGGGCATTTATATAGCTTCGGTTACTGATTGATACCACAGGTTTGGTGGTGACGCATACCCAATCAGGAAAACCAGATGAGAAACGCAGTATCGTCAGAGGCACTCGACCAAATATTTCGCACCGCTCGAACCTACAACGGATGGAGCGACACACCCGTGGACGAGGGCATTGTGCGCGACCTCTATGACCTTCTGAAGTGGGGGCCGACCTCGGCCAACAGCTGCCCTGCGCGGTTTGTCTGGGTTCGCAGTCCGGAGGGTAAGGCTCGACTGGCTGGGCTTGCGGCGGAAAAGAACCGACCCAAAATCTTGGCAGCGCCTCTGACCGTCATCATCGGTAACGACCTGGATTTTCCCGACGTGTTGTCGAAGCTTCTGCCCCACAATGCCGAGATGGCACAAAGGGTATTCGCGCAGCCGGGACTTGCCGAGGTTACGGCGATGCGCAATGGCAGTCTCCAGGGCGCATATCTCATCATCGCAGCGCGCGCGCTTGGGCTCGACTGCGGGCCTATGTCTGCTTTCGATAACGCGGGTGTTGACCAGGCTTTCTTCGCTGGCACGCGCATCCAATCGAACTTCATATGCTGCCTTGGCTACGGAAGGCCAGACTCACTGTTCCCGCGTAATCCGAGGCTGACCTTTGAGGAAGCGGGGCACTTCGCATGACACCTGCCCGAATCAATTGGATCGGTTTCCACGAAGGGATACTTCTCCCAACGCCTGGACAGACTCTCAGGACAACCGTGAAGCGAAAGTGCCAATCCTGGGAAGTAAAAGTGTCAATCCCGCTCGTGAGAGCCATTTTGGGTCGCTGCGGTCGCGCAACCCATTGGTTTTCGCTCCTTTCGGGAAGTAATACTGTCAATCGTTGGCAAATCCGCCTCACCGACTATGTTCTCGCGCCTGCCACTCAATGGATACCAAGCGCGGATCTAAGAAATAGAATTCGTATGGCTTCATGCGCTCGACCGTGCATTGCCAAAAGCGAAAGAGGTTATCCACGCAGCTCGCTAGAACTCGCAGCAGGTGAGCGGCGGAACCGAAACGCAGCCATTCCGGCAGGCTGACCCACCACTTCACGGTCAGCGTTTGAACGTGCAACGCTGGTATGCTCATCTGCTGCACTGTACTCACACCCCGCCAACTTGTTTCCCAGAGCAAGTAGGCTAATGCATCGGCGCGAAGCCCTGCGGCAGGCAGGGTC
>Ga0137360_10001232_pt1 | contig 15027 bp, 9 predicted proteins | sample Mad1_60_16metaG_FD_104924 | JGI IMG/M metagenome (GOLD analysis project Ga0137360, IMG submission 104924) | Vadose zone soil microbial communities from Angelo Coast Range Reserve, California, USA - Mad1_60_16 metaG | ecosystem: Environmental > Terrestrial > Soil > Vadose zone | place: USA... | reverse complement strand
TCACAAAGAAAAACTCGAAAGCAACAAGACCCAGCAGCAAAGCGGCCCAAGAAATGCGAGTCAAGGGAAGAATTGTTTGAAGCCCGAACACCGCCGCCAACACAGCGAAACCAAATGAGTGCTGCCTCCGCCACTGGGCGTAACAGTAGAGGAACAGTGCGAGCATGTAAAACGCGTAAGAACTGGCACTTGTAAATCCCGGGTTGAGGCGGAAGTCCAGGCCTGCTGGAAAGAGAAATCGAGTACCAGTGACCAGGAGGAGCACAGGTGCGCAAAGACTCGCGACGATGCCTCCGGCAATCCAATAACGTGCGTATGTGTCAATTTCCTCCGTTCTCGCAAGCTGCGCCACTGTTAGAAAGAAAAGAAAAGGAAACAGCATCTTCATGAACAAGCGTAAGCCTTCGACAGGCGCAGTCGAGTGGAGGACGGTGCACGCTAGGAACAGCAGCATGATCGTATATGGCCAAAAACGGAGAAGAAGGGCGCGAGTTTCCTCGAGTTTGAAAAGTACGACACACAGCAGAATGCAACTGAGGATCAAGCGCAGACCGTCTGGAGTCGTCCCACCCCATTCGGTGAACAGCGGCTTGACCCCGCCGCCCGAATAGCCGACCTCCTGATAAAAAAGACTGAGCGGCAATCCTGCGGAGAACAGCATCAGCTTGATGGCAGCTGTCGGCCTGTAAAGGAAGAGGGCTCCTAAAACGACTTCGACGACCACTGGAACGAGAATGGGATTGGAGCAAAAAACCGCCCCGGAAACAGCTCCGCCTACAGCCAAGCAGGACGCTGCCCAGAATTCGAGGAGCGCATGAGTCTCGCGTGTTTTCTCGTATGTGAATTCAGCCATTCCGAAATTCAGCGCTCCCCACTGCCGAGCAACCCTACAGGGGTTGAAACATATGTCCAAAGCCGCTGGTATTCCGACGTGGTTGCGGCCAATCGCACCCACACCAGGAGTGCAACAGTGCCCAGAATATACATGAGATGTGCATTTCCAAGCAGAGTCATCGCGAATCCAGCCAGCAAGAGCGCCAAGCTGCGAACCAAAAGCGGGCCATGCCCCGCCAGGAAACTCATCTTGGTGTAGCGAACGAACAGGAAGACAGCCAGACAACACGAGGCGCAGTAAGCCAGCAAATATGCGATGGAGATCGCCGGAAAGCCGAATAACGGCAGAAGCAAACTAAAGAACAATACGTATGCTCCGTAAAACGACATATGAATTCCAAACCATGGCCTCCAGCCGTGAACCGAAAATATGGTCGCGGACAAGAGCAGAGTCAATGCGCGAAAGAAATCACCCATGGCTTGATAACGCAACAGCGGCATGGCGCCCAAGAATGCCGAGGAATAGGTTCCGAGAATCACGAACCTGCCGTAAAGAATTGTTACGGCGCTGCACAGGGTGGCTATCAACAATGTCAAGCGCAATGCGGAACTGAATTCAACGTGGGTGCGATCCGGATCTTGCATCCCCGAGAGCGTTGGAATCAGGTATGTGCTCACAAATCCAAACGCCATGCCAATGGTGAGCTGCGAAAGAGAATAGACGACCTGATACAGGCCGTTAGCCTCCAGTCCGAATTTTCTAATAACAATCGTTCGGAACACGAGGACAATTACGCGGTCGCTGATGGCCATGACGCCGCCAGTGAGGCCGATTGCGAGAATAGAACGAAGGAGGCGAAGATCGAAAAGCTTCCCTCCCGATGCGTGCCACAGTTCCAAGGCGCGCTGTCGATGAAGAAAAAAAACCGAAGCTAGGCAAGCGCATGCGGCAATCGCAAGCACGCTGTAGATAGCGCCAGCTAGCCCCCACCTAAGGATGAGAATTGCATACAGAACCAGTCCTCCCACAGTGTAAGCAGCTGTAACCCAGAGCTGGCCTTGCAGATCACGCAGCCCGACCAACATTCCCATAATGATGTCGGATAGAGCTTGCATGGGAAGACCAATTGCGGCAACAGCCAGGAAAAATCCATAGCGTCGGTCGCCTAGCACCAGGCCTGACAGATTACGCGACCAGAGCAACACTAAACCAACAACCAGCACTGCCAGCCCCATCGAAAACACCGTGATGCTCCAAAAGGCGCGCCGGATGCCCGAAGTCTCCCCTGCCCCGTGCAGTTCGGCAATACAGCGAGTAACGCCCGCACCGGTACTGAGGATGCAGATCTGCACCAGACCACGATAAAAGCTGTCTACCTGCCCAAAAAGACCGACTCCAGCGGTTCCCAAAATGATGGCTGCTAGCTTTCCGCGGATTAGCGCAGCGCCCGCTGTCATCAAATTGATTAGGGCCGTTCCCACAGCGAACTTCAATAGCTTTCGAATCGGCTTCTCCTAGCGAACATCTCACCTACAGACAACGAAGGATCGTTTCCTCTACGTCGCAGAAATTGTGCGGCATTTTGGAGCGCGACACATCGCCAACAGACTCTGCGGCACACCGTCATCAATTGGAACTAACTTTGGTTCGACCCATACTTCCAATTCAATACTGTAGGGACACGGGATCTTCTGTTCGAATGGAATTGCAAACGGATCGAATGGCTTTTCGACTCGTCTCAGAGAGTGCTCGTATCTCTCGTCAAAGCCACGGATCTCGACTTCGCCGAAGTATTCGACCAGCAAATCCTCCAGTTCGTCCGGAAGAAATACTTTCAAGTGATAGGGGTTCAAAGCATGCCAGCGCCGAGCAAAAGCTAGATTTGGCGTCTTAAGAATAAGCATTCCGTCAGGTCGAAGAACACGATGCATTTCGCGTATGCAGTTGGAAAAGTTCGCAACATGCTCGATTACTTCGCTGGAAAAAACAATATCGAAACTCTCGCCTGGGAATGGAAACGGAGAACTGGCATCATGCACCATGAGACGCAGATTGTTGCTGGCAAGGTGCTGGCTTCCATAGCTCACGAACGTGGGATTAAGATCAAATCCAACCACATGCCGCGCTTGTTCAGCCAGCACGTGGGATCCGTATCCCCAGTTGCAGCCTACTTCCAGAACCTCCTTGCCTGCGACGTAAGGCAAGGCATAACGGTAGGGAGCCAAGTGCAACGCTAAGCGGGTTGGGCTCACTGACGCAGGATCGATACATTCTTCGACTTCGTGACTCTCCTGGAGTCCCATGTCTATTCGTGGATCAACAAGGAATGTTCCGGGACCTACGGGACCGGTTAGGATGCGCCGTAGGAGCATCCGCCGGTTACTGATTGCTCGTCTGAGGCCGTGGAAGTCCCCAGTTCGGATAAAAGACCAGACTTTACTTGCAATGCCGAACGGTTTGGATTTGAGTGGCATTGTAACTGTAGCGTGTGAAACTTTCTCGAACTTCTGAACGCGGATTCCTGTGTTGATATGAGCCCGCAGGAAACGATCCCTTCGATCTCCGGCCGCCAAAAGGCGAAATCTATTGAGGCGGGCCCAATTTCCTGAACAGCCTAGAATCATACGGGGTATTGAACTTGTAGATTGATTCGAGGCAAATGCGGCGTACCCATCGGATCGGGATTTTCATTGGTTCTGGCAAGTGCTGCCGGAGAGAACGGCGAAGGCGGCTGCCGCGCCACGCCCCAACATCAGGGGTATGTAAGGCGTCGGTATCCTTACCCCATACGCGCTCTGTGTAGCAGCTTTGTTGTGCTGGTTTCAAGAAGATCGGCTTCCTTTCAATTCGCTCTGCGATAACGAGTAGGTACGTTTCGCGTTGGTTTGCCCAACTCACCGGCTCAGGAAGCTGAAGCGGATCGACCGCTAAAAACCAAGGATTCGGCGCCTTCCGATTAGCATCGTACGCAATCACCTGATGGGTACGAAAGCCGTTCTCTCCACTAAATATCCTGAAATACAGCTCCGGACTGAACTGGTAGAATCCGTGGCCGCAGGCATTGTTCGCCGGCGTGATCCCGAGGTAGTGACCTCCGACTGTAACCATTTCCATGCAGTTCTTGATCGCGACTGGGAAATTGAAGATATGTTCCAGTGTGCCACCGTCGATAACCGACGTGAACCTGCCGTGGAAGTGCGGATTGACTGGAAAATTGAAATCATGGACGTAAGTCGCCTGTTCATAAGGAGACGCGTCGAATGAGCAGACGTCCTCACAGCCCAACACCTTAAGAAATGGCTCAGCGTAGCCATTCGCCCCTTCCAGGAGTCTGCCAATATCCACACCGCGGTACCCGAAGTCGGCCAGGTTTCCCGAAAGACGATTGTAATCAATACAAAGCCTTTGCCGGCCAATCATAGCCGTGCTGGTAAATTCCACACCACGGCTTCTGGCGTAGAGCAGGAACCTGCTACCGTCGTTATCAAGCGCCATCTTGTCTCTATGTGGCTACGAAACCGATGTCATGTAGTAGCTCAGCTAGTCGCGCTTGCCACCTCGCCGGAATCGCCCGGCTTGGCGAATCATCCAGCCTAGTCTGCTTCCGTTCTGAGATATGTGCACCAGGTGAGAACGTGCACCCCGGAAAAGCCCTCGCGCAATTACCTTTCCAGGATGGAGCGGCGACATTTGATGCCAATGGGCGTTGCCGAGAATCCAAGCATTGGCAAAAACAAAAGAGAACATCGCTCCCACAATCACGATCAAAGTGCGGGGCGGAAAAGATTTTTTCTCTGGCACGTCGGCATGGTCAATCTCCTTGACGCTCGGAATCTCCTTCACCTCTTCGACTTTCGCCAATTCGAACTGCTGGGTCAGGGCCTCATAAATCGCTTCCTGCACCTTGGTCCGGCGATACATATCGGCGTAAGTTACACCAAGCAGTGGCAGTTTCTTAATGGAAGGATACAGTGAATCACTTGAGGATGTCGCATCACCATTCGAGCCTTCACCTTTTCCGCCTACTTTTTCCAGTTGCCGCTGGAGTTCCGCTATCCGCGCCCGCACAGTGCGAATGCGCACGTTGTTGTCGGTGTAGATTTGACGGAGCCCTTCCTCCTCAGATTGCGCCGCAATCAGCTGCCCTTGCAAAATAGCGGCCGATTCGACCATTGCCTTGCCTTGCTCCTTGATGTCGATGGCCATATTCTTACTGGCGTACTGGCTAAAGTCCTTTTCGGCCTCTTCTAGATCCTTTTGAACAGCCTTGAGCCGCTCTTCCAAGAAAACGCGCTCTCGGTGCGCTCCCGAAGTCGACAGTTCCACCACCAATTGATTCAATTCGTCGACATAACCTGCCCCGATCGCCGCCGATCGCCGTGGATCCCGGTCGGTTACCGTGATTGTGATGATTCCACTTTTGCGGTCTTCGGAGATCACGCTATTGTCGGTCAATCGCTTCCGCGCCTCCTCTCCTAACTTCACGTGATAGACCTTCCTCAAGTCAAAACGATTCACCAGCTGGTCTTGAAGCGTGCGGCTCTGCAGAATGCCGACAAATACTTCACTCGAACTCTTTAGACCGAGTAAACTGCCTGCGGATGATCCTAGGCTCGCGCCCATCTTTGCCGTCATCGCTGCGAACATAGCCATTGTCGTGCTCGATTGATTGTCCGGTGGCATTAACCGCGTGGTGGATTCGTACTGTTTCGGAATCAGGAATGCCAACAGAGTGCTCAGCACCAGGCCGATACCGGTCACACGATAAATAAAAGGACGCTCCCGCCAGAGCAAACGCAACTTCCCCAGCACTTCGTCCGCTCGCAGGGGCGGAGTCACATGCGGAGAAGGGGAAAGTTCGACTGTTTCGCTGAACTCGAGGTCAGCTCTTTTTCTGGCTTGGGTCATAAGATATTTCCGTTGCTATTCGACCTGTCAACCCAGCATCTTTCTTTGAAGTCCATCGCGTGAGAGGTTCATTCATATCGCTGCAGTACTGTCCGGAAGATGGCTTTAGGGATTCCGCTAATGCAATGCAGGGCAAGGAATTAAATGCGATTGTGGTTTTTGTCGATTTGAAGTCAGAAGAGTCGAAAACGGCCTTGGCAGAGGGAAAGTAGGTGAAGTGCAAGAATGGTGAATGAACTCTGGCCGAACGGTTTTCGCCCAACTCCTGGACCACCTGCCCTCCTATGAGTTTCAAAATGTGTTACTCGTTATCGCGGCGATTATCAGCAAAAGACTTTCTCTTGTTGGGATCAGTATCTGGCTATGGCTTTCGCTCAGTTGACTTATCGGGACAGTCTGCGAGATAACGAAGCCTGCCTGCGTTCGATGCAGGGCAAGCTGTACCACATGGGATTCCGCGGCAAGGTGTCGCGCTCCACGCTCGCCGATGCCAACGAGTCACGCGACTGGCGAATCTATGCCGATTTTGCCCAGGTGTTGATCGGGATGGCGCGACCGTTGTATGCCCACGATCCTAATGGGGGTGGATCTGGAGCACAGTCTGTACGCGTTGGACTCGACCACCATCGATCTCTGCCTATCGCTTTTTCCCTGGGCCCGGTTTCGCCAACACAAAGCCGCCGTGAAGATGCACACACTGCTCGACCTGCACGGCAATATCCCCACGTTTATCCGCATCACCGACGGCAAAGTGCACGACGTCAACATCCTCGACGAGATCGTTCCCGAGACCGGGGCATTCTACGTCATGGATCGCGGCTACATCGATTTCGACCGCCTCTACTTTTTCACTCTCTGCTCGGCATTCTTCGTCGTGCGCACCAAAGAGAATGTCCTTCTGCAACGGCGCTACTCGCATCCGGTCGACAAAAGTACCGGTGTGCGCTCCGATCACAACCGTCATCCTAACCGCCATCGAATCTGTCAAAGTCTATCCGGATGCATTGCGACGGGTGAGTTACCTGGATGCGGACACCAACAAGCGTCTGAAGTTTCTGACCAACAACTTTGTTCTTCCAGCACTGACTATCGCCCAAACCTACAAATGCCGGGGCAAGTGGAACTTTTTTTTCGATGGGTCAAACAGCATCTGCGAATCAAGTCCTTTTTCGGCACCAGCGACAACGCAGTGAAGACTCAGATCTGGATTGCGGTCTCGATTTACGTGCTCGTGGCTATCGTACGCAAGCGCTTGGGACTACGGGCGAGTCTCTACCAAATTCTACAGATTCTCAGCGTCACGCTTTTCGAGAAAGTGCCCGTTTTGCGGGCTCTCGAAGCATCTTCCTTCCACGACGACTTACTCGAAGACCCCAACCAGTTGATTCTGTTCAACTTCTAACCGGACACTATTGGATCGCTGAATTGTGTTGCTTCTCGAGCACGAAGGCCATGTAATTCCAACCAATGGCGAGCCCAAATACCCCCAGCAGCTTGTCCCAGGCTCGGGCGGCGGCGAAAACTATAGGATATGGCTGAAAGAAATGGGATAATTCCGGTATTGTTTCCAGCCAGACCAATCTGAGTCCTGTCTCTTCGGCAAGTCTCTTGACCCTACTTGGAGTGTTGGCACGATATAGCGAGTCGTACGGGAGAGTTGTGTGCTTAAACGTCTTCCAAATTAGGTCGAAAACAGTCTTGCCCCCATAGCGAGCCAGAAGAGTCCGGTAGCCAAAGAGGTTTGGAGTTGTAAAAACCGCTCTGCCCCCGTTCCGCAAAACCCTGCAGCATTCCGCCAGAAATAGGGCAGGATCGTGAGCATGTTCAATTGTGTCGACGGAGACGACCACGTCGACACTATTTTCGGGTAAAGGGATAGAGTGTAAGTCAGCCACAATTCCCACATGGAGCAAAGGGTTCTGTCTTACAACAGCACTATCCCAATCCACGCCGATGACTTTCCGTGCTCTTTTCAGTTGATCGAAGAAGAAAGGGTTTCGCTGTCCACAAGCAACATCCAAAACTGTCTTACCGGCACAATCGATTGGAGCGTTGCATGTTGTTCTCAAGTAAAGCTGCAAGGAGAAGTCGATAGCAGAACCTCCCTTCGCACTGCGATAGGCATCGAAAACGCCATCACGAAATGCATCGCGGTCCGCTTTACGCACCTCGGGCCCTGGCGGACGCTCAACCTCAGGTTCTTCAAATTCAATCTTCTTTGATCTCACAACCATCATCTTGCTTCGAGTTCAGCAACGACACTGGCCGTTTGCTCATTGTAAATTGGGTTAGAACAACCTGGATTGCCGCCGCTAGTAATCCGTTACTTCCCCAAATGCCAGTGTGGATAAAAAGTCATCTGTAATGATGCCGTCACGTCAGTTTGGCGGGACGGGCCAATCACAGGAAACCTCCACTGCTCGTATTGTACGAAACCAGAAACGGACACATGGTTCCCAAGCATGAATTCGCTCTGCGCGGAATAGTCAACCAGCCTACCACCTCCGATAAACGCCGGAGAGACTGTCTGCAATCGATAACCCACTTGCACCTTATTGCGGGGCGATAGCCAATATGTGAGCCAGCCCTGGCCACCTCGCCCAGCTCGTCCTATCCAGCTCCCCAGCAAGGCGCCGTCATTAGTGTACCCAGAACGATAACGATCGGCATTGTAATAAACGAATCCTGGAAAAAACTCCTTGGTGCGAGATATGTTAACTCCTTCCGCACGCAGATCTAACTTCGGGATCTTCGGTATCCGCGGCATGTAGATACCAGCGTTCACGGCAGCGCGGGTTGAACCGATGGGTGAAATCTCGTCCCACACCATGGAGTCCATGTAAAAAGTCAGCCAATTCCTTAGACCAGGGAGCCGGTAGGCAAGGTCGGCAGCCGAAACCCGCTTCCCGGGATTATTTGACGGAGTGTGCACATAGTACGTCTTAAAGAAATTCCCGAACGTGACAGGTAGACCCGGTCCCCCGAACATCGCCGTGACTCCCATGCCGAACTCAAAATTGGGAGTGGGTTGAAAGCTGATTTTTTCCCCGTGAATAAATGGCTGTTTTGAAATGTTTGGGCCAACGATATTGGGCGGGTTCGCAGGATTCGAAGGACAACTGGGGTGCACGGTACAAAATTCCCAATGCTGTCCCGAAAGCTGCCCCACGAAAAATTGTGCGCGAAAAGGCCCGAGTATGCTTAGAGGTCCGGGTATTTTGTGCGGCACCACATCGTCAATCTTCACCATCGGAAAGGGTGCGGCATTGTTGCTCAACAGCAAGGACCCGGATTCACTGGGGCCAAGCCATGCACTCTGAGTCCCGAAAGAAATCTGGACGTTGTTTATATTGACCGACGCCATGCTGTCGAGCAGCGCGAATTGGCTTGTTTCGGCAGTGCCGTTAGCCAGAGGTGGAGTGAGATCTGCGGCCGCAGTCGCCGCCAGCGTTTTCGACGATTCCGACGGCATTGCGGGAGAGTGCTGATATTCTCCACGAAAGTAAAAGGAGACCGGCCCCATTTCGGCCTCTGCACTCAATCCCGTAATGTTATTGACGCCAGCCCAGTAGGGCCGGCCGTAATCATTGATGATGGTTTGCCCGAAGTGGTACCCGTCGCGAATCGGTGTACCGGAAATTCCCATCATCCTTGTATAAACAGATTCCACCCGCGCACTTACATTGGCTGCCCCCCCGAGGCGGGCAAGTTCCACTCCAAATTCACTGGTCAGGGCTCTGTAGATTTTCCCAGCATCGCCCTCTTCCATACCGTTGTCCGCAAACTTCTCTTCGCCATCTTCCAAGACACGCGCGCATGCCAAGCGGGTCCAAGGGCGCATGCCGAGCATGTTGGATTGTACGTAGCCCAGAGCTACAAGACGCTCAAGCGCGGGGTATATCCAACTGTCCAAGGGGACGTAGGGAGAAGCCATGTAGTTCGGGTTCCGAGTCTTCTCACCCATCTTTTCTTCGATGAGATCCCCCCAGCCCGACCCACCTAGTTCCGGGTCGTGGTGAGCACGGTAGACTTGACGTCCGAAGTACCAGCCCAGCACGCTGCCAATGATGGCCTCCGATGGGAAATGTTGCTTTGCAGTCACACGAGTGAGGGTGACAGCAGACGCCAATCCGTAAGCTACCGTCTGACTGAACCAGCCCGGGTACTCGTGCGCCCATACACTAGCCACGGACCAAGCAAGGGCAGAGTGCTCAGAAGGAAAAGAAACGCCCCTAGCGAAGAAGTCTCCGTTTCCATGTCCCTGATTAGGTCGTTGACGCTGCGTAGTTTCTTTGAGCAAGTAGGTCACAGCCGCGCTGTTAATAGCGGCCTCGCCAGCGAGCAGTCCAGCCTCCGATAGATGATCATCGCGCCTTATGTGACCGAGCAGAAATGAGGCTCCGCCAAGCCCAATAAACGAGTACGCGGCATACGTCGAAACTCTATTGCTGGTGTCCGCATGACTAGAAGGAACCTGCTTAGCGAACCAACTGTCGCTGGCGATGAAAGCAGCGATGACACCGGCGGAGGGTGCCATCCACTTGAGATCTTTCATTCGCAGCCGGGTGGGCGCGGTCCAAAACTGCTTTTGATCTTCGGCGAGGTGCTTCAGAAATGGCGAGATCAATCGATTCTCAGGATCAGCACCCGGAGTGAGCCGATCATATGACTCCTCTTTTGCATGAAAAGGGCCCGGATCTGGACGCTGATGCAATGTCGGGTCCTGCTGGCCAGCGATGGATTTCTGCGCCGAGGACACGCTGCCGTTCGTCTGGCCGGCACCTAGATGGGCGATGAGAAATAAAGCGACCAGAAAGCAACATTTCGCAATATACCCCATCAGAATCTGAGCCAGGTCACAGGTGAAAATCTCATAACCGCGATCCCAGTAGGGATCAGTGAGTCGCGTAGTAGGCCGAAATTGCGATCGCGGTACCTATAGAGGAGGCGATCTGAGCGACCGATAGTGTGGATTTGAACCTAGTGCTGAACGAGTAAATCTGTTCGGGTACAACCACCATATCACCCGGACGAAGTTCCGCACTTTCCACTCCACCGCCAAACATGCTGCCGGAACCACCGATGACGGAACCATCCGCACGAATGACGAACGTGCCTTTCCGATTTGCCATCGCGGTTGGACCGCCTGCTTGTTTCAAATACCAACCGGCATCCTTACCTGGTTTGTACGTGACCCCCGTCGGGTGATATACCGCGCCATCCAGCAAAACCATGCTCGGACGCTTGGGAATATAGATCGTATCTCCGGCCCGCACCTGCACGTCTGCGGGAGTGTTGGCCCAGCGCTTGACGTCCGATGAGATGTGGATCACGAGGCGACCCGCCGGCGGTGTGTTCTCCAAGTTAGCGATAGTCTTCTTATATTGCAGAACGGTAGCTTTGGCCTTGGCTTGATCATCCTGATCCATGTCAGGAACAAGCTTAACGTCTCTGGCTTCCTCTTTGATCTGCTCAATCAGGTTAGCCCGGCTTTTCTCCTCAATTTCCCTCAATTCAACCCGCTCAAGAATTGCTCCGTAGGGGTATGCCGTGGGAAGAAGCCCTCCGGCACGAGCGACGATTGAACTGAGGCGTTCGCCCGGCTGAATGCCGTAGCCACCGGGGTGTGCAACCTCCCCCTTGACCTGGATGGTGGCTCCTACGTCCTGCCAGTCTGAGATCTGTCCGATTGTAAGGACGTCGCCGTCTCTCAACCGGACGTCAGAGTCCGGTTCGCCCAGTACAGCCTTAGCAATCGGCACGCTCATGTGCTCGCTTATGACTTTGCTCCCGTGCTCCACCTCGAATCGCGTCAGATCAGCTTGCGCAGTGTACGCACCACGCTTGAATCCGCCCGCGACCCGAACCAACTCCGCCGCCGTCATGTCTTCGCCAAGCGGATACTTCCCGGGACGAGCAACTTCTCCTTCGACCGATACTATTGGGGGATCGAGTTTGTTGAGATCCCGATGGATAAAAATACGGTCCTTCGATTCAAGAACAATGTTGTACTTCTTGTCACCTTCCAGCGCCTTTGCCAGGTTCACACTAATTACCTGAAGCTTGCCGTCACTGGTCTTGCGATAAACCTGAGCGTCGTCGAGCAGTGCATCGCGAGTTGTTCCGCCGGCCAAATAGATAGCGTCTCGGAGGTGCGGCGTCCCGTTGGTCAGATGATCTCCTGGATCTCGCACTTCCCCGCTAATTGTAATAACTGGCGGATCTTCAAAATCATAACGACCGAACACCCGGATCGTGTCGAAGGGCTTTAGCGGCAGGTCCTGCTCTTTGCCAGCCAATGCATCGTCCAGGTTGAAAGCCAGCACGACCGGTTGGTAGTCCGGAGCGTTCAGTCGAATGACCTCAGCGTGACGCTTGTACGGTTCCGGCAGAAGGTCACTGTAGGACTTGATAATGTCGGTTACCTTCATGCCATCGCGGTAGGCAAACTTGCCGGGTCGGAAGACATGCCCCTCCAGATAGACCGTTTTATCGGCGTATGGCAGGATTGGAGAGATTTTGATCTTGTCGCCGTCCTGTACTTTGAAATCCTCCAGTGCCTTTGTAACGGTTTCCTGCTTATTGTCTTCTGGAATATCGAGACGCAACATGGTCCGGCTCAGATGGGCTTCCACGCGCTCCACGTCGATGTGGCGCAGCGTGCCGGACTGGAGAACTCCTCCAGCTAACTCAAGTACCTCCGCGAGGCTCTTTTCGCCGCCTAGTTCATAGATCGCGGGCCGCCGCACCATTCCTTCGATGGTCACCTCCTGACCGAGGGGAGAAACCAGAATCGTGTCGCCGGGTTGCAGTCCCTTCAAGTCGGAGCGGATGCCATGAAGGAGCAGATCATAAACATCGACCTCCTGTAAGAGTTCTTTTCCGCGGAAGTGCCGGAGGATTCGCAGAGAGCCCCGCGAAGTCGGGCCTCCGGCTTCGTACACAGCATTCAGTGGGGTGGACAAGGAACTAACGTCGTAGGCTCCGGGACGCTCAACATCGCCTACCACGTACACCCGCACAGTCCGCAATCGGGAGAGCGAGACATCTGCTTCAACATCCCGGAACTGGGTTCGCAGCACGCTCTGCACGAGGTGCTGTACGTCGCCCAGGCTCCGTCCAGACACTTCGACCGCCCCGACTTCGGGCAGGGCCACTCGTCCTTGACGGTCGACAACTCGTTGCATCCGCTGGGACACGCCACCCCACAGGTCTATGCTCAAACCATCGCCCGGCCCCAGCACATATTCGGGGCCCACCGGCATGTCCATCGGAAGATCATCGACGTTGCCGGTCCCATTGCGTAACACGTCAAGGCCAAAGCGTTCCACCTTTGCCGGCATACCCGAGTACTGCGAATACAGATCGTAGAGCGACGGTACATCGGCGTAAGGATTCGGTCGATGACGCAGTCCGCGTTGATCTGCCTGGACTTCGCGCACATCGTTGGGTGTCCATTGCGGTCTGGACGTCGATCGCGAGCGCATGTCCCGCAGGGACTGATCCCGATTCCTGGTTGGAGCATCGAGCGAAGAACCTGACGGAGATCGGGACAAAACGGACGTGGGCATATTCAAAGTGGGACTATTGACACCAGCTGAGTATCCGTCGGCCGGGGCCGCAGCCCGTCCTGACGCGCCGACAGACCTGTCATTCAGACTGGCTGTCAGTAAGCCTGGCAATTCCTCGGGGCGAACCCGGGGCATGGTTAGCGCATCGTTGGGGAGGCCGTCGTAGAGTTCGTCAGTCGGCGGCTGCAGCTGGGCTCGATCAATTTGTCGACGAGTGTCACCAGACGGCTGGTTCTCTGGTGTCGGCTGCGCGGGGTAGGACGGGGGCGCAGTCGTGGGTTGGGTAGGATACTGCTCGGGTTCGGGGTAGTGCTCGAGGGTGCGCTCGTGCCTCGACCAGAAGACATCCTCCTGATTCTTGACCCGAGCGACCTGGGTTTCTGGTGAACCTCCTTTTTCCTGGGGAGGCCGCGGTTCAAGGACAAGACCGCGTTCCAACTCTTCGCGTGTAGGCTTGGCGCGGATGTAGTAACGATCTTCAATCTCGCGCGTAATCACGACGCGAACACTTGAATCCTCCTGGATGAGGCGGAACAACGCGTCGTCATCCAAGTCATTGGGATCGAGCAAACGACCCTGTTCGTAGGCCTTTCTGACGAGCACTCTTTTAACCTGAAGAAGGAGACCGGGTTCCTTGCGAAGAAGGCTGACGATGGTGTCAGCCGAAAGCGATACCATCTCCTCGGCGGCACGCTCTGCACGCGACTCGTCCCTAGTCAAGGCCCGGGAGCGACTCGAAGTGCCCACAAGGTCTCCCTTTTCGCCCTGAGCAAAACCGAAGCCCACACTCAGGGTGAACAAAAGCGCTACTGTGCTGGCCTTCTTTAACAACCGGGATGAGAATTCGTTCATAACAACTCCTGGCGCGCCGAGGGTGTAGCGCGGTTCTCTCGGGCCAGCGACCTTCAAAATTGTGCCGAACTTCATTCGCTCGTGACGGAAATCGCCCGGCGGATCGGCTCTTTTCGGTTTAGTTCACTGGCTCGACGTCGGATTCGTCCACTTCTATTGCGACCGAACGCATGATCAGGTCGATCGACAGGACAAGGCGGAACCCATCTTTCCGGCGGATGAGGATTCCCTCCATACCAGAAAGCGGCCCGCTGCGGACCCGTACGCGTCTACCGACCTTCAGATAAGGGTGGGGCTCGAGGTTCGTGGACGATGTTCCCCGGCGAAGCGTTTCAATCTCGTCGTCCCGGATCGGTGCTGGTTTTCCGTCAAAGCTCACGATTTGTACCACGCCTGGCGCAGTCAACACCTGCAAGCGCGAGCGGAAGGCGATTCTGACAAAAACGTATCCCGGAAACAGTGGCAGCTCGACCTCTTTCCGGCGATCCTGCCAACGCCGAACACTCTTATAGGATGGCAGGTAGCACTCCACTAGGCGGCCGCCCAAGTATTCCGTCACGCGTTTCTCGTGGCGTGCGTTGGTATACACCGCATACCACTCCGGCCGATCGAAGCCGTCAGCGAGGGAAGAGGTGCTCAGAGATTGTTGGTCACCGTGGATATCGCTCTGCGTGGTCGCCATTCGTTTTTTGTTCGAGGCTGGCTACAGCTTCGCCCCCTCACTTACAGGTTCACGTGAGATAACCCTACTCAACCAACTTTGATGTCGGCCGGGGTATCCCCCGACCATGCGTCCCCGGCGCTCATGCCTACCCCTGACCGGGACTCAACAAGCCCGCGTCTGAATCTCCGCAACTTCCG
>Ga0137360_10001229_pt1 | contig 15037 bp, 15 predicted proteins | sample Mad1_60_16metaG_FD_104924 | JGI IMG/M metagenome (GOLD analysis project Ga0137360, IMG submission 104924) | Vadose zone soil microbial communities from Angelo Coast Range Reserve, California, USA - Mad1_60_16 metaG | ecosystem: Environmental > Terrestrial > Soil > Vadose zone | place: USA... | reverse complement strand
GCCAACTCTTCGCGCAAAGTCGAGAGACGAAGCCCGCGCTCCATCAGGATTTCCGCCCCAAAGCACTTTTCTTCGCGCAGGATCCCGAGCAGCAGATGCTCTGTCCCCACGTGCTTGTGCCCCAGCCGTTCGGCTTCTTCCGCCGACATGTTCAGGATGCGCTTGCACTCGGCGCTGAGCGGCACTTCGACGGAGGTCGAGATGCGCTCGCGTATGGTGATGCGCGCCTCGATCTCTTTGCGGATCGATTCGATCGATCCTTGCTGCCGCAAGAAACGGTTTGCCAGCGCTTTATCCTCGCGCATCAATCCGAGCAGTAAATGCTCGGTCTCGATGTACGGGCTGCCGTACTGACTGGCTTCGTATCGTGCGAAAAATATAACTCGTCGCGCTTTTTCTGTGTAGCGTTCGAACACGTTAGCTCGCTTCTCCCCCGGGGGCCATGCTCGCTGGAGCCGCAGCCCCGCGAGTTTGCAGAACGCCATGTTCAAGTCCGAGTATCCGGTCGCACCGCGCAGCAAGAGCCAGATTGTGCGTCGCGATCAGCGACGTCAATCCATGCGTGCGGTGCAGCCGTTCCAGTAGCTCAAACACGGCCCAAGCATTCTGCTCGTCCAAATCCCCGGTAGGTTCATCTGCCAGCAGCACGGTTGGCCCAGTGACGAGCGCCCGGGCTATAGCGACGCGCTGCTGTTCCCCTCCGGAGAGTTCCCCTGCACGGTGATCGGCGCGATTTTCCAGGCCAACCTCCGCAAGCCACTTCCGCGCCATCCCCAGCGCCGAAGTGAAATCCCCGCCGCGCAACAACAGCGGCATGGCTACATTTTCTGCAGCCGTAAAATCAGGCAACAGCTGGTGGCGCTGCCAGAGAAAACCTACCGCGCGGTTTCGAAACTCTGCTAGCGCCGCGTCATCATCATTCGTTTCAATGGCTTTATTTGCGAAGTATACTGTACCGCTTGTTGGCGTGTCTAGCGCTGCGAGCAAATGCAAAAGAGTGCTTTTGCCGGCTCCGGATGGCGCAACAATGGCGACCATTTCTCCTTGCCGCAAACTCAGATTCGCATCGGATAAAACCGGCAGGCTCTTATCGCCGCTGCCATAGATTTTCTTGAGGCTCCGCGCTTCCATCACCACGGAAGCCGTGCTTCGCGCGCTCGGAGCGCCCGCTTGAACTACCTGGCTCGCGTTGTCATCCTGCTGGGTCATTCTGCTCTCAAGCCCGATCCTCTAAGGCCCCGAAATTCCATGCTGATCCTCTTTACTTAGATGCAACCGATGGCGTCGCCGTACTCCTCGCCTACTGCAAAGAATCCAGCTCTATTGCCCAAGAGTTTCCCTTTTCTGCCAAGCGCTTGCCCGTCGCCAAACGGCCCGCCCAGCGTCAACTTTAGAACACTCTTAAGCTTCCTTTTTTCAATAACTTGTAACCGGCTCAACTAATTCGGGATGGCGAGGGTGGCATGCCCGTCCCGCCCGCGGCCTCTCGACACTTCTACGAGCAAACCATGCGCCAAAACCCCCTGGCCGAAAGCCCTTAGTTTCAGTCCCTCCACGCCCGGGCTCTATTCATAACGAAGAATCTCGACCGGCAATAGCCGCGCGGCTGCCCGCGCCGGCAGGATTGTGGCTCCAATCGAAATGCCCATCGCGGCCAGGGTGATCCACACGCCATCGAGCGCGCTAGGGTGAAACGGCACATAGGAAACGGCATAGATTTGCGGATCGAGCGGAATTAGATGATAGGTTCCGGCAATCAGGGCAAACGTATAGCCAACCGAGAGCCCGATCAGCGTCCCCGTGAACCCGATGGCGATGCCCTGCCACAGAAAAACTGTTCGAATCTGCTCGCGGCGCGCGCCCATGGACATCAATACCGCAATGTCGCGCGCTTTGTCCGTCACCATCATCGAAAGCACTACAAGAATGTTTAATCCCGCAACAAATGTAATCAGCCCGATGAAAATCGCCGTAACCAGTTTTTCGAGCCGCAACGCCCGAAACAGCGCAAAGTTTTGTTCTATCCAGGTGGCGGCCAAAAAATCGGGCCCAGCTATTTTTTCAGCCTGCCGCGCAATCTCTCCCGCGCGCTCCGGATTGCCGAGCCGGAATTCCAGGACGTTGACGACATCGCTTGAGCCAGCGAGCGACTGCGCTGCACGCATAGTCAGAAAGCACCAGTTCTTGTCGTAATCGTAAAATCCGGAATCGAACACTCCGGCCACGCGAAAGCGGCGCGTCCTAGGAATCAAACCATACGGCGTTAGCCGTCCCTGTGGGCTCGTGAGCGTCACATAATCTCCCGGCGACATCTTCCATTCGTCCGCCAGTTGCTTGCCCACCATCAACGCATCAATGCCGTCCGCATCCGGCCTAAAATCGGGACTCCCGGCGACAATCCGCTGCAGGGCTTCGTCTCCTCGCCGCTCGCGGTCCGGATCGACGCCTTTTGCAACCACACCAAGCGCTTCGCCGCCGAATGACAAAAGCACCGTTTCATAAGTCGCGGGAGTTACGGAGCGTACGCCTCGAATTGCCGCGAGTTTCTCAGCTAGCGCTTCGTAGCTGTGGATAACGGAGCCAGGCCGCGTCAATGAAACGTGCGCGGTGACGCCCAACAATCGATCCTGCAGCGTCTCGCGGAATCCGGTGTTCATCGCCAGCGCAATAACCAGCGTGGCCACGCCGGCGGCTACGCCAAGAATGGAAAACAAAGTCACCAGTCGCAAAACCGCCGGACGGTAAGGCGATCGCAGATAGCGCCTTGCCACAAACCATTCAAATCGCATGAGTGAATCGCATTGGAGATAAGGATACTTTACGCGCTGCCTGCTTCGGTAGCAGAGTCTTGCCGCACTTCTTAGGGCCCCTCTGGGCGCACCTCGCGACGCAGCAGCGGGAAGAGAATCACGTCGCGTATGGATTGTGAATCGGTGAGCAGCATCGTGAGCCGGTCAATGCCGATCCCCTCCCCCGCTGTCGGCGGCATGGCATGACAAAGCGCCCGGATGTAGTCCACGTCAAGCTGTTTGGGAACTTCTTCCCCGCCCTGCGCAATTTGCGCGAGGAACCGGCGCTCTTGCTCTCCGGGATCATTCAGTTCGGAGAAGCCGTTGGCAACTTCCATGCCCGCCACGTAGATTTCAAATCTCTCTGTCAGAGAGGGATCCTCCGGCTTTTGCTTCGAGAGAGGCGAAATGTCCGTGGGAAAATCGTGCAAAATCGTAGGCTGAATCAGCTTGTCTTCCGCCATGGTTTCAAACAGCAAGCCCGTGTACTCGCCGTCCTTCAACACGCCCTTAGGAGCAGCGTAGGGCGCGCCCGCGGTTTTCGCCCAAGCGTTGTAGCGCTCCACCGCTGCGCGCGGTCCACCGGGCGCTGCCAAGTCAACTTCGCTGGGCGCGGCTCCGGCTTCGGCAGGCCAATATTTCATGATCGCTTCGCGCATCGTGAGCCGCTGCATCTTTGAGAAATCCAATTCATGCTCACCGTACTTCACCAACATCGACCCGGTGAGGCTCATAGCCAGCAGGGCGAAAAGCTCCTCGTTCATTTCCATCAAGTCCCGGTAATTGCTGTACGCCTCATAGAATTCAAGCATCGTGAATTCCGGGTTGTGTTGTGTCGAAATGCCTTCGTTGCGGAAGTTGCGGTTGATCTCGTAGACGCGGTCAAACCCGCCGACCGTCAGCCGCTTGAGGTAGAGCTCCGGTGCGATCCGCAAATACAAATCAATATCCAATGTATTGTGGTGCGTGACGAAAGGCCGGGCCGCGGCGCCTCCCGGAATGGGATGCATCATCGGGGTTTCAACCTCTATATATCCGCGCGCATCGAAGAACCGGCGCAACTCTTGAATAATCCGCGCTCGCGCAACAAAGACCTGCCGCGACTTGTCGTTGGCAATCAGGTCCAGATAACGCTGCCGGTAACGCAGCTCCACGTCGGTCAGCCCATGCCACTTCTCCGGAAGGGGCAGCAAGGCCTTGGCAAGAAACGTCAATTCATCAACCCAGATGGAAAGCTCGTTGGTCTTTGTCCGGAAGAGATGCCCGCGAACACCGATTAGATCGCCCAAGTCGAGCAGATGAAACAGCGAGAATCCCCGCTCGCCGACAACGTCTTTCTTTACATAGATTTGTATGCGCTTGCCGGAACCCTGTAGATGTGCAAAACCCGCCTTGCCCATCAACCGCACGGAAACAAGCCGGCCCGCCACGCGCACTTCATGCCTGTCGGCTTCTAACTCTGCGGCCGACCTATCACCATACTTATCCACAAGGACCGCCGGCGTGTCGGTCCATCGAAACTCCCTCGGAAACGCTTCATATCCAAGAGCTTGAATTTGTTCGAGTTTCTTTTGCCGCTGCTCAAACTGGTCGCGAGGCTCAAATTGCAAGGCGGATCCTTTCAGCCGAATCGCAGGCGAGTATAGCGGTCCCTCGGTCTTGGGAGCAACAGCCCGCAATTCCTAGCCGCTTTTTCACTGGCATGACCCCGTACGGAATCGACAAGAACCCCCAAGAAAGTCGCTCTCTCGGAATTGGAATTTGTTATACTGCCCGTCCTGGTACCCTGGGAGACCCTTTGTGAGAGACCGTGAGCGCCCCCTTGCAGCCCGCGGCATGACCGTTAAAGATGACTGGCGAGCGTGGTTACCTGAAGAAAAGGATCAGGTGTTTCGCTCCCATGTTCGTCAATTGGAAATCTCCTACAATATGTTGAGCGTTTCTTTGGACGAAGCGCTCGCGCTGCGTCAAGGGGGACGCCTGGCAAAAGCGAGCCTAGCCGTCTGCGTCACACCCGATCTCTGTAGCCGCTTCGCTCACCCTTTGGTCGCGCTTCTTTGGTCGCTCAGCGAACACGCCAAACATCACGGCACGGTTCCCAACGCCGCGCTTCTCGACCCCTCGAATTTCCAGAGCGCCCGGGGCCAGCGTGCGGCGCTCTTCAACAACTTGTTTTGCCGCGTCCTGCTCACCGAGCGGTCACAGTTTCTCTATAAGATCAGCACCCTCGGCGAAATGGTGGATGATCTCAATAACGATTTTTGCGCCGCCGCAACAGACATTGCCAACGGCACTTCGCCAGATTCCGACTCGCAATGGCAAGCGGTCGACGCCGCCCACTACGACCTGAATACCTGCCTCCGGGAAGCTATTGTCCTGTTGAAATCCTTCCTCATGGTGCTCCCCGATAACGAGTTAGAGGCCTTCCAGGCCACGGTGTGTGCCCAAATGGGTGTCTCCAAGCCCAAAAAACTGACCTTCGCGCAGCGCTTGATCCGCCATAGACGTATGGCCCCAATCGGGGGAGAATAACAAATCCAGCCTGCGAAGGCCGGCCGCTTGGCCAAAGAGCCAGGGAATAAGACAGTGTCCCCGCTTGCTTGATTAAGAACAGCCAGTTTTGCGAGGACAACTCTAGGAGGTATTCGGTGCATCCGAAACGTTGGCTGCGCCGCAATTGGACCGTTGGCCCGAAACCGACCAAACGAGCCCAGTGTGTCGACTGCCCTACCGTCGCCTAATCGGGTGAATGTCACGCAGTCACCTAAGTCGGCGACTGAAGCGGAAGCCATCCGTCTGGCCCAGGCCGGCGACGCCGCGGCTTTTGAGCAGTTGTACCAGCTCCACTGCCGCCGCGTTTACGCCTTGTGCTTGCGAATGGTGGGCAACCCGTCGGATGCGGAAGACCTGATGCAGGAAGCGTTCCTGCAGCTGTTCCGCAAGATCGCGACTTTCCGCGGCGAGTCGGCTTTTTCTACTTGGCTGCACCGGATGACGGTGAACGTAGTCCTGATGCGTTTGCGCAAGAAGACGCTCCCTGCGGCTTCTCTGGAAGAAACGACGGAACCCGATGAAGAGACCGGCGGCCCAAGAAAAGACATTGGCGCGCCCGATTTACGGCTCAGTGGAGCGGTGGACCGCGTCAACTTGGAGCGCTCGATTGACAAGCTTCCGCCGGGGTATCGGACTGTGTTTGTGTTGCACGATGTACAGGGATTCGAGCACAACGAAATTGCAGGCATCATGGGGTGTTCGGTAGGCAATTCGAAGTCGCAGTTGCACAAAGCGAGGACGCGTCTGCGCGAGCTGCTTCAGGAAGATTTGCGCGACCAGGCTCGAGCGGAACGTCACGCTGCAAAAACGCAATCTGGGCTCGGCGATTGAGTTAGAATGCAGCCAACCGTCTGGCCCGAGGAAGCGTCTTATAGTGTAAGAGTAGGTCGAGCGAGACGGCTACCCAGGTCCCTTAATTAGCCGCGGAGCGAAGTGCCATGCAGTGCAAAGACGTAGAACTTGTGCTGGAGCAGGAAGGGCTGGAGCCGCTTCCTGAACAAGCCCGCGCGCACTTGGCCGAATGCCGCGATTGCCGCAATTACATCGCGGACCTAACCAGCATCGTGGACGCAGCGAAAAAGCTGCCGCCGGAAATCACTCCGCCGGAGCGCGTTTGGATTTCTCTTCGCGCCCAACTGGAAGAAGAAGGCATTATCAGGACTCCTGCAGACGTCATTCCCACCAAGACGGATTCCTGGTGGGAATCCATTGACGCCTTCTTCCGCAATCGCGTGCTGGCTACCGCTACAGTTGGCATCCTCATCGTTGCTGCGGCTGTTTTCTTGATTCGGAGTGAGCGGCCCCCGGGTGCGCTGGAACCTCGAAAGGCTGTCCAGATTGCGCCCCCGCAGGCCGTCCAAGAAGTTTCCGGAGAGTTTGCTGGAACTGCGCAAGCGCTGAATGATCAGGAGCCCGTCGCCACCGAGATGATTCTCGCGAGCACTTCCCCGGTGGACGCCTCCCTGCGCGACAATCTGAAAAAAGTGAACGAGTTTATTGCTGATTGCGAACACCACCTCAAGGAACAGCCTCAGGATGAACTGGCGCGTGAATACTTGTCCGCCGCCTATCAGCAAAAAGCCGAATTACTCTCCGCGATGATTGAACGCGGAAGGAGCATAAACTGACATGTGCCTTCGAATGATGGAGATCACCCCGGTCCCGCCGGGCGCTTGGGTAAAGCGAAGCATTTTCCCGGTTCTTAGCGCGGGACTTTTACTCTGGAGCGCCGCGCCTGCCCGTGCTGGCACCGGACAGAGCGTTGAAAAACAGTTCAAAATCACCGGACGGCCCGTGGTCGTGATTCACAACGTCGCCAATGGCCGCATCGAGGTCAAGTCCTGGAAGAATCCTGAAGTCGACGTCGTTGGCACGCAATCTTCCAACAAAATCGGCTTCGAAATCGAGCAAGTGGGAGACCGCATCGACGTCACAGCCACGATCCTCGAACCAGCGGCGCTACCTCTCGAACTAGAAGCCAATTTGCAGCTCACTGTTCCGGAAGAAACCGAACTCCAGCTTAAGACCGAGACTGGCCTCATCTATGTCGAGCAGGTCATGGGCGATATGAAACTCGAGAGCTACGCCGGTGAGGTGCACTTAAAGGAAGTTTCGGGCTACATTATCGTCAAAACCACCAGCGGGTCCCTGGTTTGTACGCAATGCGCCGGCAAGCTCGATTTCAGTTCTATCGGCGGAAACGCGCAGATTCTTCAGCCTCAGCTGAACAACGTCAACCTCATGACCACGACGGGAAATATTCTCTTCGATGGAGACTTTGTCCGCACGGGCCTGTACTCCATGAAGAGCGGCAAAGGCCTCGTGGAAGTGCGCTTCTCCAGCACGGATTCTTTTGACCTGAAGGCGCAGACCTCCACTGGGATCGTTGACAATCAAGCCGCTGCCTTTCTCAAGCCCGACTCCCACGGTGTGAAGCACAATATTTCCAAATTCACGCACGGACTCTTCGGCACTGTCGGCATGGGCCTAGCGAAAGTCGAACTCTCCTCCTACAGTGGTACAATCCGCATCATGAGGCGCGATTAATTCTTCACGCTTCGGAATAGCGCGGCCCTCTGTGACTGCGCTTTACACAGAACAGTGACTCAACCGCCTCCTTTGCGTGGCACCTTCGCACGCGCCCAGGTCATTTGCCTTGCCGGTTTTATGGGTTCCGGCAAGACCACTGTTGGCACTCTCCTGGCTCGGCAACTAGCGTGGCGTTTCGTCGACTTGGATGAACGCATCGAGCAATCCGCCGGCCTGGCCATCCCTCAGATTTTCGAGCGCTTCGGCGAACCCGCCTTTCGCCAAATCGAAGCGGATCAATTGCGCGCCGCTCTCGGTCGCGCTTCAGAACTCAAAGAAGCCACCGTCCTCGCACTTGGCGGCGGCACTTACGCGCAGCCCGGCTGCCCAGAATTTCTGCGAAACGCCGGCGTCCCTGTTCTGTGGCTGGAATCGCCGATCGAGCTTCTACTTTCTCGCTGCATGACCATGACTGGACGGCCGCTCTTTCGCGACGAGGCCAGCTTTCGTGCGCTCCACGCGCAGCGGCTGCCCTCTTATCAACTCGCTGACTTTCGAGTGGACAGCTCCGGTGACCCCACCCAGGTCGTCGCGGAAATTCTGCGCCGCGGCATTGTCGTGGCAGGTAGCAGCGAAGCACATCTCGTCGTCGAAAAACCAAATTCTTGACTGGTCTTCGCTAGAATAGTCCTCGGAGATTTTTTCTCTGCAAATTTTATGACGTGCTTCGCGGTCTGTTGCGAAGGGGGATTCCATGGCAAAAAAGTCTTCCGGGCTCCAGCCCAAACTCTCTCTCTCCCTTAGTGTGGCTCTGATTCTTGCGTGCGCCGTTGCCGGCATTGCCGCTCAAAAAAAGAATGTCGCAGCGCCCGGCGCCTCTGTTTTCGCTCAGGACGACGGCAAACTCACCATCAAGCTCGATGGGCAAACCGTCGGCCATGAAGAATTCGTAATCACACCGTCTGGAGGCGGCTGGCTCGCCAAAGGCAATGCAGACATCAAGCCGTCAAACGGCCCCGCAAGCAAAGTCTCCGGGTCGCTAACCCTTCAGCCCGATGGCGTCCCCATCAGCTACGAGTGGACATCGCATGCGGAAAAAACCAACAGCGCCCACCTCCTTTTTGCCAATGGCACCGCCAAGATGACTCTTGAGATGCAGGGCGCCCACCCCTTCGATCAGACATTCACTTTCGACACTCCGCTCATCGCCGTCCTCGACAACAATCTCTACCATCAATACGCTGTCCTCGCCCGCCTCTACAATTGGTCCAAGCGCGGCCCGCAAACATTCTCCGTGCTCATCCCGCAGGAGCTCATGCCTGGCACCATCACCGCCGAATCCACGGGCTCCGCCACCGTCGATGGAAAATCGTATGAGGGCTTTCGCGTCAACACCACCGACCTCGAAGTGGACCTCTACCTCGATTCGAATCATCGCCTGATGCGCCTCGAAGTCCCTGCCGCCAAAGTCTCCGTCATCCGGGACTAAGTCTTAGAATTTCTTTGGCGGCAGCGGCCGTTGGCACGCTGAAATAGGGACATGCAACAACGAGCCAGAAGCATCGCCCTCTTAGCTTTGGTTTTCCTGCCTGCGGGGGCAACGCTCTTGTCCCGAACGGGGGCGCTGTATCTTTTGTGGCCCTTTCATGACGCAGTGCTTTTCTGTGCCACTCCGCGAGGCTGGGGCCTGTGCCTTGCGTGCATGGCGATACTCTTCCTCACGTGCTTTCACTATTTGTTTGATCGATTGAAAATCGGCACACAAGAAAAACGCGGTGTGACCGTGAGAGGTCACACCGCGCCAATTTATGCTCTGCCTTCGAAACGAAAAGCTTACCTCGCCGCCGGCCTCTGAAACACCAGCCCCGTCCCTGGCCGCCGCAGCACATAACCCTGCGGCTGCCCATGGGAATGCGTTATCGCATGCCCATTCGAATGGCCGGCACCGATATGTCCGTTGTGCCCGTTCCCGTTGCCATTTGCCGGCGCGGTCTGCGGCATCCGCGCCGGATTACCGATAGGGCGTAAAGTAACCGGCGCTGCATGGACATGATCGCTGATCGCCTGCAGCCTCTTCAAAATAGACTGCCACTGTTCCCAATCCAATTGGCGCAGGAACGGCCGCAATCCCTGGATGAACGGATCCTCGAGCAGCGCTTCGCCGTCAGATTCCGGGATAAAGAACCGGTTCAAGCCCACATTCAGCGCCTCGGAGATTTTCTCCAGAGTGCCGAGGCTCGGCGTCATCTGGCCGCTCTCGATGCGCGACAGGTAGGAGCGCGACACTTTCGAGCGCGACTGTAGCTGGCTCTGAGTCATCGCGCGCGATTCGCGCAACTGGCGAATGCGCTGGCCGATGTTCTCGACCGTTTGCTGGTTGGCGAACTTTTCAGACGTGGGTTCAGCGGCTGCTTCCTCCGGAGGTGCCGGTGGAGGAATCAGGAACTCTAAACGCTGAGGCAAGGCGCGCACACATCGGCGGCAGTTTCCCGTGCGCGTCCGGTATTGGACGAGACCACATGTCTTACAGCGAATGACTTCCCTATCCATTTCGAACGAATTCATCGTTTCTTTTTCTGTTGTTTGCACAGACACCGGTACTCCTCGCTGACTTTGCCCGGCGTGCGGATACGGGAAGGAACGTCGGAACGTTCTTCGGGGGAAGACAGAAACTGGCGCGTTGGGGAGTATCGTTCGAGCGCCATTTTCTGTCAAGAGTATTTTTGAACTATTTTTGCGTGTGCCATTATCACGTCGCGCCTCTACGAATAATTTTCGCTGTCCCTGCGGCCAGTCCTCGCACTTTTTTCTCCCGCCTCCACAACCCATTGTGTTCTCTCTCCCGCGAACCACCATTCCATTTGGGCCGCCCTCGCCACAAGCGTGCCCAGTCGTTGTACGATGCTCTCTGTCCCCAATTGGGGCATCCAGCTTTGGAGAACGCATTGCCGGAACTCCCCGACATCATCGTCTATATCGAAGCCCTCGAAAAACGCATTCTCGGCCAAACCCTCGAGGCGGTCCGTATCGTTAGCCCGTTTCTCCTTCGCACTGCCACCCCGCCCCTCAGCGCCGCCTCCGAAAAAAAAGTCCAGCAACTCCGCCGCCTCGGCAAACGCATCTGCTTCGGCCTCGAAGACAACCTCTGGCTCGTCCTCCATCTAATGATCGCTGGCCGCCTTCACTGGCGCCCCGTCGCTGCCAATGCCGTGCGCCCCAAGATTTCTCCCCCTCGCGGTTTAGCCGCTTTCGATTTTCCCACCGGCTCGCTTCTCTGGACAGAAGCCGGCTCCCAAAAGCGCGCTTCTCTGCACGTCGTCTCCGGTGAAGCTGGCCTAAGCTCTCTCGATCCCGGCGGCCTGGAAGTCCTCGACGCCGATCTTGAGCGCTTTGCCGTCGCGCTTCTCTCCGCCAACCACACTCTGAAGCGCGCCCTCACCGATCCTCGCCTCTTCAGCGGCATCGGCAATGCCTACTCCGACGAAATTCTCTGGGAAGCCAAACTTTCGCCTCTCGCGCTCACCCAAAAACTCTCCGTCCCTGAAATCAAGCGCCTCTCGGAAGCCATCCGCTCCAGCCTCACCCACTGGACCGATCGCCTCCGCGCCGAAGCCGGCGGCAAATTCCCCGAAAAGGTCACCGCCTTCCGCGAAGGTATGGCCGTTCACGGCCGGTACAAACTACCGTGCCCACGCTGTGGCACCAAAATCCAACGCATCCGCTACGCCAGCAACGAAACTAACTACTGCCCCACCTGCCAAACCGCCGGCAAACTCCTCGCCGACCGCGCCCTCTCCCGCCTCCTCCGCGAAGACTGGCCCCGCTCACTCGACGAGCTCGAACTCCTCACTTCCAAACGTTAAATGGTCCTCAGTGGCACGGACTTCAGTCTGTCTACTCCGCTCGCATTTGCTAGAATTTCAGCTCGCCACCAACGCAACTACGACTGCTAGGATGCGTAGGACAGAAAGGACCCGCAGCGCATGAAAGTAGTCTCGCTCAACGTCGGCCTGCCTCGCGATGTGCTCTGGCGTGGAAGATCCGTTACGACCGGCATCTACAAGCAACCCGTTCCGGGGCGCATCGCCTTGCGCACCCTGAATCTGGACGGCGACCGCCAGGCAGACCTGACGGTCCACGGCGGCGCGCAGAAAGCCGTCTACTGCTACCCCATCGAGCATTACGATTATTGGAAAAAGGAATGGCCCGGCCGCGAAGTCCCTATCGCAGCCTTTGGAGAGAACTTTACTACGGACGGACTCCTGGAAAACTCAATCCATCTCGGCGACACCTTCTCGGTCGGCTCCGCTCAGGTCGTCGTCACGCAGCCGCGCCTTCCCTGTTACAAACTTGGCGTAAGGTTTCAATCCGACGACATGGTGAAACGGTTCCTCGCAAGCGGCCGCTCTGGCTTTTATCTTGCCGTCACACGCGAAGGAGAAGTCGGCGCAGGCGATGAGATCAAGCAAATCACGCAAGACCCAAACTCCGTCCCCGTCTCGGAAATCACCCGGCTGTACATCGCAAAAAGATTCAACGATCGTGACGTAGCTTCCGTACGCCGCGCCCTTCAAGTTGCCGCTTTGCCAGAAAATTGGAAAGGCTACTTCCAGGAACGCCTGCACATGGCGAACGCATGAGCGCCGCCCGGTGCCGACTCCGGCGATAATCCTCCACGGCGACTGTCTCGGCATTCGGTCCCAGTAGTTCTCTTGTAAAATAATTTTCGTGAAACAATTCCAAATCAGGCCGGCCCGGCCCGCCGATCAAGATGCGTTGGCGCAACTGCGCCACGAGCTCTCGCCAGAGTCTTCCGCGGCCGACCACGCTAAAGAACTCGACCTGTTGCTCGCCGGCAAGGCTCCCGGGATTCTCCCCGCCACTGTCTTCGTCGCACTCCAACTCTATTTCCCGGATGGCTTCCCGCTCGCTGCCGCCGCGCTCTTCACCGGATACGTCTGGTCGTATAACTTCACGATTTCTTGCGTGATGTCCGCCGACGCATACATCAACGGCGTGTTCTGCGACGAGTTGTCCAGCACAGCGCCGTACCCGTTGCTGGGCGCGTACTTTCCCAGCACTTCCACCATCCTCCGCCCGATCCGCGAAATCACATCGCTCTGGGCCTCATTCAAGTCTTCCTGAAACTCGTTTTGCCTGCGCTCCAGCTGCCGCGTAAGCCGCTGGCCTTCTAGAGTCAGCCGCTGTTTCTCTTCGTCGCTGAGCGTATTCGCCCCCGCCGTGAGCCGCCGCTGCAAATCGTCGATCTTCTTGTTCAGATCCTCCAGTTCTTTTCGCCGCGCCATAAATTCCGTTTCCATCTGCGCCGCAGCCTGTTTGCCTTCCGCGGTGTTCGCAATTGCGGCTCGCATGTTGATCGCGGCAATCTTCGCGCCGGCCTCTGCGGTATTCGCAGGCTTACTCTGCGCCAATAACGCGCCCGAGCCCAATCCAAACGCCATCGCGCCAATGGCTATGCCCACCACCCTCGCTCGAATCAATACCTTCCATCTCACGGTCTTCCTCCTTCTTGTCTAAACACACCAAATATTGTTCAGAACTTTTTCAGGCCAAAAACACACCAGCACACCCAAGGATCTTCCGGCGCAGTCTGCTCCGCCTGGGGAACCCGTCACTGCGGCGTCTTATGCCTGCCTTAGCTGTTGCGATGCCAGCCCCGCCGCCGCGCGTTGCCTAGACTGCATCATCCAAACCGTTGTAGTGGCCGGTCTCTAGACCGCAGGAGAAGCTAGCTCTATGACCCGGATTGCAATTTGGGACATGTTAAGCTCTGAGGAAAGATCCCCAGAACCAGGCAGACAAGCCATGAAAATTTTCAAGGGAACTGTCACGGCGGGTTATGGCATCGCAACTCGCAACTTGGCCCCCATCATGGGCCTCATCGAGAGTCGCACAGGCTTGAGCAACCTCGTTCAAGGGACATTGAACGTCAGCATTCCTGAAGAATATATCGTGCAGCCCGACGCACTCATCAGTCCTGACGAATATCCGTACAACAAGCTCGCGAACACCAGCGAGACGATAAAGTTCCAGCGTTGCCTGGTTGCTGGTCATAGAGGGCTGATTATGAGACCTGATTCGCATGAAATTGGAGCAGGTCAGTTTCACGGGAAGAGCCATCTCGAGCTAATGGGGCAAAAGAATTTTCGCCAGACACTCGGCCTCACCGATCAGAGCACAGTCGATGTGCAAGTCGAAGGCGACGACGCATGGTGGCAGTCCGGCATCTAGGGCTCCCCTCTCGATTCACTTTCCACTATCCACTACCCACTTCTTCCTGCGTTACACTATTGGCTCCGCGACCTGGAGAAACGCATGCCCACACGCGACGATGCTTGGAAACTGTTATGCGAATTCACTGAATCGGAGAGCCTGCGCAAGCACATGCTGGCCGTCGAGGCCTGCGTCCGCGCCTATGCGCGCAAACAAGGCGCCGATGAAGAGCTTTGGGGCATCGCGGCGCTGCTCCACGACTTCGATTACGAGCGGTGGCCCAACAACGAACACGTTGCCGACGCGGGCCATCCCGCGGAAGGCGCAAAAATTCTGGGTGAACGCGGCTACTCCGAGGAAGTCATCCGCGCTATTCTCTCGCACGCCGATTATTCCGGCGTCGCGCGCCAATCGCCGCTCGAGCACACGCTTTTTGCCTGCGACGAGCTCGCCGGCTTTCTCACGGCCTGCTCTTATGTTCGCCCGTCGAAGAGCATCCTCGATCTTGAGGTGGATTCCGTGAAGCGCCGCCTGAAAGACAAAGCCTTTGCCAAAGGCGTCAGTCGCAAAGACGTTCAGAAAGGCGCCGAAGAGCTTGGCATGCCGCTCGAAGAGCACATCGGCTTTTGCATTTCCGCGATGCGCGAACAAGCCGACGCGCTCGGCCTTCGCGGCAATATCGGCGCGCAAGCCGGCGGATCCTAAAGGGGAGCGCAGAATTTTTCTAGTGTTACTCCTAGGAAAGAAGCCGTCTATCTTATTGAAAAGATTGAGAAGACGTCCAACGGCTACTTTGATGCTTCGCGTTGTGGGCCCCTGGGGACCGTGATTTACTCCTACGAAAATACCTTCAGACGGTCTGAGCAAGCGGCTCCAGGGTCACTTTGTGACCCAGGCGTTCCAGCCGCCTGACCAAGGATCGGCGGATTCGG